>ERZ827043.315-NODE-315-length-63338-cov-4.808227_pt1 | contig 63338 bp, 63 predicted proteins | sample MGYA00519923_ERZ827043 | MGnify/ENA primary metagenome ERZ827043 (study PRJEB31778, sample SAMEA3449251) | human gut metagenome | biome: human gut; feature: human-associated habitat; material: faeces | place: United Kingdom | collected 2010/2012 ... | reverse complement strand
TACCCCATTCATCAGTGGTTAGTCTGCCGACCTCATTATAGCAGCCCCATTCTGTATATACACCATAGACAGCACCTGCTAGGGAATAGTAGGAATTACCGTTTGTTATTTCAGGATTTGCTGATACTTTATTTAGATTGACATATCCTTTTTCATCTAATGTCCAGTAAGCCAAATCTTGTGTGGCACCACCATTGGTGTCTACAATCCATACATGAAAATTAGACGGTGCTTCCGGTAATCCTGCAATGGTATTCATAAAAGAGGTTGCTGCATTGGTTCCTGCTGTATCTCCATTTGCGCGGCTGGCTGCAAGAGAAGTAATTACCCAATCTTTATCAGATGTGCTTAAAATTGCACCGGGACCGTAACTGCCATAATATAAAACTTTTCTTAACTCCTGATTAAAGCTTTCGACAGGAGTTCCGGTTGGACTACCTAAACCCGGAGTAGTTACGCTGTGCTCAACACACACTGCCACACGACCGTCAACTTCAAAGTATCCTACAACGTTAACCCCGTCAGTTACCATATCTCGGAAGCCTGTGACAGTGCGTGTCATGATACCATTTTGCAACATCTTAATTCTGGCATTGCGTTCCGATTCGCTAAAAGTGTTAATTAGACTTTGAACGCCCATTTGCTCTAAGTCATACTGTGACAACTTGTCTTGATAAAATTCTTCTTTCAAGTATCCTTCTGTATCTACCCATTCGGACAAACCTTTTTCGGCCGCAAATTCTAATCGCTGCTGTACTTCCGATGTTTCTGCCGCCATTGCCGTAAAGTTTGCGACAGGTAGTATAGACAGAGCCATGATAGCTGACATAATACCTGCTAATATTTTTCTTTTTCCTTTTTTCAGAATGTTCATGAATATCTCCTTTCTTTATATAAAGATTTATTATTGTGCTGTTGAGAAAACAAAAGTTAAGAAACTCTAACTAGTCCAACGAAACCACCTCCTTGAAATTGTAAATTTTACAAAATAGATATCCAGCTTTACAATATTATTTTTAATTGGTGTCTAGACGGTTTAATTATGGATGGCTCAAGTTTTGATTCAAAGAAACTCTGGAAATCAATATCTCACATAGAATTGACATTGGAGAGAACTATTTTTGTAGCAAGAAATCCGAAATAGATTTTATGAAACCGTTTCATAAATTAAACATAGATACCTATAATTAATAGTCCTAAATATTGTTTATTTCCCTTAACAGGGAGGGGATACAAGAAATTGGAATTCTTGTATCCCCTCCTTTTTTTAATCTTATAACTGTTGTGAAAGAAAGACTAAATTTATCCATTAAATGTTGAATGGGTTGTTTTTGTATGTATGAATGAAGTCCTGTCTCAAAATTACACAGTTCTTTTTGTGCCATAATATTATTACTCCTTTTATTTATTTTAATATATAGCTATATAGCTGCTGTTGAGAAATATATAAAATTTTTAGTAAAGTATTTTCTTACTTAACCCAATGAATCACCTTCTTTCAATATGTAGTAAAAAGAGAAAAGACATTCCAAATCGGAATGTCTTTTTTGTTTGACAGATATTTACAGTACTTTTATAATTAAGGAAAGCATTTAATATCTAAATTGAATTTTGTATTTGAATCATCACTGACTAAATAATTATTTTCACGGTGACATACTGCAATTTCTGTCTTTGTATTTTTGTTCAAAACATAATATTTTTGTTTTGCTGTGTTCATAGAGTTTTCCGTATACTCTTGAACAGAGGGATTCCATAAAAAATAGTTCAGTATTTTATTATAATACCGTTTATTTTTAAGGCTTGATACCTGTTGGATTTGTCTTTTAGTCAATCCAAACCAATGTGCAAATATAGTAGCTGCCAGTTGACCTTCCTCGTAATTCTTTGTAAAATAACGGTTGATTTCCGTATCCGTTAAATCCAGTTTAAATATATGGAATTCTTTTGTATAATTTGGATCTACCCTTTTTTTATTGTAAGACCGATAAATTTCAGATTCAAAATCATATTCTTTATTTTTGTATTGACATATACCGCAGTGGTCAAATACTTCAAAGAATATGTCCAGTTCTAGGTTAAAATAACTGCTTGTATCCAGATAAAATTCCAGTGTCCTCTGATAGATGTTCATAGCGTCATCACCCTTTCTTTGGAGGTTTATTATGAAATTTGAAATTGCTTATTGTATTAATAAAGACAAAGAATTTACTATTGATGAAATAGCCCACATTTATAGACGAGATATTGTAAAGTTTGATTATGAATACAAAAATTTTTTGTACTGTCCGGAATGTAGAAGAGCTAAATTACAATATAATAATGCTAAAAATCCATATTTCAGTGCATATCCTAAGGTAAAGCATGAAGAAAATTGTTCTTTAGCACAAGACGTATTATCATCAAAACAAAGCAAGAAATATATTGACGATACAGCAAACTGGTTTTCTGTGGAAAATCAGATGAATCATCTGATTTTATCATTAGGGACAAATCTTAAAAAGTTGAATAATAGACAAGATATTGTTAAATCAGCACACACCAATACTGCAAATTTTTATACCCCAAAGTCCTCTATAAAACAAAATGCACAATTATCTCAGAAAAGAATTGATATTTCATGGAAGCCTGATGATTATGATTGCTATAAATTATTTTATGGTACCATTCTCCTAAAATGGGAAAAGGCTCAAAATAATAAATATAAAATATTGATGTATTCATTAGACCAAGCTAGATTATTGTGTAGATTAATTGTAAACCAAAATGTTTACCCATATATCAAAGAAGAATATAAGTCACCCAACGAATACCTATGTGATATTTGCTTTTTAGCACTGTTTAAAGCAGAAAATAACATAGAGACAATTTATAAAACCAGTGCTTTATATAAAAGCCAATTTCTTAAAATTATAAAACATCATTAATAGGTAAATTGTAATATCAGCTTTGTTCCAAAAATATAGTTTTCATTTTACTAGTTCCATTTTTATATTTTGCCGCACTCTTTTCTCTAAACAGATAACATATCCCAATAACCGATATAGAAACCTACATTTATAATCCCCGCAAACGTCCATAAAGCAATATCACAGTTTATGCTGTCAGACGGTTCAAATGATAATTTATTTTCAAAAAAGGTAACAATTAAAGAAGATAACAATGAAAGAAGATGAATCGCTACACAAGAACCAACCAAAATCTGAAAGATAATTTTGAAAATTCCCCAATTCTGAAAACATGATATAAGTTCTTTTTCTGTCCATGAGAACGTGTAAAAAAATATTGTTAGGAAATATAAGGATAAACAGAACATACTCATAGCAAATATACAGATATATCTGTTAATTTTAATCTTTAATTTATTTTTTTGAGGAATTTTAATTTCTTGAATATGCCAGTATACTTGTAAGGCAACGCTTACAATAAATATGGCTAATGGTATGCAGATAAAATATTTCATTTTTTATCCTTTCCATGTTGTAAAAATAGAAAAGCGCCCTAACCGTTAGATTAGAGCGCCTTAAAAAAGAGAAGATATGCAATTAAACGGATTTACTATTAGTGCGTACCTGTGCAACCACCACATACAAGAACGTTTTCCCAGTGTCCTACTTCTTCATGATAGATTTGTTTTGTTCCTGTTTGGATTTGTCTAAATTCTGAATGCCAACCTGTGGCAATTCCGTTTAAAGCGTGCTCATATAAATGACTTTCTGCATTTCCGGTAATTTCAGCTTTACAATAGTTGCATATTTCTATTTCCTTAGTTTCATATACAGGTACTTCTTCTGTCCAAGCAGCAGTATCTACCACCCATTGTTGCTTATAAATTGGAGCATGAACAGTAGGCTGTGGTTGCTCCGGCTGTGGGTCGGGCTGCGTAGTGTTGGTGTTTCCTCCACCAGTGTGACCGTTATTGGTAGTACCACCAGTGGCATTATTGGTATTTCCTCCACCGGAATTTCCGGCTATATTACCGCCTGTCTGATTGTTGGCAGACTGATTTGTTGTTCCAGTTCCAGTATTTGTATTCGCGGTAACGGTACTTTTATTATTTGTATGATTGCTATTATATATGGTTCCTCCGGAAGCGATTGCTTGTTCATTTTGTGTTTCTGCTTCTTCTGCTTCAGAATTTACAATTATTTTGCAGGTTGCCTTTGTACCACCTGCTTTTGCTGTGGCTGTTACGATTGCCTCACCATTAGTTAGCGCAGTAATACTACCGTTTTCTATTTTTAGTACCTCTGCGTTATCCGTTGTAATATCTACTTCTTTAGTAGTAGCGTCCTCCGGAAGTATTACAAGGTCAAGAGTGAAAGAATTTTCAGGATGTACAGTTTTTTCTTCCACAGTAAAGGCGATTTCTGTTACAGGTACATAGGATTGTGTATTTTCCATAGGTAACAACAATGTTTCGTCTTCATAAATGCCGTCTTCTTTGAGTGTGTACAGCTCACTTAAATCTGCACCGTATCTGTCAACTACCATGTCGGGAGTACCGTCATTATCTGTGTCATAAATGTATATACCAAGGCTCGCGCTAGTTTCGGAAATGATATTGCTTTCTACTGTGCTGCTAACAGCTTCTTCATTGCTGCCGCATGCAGTTAAAGATATAAGAGAAACACTTGCTAACATTGCAATACATAATGTAATTGCTTTACCTTTCATATTTATCTCTCCTTGAAGAATATTATATAAGTTTATTTTGTGTCTATTCTATGCCCATTGTTTCAGTTGCAAGTTTTTTTGTCTTTATGGTATACTGATTTCGCTGTCGACTCTTTCCAGCAGGAAGGAGGTGACCACATGACTGACATGCTCACCCTAATAAAAGCTGTCGTGACAGGTATTGTAGTACATATTATCTGTAAGTGGTTGGACAGTAAATAGCTAAGACAGCCAGCCCAAAAAGAAAACCCCCAGAGTTGCAGCTCTGGGGGTTTCGCTATGACCACATAACTATGTGCTCACCCTATGCTGTTATTATACCCCTAAGAACCGGAAAAGTCAATCTGGTATGTGTTGTCGATAGTTTCCTTTATTGTTAGTATACCAAATTATGGATATAAAGTGTATTTGCTGTTTTGACAAATAGTCCTTTGCTTTTTTATCTATTTTAAATGAGATTTATTTTAAAATTAAGTGTTCCATTCCAGCTGCCGGCAGTTAAATCCGGTGTATGAATGGTTCCTTCTATATCTGTTCCCATTTCTGTTTCGTCGGCTTCTAAAGAACCTGTATAGTCTGCTGACCTAAATTTAGTTATTTGCTGTAGTGTTGCTGTTATATCTGCTTTACCTTTTTGAGTCATTGTAAAGGAAGAATCCGGTACTACAGAAATATAGCGGGAATCTCCAATTGCTCCGGTGCAGGTTACAGTGTATGCACCTGATTTTGTTTCTCCTGAAAGAGTAATTCTTTTGGGAATCGTAACACTGAATGTTTCCGGAACCCATTTTGCATACAATATTTTATCTCCTGTATCTGTTGAATTTATTTTATCAATAGGGTCTCCGATGAAATTTTCGTTATCATACCAACCGGCAAATATATATCCTTCCTTTTCTACATTATCTGCTGTTGGCAGTATCACTCCTGTTCCCTCTACATATAAATGTGGGGCAGTATAGCCTTGTTTCCAATCGGTAAATGCTTGATTCCCGTTCTGAAAAGATAAATAGTTGTACCGAATATCAGGAATAATCGTGACTTCCATTGTTTTGCCATTTCCAGTATCATAAGTATAAGTAATATTATTTCCTTTTGTATAACCACTGATTACTGTTCCGTTAAAGGTTGCACCTGTGGGATTATCTATTTTATCACCTAAAATATTCGAATCAATATCTTTCAAATCTAATGTTTCACTGGTGATGAGCAAAGTTCTTGTTTGGGGACTTTGTGTTCCACTTGTCAAGTCTGTATTTTTACTTAAATCCAGTGAAAGCAACTGATTCCCATCACAGTTAAAATACCAAAGTATATTGCATTTGCTAACATCCAACTCCGTTAACTGATTATCTGAACAATCGAACCCATATAATAAAGTACAATTACTAATATCTAATTGTGTTAACTTATTATCACTACAGAATAACATATCCAGATTACTATTATTACTAAGGTCAAGGAATTCTAATTTGTTGTTTTCTAAATATAATAATTTCAATTCTGTGGCCATGCTAATATCAAGAGATGTTAATTGATTATTCCTGCACTCCAAATCAGATAAATTAGTATTACCAGCCAAATTCAGGCTTTTTATTTGATTGTCGTCACAATATAAAGCAGTCAGATTGTTACTGCTTAAATCTAACTCGGTCAATTGATTTTTATTTATCCATAAAGTTACTAATTTGGTTAATTTACTAACATCTATACTTGTTAGAGCATTATTGGATACAGCGAGCTCGGTAATCGATGTAAAGTATTCTATTCCTGTTAAATCGGAAATTTTAGAACCGTTATATCCATTATTTAGGTCAATTGTAGTTACTTTTTCACGTTCAAAGTCCTCAAGTGCTCCACTTCCATTTTCATCTATGGTATCCAAAACATATTGTCTAAAAGCTGGATCAGGAAAAAGATTTTCATCAATTATATACTTATCTCCGGCACGGGTGGCAGCATGAACAGCTGCACCTAAAGAAGCAAGTAAAACAAAGCTGATACTTATCATTACAAACAGGGCAGCTTTACTTGTTTTCGCTTTCATGTACATTCCTACTTTCTATAAATTTTTGATAGAGCAGACTTATTAAGCCACGTTATACGTTATAAATTATTTTATGGATTCAAGGTCTACGAGAATTTAGATATTATTTAGTTTGAACCATGATCACCGCCGCTGTGCGGAGTATCTTCATTTAAAGCAATTGCAAAATTAAATGTGCCATTCCAGCTACCGGAAGTAATTCCGTCTGCTGTAATAGAACCTGTTGCCCCTGTTGCCATTTTTGCTTCTCCGGCAATCAGTTCTGTTGTATAGTTATCTGCTCTGAATTTGGTAGTCTCTTGTGTCACTGTGGCTGTTACATCTGCTTTACCTTTTTGGGTCATATCAAAAGAAGCAGCCGGTGTAACGGAAATAAATTCTGTACCTGCAATGTCACCGGTACAGGTTACGTTGTATGCGCCTGATTTTGTTTCACCTGAAAGAGTGATTTTTTTAGGAATTGTTACAGTAAAAGTGGAGCCCACTTCGGCATAGACAGAGGTCTGTGCCGTTTCATTGGCAGAAAAGTTTTGTGTTTCAGTTACTGCTTCTGTAGAGTTGGTGTAGGCGAAGGTTGGCAGAGCACATACTGCTGCCATAACAGCTACTGCTGCTAAACTTACAATTTTTTTCATGATATTATTTCTCCTTTGTTTCTGCATATAACGTGGCCTAATAAGTCTGCTCTAACTATTTATGTTGTTAAGATACTGTAATTGTGGTATCCTGAATTGCTCCATAACATTGAACGTTTGTTTCAACATCATAAGTAGTAATTCTGATTTGTACTTTATGACTGCCTTGTCCAAGAGAATCATACACGTTCCAATCAACAGCTTTACCCGGAGCAATACCGTTTGTAAAATAAATCATTTTCGATGTTACTTTGATAACAGTATAAGTACCGTCTGTATTTGCGATTGACTTATATTCTGTCAAAATATCTGTCACATTGCCGTTGCTGTCTTTCAGTTGATATTCGTTTGTTTCCGAATTATAGTAGTTTTCGTATGTAACGGCGTGGTCGTTTATATAGTTCTGTGCTTGCTCTGCTGTAGTAAATATATCTTCCTGTACGGTATCTATGGGTTTAGTTATGGTATATATAAAGTTTACTGTATTTTCCGGAGGATTATATAAAGATAGGTACGGTCTATCTTTTCCGGCCGAGACCCTCGCGTATCCCGGTATGGACGTATTTTCTTGTGATGAAATGGATCCTTCTCCATTTAGGTGCTGCTGTCCGTCCCAATCACTTCCACTTTCCATGAGAAGGGAAGAGGTAGTTGCCGGCACGGATTGTTGCAGTGGAAGTGCTATAGCCCATCCCACAATCACTCCGCATGCAGCAATACCGCAAGCAGCTGCAATTATCACTCCTGCTAGGTATGTTTTTTCCAGACGTACAAATTGGTAAATTCCAACTGGAATGTATCCTTTTGTTGAGCATATTTTTCCGTCTGCCACATCAAATTTTCGGCCTTGTATGAGGATATGGTTATCATTATCTCCCTTTACGGGTTTTAGTTTTGTATTGCCTATGACGGTAACGGTATTTCCACTTTCCTCTACAACTTTTTTGTAGTCTTCAAAGTCATCTGGCTTCAAAATATTAATATCCAGTCCTTTTTTATTAAAATTTGTTGTATATTGATTTTCCATTTCAACGTAATTTAAAATCATAGTTTATCTCCTTTCTATTGGGACGATTCGTCCCAGCAAAATAAAAAAGACATTCTATTTCTGAATGTCTTAACTTATTTCTGCCGATTTTGTTTTTCAGATCTACAGTTGTGTATATGCAATGATGTTAGAACACCTATCATAATCATAACACTAACACTGATAATGATAAAAACAGTTATAGGTAAATTTCTGTATTCTTTAATTTGCGGATGGGTTTGAATAAATTTTTTTACCCAAAAATACCACAAAACTGCTGCGCCTTCCGTTGTTACACATGCCAATATTCTAAAGAAAAATTGGTCGCATAAACGGTATAGATTTCTTGCGGATCCTTCAAAAACCAGTATGATTAACAGGCATGTTGACAGTAACATTATGGTTGACAAAAGGATTTCATAGGATAAAAATGTTTCTAAAACGTTTGCTGTTTCCATTGCAGTTACCTACTCTCCTCATAATTTTTAATTTCGTAGTATATCCACCTTTCGATAAAACTATTTTTGGGGTTTAGGTTAAAACAGGTGAAACCAAAACAAAGCATATAAATTGCTAAGTGAATAATAGACGCACAGTTTATCCAAAAAATGCAGTCAGTCTGGTCATATGATTTAAAAATGGATGTAATCATTACCATGACAAATGCCATTAGACCCATGAATATACCCCATACATTTAGTAATGTCGGAAACTTCATATGTAACTCTATCTTATTCAACTCTCTGTCTGTATATCCTTGTTTCCACAACATATCGAAAACACGGGCTTTCCATGGAAATTTATTTCTAAATTTTTCTTTTTGGATATGTTGTAAAATATAAAGTATAATGAATAACAAGGCGGTGCTTGCTAATACCACAGATGAAATGATTCCAAGAACTGTATATTGCTGCAAGAACCATGTTAGAATGATAATAAAAGGATAGTAAACCACTGAAAAAAGCAATCCGGAATGTATAAAAGATTTATTAGCTATGTGGTAGCGTACAGAACGGGTAATTCCATTTTCATTCAATATTTTTAATATTTCCTTACGAGGAATTATTTGATTATTTTCATCCATTTGTATCTTTACTCCTTTTTATTGGCAATATAAAATTCTAAAGCCTCAAATATGAGAAATTTTATATCATCAGAATTATTTTCTTCGGGATTATATGTATCATTGGGAATATAATTCTCAAGCTCCTCAAATTTAATTTTTATAACATTACTTTTCTTTGCTTTTTCTTGTGTTTTCTTAGATTTTGGAGGGTCAAAAAATTCAGTCAGCTCTTTTGGAAAATTCCCTTCTTTATCAAGCTGCTTTAAATTTTCTGCTTGGTCTACAGAAAGTTTTAATTTATCTCCGTATACTGAAATATAATTTGCCAGCTTTTCTTGATTTTCTTTTTTTAGGTAGGATAATTCTACGCCAACATATAGAGAAAGCGTTTTATCGTCTACCATATGAAGCAGAATAGGTTCTAAATATGTAATACGTTTGTATCTGTAAACTTGCTTTCTGTTGGTATTATTATTTTCTGCAACTTGTGATGTGCTGGGACGGTTCGTCCCAGCATTTTTTAATAATTCTTCCTCTTCACGATAAGCCCAGCCTAGCTCACTGGGAAGAAAATCATCATCTCTATCAGTATTAGTTTTCAAAAGAATTAATCTTGCAGTATCGTCATCGACATTTTTGATTACACTTTTAACTTTATTTAGACCAAGCTGTTTATGTGCTCTGACTCTATGTCTACCTGCCAAAATTTCATATCTGCCATTATCTTTAGCACGTACTTGAATAGGTTCCAATAAACCGATTTCTTGTATTGATTCAGCATATTGTTCTACTTTGTTTTGGTTTATTCTAAAAGGTTGGTTGTCTATTTCATCTAATAAATCTATATTAATTTCAATAATTTTTTCGCTATCGTTATTTATTTTTGTACCTAGAAGTACACTATTATATGCTTCTTCGGGAGTAGGTATAGGGGATATAGTGTTTCTTTGTGGTAAAGAGAATTTCGACATATTATTCACACCTTTCGATTATTTCATTTACAATGTTCATATATATACTGCCAATTTCTGATTTGCTCTTATTTATAAGACTTTCTCTGCACGGCGTTAATACATTTCCTTTTATTTCAGCTTTGGCTTCTACTCTATCAGGGATAGAGTTTTCAAATAAAAAATCACTGTATTGATTGTTCAGCATGTCTTTTATTATTTTTGATACCTTTGTACCTCTTTTATCCATTGTGAGTAAAATACCGAGGATGTATTTTGATATATCGAGGTCACCTTTAATCTGTGAGATTTTTTCCAGTAATTTTTTCACTCCACTATAAGCTGGTTCATCTGCCTGAACTGGAATCAGCACTTTGTCAGCACATTTTAGAACATTGGACACAACTAAAGTAATAGAAGGTTGGCAGTCAATAATGATATAGTCATAATTTTCCTCAAAGAAAGAGTGTCTTAGCACTCTATTTAGAATATTTAAGCTATCATCACTTTGTCCTAAAATGGCAACGATACCTGCCAATTTTTCAGTAGTAGGAATGTAATCAATTTTTTCATGCTCATTCTTTCTAATAAAATCTTGATATTCGCTAGTTTGAACGCCATAGACTTCTTGAAATATTAACTCACACAAAGTTGGTTTATTATCAGGACTGAATCCTAACCACCTGCTTAACGTTTGTTGTTGGTCGGAATCTATTAATAAAACTCTTTTTCCTACTTTTGCTAATCCAGCTCCAATATTTAAGGCGGTAGTTGTTTTTCCAACTCCACCTTTTTCGTTTGTAATAGATATAATTGTCATTGTTTTCGTTTCCTTTCATTATAAAATTTGGTTGTAAAATTTTTGAATTAAAATATGTATTTTTTTGATAAAAATTCTACTTAAATTTTCTATTTATAAAAAACTTTGTAATATATGCATAAAAATACAAGCGATTAAGACAATAAAATATGTTATTTTTACAAATGTCTTTATTTTTTTATCATATCTGCTATCATTTTATTGTAAGGATTGGAAGGAGAGAGGATAAATGGTAATATTAAATGAATTTAGTTCAATCAAGGAGTGGGGAAACTTATTTCTTTATAAAAAACAAGGAGAAGTGTCGTTAGGACATTTTAAGTCTTTGCAATCTAACATTAATCATATCAATATCTTTTTTGGTAATAGGGCTATAAGCAGTATTCGAGCATTAGAAATAGATGATTTTTTAAAATCTCCCAGATTAGTGAGTTTTATTACAGGTCGCCAACTATCTAAGAAAACTTTGACGTCCATAAGAAATACATTCATATCAATTTATGACTTTGCAAATGAAAATGAAGTTTTTATTCATAATCCAGCACGTGGGCGTAAAATTCCTCGCAAAGCACCGCAGACCAAAAGGCGGCCTTTGCACGATTATGAAATTGATTTAGTAGAAAATTCAGAAGGAACTAGAATGTATTTATCAGCCCTCATACTTTTACATACAGGTGTTAGGAGAGGGGAACTTATTCCCTTTGAATGGACTTGGTTTGATTTGAATAAATGTGTGATAAAGATTAACCAATCTGTCTATCAAGACGGAAATCGGTTTATAGTACAAGATTGTTTAAAAACGGATGCTGGTGAAAGAATAGTTAGATTTCCAGCGAGAATGTGTGAGATAATAAAAAAAGAACGTTTAAAATCTAATTCTAAGTATGTATGTTGTAAAAAAGACGGTAGTTTGCATACACCCACCTCTTGGAAAAGTGCATGGCAAAGTTATCTTAATCAGTTAAACTTTATGTATTGGAATGCTGAAGATAAATATTCAGATACGAACAAATACAATCCCAAGGGATATCCTAAATCTATTCATATAACGCCCCATATGTTTAGGCATACTTATGCAACTATGTTATATATTTCTGGAACAGAATTATTAGATATGAAATATTTATTAGGTCATTCTGATATTAAAACAACACTTCAAATTTATACTCATATCCAGAATTCTTTAAGAGAAGTTGACATAAGTAAGTATGAAAAGTATATTGAAAGTAAAGGGTATTTAACGAGAAGAAATATAAGATATACCTCAGATGAAGTGAAATTTGGCGATTGCAACATCTAGCCTACGAACCAAAAGGTCAGGGGTTCGAATCCCTTCAGGCACGCCAAAAGCGTTCATCTAAAAGATGAACGCTTTTTCTTTTTTCACTACATACTTTATTTGATGCCAAAAAATCGTTATTCACGCTATTGGACCGTCATTAACGAAAATAGGTAGATTTTTAAATTTGTTATTTGATATAATACCTCCAAAGGAGAATGTTGGAGCATATGATGGAATTGAATGCGGATAACATTGCAAATTTAACACAGTATTTAATAAGAGAATATTATAAATTAAATACAGACCCTTTGTTTTCGGTTTTAGCAGAAGATTGCGTTTGGCTGGGACCAGGAAATCTTCTGGTATTTGGCGCGGAAGAAATAAAAACTCAGTTTAAAAATGGTTTTATTATGCCTGCCTTTCAAATGGTAAATCCTCATTTTTATATACTGGAAACTGGTAGTGACAGCCATATAGTTGTATTAGGAGAATATTTACTGTTTTCAGATGAAAATGCAGATTTAATCTGTGCTTCAAAACAGCGTATTACCTTTTGTTATAGGCTGGAACATGACGCCTACCGACTTTATCATATGCATGTATCTAATGAGTGGAATGATTTGAAAGAGGATGAATTATTCCCTTTCGAAATCAGCACACAGACTTATCATTATGTAAAAAAACTTTTAAAAGAAACTAATGACAGAAAAAATAAAGTAATTATTCAAACTCCAAAATCTACTTATGGTATTCGGTCAGACTCTATCATTTATATAGAAGCGGCAGATAAATATAGTATTTTACATACAGTACACCAGAATATTGTGATACATAAATCTATCGGTTATTTGGCCTCTGTGCTTCCTGATTTTTTCTGTCGTATTCATAGAAGTTATCTTATTAACTGCCACCACGTTTCTAAAGTGGAAAGATATTATGTTACATTGGTAACAGGAGAAACCTTGCCAATACCTGAAAAACGATATACAGAAGTGTACCATAATGTGATGCAGGCGATGCAATAACTTACAGAATATATATACTCATATTAAAACAGTGTGATTTATTTGCATAATAAAAGAAAATTTCATTTTATTATAATTTACATAAAATGTCTGGAATTCACATGTTTTTTAGTGTATAATTACATATAAAGTAATTTGAATAAGATATTTATTTTTTGCTATCAAGTTTAAATTTACTTATACTTTAACTGTATTATTAGGGAGAGGAGAATTTTTTTGAAAAAGAAAATATTTTTATGTGCAGCGGTATGTGCCTTGGTATTGGCAATGGGGGTAGGTTGCTCTCAGCAGTCCGGTTCTTCCGAGTCCGGTACAAGCTCAAATACCTCTAATGTACAAAGTGAAACCGGCAGCCAGACTCAAAGTGCGGACCTACCTGTTACATCCGGTCAAGGGGAATCTGGCACAGCATCCGACAGCAAGAATGTAACAGCAACCTTGTATATAGGTGAAAACGGCCAGTTTAAGGAATATCCTTATACATTTTCAGAGAAACCAACGCCTGATCAATTAATTCAGGCAATTGCAGATACAACCGGTTGGAATTTAACGTTGGCTGATGTTACAACCTCAGGTAAAGGTGGAATGACCGTATCATTCTCAAAAGAATGTGCATTGTTTACAGGGCCACCTCAACAGCAAAAAGAAGAATTTCATATGTATGATGCAGAACAATTGGACAGAACTATTTTAGATAGCATTCAAAAAACACTGCAAAATAATACAATAGATTCTAGCTTAGGAGATCCTTCCAATTTAGATATTTATTATTGTATGGAAGGGGATAAAGCATTGGAGTTAACCAATCTAAATATTACCATCCCTATGGAACAACCATATAGTTCAGATATGTGGGAGAATCTTTCACGTGAACCTGCGAAAGGCTAAACATAACATAGTTTAGGTATTCGTCATAGTATTTATGGTGTATCAAGCAGAGCGTTCTGTTTTGATAAATTGCAGCATTGTATTTTGATTTTTACTATACGTTCATTTGCTTATGTACCCTATTGGAAAGCAATGTAAAGTTTTTGTAGCATTGTTTTTTTTATTCTTTTTACACTAAAACAATTGTAAAAAGCCCTTTTTCATGTCTATTTTCTTCTGGTAAAAAAGGTTTTTAATTTTTGAAGGGGGAAATTGTTAGAGATGAAAACAAAAAGATTTTTAGCCGTACTGGTAACGTGCGTATTTGCTTTTGTGGTTTGTGCAGTTCCGGCAATGGCTAAAGTAATTCCAACAGTACCAGGGGAGAAAGCATCTGTGGCACTGGAAGTGCTTAATACAGACGGTACAGATTGTGAGGGTAATATTAAGCAGACTGCTGCACAACAGTCAGGTGCAGATCAGAGTATGACACAACAAGGCGATTACATCACATATCAGGCTGAAAATCCAGAGGGTTACGTATTTGATAGCTGGACTGTAAATATAACTTGGGTAAAAGAGGATGGTACCCGTGAAGTTTTAGGGGCTGATTATGCAGATACAACAAATCAAAAAGCATTTACTGCCGCAGACGGAAGTACAGCATATAATCCAAATGACGCAACCTTGAGAGTGAACTATGTAATGCCACAAGGTTTGGAAGAAAAAGATCATTTGGAATATAATGTTACCGCAAACTTTAAAAAGGATCCAACTACCGTAGCAGTAACTGTAAACTATGTTTACAGCGGTTTATACGGTGCAGACTTTATCTACACAGAAACTCAATATTTAGCACAAGGTAGCCATACAATTCATGCTGATGCTGCTCAATATGAAAACAAAGGTTTTGAATTGGTAAATGCTGCAGCAAATTCACAAGAAGTGAATGTTACAGAAAAAGATGGACAATTGGTAGCAGATGTTGACGCTGTTAACTTTAATGTAAAACCAACCATTGATCCAACCGAAATGTCCTTTAGTGTAACCTATGTTGACCTAGCAGGAAATCCAATTGGAGCTGGCGGACGTATTTGGTTTGATGACATCGGCGTGTATGACAGAGAAAATATTCTATTGCCATACGGATATAGAGCTATTCCACCTGCTCATCCTGGCGAAGATTGGTTCTATCCAACCAGTTTGGAGTACATTAACGGTCAATGGCAAGTAACTGTGCCTGACCTCGAAATTGTAGTGGCAAAAAGTGTAGCAACCGTTAACATTCAATTTGCTTTAGAAGATGGTACACTATTGCCTGATTTAGCTTATGAAAAAGCTTATTTTAATGTAGGCGGAGGCATTGAAACCGTTGAAGCACCGGAAGGTTATGAAATTGTTGGTGAAAACACTTATGCTGTAGATGTTACAGAGGATGATTTACTGAACTTGGTTGCTGACCCAACTGAAGTAACATTTACAGTAAAGCCGGTTGCAACCACACCGGGAAATCCTGAAAATCCAACTGATGACGGAACAACAACTCCAACACAAGATGGCACTATGGGTGGAAATCCAACTACAGGCGATGCTACTCCTTATGTAATTTTGGCAGTAACTGTTGCAGCAGCTGCAGGTGTTATGGTAGTAGCTTTTAAAAGAAGAAAAGCTTAATAGGGGTTTATAAATAAAAGGGGATACAGTAGTAACTGTATTCCTTTTTTGTTTTATTAAAAAATGAGAAAGTATAAATCATATCCTTGAAATTAAAATAGGATATGATATGATAACATTAAACTATCTATTGGAGGGTTGAAAAGGTGGAACAGTCTCTTTTTCATAGCAAAACTGCAGTCATTGTTGTAGATATGCTCAATGATTTTGTAAAAGGCGAGTTGTCTTGCGAACAGTCAGAAGCCATTGTACCGCCGATACGTGCTTTGTTATCAGACGCACGCCGTGAAGGAGTACCCATTTTTTATTGCAATGACCATCACATTCCGGACGTCGACCCTGAGCTGAAATTATGGGGACACCATGCCATTGCAGGAACAGAAGGGGCAAAAATTGTTTCGGAATTAGCGCCGCAACACGGCGACTATGTGATATTAAAACATTGTTATAGTGGTTTTTTTCAAACAGATTTACAATTACTGCTGAATTCATTGGGAATTAAAAATTTGATTATTACGGGGTTATATACCAACATTTGTGTACGTCATACAGCGGCAGATGCATTTTGTTGGGGATATCAAATTTATGTTCCCAAGGATTGTGTCTGTGCATTTACTCCAGAAGAGTATGAAGGGGATATCGCATATTTAAAAACAGTTTATGGAGCAACAATATTGTCTTCTGACAAAATCACATAAATGAAATCGAAGAATAGAAAAAGCCGACCTGTTTTGTAGCAGGTCGGCTTTTTTCAGCAACGGATTGTGAAAAATAGAGATTTTTGTGTTTTTTTATCGCGCGTTTTTTGTTGAGAAAACGGCTATTTTATGAGAATATATGCATTATATTACAGTTTTATAAATTACACAGAAAAATGCTTTATTGGTATTGCGGTATAGCATGACTTCCTGTAAGATATTGGTAAATAATGGAATGTAATTTTTTGACAGTATTCCATATTGAATGTAGATAGGAGGTCACGCTTGATGAAAAAAAGGGCAATTGTGGTTATGGTGTGTGCAATAGGTTTTGTTGCTTCGTTTGTAATCATAGGATACTTTGGCCTTACCAGTACAGGTATGATGGAACGTATGTATGTAAGTCAAAGTAAACAGCTTGTGATTGGAAAAGAAGAAAATTTGGCTCCGATAATCCTTTGGGACGAAATTGGAACGTATACCTGATTCGGGCTAGGCAATCATGGTACCATATGTTGACGTATGAGAAATTTCAATTTGTATGGATGCCGTCTAACTAAAAACAAATATCATATTTGCAGGCAGAAAAAGGTGTATATTGCAGCTTATGAAAAGAAAAAACAGATGCAACCACTAAATTTTCCATATAGAGGCCAGTAAATTGGCAGCTTGCTGTAATTCTTCGGGTGTGTGATGTGCAAATCCTAACAGAATGGTATGCGCCATGGGAGTACGATTCTTTAAATAGTAGGGAGAGATACCTTGCAAGCAAATTCCGTTTGCTTTTGCGCTTGCAATTAATTCTGCTTCAGACATTCCGTTTTGCACCTGAAGTAAAAAATGCAAACCTGCATTGGCTCCCATAATTGTGATTTGGTTTGCAATAGGAGAGGCTTTTAAGGCGGAAACAAAAGCGTCTCTTCTTTTGCGATAGGTGTTTCGATTGCGATTGATATTTCGTTCAAAATGACCGCCTTTCATAAATTGAAACAATGTATGCTGTTCAAAGCGGGATACAGTAGGGGAATAGTGAGAGCAAAGTGTTTGATATCTTTGAAGTAATGCTGGAGGCAACACCAAATATGCAATACGGACCGAGGGAGCAATGCTGCGTGAAAATGTACCTATATAAGCCACTTTTCCCGCTGTGTCAATTCCTTGCAATGACGGTATCGGTTTTCCTGTAAATTTCAGTTCACTGTCATAGTCATCTTCAATGACGAAGCGATTTGGTTTTTCATCGGCCCAGCGCAGCAATTCCAAACGTTTGCCTATCGGCATCACTACTCCGGTTGGAAATTGATGGGAAGGCGTCACATATACAATATCAGCTTTGCTTTGTCCAAGGGCTGCAATATCAATTCCGGTTTCTGTTACGTCAATAGCTTCCACTGTTCTGCCGCAATTGGTAATGGTTTGATATACCTTGGGATATCCGGGATTCTCCATTGCAAACAGGCTGTCAGAATCAAACAATACATTTAATATCATAAGTAAATATTCTATACCTGCGCCCACAATAATTTGTGCAGCTGTGCAATGAACCGAGCGATACTTGTGTAAATAGTCGGCAATGGCCTGACGCAGACAAAAATCACCTTTCTGGTTGCCGGGGTAGATTAAATCCGGTTGAGAATACATAATTTCTTTCGAAAGCTTTGCCCAGGTAGCATACGGAAATGTTTCCACATCTACAAAATTGGTAGAAAGGTGGAACTGGTACTCGTTTTGAATATCGCCGGTTTCAGAAATGGAAACGGAAGTTACAGGCTCCTGCCGAACGGTTAAAGAAGCCTCTAACGGATTTACATAAAATCCACTGCGGGGAAGAGCGCGGATATAACCTTCTGTAACCAACATTTGATATGCGGCATCAATTGTATTCTGACTCACTCCCAGATAGTCTGAAAACGCTCGTTTGGAAGGCAGCTTCTCATTTTCCTTATAAATACCTTGTTGGATATCTTTTACCATGGAAAGGTAAAGTTGGTAGTATAAAGGTTCTTTTCCTTTTGTATGAACGTTCATTGCAGACCTCCAATCTGATACTATTAAAAATACTTAAACTGACTATTTAATAGGAATCAGTTTTCTTTTATAATCATACTCAAATACAATGATATTTGCAAGACAAATATAAAAGTGGAGGAGTAAGATAATCATGAATCAACAATTGGAACAAAACAGAAAGCTAACGGAGTCTTTCAAAGGCGGCGTTATTATGGATGTTACCAATGCAAAAGAGGCCGAAATTGCACAAAAAGCGGGAGCAGTTGCTGTTATGGCACTGGAACGCGTACCTTCCGATATTAGAAAACAAGGCGGAGTGGCACGTATGAGCGACCCGAAAATGATTAAAGAGATTCAAAGCGCAGTATCCATTCCCGTTATGGCCAAAGCCAGAATCGGACATATTGCCGAAGCTCAGATTTTAGAAGCACTGCACATTGATTATATTGATGAAAGTGAAGTGCTTACACCTGCAGATGACATGTACCACTTAAATAAATTTGAATTTAAAACTCCATTTGTATGCGGAGCACGTAACATTGGCGAAGCATTAAGAAGGATTGGAGAAGGCGCTTGCATGATTCGTACCAAGGGAGAAGCAGGTACAGGAAATGTGGTAGAGGCTGTCAGACATATGAGAACCATGATGGCGGCGATTCGCCGTTTGCAAAATATGCCTTCTGAAGAGCTGATGACATTTGCAAAAGAAAATGACGCACCATACGATTTGGTAGTATATGTAGCGCAAAACGGAAAACTTCCTGTTGTAAACTTTGCGGCAGGCGGTATTGCAACTCCTGCCGATGCTGCTTTGATGATGCAGCTTGGCAGCGAAGGTGTATTCGTTGGTTCCGGTATTTTTAAATCTGCAAATCCTGAATTAAGGGCAAAGGCAATTGTCACTGCTACAGCAAACTATAATAATCCTGAAATTTTGGCAGAAGTAAGTGAAGGACTGGGAGAGGCTATGAAGGGATTGGAGATTTCTGAAATTCCTCAGGACAGTCTGTACGCAAACAGAGGCTGGTAAATCAATGAATCGGATAAAACAAATTTGTTCCGTCATATTATATAAATAAAAGAGGCATCAATTGATGCCTCTTTTATTTATATAGAAAACGGTATATTAGCGAACCGGCGTATAATTGATTTCAGATGTTTGCTCTGTGGCTTCCAACTTAAAAATAACAGGTCTTAATCCATCATTGCAGCTGCAAATAGCAACGCCGGGTTTTCTAATCCAGTCTCCATAGTAAAATAATTCTTTTTCAGCTCCGTGAGATAATGCAAATGCATACTGATATATTGCTTTCCATGCTTCATCGCAAAATCCTTCCGGTTTTGCATAGTCAGCATAAAATACCTGCCCTTCTTTTAACATGGGGCACGCAGTCAAACCGTCTGCTCCGTATTCTTTTGCCAGTTCTTTGTCTAATGTGGTTTTCAATACTGTTATTTTTACTTTTTTCATGCCTTATCTCTCCTTGTTGATATTAAGTGATAAATTCCAGCAAATTTTTGCCCATAAATTGAGTCCATTCCTGTTCTGTGAGGTTTGCATTTTGAGTGATATCATGAATAAATAAAGAGAAATCCATTTCCCGTTTTACAGAAGGATACAATAATAAAGGAAAATCACTGCCATAGAGCAACCGATTCGGACCAACCATTGAAATAACTGTTTTAATACTTTTGATGTCGTACAGCAAGGGATTTGCCGCAGTGTCATAGCGTACATTTTGAAATAATTCTTTGTAGCGGGGGTTCATCTCATAAAAAGGAAGACCGCCTCCCATATGCGCCAATATTAGTTTTAAGTTGGGATATCTTTTTAATAATTGAGGAATCGGCGCCAATGATGTCGTATCTTTTCCGGGATAGGTATGTCCAATTGGTTCTCCGCAATGAATGCACACAGGCAAATGATAATGTACTGCGCACTCTAAGACATCCAGAAACTGCGGTGACTGAAAGTCAAATCCGTTTGCTCCAGGGCCTAATTCTCCAATTCCGCAAAAGCCAAGAGAGACGCAGCGTTCTATTTCAGAAATGGCTTCTTTTCCGAACATAGGGTTAATAGAAGCAAATGCCTTTAAGCGCTGTGGATGATTTTTGATTGCTTGTGCCATGTAATCATTGTGCAGATACATCAGTTCAATATCATTCCAATACCATCCTTGCATGACCAAACCGTATACACCTGCCAGCTCAGCACAATGCAAAGCTTCTTCTGCATTTGCCCATGCTTCTTCCGTACCCGTACCATTTTCCGATTTTTTGGTCAACATACCAAAGTATGGGTCACGTGCGGCATAGGTTTCCCAATGTTCATATATTTCCGGGGGAAATATATGAACATGACTGTCCCAAATTTGAAATCCATTCATGATTGGCATTTTCCTCCTGTATTTTATAGTGATATTATAAATGATGATTCATACGCTGTCGATATCCGAAATAAATACAAATACTTTGGAATAAATCTGAGCGTTGTTTCAAGATAGTTCTGTTTTCATGGAGGCTTATTGCTGTTTGCGTTTTTCATGATAATGGCGAGGAAACAAAAATCAATAGAAAACGTGAAATTTTTCCATTTTTAGGGCTTTGATAGAATAGTGTATAAACCGGAACAACAGGGGACATTGTGATTTTTTTTATTGGCTTAAATTGGCTCGAAAATACTTACTTTTTGAATTATATTATGCTATACTGTACCAAGAAAAAGCAGATTATGTTGTAGAAAACGGAGGGGGTTTATGGCATTCTTTGATAATTTGGAAAAGACATTATCAAAGAACAATCTGCTGTTCAAAAAACTAAGAAAATGACAGATATTTCCGGAATAAACAGTTTGGTTTCTGATGAAAAAAGTGAATCACAATTACTATCCAATCGGAAAACGATATGTTGCAATGTACCAAAAAATTTTGAAAGAAATTTTGTGGGGATAAATTACATCCGTTCGTGTACTGTACACCAAAATAAAAGAGGATAAACAGCAGTTGTAGAGTATAAAAAGTGTTGTGTGTTACGGAAGATGGGGAGTGGACGTTTCAAGCAATACAGAATTTTGTAATGCTTGTGATGCGGTTCTGCTGAAATAACCACAAAGATTTGTCTCGTAACATCAATACATTGAATATGGAACAAAATGACAGAAGATTACTGCTATGCAAAAACAAGATTAGGTTTTAATTTTAATGAGGAGGGTGAGTTATGGCAAAGTTTTGCAGCAAATGTGGAATGAAACTCAATGAACAAACCGGAAAATGTCCTAATTGTGATGAGAAAACAAAAATGGATACTGCAAGCTCCGATAGTAATATCAGTATCAATGGGAATCCAAAAGAGGACCAAAATATTAAAAAAACAAACGGAGAACAAGAAGTCAAAAAAGAAAGCAAAAAGAAAACAATAGTAGTAATCACAATTGTTATTGTTGTATTACTGATAGGTATAGGCGTAGGTATAGGTGTTTTCATGGTACATAACGAAAAAAACGCAAATGTTCCTAACAATGGCGAAATTCAAGAGACGCAAAGTACTGCCGGTACAGAGACAACAACTCCCAATGAAGAAAATGAAGAAGTTGACTTGGGCAGTAATTATGAAGTTCCCGAATTTGATGCAGAAGCATATTTCAGAGAAAATACTACCTTAAAATCCACTTTTGATGTAGCTTCTTCGCAATCTATTCATACCGAATCTGAAGCTTATGATAGTTTTGTTGAAAGGGGCTTTGACGGTAGTCAAGTGATGTATGAATATACTATGGATGGTACTTATTTAGGAGAGAATGAAATTTCCCGATCTTCGTCATCAAAACATCCAATGTATCAGACATATTACGCTACAACATCAGGGGATATATGGATGATTCTTGAAATTAACGGTTCGTTTTTTGCAACGCCAATCACATACAATTTTTCAAACACACAAAATGTTCCCGTAATAGTTTCAGAAACGGATACGATTACAAGCTATGATAGTTCCACCAATAAATTCTATGTGAACATTCCCAATGCATCTCAAACCGTTATAAAGACAGTCTCCAAAATTGATGCTGAAACGATAGAAAAACTTACTAGCGAGGAGTTCAATCAATCATGACGGTTAAAAAAATTGTAATATTACTTCTTTGTGGTGTAATCGTATCTTTTGCTTTTTTCCCTATGATAACAGTAAATGTTCACGCAGAAACTGCTACAGAAGGAAGCAGAGTCATGGTTTCTCTCGGTGATTCCTATTCATCAGGAGAAGGTATTGAGCCGTTTTATGGTCAAAATGAATCAACAGCCGATAAAGTGAAAAATCAGGATTGGCTTGCACATAGGTCTGAAAAAAGTTGGCCCGGAAGACTTACTCTGGAGGGAGTAAATGGTTCTATGTCTCAAAATCGTAATGATAATTGGTTTTTTGTGGCTACATCCGGAGCAACAACCGATAATTTGACTCACACCCAACGTAAGGACTATGACATTGACGGGAAGAAAGGCAGTCGTTATATTGATAAACAGCTTGATGTTTTTAAAGAATTAGGTGATAAAAAAGCGGAATATGTTACTGTTTCCATTGGAGGAAATGATGCGCAGTTTACGGATGTTATAACCAAGGCAGCTCTATCATTTTCATTTAATCCCGGACTATTAACCGACAAATTAGATTCCGTTTGGGAAGAATTTTATTATGGTATTGACGGCGGTGAAAGCATAAGAGATAGACTTTATCAAGCTTATTGCGATATTCAAGATGCTGCAGGTGCACAAGCTAAAATTATTGTTGCCGGATACCCCAAATTACTGGACCCTAACGGAAGCAGATTCTTGTTTAATGAGAGAGATGCTGCTCTCATTAATGATTCGGTAAGCAGATTCAATGACGAAATCGAATCCATTGTGAAATCGTGCAAAGTGGACGGAATGAAAATCTGTTTTGTGTCTGTTGAGGAGGCTTTTGATGGACACGGCGCCTATTCCAATGACGCTTTTTTGAATGAGGTATATATTGGTAGCAAATCTCAAGATTTAGAATCAAGTCTTATAGTACCATCAGCATATTCCATGCATCCCAATGAGAAGGGTGCCCAGGCTTATGCCGATTGTGTCCAAGCAAAAATTGATGAGATTGAAAAGGGTAACGGAAAAACGGAATGGCCTTTGATGTCCGGCTCAGATGAGCGAGACATAGCCTTGGTTCTTGATGTTTCAGGTAGTATGAGGGGTACTCCAATGAATGAAACCAAAAATGCATCAGAAAGGTTTATCAATACGGTTTTAAAGGAAGATTCCAGTATCGGTGTTGTTACTTATGATAATACCAGTATGTGTATTGCTGACTTCTGTATGACTGAAAGGTATTTGACGAATGTAATACAGAATCTCAATTCTGGTGGCGGAACCAATATGGAAGCGGGGTTATCACAGGCATATTCCATGTTACAGAGCAGCAATGCAAAAAAGAAAATAATCGTACTTATGAGTGACGGTGAACCCAACGAGGGCAAAACAGGCGATGAACTCATAGAGTTTGCTGAAACAATCAAAAATGAAGGCATATATATCTATACATTAGGCTTTTTTAGTAATTCACACGATAAAACCTCACCACAGGCACTGTTAGAAAACATTGCAAGTGAAGGGTGTCACTTTGAGGTTGAAAACGCAGATAATTTAATATTTTTCTTTGGCGATATTGCGGATCAAATCAATGGACAAAAGTACATATATGTTCGCATAGCATGTCCTGTTGATGTGACGGTAACGTACGATGGTGAAACATTATGCTCTATAGAAGAAAACCTGAATACCCGCACTGCTTTTGGCTCTTTAACATTTGAGGATAATGAAAAAGGAACCAATAACAGCGATAATCGAGTGAAGATACTGCGATTAAAAGAAGGTACAGATTATAATATCCAAATTGAGGGTAACGGCAACGGGTATATGGACTATACCATTAGATTTATGGATGATACCGGAGAGTATACCGATTTGCGCACATTCAGTAATATAAAAATTACGGAACAGACTGTAATTGATACTGTGGCGACCAATTCAGATTCAACTATATTGAATGTAGACGAAAATGGCGATGGAAGGTATGACTTGAAGTATAAGGCAACCGAAAATGCTGAAGGTGAACTGGTCAACGACACCTATCTCATTTATATTTATATTGCAGTTGGTGTTTTTGTTTTAATCTTGATTGTAATCGCAATTATTCTAATTATGAAACATCTAAAATCAAAAAAATCTAAGTTGGAAAACAGATAAAGCATGCAGAAGTTTTGCAGAAATTGCAAAACACAGAGGAAAAGTTGTTTTAGCTTTTACCGATTGAAAACTACTTTATAATTTTTTCATTTAATAATCTGGTAATAACAACAAAACAAACATTGAAAGATAGTCCTTTCAATGTTTGTTTTTGTTTATTGGCAAGAACGTTTTAGCGTTTATCAGTTGAAAATTGCATAGCAATTTTTTTTTATGCTATAACAACCTTGCAACAGCAGCAAAACTAAAGTTTTGGCTGTTGGCAAGAACGTTGTAACATTTTTTAGTTAGAAATTGCTTTGCAATTTCTCTTATGTTATAATATCTACACTATTTATTTGATGCAGTTCCATTTTATTATAAGTACAGAGGAGACGGGTATATATGTCCGCAGTATCACAGGCAAAGCGCATTGTAGTTAAGGTAGGTACCTCTACCTTAACTTATGAAAACGGAAAACTAAATTTAAGAAGAACAGAAGAACTCTGCAAAGTGTTAAGTGATTTGCATAATTCCGGTCTTGAAGTAGTACTTGTATCATCCGGCGCGGTTGGCGTAGGTATGGGCAAACTCGGCATCAAAGAGCGCCCCACAGAAACAGAAAAAAAACAAGCGATTGCAGCTGTTGGGCAATGTGAACTGATGTTTATGTACGATAAGCTTTTTGGAGAATATAATTGTATGGTTGCCCAGGTTTTGCTTACAGCAGACGTAACAGCCAGTGAGAACAGCAAGCGTAATGTAGAAAACACCTTCAGAGAACTGCTGAATATGGATATTATTCCGGTTGTAAATGAAAACGACACAGTTAGCATTGACGAGCTGGATGGCCCTCATTTTGGAGATAATGATACGTTATCCGCAGTCGTTGCCAAGTTGGTTGGAGCAGATTTGTTAATTATTTTAACTGATATTGACGGACTTTACGATACAGACCCGAGAGAAAATCCGAATGCCAAGCATATTCCTTATGTTACACATATTACAGACGAAATTAAGGCGTTGGCAGGCGATGCGGGTACAAACAGAGGAACAGGCGGTATGGTGACCAAAATACGCGCCGCACAAATTGCAAATGAAGCGGGTATCTCCTGTTGTGTGATGAGTGGTACGCATCCCAAAAATTTATATCAATTGCTGGACGGCGTCCAAATAGGAACTACATTTGCCGCATTATAAGTGCATCGATATTGAAAGGAGGAATAGATATGACCGAATTGGAACAAATGGGAAAACGTGCAAAAGAGGCAGCACGTGAACTTGCTTTCGCAGGTGATAAAAAAAATCAGGGACTTGCTGCAATTGCAAAAGCTTTGAGAGAACATAAAGATAACATTATAGAGGCCAATGCTTTGGATATTGAAGCAGCCAAACAAAACGGGATGTCTGAGTCATTGCTGGATCGCCTTACATTAACAAGTGAACGTATTGAAGGTATGGCAAAAGGTGTGGAGGAAGTTTTAGCGCTGAAAGACCCAATCGGTACCGTATTGGACGGAATGGTGCAAAGCAACGGTCTTAAGATTGAAAAAGTACGTGTACCTCTGGGTGTCATCGGCATGATTTATGAAGCCAGACCAAATGTGACTTCCGATGCAGCGGCGCTTTGTTTAAAATCGGGTAATGCGGTCATTTTACGAGGAGGAAAAGAAGCATTCCACTCCAACCAATGTATTACCAACATTATGCAAGCTGCATTAGAGCAAGTCGGTTTGTCAGGAAATTGTGTCCAGCTTGTGCAGAATACCAGTAGAGAATCCGCAAATGAAATGATGCGTTTAACGGAATACTTGGACGTATTGATTCCAAGAGGCGGTGCAGGCTTAATCAAAGCGGTGGTGGAGAATGCAAAGGTTCCTGTAATTGAAACAGGTTCCGGCAACTGCCATGTATATGTAGATGAATCTGCAGATGTTGCTATGGCGGCTGATATTATTTTTAATGCGAAAACGTCCCGTCCTTCTGTTTGTAATGCCATTGAAACAGTATTGGTACACAAAACTATCGCCGAAAAAGCTCTCCCTGTCATTGAGAAAAGGTTGAAAGAAAAACAAGTGGAAATCAGGGGATGTCAAACAGTTTGCAGAATATTGCCCGATGCAGTACCTGCAACGGAACAAGATTGGGCGACAGAATATTTGGGTTATACTTTGGCAATTCGCGTTGTAGACGACATTCATCAAGCCATTGACCATATTATGACGTATACCACAGGTCATAGTGAATGTATTGTAACAGAAAGTTATACCAATGCAATGTTATTCACATCTCAAATAGATGCAGCAGCTGTTTATGTGAATGCGTCCACCAGATTTACAGACGGCGGTATGTTTGGACTGGGTGCGGAAATCGGTATTTCTACTCAAAAACTCCATGCAAGAGGTCCTATGGGCATTGAACAACTGACCTCCGTGAAATTTATTGTCAACGGCAACGGTCAAATTCGTATATAAAGTACTGTATCTATTGGAATAAATTCCAATCTTAATTTTGCTAGAGTGTAAAAGCAGATTTTTACCAAATACAGTTATGAAATCACCCTGAATAATAGTTTACAAAACAGCCTTGGCAGATTTCTTTTTTATAAAAAAGTTCTGCCGAGGCTGTTTTGTACTTATATATTAGGTAAAGTACAAAACAAGGGGTTGAATCATAACAAATGAATTCAGAAAACAAAGAACAAACACCGAAAAAAACGGCACAATTTGTGTGTGATTATCGAGATGAGCAGCCCACTGAATTTTTGCCGCAGCTTCAAATGCATTCGGCAGAAGAAACAAAAGAGGAGCCCTCATCAGAGCCTATTGACAATACAATACCTACCATACATGTAACATTAGATGACTCCAATATGATAGAAACAGAGCAGGAAGGAAACGAAACTCCGGAATATCCAACGATGCCGGAACAAGAAGAGCCCTCGCCGGAAATAGAAGGATTTCCTCTTTGGAAAAGAAATAATCAGCCCTCCAGATTATTTTATCCTGCAAATCCCCAAATTGCGCAGCAACAGGAAGAGGAAATATATGAGGATGAGACAAAACAATCAAAACCAAAAGGAATCATCCCGGGTATTATGATTTTAATGGCCGCATTTGCGGGTGTGGTATGTTTTTGTATGTTTGGCGGAGTAGACTTGGTACAAAATACAGAGCAAATCAATGCTTTTTTAGCGCCTGTTATGATGCAAAATCCGGAACCGTTTTCATCGTTGTCACAGGCAAGCGAAGATATGATTTTGCAAGCTTCCGTATGGAGGGCGGTGACACAAAATCAGGCAAACTATAAAGAGACAGACGCACAGGGAAGAATGGTTGTTCCGGCAAAAGATGTAGAAAATGCATCGAGGGAACTGTTTGGAAGTGCGTTTCATCTTTCTTCCAAACATCTGCAAAACGCTTCTTTTTTTGTTTATGATGAATCTTCTGATACTTACCGTGTGTTACCTAGTAGCAGTGTTACAAGCACAGTTCCGCAAATAAAAGAGGTAAAAAAAGAGAATGGCTCCATCGTTGTTACGGTAGAGTTTTCTTCTACAACACAGGAAATTGCTGTGGAAACATACCGTTATATACTGGAATTTGATTCTCTCAGCGGAGAGCCGTATTTATCCTCAATTCAATCTGCTTGAAAACGTGATGAGTATTTCTGGCGATGGAAAAAGAATTTTTATAGCCAATAAAGTAGATTGACAGATACAAGACCTTTTGTCAAAGATTCTTTTGAATTTTGCATTTCTTGGATAATTTGTTTTCTAAAATGGGACTCTATCTTTATGAAAAGGCATTCATGTCTTACCGGCTTCATCTTTTATCACAGTATTCTGCAATCAAAAACGGATACCAATTGGTATCCGTTTTTGATTTTTATATTTCGTTTGTCATAAATCATAATCTTGTCCATATATATAATAAAGCAAGATACCTGAATGTTATCATCAGGTATCTTCTCTCATCATTATGTGCATTAGAGCAGTAAGTATAACAGCGAGAAAATAACACTGGTGTCGGCTTGTTCGTTAAACAGTACCAGCAGCAGTATCATGATTAAAGTTCGTTCGCTGTCTTTCATAACTCCGTCTAATAAATTTTCCACAATGTTCTGTGGTCCGGCAGAGACGGGAGGGGCGCTTGGCAGACTACCTCCGTTGTGCCCATGTAAAGGGCCGCCTTGTTCATTTGGTGTGTGGTGAGCGGGCTCTTCAGTATGATTTCCGTGAGTTCCACTTGAAAAAGACGGTCCATTATTCGAACGGTTTGTTCTTGGCGACGCAGCAAAAGACGGTGTGCCGCGCAGTTGTTGATTGGCACGATTCTGCATTTCCTGCACTCTATGAATTGCCTCTTCCTGCATACGCTTCATATCCATATTTTCGTTGGCCATGTTTCACCTCATAGAATCCCCTGAAGAATACCCTGTTCTTTTAAAAGAGGTAAAAACTTCAGCATTCTCATAATTTTAATTGCTTCATCCAGTTTTTTCTGACGCTCACTTTTTAATAAAGGACGCAAAGCGTGCAGTAGTCTGGTATTATCATCTTCTTGATTTATGCTCCCCAGCAAAGGCGCTATTTTCATAATGGTATTGAGCATCTCAGGGGAAACGCCGTTTCCTCCTCCGCCCAATGCTCCCAGAGTATTTCCCAAACCGCCTAAAGAAGACAAAGCACCAAGTGGATTATTGTTCGTTTGAGGTGCTTGTGCAGGTGCTGATTGTTGCCCTAATAGACTGGCAAGCTGGCTAAAATCAATTCCTCCGGTAGAATTGCTTTGAGATTGCTGTGGGGATTGTTGCGCTGGTTGTTCAGGGGCATTGTTTTGCTGCTCGGTATTCATTTGTCCCAATAAATTGTTAGCCATTTGCTGAAATTTTGCCATTTCTGTAGGATTATTTAAAATTTCATTTAATTTTCCGGCTAAGTCATCCATGGACCGTCACCCCATTTCTTATTTGCCCAAAAATTTTTTTAGCAGCACTTGTGCCTGCGGTGAATTTAACAGTTTATTGGCCGCCTCTTTATCGCTTAATACTTGCTGAAGTTTTGCGGCATCGTTGGCGTTTAGGTTATTTAACATTTTTTGCAGCGTGCCGTTTTCTGCTTGTTGTTTTAGTTGTTCGGGTTGTGTGCCCAGACGTTGGGCTGCTACATTTAACAGTTTCTGTAATTCTTCGTTGTTAGGCAAAGTATTTCACACCTTTCAAAGTAAAAAATGAAAAAAGACTGGATTCCCCCATGTGTTTCCATATATAATATGATTAGATAAATATACATATGCGGTAAAATGGGCAGATAGTAATATTGTATATGGAGTCAAGGGGGTTTTTATGAGAATTTTAGTTATTTCCGATTCCCATGGAAATACAAGGAATATAGAGCGTGCAGTGGAAAGTCAACCGGAAGCAAATATTATCATCCATTTAGGGGACGGGGCCGATGATATTGTGGATTTGGAATTTGTTTATAGAGATAAGCAATTCTATCAGGTAGCCGGTAATTGTGACTGGGGTTCTTCGTTGCCTCTTGAAGGTGAATTAAAAGTAGCGGATAAAACAATATTTTTTGTACATGGCCATGAATATAGGGTAAAAACAAATTTACAGCAAATCAAGATGGAAGCAAGAAAAAGGAATGCGGATATTGTGCTTTTTGGGCATACGCACCTGCCTATAACAGAATATGATGATGAATTGTATTTGTTGAATCCGGGCTCTTTGCAATATGCTGACGGTACCTATGGAATAATTGATATCACAGATGCCGGTATTTCTGTACAAATTATAAAAGTTTAAAATTCGTTTCTTGACATTGTATGGATTGGCGTGATAGGCTAATTTGAGAGAACCAATATTATGTTGACTGTATTTTGTTGATACATATAAAGTAATGATATTACCGCCGAACAGACAGATTAAAGCCTAAGCAGTAATATGGATAAGGGCGGGGAATGGAGAGAGTAATTATGACTGAATATGAGAGATGGCATGCTATGAAACTGGATGACCCGGATTTAACAGAAGAACTAAATGCAATTGAGGGTAATCCAGAGGAAATTAACGACCGTTTCTACCGTGAACTGGAATTTGGAACAGGTGGTTTACGTGGTGTAATTGGAGCCGGTACAAACCGAATTAATATTTATACAGTACGAAAGGCAACTCAAGGACTTGCCAACTATCTAAATAAAAAAACGTCGCATGCGTCTGTGGCAATTGCATATGACAGTCGTATTAAGTCAGACGTATTTGCAAAGGCAGCGGCTGAGGTTTTGGCAGCGAACGGAATTACCGCACATTTATATCCTCAATTGATGCCTACACCCGCACTGTCTTTTGCCGTTCGTCATTTAAAATGTGACGCGGGTATTTGTATTACTGCAAGCCATAATCCTGCAAAATATAACGGATACAAAGCATACGGCAGTGACGGTTGTCAGGTTGCTTTGGAAATGGCAGATGCTATTCTGGATGAAATTAACCGGCTGGATATTTTCCGTGATGTCAAACATATGGATTATGATGCCGCAGTAGAACAGGGAAGTATTAAGGCCATTGGCGAGGATGTTGTAATTGCATTTTTAAATGCTGTTAAGTCACAAAGTATTTTGGATTGCAGCGATTCTGATTTAAAAGTAGTATATACTCCTCTCAATGGCAGTGGAAAAATGTGTGTCACACGTATTTTTAATATGATTGGTATAAAAAATATTACAATTGTTCCTGAACAGTCAGAACCGGACGGCAATTTTCCGACTTGTCCGTATCCAAATCCTGAATTTAGAGAGGCATTGCAAGTAGGATTGAATCTTTGTGAAAGCGTACAACCGGATTTACTGGTAGCGACAGATCCTGATTGTGACCGTATGGGTATTGCTGTAAGACATAACGGTGATTATCAATTGTTAAACGGCAATGAGGTTGGTGTTTTATTATTAGATTTTATTGCGCGCAATCGTATTGCAAATGGAACTATGCCAAAACATCCGGTTGCAGTCAAAACAATTGTTTCTACCGATTTAACGGATAGTGTTGCTAAAGAATATGGTATTGAGTTAAGAAGCGTTTTGACAGGGTTTAAATATATTGGTGACCAAATAGCAGGCTTAGAAGCCGACGGAGAGGAAAGCCGTTATATCTTTGGTTTTGAGGAAAGTTATGGATATCTGTCAGGCAGCTATGTACGTGACAAAGACGCTGTGAATGCCAGCATGTTAGTATGTGAAATGGCAGTTGACTATAAAAAGCAAGGAAAAACGTTGGTAGATGCAATTCATGATATTTATGAAAAACATGGTTATTTCCTAAATGAATTGATGAATTTTACGTTTGAAGGTCAAGACGGTATGAATAAAATGCAGTCCATTATGGAGCATTTGCGTACCAATACTCCAACTAAAATTGCAGACTTTGCAGTGGTTGGATGGAGTGATTATAAAGCGTCTAAATGTTTTGACGGTACCATTGAAACTGAAATTACACTTCCCAAGTCCAATGTTTTGGAATATCGCTTGGAAAATGGCAGCAAATTAATTGTGCGTCCGTCAGGAACAGAGCCTAAGTTAAAATTGTACTTATCCGCAAAAGGTAAGACAAGAGAAGAATCTCAAGCGGTAATTCAGGCGTTTAAAAATTGTGCAAACGAATTACTGGGAATCTAAAAAAGGTCGGAGCTTGCTCCGACCTTTTTTATGACAGATTTTTATCAGTGCATGTGTTAAAATCTTTTTAGTGATAAAAATTGCAACTGTATTTTTTTTATGGTATACTTTATAAAATATATTTCCATCCGTAGCGAAGCTGGATATCGCAACAGATTCCGATTCTGGAGGTCGGGGGTTCGAATCCCTCCGGGTGGGCCATGCTGGAATGGACTGTGCTCCATTCAAAAAACCCAGCCGTCCGGCTGGGCTTTTTCATAAAAATTTGTTATTGATTTTTCCGCGATGGTCTATAATAATGTTATTTATTTGATTGGGATTGTCCTTGTAACGTCTCTAAATTACTATAACTTTTTACGAGTTGGGACAATTTCACTTTTTGTCGTCGATAGTTTAATAGGTATTTTTTATCAATCCTTCTGATATGGAAATAATCGCGAGACTTTTTCCCCAAAGGCTGTTGGCGGGAATAATTTTTGGAAAGGAGAAAAGCACTTGAATCATTTAGAATTTGGGCCGGTTATTTGTACCAAAGGACCGTATAAAGGAAAAATAGGATATTTAGATGATGAAGATATATGTGAAGGAAATCAGTTTGGAATTGTATATTTTGGTAATCCGTCATTTTGTTCATCATTCCATCTGGTTCCCATTACATATTTATCAAATGAAATTACCATGTACGAAATCATTCAAAGAAAAGAAACGTTGCAACAACAAATACTTAACGAAAAGGATGAAAAGAAGAAAATATATTTGCTTCTGGAATCAGAATTTGTAAATACCCTGTTTTACGAGAGACATATACAAACACATACTATGTCTCAAAAAGGTATTAAATTATTTATATCTTATTCCTCTAAAGATAAAGGATTTGCAAATTTACTATACTCTGATTTAAAAGAGGCAGGATGTATTCCATGGTTGGATGAGTGGGATATTGTGGGTGGGCAATCCATCCCTGAAGAGATTGAAAAAGGAATTAATAATAGTGATTTCTTATTGATTTTATTATCTAATAATTCAGTAAAATCCAATTGGGTTCGAGCTGAATGGGAATCAACCATTTGGGATGAAAATCAAAATAAGGAAATACGAATCATACCAATATTAATTGAAGAATGTGAAATACCACGCTTTATAAAATATAGAAAATATATTGATTTTAGAAAAGACTACATTACGGGTTTCCGAGATTTATTGTATTCTATTGACAGATTAAAATAAGAACTAATTTTATAAATGTTTCATTAATTCAACATGTAGATTTACAGTTTGTATTTCAACCTATACCTGAGGGATGTATATACATCCCTCAGGTATTTTCTTTTTGTTTCTACAATCCATATGCATTTCGTTCGTCACTATAGGATTATTTCACAGGTATATATATTTCTTAAAAATAGAATATACATTCTGTTGGTTTTATCATGAAATGCGTGATATTGGATAAAAAATAGCCTACATTTATCACCGGATACATTTTTCCATCATAGAATAGCGGAGAATAGGGGGAATTTCAATGTACTGTGGTGAACAATTCAGTGATGTAACAAAGCAATATTTATGCTGTTTTTATGAGATTTTAGACAATATGATAGAAGAGATGACAAATGCGAAGTTAACAAACAGTATATCGCATAATTTTATTGTACAAATGATTCCTCATCACCAAGCAGCAATTAAAATGTCTCAGAACATTTTACAATATACAACGTTACTTCCTCTGCAAAACATTGCAAAGAATATCATTTCAGAGCAAACCAAAGGCATCGAAGCTATGAAAGAAATACTGGGAGTATGTGGGGAACAATTTGATTCAAAACAGGATATGTGCCTGTATCAAAATGAATTTGACCAAATTATAAGAACTATGTTTTCTCAAATGAAAAATGCTTGTTCGACAAATCAGATTAATGCAAATTTTATGAGAGAAATGATTCCACATCATCAAGGTGCTATCCGTATGTCAAAAAACGCATTGCATTTCTCCATCTGTCCGCAGCTAATTCCAATTTTGCAGACGATTATTGTCTCTCAGGAAAAAGGAGTACGAGAGATGAGAGCGCTTCTTCACTGCATTTAAAAAGGATGACATATTCATTCCCGTTCAGTAATTGAAATAAGATACAACAGAAAACAATAGGAGGCGATTATTTGGCTATTCGTATTTTTATCGATCAAGGGCATAATCCCAGTGGTGTGAATGCAGGAGCAGAAGGGAACGGATTAAGGGAACAAGACGTTACCTATAATGTAGGAATCTATTTAGCCAATCTGTTGAATGACGATCCCAGGTTTACTGCAAGAGTTTCACGCCCTACTCCTGAGACCGTACTGGGTACCAGCAATGCTACCAGTTTGCAGGCCCGTGTAAATATGGCGAATTCCTGGCCTGCAGATTATTTTATCAGTATTCATTGTAACTCCAATACAAATCCTGCAATTAATGGCAGTGAAGTGTATGTTTATCGGAGTAATACCCAATCTTATTGGCTGGCACAGCACATTCTCAATGCGATTGTAGAACGTGTAGGCACCAGGGATAATGGGGTACGATTGAATCCGTCGCTGTATGTATTAAGACGTACTACCATGCCTGCTGTATTGGTAGAATTGGGATATTTAAGCAATACTTCCGATGCACAAAAACTTAGAGATGACCAAAGAGGATTTGCTCAAGGAATTTACAATGGACTACTAAGTTACTTTGGTTTTTCACCACTTTAACGGCATCAGAATATAAATGAACGCAAATGGAATTCCTATTCCTATGTATCACGATTCATAAGTTTATATGTTATCAGATTGGAGATGTTTTGGATTGAAAAAACAGCCAGGATATGGTGGGACAACCACATTTCCTGACTGTTTTTTATAATTTTCCGTTATACGATTGGGAGTTTAAAAATTTGTCCGGGATATATTACATCGCTGGACAGGTGGTTTAGCTGCATGATTTCTGTATAACGCGTGCCGGAGCCCAATTGTTCTTGTGCAATTTTCCAAAGAGAATCTCCTTTTTGTACGGTGTATTCTTGATATTGAATGGGAAGTTTTATTTGGTCTCCCGGATAAATTAGCGTACTTGTCAGCCCGTTTAACTGCATGATTTCATGGTAACGAAATCCGCTTCCCAAATATTTTTCAGCAATACCCCAAAGCGTATCTCCGGAAATTACCTGATGAATGAGATGATTTGATTCAGGAGATGTTGGTGGAGTTTCAGAGGGAGATTCCGTATTGGGAGGAGTAGGAGTCTGTGGAATAGATGGAATTGAAGAATCGGGCTGTTGTGGCTCTGACGGTACAGGTGATTCGGGGGATTCAGGCTCAGGCGTCACAGGCCGCTCCGGAGATTCCGGTTCGGTTGGATTGGATGAATCCGGTTGCTCTGTTGTTGGAGGTTCAGAGGATTCGGGGGTATCGGAAGATATTGGAGGTTCAGATTCTTCCGGTTCAGAGGGAGATGATTCCGGAAGATTTGTCTCAGGTGGGACAATAGATTCTGGCGGTTCCGGCTCGGAAGGGGAAGGTGGATTTGGCGGTTGTGGGATAACCGGTTCAGAGGTATCCGGTTGTTCCGGTTGATTTGGAATCGATGGTTCGGATGGTGTGGTATCCTGTGTTTCTCCGTTTATCCATTCTTCATAATGGTCCCAAATGGATGGGTCTTCTTGCCCCAACGCCCATGAGCCTGCACCTTTTAGATTATATTTTTCAACTAGACCCAATTTTGTTTCATAAGATTGGTCGTTTTCATACCAAACCACATATTTTCCTGGTTGCAAAACAAAATCTCCGCCCACGGTGTAGCGGGTGCTTTGTTCTGTAATTGTAAATTCCGCTTTTACAGATTGGCTTGTTTCATCATAAGTGACAGTGGATTCACAGTTATTTAAAATATCTTGAATGGTTTTGCTGCTGATACCTTTACCAACAATTCTATTATCATCTAAACTCCATACGCGTCCATATAAAGGAACGCCTATCACAATTTTGTCGGCAGTAGTTTTACTCAGTGCATATTGAATCGAGTCTTCTACAAACTGAATTCCTGCGACAGGGCCCGCAGCTCCGCCCTCATAATGTTCATCATAAGTCATAATAAATAAGTGGTCTGCATACTGAGCAAGTGCTGAGTAGTCGTAAGAACCATGCCAGCCGGTCTGCCAGTCATTGGGATTTGCTGCAACCGCAACAGAAACTTCTTTATGACTTGGAATTTTTTCTCGCAGCAGTTTTACTAATTGAGTATATTGGTCCCTTTGTTCGTGGGTCACATTCTCAATATCGACGTTTACACCATCCAGGTTGTATTCTTCTATATCATCTGCAATTTGTGTTGAAAGTGTTTCTACATCTTTTAATGCATTAATACCTGCCGTTCTGTCCCAATGGTTACTTAAGAATGGGACTACCTTAATTCCTTTTGCATGCATACTATCAATTAAATATGTGCTGACATAATTCAATGTTAAGCTTCCATCTTCTTGGATGTTAAAATAACTGGGGGAAACGGTATCCAACGTTTGGCCGGTCTGATTCACATATTCAATTTGCTGATGGTCCGTACCACTATATAAGTATCCCATAATATAACGGTCAGATGCTGCAAAAACGGATAAAAATGAAGTTAAGGATAATGAGGCCACCAAAATCCCTGATGCAAATATTTTTACGCTTTTAATTTTGGCTTTTTTGGCATATTCTGATATGGATTTTAAAATACCTTCTGAATTGGTGTGCTTGTTTTTTCTCTTCCCAAATTCCCATGCAAATTCTACATCGGCTTTGGAATATTCAATTAAAATATCATACTCTCCGTCTTGTCGGGGAACCAATTTTATATTTGGCATTTCTATCTACATCACCTTTCATGTTGTTCGTTTTTTGTTTTATTAGTATGTACATCAAATGTGTTAAATATGAAAAAATTTGGTATAATACAGGACATGAAATAGTAGAAAGGCGTAAGTATTATTGTTTTTTGTTAAGCAACTAAACAATACTTGACGAAACAGAAAAACAGGTTTATAATAAAACGACAGAAATCACAAACGGAGGCGTTGCTATGCAATGCGAAATGGCCCGACAATTTTTTGATATGCTGACTGTAATAACAGCAAAGCAAAAAATACCAAAAGAATATGCAGATGGACAAGTATTATACAATGCCGAAATAGAATTGCTGGAAAAAATTTATCAGTATCCGCAAGCCAATATTAGCATACTGTCTGTTAAATTAGGCGTGACAAAAAGTGCTGTTACACAAATGAGTATCAAGCTTTTAGACAAAGGATTGATTGAAAAGTTTCAAGATTCTAAAAATAAAAAAGAAAAATATTTCCGTCTGACAAATGAAGGGAAAAAGGCCAGAGAAACATACATGGCGCATCATGACCAAGCGTTAAATGAGATGAGAGCATATTTGTGCTCTCTCAATGAGAATGATAAAAACACCATTTTAACATTTATGAAAATGATGAAGCAATATATGCCGGTGTATACATTTCCTTGTCAATGTGGCACAAATCAAAATTCCTGCTGTTTAGCAGCTGAAGATAAAAGGATAGAAGAAAAATGCTTGAATTAAAACATATCTCTTTTTCTGTGATGGAGGAAACAGGTCAACAGAAGAAAATATTAAAAGACATTAACCTTACAATAGATACCGATACCTTTGTAGTAATTACAGGTCCGAATGGAGGAGGAAAGTCAACACTTGCAAAAATCATTATGGGCATTGAGAAGCCTTCTCAAGGGACCATTCTGTTTAAAGGCCAAGATATTACCAATTTAGATATTCATGAACGTGCAAAATTAGGTATGGGATTTGCATTCCAGCAGCCGGTCCGTTTTAAAGGTCTTACCGTAAGAGACTTATTACATTTATCTACCAGTAAACAAAAAAGTGACCAAGAGCTTAGTCAATATCTTACTGAAGTGGGACTCAATGCATCAAATTATATCAATAGAGAAATAAATGCAAGTCTTTCCGGGGGAGAGTTAAAGAGAATTGAAATTGCAATGTTAATGGCCAGAGGTGTAGACCTTTCTCTGTTCGATGAGCCGGAAGCCGGTATTGATTTATGGAGTTTTCATAATTTAATTAAAGTGTTTGAGCAAATTAGAGATACCAAACGCGGAGCAGTAGTCATTATTTCGCATCAGGAGCGTATTTTAAATATAGCGGATAAAATAGTCGTGATTTCTAACGGTGAGATAGATACTGTAGGGACACGGGATGAAATATTGCCAAAGCTGTTATCGCAATCTGACACGTATCAATTTCATAAAGTGAGGGAACAGCAATGAAACATTCAGAAAAAACAGAACATATTTCTGGAAATTCCTCTGTGCTGCAAAAACTTCTCAAGGTAGTATCCGGAATAACCGGAACACCAAAAGGCGCTTATAATATTCGACAAGACGGTAAAAGCATTGGTCGTCAGAGTACAGATAACATAGAAATTCGTTCAAAAGAGAATGGACAGGGAATTGAAATTTACGTGAAACCTGGAACAAAAGGAGAGTTTGTTCATATCCCTGTGGTAGTAGATGAAAGCGGTTTTGCAGACGTAGTATATAATGATTTTTTTATTGGCGATGATGCAGATGTAGATATTGTAGCAGGGTGCGGTATTCATAATGATGGTATTCATTTATCCCAGCATGATGGCGTTCATACCTTTCATGTAGGAAAAAATGCAAAGGTACGATATGTGGAAAAGCATTATGGAGAAGGTAGTGGAAGCGGAAAACGTGTTCTAAATCCTGTTACAGTGGTACATTTGGATGAAGACAGCTATTTAGAAATGGAAACAGTACAAATTGAGGGTGTAGACAACACAAAAAGAGTTACAAAAGGCGATTTGAAGGATCGTGCGCAACTTGTTATTAAAGAAAAGTTAATGACAAGCGGTAATCAAAATGCTACTACAGAATTTCAAGTGAATTTAAATGGTGTTGATTGCAGTACAAATGTAGTGTCGCGTTCGGTAGCAAAAGGAAACTCTTTTCAGGGATTTTATTCCAAAATAAATGGCAATAATGCTTGTGCAGGGCATTCCGAATGTGATGCTATTATCATGGATGAAGCTTGCGTTACTGCAGTTCCTGAAATTACAGCAAACCACGTAGATGCTTCTCTGATTCATGAGGCTGCCATTGGCAAAATTGCAGGAGAACAAATTATAAAATTGATGACATTGGGATTATCACAAGAAGAAGCAGAGGCAGAAATTGTTCGTGGCTTTTTAAAATAGTTATTTCAAAAGGAGATGGTGTATGACTGTCTTCTTTTTTGTTTTATAGGATATGTTTTAACGATTTTCAAAAGTTGACATATATTATAAGTAGAGTGTGTATAAAGTATAGGAATGTAGTACAAGCAAATAGATTATATTAAGACAAAATAGTTCAATTTTTTAGAAAAAAGAATATTAAAAAGTACGCATATATCCAATTTATTTCACCGAGAATGGAGACTTTTAGTATGAATATGGATATGAATATCTATAATGGGATGAATTGTTGTTGCAACCAAAATTGTGATGATGATTGTTGTCGTCCAGTAATTTGTTGTCCTGCTGGCCCAACAGGTCCTACTGGTCCAACCGGTCCCACAGGTCCTGCAGGTGGTGTAACTGGTCCAACAGGAGCAACCGGTCCTGTTGGTGCGACTGGCCCAACGGGTCCCACAGGTCCAACGGGAGCAACAGGCTTTGGAGCAATTGGTCCAACGGGTCCTACAGGTCCGACAGGAGCAACAGGAACAGGAGCAACCGGTCCAACGGGTCCCACAGGTCCGACGGGAGCAACAGGTACAGGGGCAACTGGCCCAACGGGTCCCACAGGTCCGACGGGAGCAACAGGAACAGGAGCAACCGGTCCAACGGGTCCTACAGGCCCGACGGGAGCAACAGGTACAGGAGTAACCGGCCCGACCGGTCCTACAGGACCAACGGGAGCAACAGGCTTTGGAGCAACTGGCCCGACCGGTCCCACAGGTCCGACGGGAGCAACAGGAACAGGAGTAACCGGCCCAACCGGTCCCACAGGACCAACGGGAGCAACAGGAACAGGAGTAACTGGTCCGACCGGTCCCACAGGCCCGACGGGAGCAACAGGAACAGGAGTAACCGGTCCAACCGGTCCCACAGGCCCGACGGGAGCAACAGGAACAGGAGTAACCGGTCCAACTGGTCCCACAGGACCAACGGGAGCGACCGGTCCTACAGGTCCGACGGGAGCAACAGGAAGAACTGGTCCAACCGGTCCCACAGGTCCGACGGGAGATGAAGGAGTCCAGGGAACTGCAGCGACAGTAAGAGTAGGTACGGTAACTACAGCAGAGCCTGGCACAGAGGCAAAGGTAACAAATAGCGGAACTGAGCAGGATGCTGTATTTGACTTTGTGATACCAAGAGGCGAAACCGGTGGAGGTGTTACTCCTGTAGAATTGTTAACAGCATATGCTACGCCCGCTCAGCCAGGCACATCAGGTGGCAGTCTAATTTTTGACAGAAACGGAACTTCTTATGGTAATGCAATTTCTCATACAGAAAATACTTCTGCTCTTACCATTCAAGAACCTGGTTTTTATTATGTAGCGTTTCACACAACAATCACTCCTACAAGTGGTGTGGATTTTCCATTATCAATTGTAGTATATCTGCAGCAACAAGGTACTGCTGTTTCAGGCACCGGCATACGCCATACGTTCCAGACAACTTCAGATGCAAGTAATATAGCATTTTCTCAGATTATACAGGTAACATCAACTCCAACCACATTAGAAGTAATCGGTGAGGGTGGAAATTATCTGTATTATGATAATGCAATAACCATTTATAAAGTAGGAGAAATATCGTAAATCTAAGAGAATATCCCTTTATTTTGGGGATATTCTTTTTTATTTTACTATTTTTCCCATTTTGCTTCATTGACAGTACACATTGCCCCAACTATAATGAAAAGATAAAAATATGAAAATATCGTAAATCTAAGAGGGGGAATTCGGTGAAAAACAAAATTCCGCGCGCAACCCTAGTCATATGGGGAATTATAGTTGCAATCGTAATTGTTATGGCAACTGTTTGTATTGTTTTAATTTTACAGGGGAAATGGGGAATTGATGGTAATGATTCAAGTGATTATATTGAGATAAAAGAAGAAAATATCCAACAAGATATCTCTGTGATACATTTAAATTGGGTATCAGGAGATGTACAAGTCAAAAAGAGTTCAAATAACCAAATCCGTATTGTTCAAAAGGGTAGTCAAGATTATCCACAGGAGCAATTATTCTCAACTAAAATAGATGGGGATACTTTATATATAGAAGATACCAGGGGATATGGTATCAATATGTTCGGGTTTCAAAAACAAGAAAATACAGATTTGGTATTATATTTACCGGAAAAAGAATATCAACAGTTGAATGGAAACTTTGTAAGTGCCAATGTGACAGTTGACACATGCAACACCGACCATTTGTATTTAAAGACTATTTCAGGAACCATTTTTGTAGAGAAAGGAAAGTGCGACTCAATAGAATTAAATACGACCAGTGGAGATATTTCTGTAAACCATATAAAAACAGACGAGTCTTTGAAAATGGTTTCTGTAAGCGGAGCTGTTATAGCAACGGAAAGTAAGGTTGAAAACGATACATATGCTTATAGTGCAAGCGGTAATATCAATATCAATGATTTGCATACTAAAAATATGAAATGTGAAACAATTAGCAGCTCTATACAGACAGAAGGAATTTTTGATAATGTGACATTTTCTACCACATATGGATTGGTGGAATGTACAGCAAACGAACCATTAAATCAGTTAACAGTCACTACTGTTTCGGGAGATTTTCACGGTATGATACCAAAAGAAAACGGTTTTACCGCGACATATCATACAGTTTCAGGTACATTTGAGAGTGAATTTGAAACTATACAGGATAATCATATGTTTATTTATGGAGATAAAAACGGTATGTTTGAGTTTAATACAAGTAGTGGAAGTGTTACTTTATCTGCACTTCCGTTATAATCAAAAAATCAGATAGAAGATATTGATAATTTCTCAGATAAATTTAAAAGAAATAATGGAAAAACCTATTGACACTCTTATATATGAGATGTACAATAAGCAACAACCAGACAAGGAACATTGCTGCTCTTAAATTGTTAAGAGCAGTATTCCATTTATAGGGATAGAAAAGAGGCGGTTGTAGTGAATATTTTAATTATAGGCTGCGGACGCGTTGGAATTAGTTTAGCAGAACGTTTAGATGCACATGGACATGATGTGGCCATTGTAGATTCAGATGTAGATAATTTCAGAGCTTTAAGCGATGAGTTTACAGGTATTACAGTTTGTGGTATGCCTATGGACATGCAGGTGATGCAAAATGCAGGTATAGAAAACTGCGATGCGGTTGCAGTAGTGACGCCGGATGATAATTTAAATATTACCGTTTCACAGGTAGTAAAAAAATTTTTTGGCGTAGAAAATGTGTTAGCGCGTATTTCTGATCCTGCACGTGAAAAAGTGTTTAAAAAGTTCGGACTGAAAACAGTATGTCCGACCAATCTGGCAGGAGACGCGATGTTTGTGGCTCTGACACAACCATTTGATAATAAAAATATGACATTTGGGGTGTCTACTGTATCGTTTACATGCGTACCGGTAGAAGAGCAATTTGTAGGCAAAGATATTAGAAATTTAGGAGAAGGCAGTGACCATAGTGTGTTTGGTGTAGTGCATCCCGACGGCTCTATGGATTTGCATTTAGCCCATAAAAAATTAATTTTACAACAGAATGATATGATTATTTACGCAAATATGTGTGACTAAGATGGTTTCGTAGGAGAAAAGGATTATGAAAATTATTATTGTTGGCGGCGGCAAGTTAGGTAAAGATATTGCCGATAATATGCTGGAACGCAAATATGATGTAAGATTAATTGAAAAAAACAGAGCAAAATGTATTGAACTGGCAAATGATTTAGATGTAGAAATTATTTGCGGAGATGGTACAGAATTGGAAGTTCTGGAGGAAGCAGGAACAAAAAATGCAGATTGCTTTATCTCTGTTACCGGTAGTGACCAGGATAATTTGGTAGCAACACAGCTTGCTAAAAATGAGTTTAATGCCCGTAAGGTTATTGTTCGTGCCAATAACCCGAGAAATGTGGAAGCTTTGCGTACCTTGGGAACAGATATTGTTGTTAGCAGCACTGAGATTATCACCAGACTGATTGAGCAAGAGGTGGATTTAGCGGGAATGCATTTGCTGGCAACTTTAAATAAAGGAAAAGCAAGCATCTGTACAATAACCTTGCCTGAGTTTTCCAGTTTGGATGGAAAAATGCTAAAAGATATTACATTGCCGCAAGGATGTCTTGTTATTTCTGTTTTAAGAGATGACGATATGACCATTCCAAATGGTTTTACTGTAATTCATACAGGAGATGAAATTGTGTCTGTATGTGACAGTGACAATAGTCAGCGCCAATTATTAAAATTATTCCATAGCCATAATTAAAAAAGGAGGGTAATTTACCCTCCTTTTTTATTCTTCTGTTTTCTCTTTTCGACGCAGACGGTTGGTTCGTTTAAACCTTGTTTTCTCCGGCAGAGGTTCCTTGGTTTTATAAGTAATACGGTGCTTAGCGTCAGTGATTTTAGAGCTGTCCACTTTTTTCATAATCAGTACATATGCAACTAAGAGAGGAACAGCGCATCCTGTCACAATTGCTCCCAACTTCAGGCCGGGTGTTTGATAATGAAATTGTATTTCGGATGTTCCTGCAGGTACTTTTACAGCCATAAAGCCAATATTTACGTTTTCTATATCTACAGGTTCCCCGTTTACGGTGGCAGTCCAGCCGCTTTCGTATGGAACGCTAAAGAAAACCAAACGTTCCTTATCGGAGGTATAGTGTGCGGTAAACCCGTAACTATCATAAGTAAAATCTGAGCAAGCCATTGATTGGCGTTCGAGACAGTCCTTGTAATAAGCTTCTTCGGTGTAGGAGAAAGAAGTATTTCCAACGGCAGGTTCCAAAATATCCTGATATTTTGTTGCTTGCTCCTCATCCAATACAATTGCTTTTAACAGTAATAGGTTACGATTGTCTTCATATAGCTGATTATACTGCTCTTCAGTGTAATAGTAATCGTAACTAAAACCCATTGGAATGTAATATTGATTTTCCCAGACGTCATAGCCGTTTTGAGTATCATAATAGGTCCATCCCGGCATACGAGTCGTTCCATCTTCTTTTACAAAATTATCATTGTCTCCTGTGTAGTCAAATAACCAGCGGCAGGAAGTAAGAGCACGCAATCCATAATATTTTACATCAGGTCTTGAACCAACATCTCTTGTGACGCCAATGGTTGGGTAAAATTCCATAATAGAACCCGGTACAATGCTGTGAAACGCTTGTATACTGGGAACTTGCCAGAACATTGCCTGGTTATCCATACTTTTATAGAAGTCAGAACGTGCAAAATCAGATTCCGGTAAATTTAAATCTTTACCGCCATTTAATGAGGTAGGAATAATTTGATTGTGTGTATCATAGGATTGTGTTTTACCAAGTGCAATAAAATAAGTTGCGTATACCACAGTAATAACGCAAACGCCGATGTTTAACAAACGAGCAAACCACACGCGGCTTTTGTTGCGGTATTTTAGAATAATAATCAGCAATAATAAGCTGACGACAGCAATGGCAACATAAGTCCAGAATCTGGTGGGATAACTTTCCAGTCCGTAAGTTGTGGTAGTAACACCATCCTTGGTTGTCGTGTTCGGCATTAATCCAATTGGAATCGCAATGCCAAGAGTAATCAATAAAGTCCAACGTATGGCGCGTTTCCAATTAATATCGCTAAACTCCAAGCAGGAAATGGTAGCCAGTGACATCATCAGCGTTAATATATAGAACCAACGAGCATAGTAAGAGGAGTTAAATAATTGAAAAGCACTATTTAAAATTGGAACCATTGCCATTAAAAACAATACACCCAATGTTACCTTCAGCCAATGTTTTTTCTTTCTCTGCATAAAACCGATGACACCTGTCATACTGAACAACGGTAACCATGCGCCCAGTGAGGCCCATTTTGATTCCGAATTTGGTGTAAAGTTTGGTCTTGCCGGAATATCAGGAGGGAAGAACAGACTTTGCAGAATATGTACATATCGTTGATTATAACTGTAAAGTAAGGCGTTCCATCCATTTGGAGGGTTGTCCACACGTGGGTTTTGTATAATCGTGAGTATGGTTGGTATCAATAAAACACACGATGTGGCAACGCCAAGAATACCTTCCAGAAGCAACAAGAAAAAATCTCTGACAGAAATTTTCCAGCTTTTCATAATCAGGCGGATGGCAAAATAAATGAGACAAAATACAACTTGTCCTACAAAGAAATAGTAATTTACAAAACAGCATGCAAATACAGTCAATGCGAAAATTCCTCTGCGGCGCTGATACATGTATTCATCCAGTGCTGCCAGCATAAGAGGGAAAAATACGATTGCCTCATGGAAATGGTTAAAAAAGATATTGTAAACGGAGAATCCCGAAAAGGCATATAACATGCCTCCGATAACGGCAAAATTTTGGTTTTGAACGTATCGTTTTAAATAAACATAACCGGTTAAGGAGGCACAGCCAAACTTTAAAATGAGCAAAGGCCCCATAAGATAGGGAACAGCTGCACTGGGAAATGGAATGGTCAGCCAGAAAAATGGACTGCCTAATAAATAAAATGAATAGGAACCAATAAAATTAGCACCAAGATCGGTGGTCCAGCTCCAGCCAAAACTACCGCTTCTTACGGCGTCATGCGCCATTTGATAGAAGGGCACTTGCTGAACGTTAAAATCACCGTAAAAAAGAAAATATCCTTTGTCGTATATAATAAAGGGAATAAAGAAAAGGAAAGAAATTCCAACACCATAAACAAATGCCTTAAAATAGTAGTTTTGCCACCAAACTTTTGGTTGTAGAGCTGTTAACTGCATGTGAGACCTCCTTTTCTTTGTTGATTTTTTATTATAGCATAAAAGAAATTGGTGTGCAATTTTTGCCCAATACATACTAAAATAGCTTTGACGATTTTTGCAGCAAGTAAATTTTAATATTTATCGTAAGTTTGTTATAGACCAGAGAAAAATTGTATTGCATTTTTTAGCCAATAAAGACTAAACCTTCTTATCAATACACAAAATCTATGATTTTGTAGTTATTGCAAGGTTGTTATAGCATAAAGAAGATTACAGAGTAATCTACAACAAATAAACGCTAAAACGTTCTTGCCAACAAACAAAATCTATGATTTTGATTTTGTTGCAAGGTTGTTATAACATAAAAGAAATTGTGAAACCATTTCTAACGAATAAGCGTTACAACGTTCTCATAACAACCAAAATTTTAATTTTGCTGCTGTTATGAGGTTGTTATAACATATTTTTGATGTCTGAATTTAGCGAATATTGAAGGATTGCGATTACGGTTGGAAAACCATTGTTCCTGTGCAACAAACTTGGTATAATAAAAGAAAATCGATAAAGGAAGTTTATTATGTCACATTTTTATGCCATGCTGTCCCGCATGAAATATATCAATCGATGGGGATTAATGCGAAATACGCAGCAGGAGTCGATTTGCGAACATAGTTTAGAAGTTGCTATTTTAGCGCATGCGTTGGCAGTTATCCATAATCGCAGATTTCACGGCAATGTCAATCCGGAACGTGCAGCAACACTGGCGATTTTCCATGATGCGCCTGAAATTATTACAGGCGATTTGCCTACACCTGTGAAATATTATAACCCTTCTATTCATAAAGCTTATCAAGAAGTGGAAAAAGTTGCTCAGGAAAAATTACTTTCTATGCTGCCGCAGGATTTAAAGCAAGATTATACCTCTTTATTATTTCAAGAACAGGAAGAGGATAAAAGGTTATTAACATTTGTTAAGGCAGCAGATAAACTTTCGGCTCTTATCAAATGCGTAGAGGAACGAAAAATGGGCAATGCTGAATTTACAAAAGCGGAGCAAACCATTCGAGAATCCATAAATGCTATGAACATTCCGGAAGCAGATTGCTTTATCAAAGAGTTTTTACCTTCCTATGAATTAACATTGGACGAGCAGGAATAATGCTTGCAAAAATAATGTAATTTTTTGTATAAATCCAATATATTTTCTTTTTAAGAATATTATAAAGTAAGATATCTTGTATACTTAAAAATTAGTGGAATTTACGTAAGAATAAGAAAAACAGAGGGATAAATTTGGATAACAATCATCACGATTTTGACAAAGAAAAGATACAAGATACAAAAAAGATTCCGGATTTGGAACAAAATGAATTATATAGCAAAACTCCAAACATACAGCAACAAAATGATACAAGTTTGGAAGAGTTAAAACAATCTTATCAAGCATCTTCTCAGGAACCTCAAAAAAGAAAGCTGACCAAAGGTCGTATTGCTGTAAACATTATAGTGGCAATACTCAGCGTTATTTTAATTGTAGCCGGTGCCGGATGTTTCTATGTAGATGGAATGCTGAATAAATTAAATTTTGTTGAGAACACGGAATCAGAGGCAACTCCAAGTATCACAGTCAGTGAAACGGGAGAAACCACAAGCTTGCCTGACCCTATGTTTGTAAACGGATTATATCATGATGACGCCATTACAAATATATTAATTTTGAGTTTGGATGATTATCAGGAAGGCGATGTCGGTCGTTCAGACAGTATGATTATGCTGTCTATAGATACCCGTCATAAAAAGATAAAAATGACTTCTTTTATGAGAGATATGTTTGTGCAAATTCCGGGTGTTGGTTCTAATCGTCTCAACACAGCATTTTCTTATGGCGGCGCACCTTTAACGGTAAAAACCATTGAGAATAACTTTGGCGTGGATATTGACCGTTATGTTATTATTGATTATGATGCCTTCGAAACAATTATTGATAGTGTGGGAGGTGTTTATATTGATGTATCCGATGCTGAGGCTGCGTACATCAATGAATATTCTTTCCGTACAGATATTGTTGGCGGTTATCAATTATTAAATGGAAATTTGGCTCGTTCCTATGCAAGGATACGTAAAATAGGAGATGACTTTGAACGTACGGCACGCCAGCGTGAGGTCATGTCAGCGGCAATTGACCAGCTGAAATCTTCCAATATTGGAACAATTAATCATGTACTGTCTACTGTATTACCTATGATTACAACTAATTTAAGTAAGACAGAGGTACTTAATTTGGCATCAAATGCATTGACATATCTCAACTATCCAATTGAGCAACTCCGTTTGCCTGAAGATGGTGCATACTCTGATGCTATGGTTATGATTGGCGGTATGGAGGCATCTGTATTGCGTCCGGATTTGGAAGCAAACAGTGATGCGTTGGTGCAGTTTATTTATGAAGATGATACTCCAAAAATGACACAATAAATGATGGTCTGCAATAGACCAAAAGGGTTATGCAGCAAATGGCATAACCCTTTTTTTGTGACTGACAACCGAAAGGAGATACCGATGCATATTCATGATTGGTCGATAAAGAAAAAGTTATTACTTTCTCATTTTCTTATGATAGGAATTCCTGTGTTCATTGTTATGGTTGTTATATTGGGTATTTTATTCTCTTTTTTGATGGCAACAGGGTCTCAAAAACCAACGGTTTTACCCGGAGACGACAACGCATCCGTTTCGGGATATATGTTGCAGTTGACGGTAGATTCTTTAACAGAACAGGTGGCACATTCAAACCCTGAATCTTTGCTTCAAAATGATGAGGTACAAGATGCCTGCGAAAGCTTGCAGGAAATGGGAGCAAATACAGTGATATACCGTGGAGATACCGTATACTGTCAGGTTGGCTCGGAATCTATCGGGGAGTTGTGGCTTCAGGCACAAACCATAATAGGAAATCAAGAGATGATTTCTCCTATTTTTTATTGGACGAACCAGGGCTTTGTGTACCATCTTTCTCAGCCAAATCCATTGGGAGAAACCATCGAAATATTAATTGTGGGCAATCATGTGGATTTTCCTGTTAACAGTTATCAGCAAGTACGTTGGGTAAAAACAATGATAAAAATTGTGTTTGCTGTTACTTGTGTATTGGCAGTTATCATTATCATTATTATGGGGGTTCTGATTTCCAACAAACTTTCCAAAACCATTTTAGTACCACTCAATGAATTGCGAAGAGCCTCTAACCGAATACAAAATGGTGATTTGAACGGTGAAATTACCATCTATGCACAAGACGAACTGGGATTGGCCTGCCAAGATTTTGACCAAATGCGTCGCAGGCTGCAAGAATCTGTCCAAGCACAGCAAGCATATGAACAAGGCAGAAAAGAATTAATTGCAGGTATCTCTCATGATTTGTCAACGCCGCTTACCTCGATTAAGGGATATGTCAGCGGATTGTTAGACGGCATTGCCAATACGCCTGAGAAACAGGAGCACTATTTAAAAACGATTTATCACACCGCGTGCGATATGGAGCACCTTGTAGACAGTTTATTTTTGTTTTCCAAACTCGATTTGGGGAAAGTGCCTTTTCATTGGGAAATTGTTTCGGTTGTAGATTACTTTACGGATTATATGGAAGAAACCAAACCGAGGCTGCTGGAAAAAGATATGAAGTTATCGTTGGAAATACACACCAACTCCCCGTGTTATGTTCGTATGGATCGCTTACAATTTGGCAGAGTAGTATCTAATTTGGTAGATAACAGTGTGAAATATAAGCGTGTTGGACTTGGTATATTAAAAATTATCATTCAGGAAGAGCGTGAGACGGTACAAATTATCGTAAAAGATAATGGAATAGGAGTAAGTCCCAATGAATGTGAAAAATTATTTGATAGTTTTTATCGTACTGACCCTGCACGAACCAATGCAGCAAAAGGCAGTGGACTTGGATTATCCATTACCAAACAGATTGTAGAAAATATGAATGGCAGTATCTGGGCAAAAAGTGCAATCAATGAGGGCATGGAAATGCATCTTGAATTTCAAAAGGCTCATAAGGGGGATAAAACATGAAACATATTCTGATTATTGAAGATGACACCAGCATTGCAGAATTGGAAAGAGATTATTTGGAAGCCAATGAAATTACATCTGAGATTGTGCCAAATGGAGAATTAGGGCTTCAAAAGGCGCTGCATCAGGATTATGATTTAATTCTATTAGACGTTATGCTGCCGGGGATGGATGGTTTTTCTATTTGCCGTACAGTGAGGGAACAAAAAAATATTCCGATTTTATTGGTTTCAGCACGCAGGGAAGATATTGATAAAATTCGTGGATTAGGTTTAGGGGCCGATGATTATATCAGTAAGCCTTTTAGTCCTTCTGAGCTGGTCGCAAGGGTAAAAGCGCATATCAACCGGTATGAGCGCCTTATCACGTCGGGGGCATCCAATCATGGACCGATATTTACAGTGGGAGACTTAGAAGTTCATTTGGATTCAAGACGTGTGTTAAGAAATCAGAAAGAGATTATTTTGGCAAATAAAGAATTTGATTTATTGGCATTCTTGATTGAAAATCCGGATGTAGTTTTCAGTAAAGAAACATTGTTTGACCGCATTTGGGGTATGGAGCCTATGGGAGAGACTTCTACCGTTACCGTACATATTAACCGTATACGAGAAAAAATTGAGCCTGACCCAAGTAATCCACGGTACATTGAAACAATATGGGGAGTAGGTTATCGTTTTCGTAGAGAAATATAAGCATTAACCGTGTTGATTCAGCTGAATGAACAGTTCTATAAAATAGATATTATGATTGAAAATAGCTGTTTTTGATAGGGGTAGAAATACGTTGAAAATTTCTCACACGTCAGCAAATATATTTTTTTAATAATTGAAATAATTACGTTAAAATGATATAATTCGCAAATATATGTAAATTTTTGTAGGATGAAGGAGTGCATAATGAATCAGAACACAGGAATTGAAAAAAATAAAAGGATATATTTATATGCGTTATTAATTGGTTATGCTTGTTTACTCATGTTTTTTTGCACCAAATCATCTCCTTTGTATATTATAAATGATTGGTATGATGCAAACGCTTATTTTACCATGGGAAAAGGAATGATGAATGGAGCGGTTCCCTATAGAGATCTTTTTGATCACAAAGGTCCGCTGCTTTATTTGTTATACGGAATCGGGTATTTAATTGATTCAACCGGTTTTTTTGGTATCTTTTTGATACAATCAATTTTTATGTCACTGACAATGATATTCTGCTACAAAATAGCGAAACTGTATATAGATAATTATTTTCATGCGATTATCATTTCTATGTTAGTCCCCATAATGACATTATCCGGAAACAATCTTTATGCGACCAGTGCAGATTATGGAGGAGGAAGTCCGGATGAGTTTATCACAGCGTTATTGACGATTTCACTTTACTTTATTATAAAATTATTTAAAGATAATAAAAGCAACCAATACAAACACATAGGAAAATACATGTTTGTAATTGGACTGATGGTAGGTTTTGTTTTTTTATTAAAATTTAATTTTATATTATTTTTTGTCGGTTTGCTGGTTCCTATTTATATTTATTTGTTAGTAAAGCATATAAAGGTTTTTGCAAAATCATTGTTGCTTCTGCTTGCCGGAGTTATTTCTGCTGTACTGCCTTATATTATTTATGCACTTATCACCAACAGTATAAAAGACTTTGTAAAAGTGTATTTAAAATTTAATTTAACATATAGTGGCGAGCCTGATACCAATTTTCTGTATTCATTGGCTTCAGGGCTAAAGAATACAGTTCACACAGTATTTTATAGTTATTTTATCTTTACAGTTATTATTGTTTTTGGCCTTTTGTATTTCATATATAAATATCGCAGCAACTTGTTGCTCAATATGTCCATATTTTTTAGTTTTTTATTAACTATGATTGGAATTAGCGTGAAACCATTTGGTTATGTATATATCCCTATATCAATTTATGGTCTTTTTGGATATATGGCTATTTACAATTTGGTTACCAAATCCGGTATTCATAAAAGTGAGCAACAAAAAAGTGATAAACTTTATAAAAATACAATTATTTCTGTTTTCACAGTATTTATTATTTTTATCGCAACCATAGGGAATAATGGATTAATCTCACAGCCTATTAACCGTGTTACACGTATTAATACAATACCGTTCCAACAGACAATAGCGGATATCATATTATCGGATACACCGGAAAATCACTCTGTATTAGAAGTCTTAACATTAGACTATGGTATATACACAGCTTCCGGCCTTATACCGCAATCCAGATATTTTTATCTGCCAAACGTGGATTACGAACAGTATCCGGATGTATTTTTAGAACAATATAACGATATTATAAACAAAAAGAATGCTTATTTGGTCTGTATGTTCGCGGCTTCCTATCATGAAGGACTAGATGACGTATTGATGGATAAAGACAATTATTTAGATAAATTTAACAATGCTATCATCGAAAACTATTCGTTGGTAAATGTAGTAGAAGGTACTTATTTGCAAGATAATATTGAATATTATTTGTACAAAAGAATATAAGAGTGATTTATATTATCAATCTCTACGTATTAAGGCGGCGCAAAAGGCAGAATTTTTGTACCACTTATTTTTTTGCCCTAAAACAGCCATTTTTACCTATTTTTTGCTCTAAAACTATGGGAGACAAAATGTCTGACCTTTAGGAGCAAAATTATGGAAAAATTATATATTGTTATTCCTGCGTATAACGAAGAAATGAATATTACTTCAGTTGCAAGGGAATGGCATACAGTAGTAGAAACTATAAGTGAAGATTCGAAGTTGGTTATTATTGATGATGGAAGCAAAGATTCTACCTATCAGGTGCTTACTGAACTTAGCAAGGAGTTGCCTCAGCTTGAGGTGATTACAAAAAAGAATTCAGGACATGGCGCTACAGTTTTGTATGGGTACCGCTATGCATTGGAGCAGAATGCAGATTATATTTTCCAGACAGATTCAGACGGACAAACACTGCCGGAGGAATTTTATGGTTTTTGGGAGTTAAGAGATAAATATTCTGCTGTTATTGGATATAGAAATCATAGAAAAGACGGATTCTCCCGTGTGTTTGTTACCAAGACGTTGAAATTTGTATTATGGTGTATTTTTAAGTTAAATATTACGGATGCAAATACGCCGTTTCGTTTGTTGAATAGGGATGTTTTGCAGCGACATATTTCTAAAATACCAAAAGATTTTAATCTTTCTAATGTAATGCTTACTATTTGTCTGGTCAAGTATAAAGAAAATATCCGTTTTATACCAATTACGTTTAAACCAAGGCAAGGAGGGGTAAACTCTATTAACTTTAAAAAGATTGTTAAAATAGGAAAACAGGCCGTAAAAGACTTTAAAGTAATCAAAACAACATTAGATTAAAAATAAAAAGCTGTGTAATTTATTACACAGCTTTTTACGTATACGTTGTTTATGGAGGTATTCATAAGGTGCTTGTTTTTTTATATTTTGAAGATAAGGTGAGAGCGTGTCTTTATTACTATAAGTTGTCACGATGTTGATTCTATTTATATTGCAAATATATCTAACTATGCGGGGGTGTCGGTTCGTTACAATATAATTCTTTCATAACACCCATGAGAGCAATCACTCGTTCATCCTGAATTTGATAGATAACATTCATCCCTTGCTTTTCGGAAGAAAGAATTCCGGCTGTTTTTAGTTGGTTTAGATGTTGGGAAAGTGCGGATGCCGTAATATTTGGTACACATTTATGAATGTCTCCTACGGTTAACTGTCCCTTAATCAATGCACATAAGATTAAAAGACGGTGTTCATTGGCCAGAAGTTTCAGAAGTTCCGCAATCGTTTTGGCTTGTTCTTCCATATGTTTTTAGTTCCTTTCCATGTTTGAGTTTGCAAATTCCTTGTGTCATGGTTCCCATTGGGCAATATACACACCATGACTTGGGGCGAAATAATACCATAGTAATAAGTTCAAGTATGGTGGATGTAAGCATTATTCCAAAAAATCCGAACGCGAACTGAGCAAACCATGGGGTTACCATGCTTACCTCTGCCCACTGCCATGGGAGTTTAAATACCCACAGCAAGGTTACTGTTTGTTGCAGCGGTGCGCCTGTAAATACTTTATAAGTGCTATATAACATTAAAAAGAACATAATCATAAAAAATGTTAAAAAACCATAGCGAAACCATTTGCTGCGTAAAAATTTAGGAGGGGGTGCATTTCGGGATAATTTCAGTTTGTTTCCCAGGATGCCGATTAGTTGACCTCTTCCGCAATAACGGTTGCAGTAAGCCTTGCCTCCTCCGAATAAGGCGATTAACAAAGGGATAGAGAAAAATAACATTCCCAACCATGCAAATAAAATATTAGTTAGCCCTAAAGCTAAATAAAGTAACTCGGCAATCCAAAGATAATCATACCACTTCTTTGCTTTCACTGCAAATCCCCCTTTTCACCATTGTAATTACATCAGCAGGGCATTCTTTTGAACATTTTTTGCAACCGACACATTTTTCGCTATCTACCTGAGCGGTAATACCAAAAGCAATATGAATAGCATCTTTGGGGCAAACCAGTACACAGCATCCGCAAGCTACGCACTCGCTGCCAATGTGAGCAATATTTGGTGATAGTTTCATAAACTCCTCCATATAATAAAGTAATTAAGATATTACTAATATACTTTATTATATGTGATATGTCAAGAAGTTTCTAATGAAAGAAAAAATAAAATTAAATTATTTCTTATTTTTGAAGAAAGGTTTCCAATAAAATTCTTCTATCTTTTTTACAGAGCCGTTTTTGGATGAAACAGAAAATGTCCCTGTTGCTTTTGCTTGCAATGATACATCCGCTTGGTCAGAGACATAGGATAAATCGCTTACCTCCAGTAGAGATGCGCAATCAGAGTCTCCTATAAAGGAAATGAGCGTAGAAGAACATGTTTTCTGTTTCAATTCCAAAGCAGCTTTTCCGATAGAAGCCTGGTTGCAATAGATGCCTAAAAATCCGTATGATTCATCTGAGGGATAAGGCAAAATGGTAGAGGAAAGACTTTGATATTGAGGTAACAGCTTTAATTCTTTTTGTAATTGCAAAAGATTTTCTTTGGTATCCATTATTTTTAAATAACATGGAATATTTTGTGCATCATAGAGGTTTTCTGCGTAAATATATGCGTTTTGTTGCTGCATTCTGGTTTCCTCATAGTATTGTTCTTCCTTTGCATGACGAAAATCACCGTAGTAAATATGCAAATTATCTTTAGAAATAACATGGATAAAACAATTCATATGATGTCGTTTTAACAATTCATAAACCGGCTGTACAGTAGAAAGCGGTAAGTTGTGTTGCGAAACATAGGTATGAGTTTTTGTATCATATAAGGCAACACCATTTAATATGACCAGAGGCATGGTAAACGGCATTTGTTCCATATGAGGAAGAACGGATGCAGGCGTATCAGCCGTAACAAACGAAATACAGGCGCCTTCTTTTAATAAACGGCTTAAGTGAATTTTTGAGTGTTGACTGATATCTCCGTTTTTTGACAGCAAATTATGGTCTAAGTCACATACAAACAAAAGTCCTTGTTCTTTGCGATGAGGAATATGAATGGCATTAATCACAATGGCAATAAAAATACCGATTAAGGTATCAAGGATACGGTTGAGGGCAAAGACATAAATATTGGCATCTGCAACATGAGAAATAACGATACTCATAAATACAACGCATGTTAAATAGGCACAGCTTGGTTTTTTTAGCAAAACAGTAATGTACATTAGAATAATAACCATAATACTGATGACCAAATAACGTACCAAAACAGGTTCAATAGGAACGGCATAACGTTCAAATGCCAGCATGGCCATACCCACAATACCGCCAATGATGGTTGCAATGATTCTTTCTTTTCCTACTTTTAAACTGCTGCCCAGTTCAGGCTGCATGCAGAGAATTGCGGCAATTGCCGAATAAAAAGGCGTACCTCCGTCACGGAAGAAATCCACTAAAAAACATAGAAAAACTGCAACTGCCGTTTTGATTAGGCGCATACCAATTTTAGGAACGGATGGCATGGTAGATTTCCTCCTTTCTGAAAAAAATAAGACCTCTGTTTTAGAAGTCTTACGGTATTGGATTAATTATCGTAGGTTCCTTTGATGGTGCATTGCTCTAAAATATGCCCGTCCATTTGTTTATATAGTTCATTTAAATAAAATCCGTTTTCCAGTTGTAATTTTGTATCCAATGCAAACACATGCAATTCGTATAAATGGGTAGCATCGGGAGGGCACATACCTCCGTAATAACTGGATTCTTTTCGGCTTTGCTGGCCGCCCTGAACACTCATCCAACTGTTTGCCCCTTGTACAAAATCTGTCGCGGAAATACTCTCGTTTTCCTCCAGTTCAGTACGTGTTAAGTTTGCTACCGTCCAGTGAATCCATACAAAACCGCCGCTAACAGGATAAGCGTCTTTATCTTCTAATACAATTGCATAAGAAACTGTTCCTGCAGGCGCATCCTGAATGGATAGGGGGAGAGAATAGGTAGGCATACCATGCGCGTTGAATTGTGTGCCGCGTTTACCGTATTCGTCTGAGATAACACCATGTAAGATTCCTGTGCTTGTTACTTTCATATTGTAGCCTCCTGTTTTATTTTCTTATAGTATAGCTATTTGCATATATGATGTAAATACTATTTTTATTAAAATTACGTTAACTTTATCCGGATATTTCGTTGAGTTGTCTGACAGACTCGTGATTCTTCTGTAAACACATAACAGTTTCCCCGTTGACGTCTTTTTCACCATTTTCTTGAAAACCAAACGAGGTATAAAGATGATAGGCGTGTTTATTTTGCTGATATAAACTTAGATATATAGTATTACATTGATATTCACAAAATAGACGAGTAATCAGCAGTTTGAGTGCCGCCTTTCCATATCCTTTTCCTTGATATCTGTTATCGATTAGAAAGCGGTCCAGCCAAACACGGCCATGTGTATCCTCATAAGGGAAAAAGCCATACATAGCAAATCCTATCATATCAGTACCGTGATAAATGGCAACAGGGTTCCATAAATCCAGTTGTTCCGCTTCCTGTATACATTGGGAAACCGGTTCAATGAATGAGGATTGTTCCGTTTTTACATTAAGCTGCAACGCCTCTTTTTTGTTCTCTGCCGAAATTGGTTTTATATGAAGATTCATATAAAAATAGAATTCCTTTCTGATACGATGTTATGTGATAGATTTGGAATGTTCCTTCTTCAAGGTACAATAGATAATTGTTTTTTCTATGATGAAACCATGAAGTTTTCTTAAATTCTTTATCAAAGATAGTTTGTGCACTTCTGTTTCAAACATACTTTTTGTCATCAAAATGAGATATAAAGTTATTTACATAAACCTATAGAGTGAATACAATCGCTAACGAGTAAAATAGATAATAGAGTGAGAACATCAGTTGAAAATCGGAAGTTATCTCCACTTATCTGTGCTTATGTTGGAATATATTTCTCTCTTTAAAAGAAAAGGGTTTTATGTTCAAAATCTTATTTAGGTTTACACTGCCAAAAAGATACCCGCCGTAGGCACAAGTAATACGGCAAAATAAAAGCTGAACCCGGAACGCAAGTTGCGTCCGGGTTCAGCTGAATGGTCGGGATGACGCGACTTGAACACGCGGCCTCTGCGTCCCGAACACAGCGCTCTACCAAACTGAGCTACATCCCGATTTTTTATTTTGTATTATCCAGTATATCACACAAAATTAGAAATCTCAATATGGTAATGACTAAACTTTATAAATATATCGTTAAAAAATAATCAGTATGTTTTTGAAATACAAAAAGGCTGTACAGAAAGTTCTGTACAGCCGACCTATCAAAATAGGTTAGGAAATAGATGCTCCCATAGTATAAACTTCTTGCAGCAATGCGGTATGTTCTTTTGCAGTTCCCGCATCGCTGATACCAACTCCGCGTATGACGCCGGCAAGCCTTGCTTGCTCAAAACAATCAATCCAGCCTTGCATTCCTTTCACAGCGCCGTCCATTGCGCTTTCATCATTTTCTGCCGCAGTTGTTAATAAATAGATATCTCGAAATGCATATTCGGACGTATAAAGAGGATTCATCCTATCCAAAAGAGTCTTCATTTGTCCGCACATTTCATAATAATAAATTGGTGTTGCAAATGCAATCACATCAGCATGTTGTACTTTTTCAGCAATGTTTGCAGCATCATCTTTCATAAAGCATTTCTTGCTTTTTAAGCAGCTAAGACAGCCGATACAAAATCCTATTTGCTTATTTGCCAGTGAAATAAATTCAACGGTATTTCCGGCCGCTTTGGCTCCCTTTTCAAATTCTTTTGCAAGAATTTCAGAGTTACTGTTTTTTCTAAGACTTGTAGAGATTACTAATACGTTTTGTTTCATCATTCATTTTCCTTATAAATTTCTTTGGCAAATCGAAACGCTGCCCACGCCTTTGGCCATCCTACGTAAAAAGCGGCATGGGTCAGTATTTCTGCCATTTCTTCTTTTGTTACACCGCATGCTTTCGCATTTTGAATATGAAATTGTAAAGAGCTGTCCAGAACACCGCTTGCCATCAGTGCGGTTACTGTCACAATGCTCCTATCTCTGGCGGAAAGTTGTTCCTCCCGGGACCAAACTTCTCCAAATAACACATCATCGTTTAATTGAGCAAATTTGGGTGCAAAATCCCCTAATTGCTCTCTTCCTGCAGTTACTTTGGCCATGGGTATCCTCCTTCTTTAATTCATCAATTCAAAGGTCACATCTGTATTTCCGGTTGTTTCAAATACCTCCACCCCGGATTCAATATGACCCAGATGTTGCCTGCTGAATTGTTCTCCGTTTTGCCGATACAGAATGACAAAGCTGCCTGCTGTCGGCCAGTAGATAATGTCTCCTACTTCATAGGAGTCGTTCCTTAATGTTTCTGTAGGAAATGCACCTGTACCGTAGTTGTAACATATCTCTCTGTCATATAAATCACGCATGGAAAGCGTCATGGGCATTTGTTCCACCAATGCTCTGGTGGTAACGTTGTTTTCTAAGACAGCAGTAAGCTCTGTTCCGTTTACAGAAATTTTGATAGTGAATGCATTAGCATTCTGTTGACGTTCTAACGAACTGGTATATTCCTGCATGGTGTTGTCTCCTTGGGTACTGTTCTGTTCAGACACAACTTGTGAAAAGGATGAATCTATATTACTGCAAGCAGACAAGGTCAGCAATATAACAATACCGATTAAGATGCCGGCACAAATTTGTTTCATACATTCACCTATTTGAGTTTGTTATATTCGTGCTCTGCTACAGGTTCGCACCACTCCGTACTTCCGTTTTCTGCCGGAACCTCGACAGCCAGATGAGCAAACCAGCTGTCAGGTGCAGCGCCGTGCCAGTGTTTTACATTGGCGGGAATATTCACTACATCACCGGGATGAAGTTCTCTGGCCTTTTCACCCCATTCTTGGTAATAACCATGGCCTGCAGTAACCAATAAAATTTGTCCTCCACCACTTTTGGCGCGGTGAATGTGCCAGTGGTTACGGCACCCGGGCTCAAAGGTTACATTTGCAATTGCAATTTGTTGGGTAGAGAGCATATGTAAATAACTTTGTCCGACAAAATACTTTGCAAACGCGTCATTTTTATCCCCCAGAGGGAATTGACTCAATTCTTTTGGATTCATATTTTTTCCTCCAAACAACGTTTGATTATTTTTGCGGGAACACCTCCCACAACGGTATTTGGGGGTACATCTTTGGCAACAACGGCACCGGCTGCAACAATTGCTCCATCCCCAATGGTAACGCCGGGTAAAATAGTTGAATTAGAGCCAATCCACACTTGTTTTCCGATATGAATGGGCTTTGGAATGATATCACTGCGTTTTGCAGGGTTGAAATCATGATTTAATGTTGCCAATACTACATTATGCCCAATGAGCGTTTCATCCCCAATGGTAATACCGCCCTGGTCCTGAAATTTACAGCCCATATTGATAAACACATGTTTTCCAATTCTGATATTTTTACCGCAGTCTGTGTAGAAGGGTGGGAATAATCCAAATGTATTATCCACAGGTTTCCCAATGATTGTTGAAAAAATCTGACGGATTTCATCGGGGGTATGATAACTGTTGTTTAATTGAGCGGTTAATTTCAGTGCTTCCTGTGCTGCTTTGTGCATAAATTGATGCACTTCTGACCCGGTATGTACCGTGTTCCCCGAGTTTAATTTGTTTAAAAATTCTTGCAGTTGCATAAATGTTCCTCTTATTGGTAGGACTTTCTTAAAATTTCCACACAACCTTCGTGCGGCAGCTCGCAAGGGTTTGCTAAGAACAAACCTCCCATGGTTTCTTTTGCATTAGCCGCAATTGCTTCAAATTCATCTGGGGTAAAGCCGTATTCACTCATTTTTAATTGCTCTACACCGCATGCCTTCTGTAAATTTACAAGGGCTATAATAAAATCTTCCGGTTTATTTGCATTTGGAATTCCCATTACTTGCGCCATCTTGATAAAACGTTCATCACAAGCGTGGTGCTCAATAAAGAATTCATAAAATGCTTTGGAAATCATAATCAGACCTGCTCCGTGAGGCAATTCATGGTGAAATGCGCTCATTGCATGTTCAATGGAATGTTCCGCTGTGGTACTGCAGATGGTCATAACAATGCCGGAAAGGGTATTTGCAAAAGCAACATGTTCGCGTGCTTCTATGTCATTTCCGTCTTTTACTGCGCGTGCAAGGTAAGATGCGATATTTTCAATTGCAGTCAATGCGTACATATCGCTCATCATATTTGCACCTTTGGAAATGTAGCATTCCGTAGCGTGGAATAATGCGTCAAAGCCTTGGTATGCCGTAAATTTTGGAGGGACAGTTTTCATCAACTCCGGGTCGATAATAGAAAGAACAGGGAATAGTTCGTCCCAACCGCCAAATCCGATTTTTTCATTTCGTTCATCATGGCTGATGACGCCCCATTGGTCTGCTTCAGAACCGGTGCCTGCGGTTGTTGTAATACATACAATGGGGAGCGGTTTCTCCTGCATGGGCTGACCTTTTCCGCTTCCGCCCACAATATAATCCCATAGGTCACCCGGATTGGTGGCCATAAATGCCATCGCTTTGGCAGCATCCATAACACTGCCGCCGCCCAATGCAACGATAAAGTCACACTGATTTTCCTTTACAAACGCAGCACCATTCATCACTGTAGATTTTAAAGGGTTTGCCTGTACTTCGTTGAATAGCACAGGTGCAACACCTGCTTTGTTTAATTGTTCGACTGTGTTATCATAGGCTCCATTTTTAAAAACGGATGTTCCGTTTGTGGTTACAATCATTGCTTTTTTGCCAGGCATTTTATATTGAGATAATTCCGAAAGTCTTCCGTTACCAAATACAAATCTGGTAGGTACATACATGTTAAAACTCATGTGAACAGCTCCTTTTTTGCTTGATATGGTATAGCAGATAGTCAAGGTATTCCAGTTGGTGTTGGTCTTTGTGAATTTGTTCCAACAATTTTTTTCGATGTCTGTTTAAAAAATTCAGTTGTTCCTCCGGCCGATATTGAAAAAACAATAAAATTTCCTGCTCAGAGAAACCAATGTCTTCTAAATTTTTCTTTACATCTTGTTCCGTTTTATGATGTTCCATGCATCTGCCTCCTTACAAGATAATTATAATCCTCATGGATGATAGATAGCAAATACTTATTTATTATAGTTTATCATAGTTGACAGGAATGGATATGAGACATACAATAAAACAAAAAGAAGGTGAGACAATGGAACTGCGTGTATTAAGATATTTTCTTGCTGTGGCAAGGGAAGAGAATATTACAGCGGCGGCCGAAAGTTTACATGTAACACAGCCGACGTTATCAAAACAGCTTATGGATTTGGAAGTACAGCTTGGAAAAACACTTTTTTTAAGGGGTAAAAGAAAAATAACACTTACGGAAGAAGGTATGTTTCTTCGAAAGAGAGCGCAAGAAATTGTGGATTTAGCAGATAAAACCGAAGCAGAGTTGATGACGTCCGATGATGTGGTAGAGGGCAATATTTATATTGGAGCCGGGGAAACACAAGGGGTTCATTTGATTGCCAAAGCAATTAAAACACTGCACAATCGATATCCAAATATTCGATATCATTTATTTAGTGGAAATGGGGAAGATGTTTCTGAGCGTCTTGATAAGGGTTTAATTGATTTTGGTCTGTTTGTAGGAAATATTGAGTCTAAAAAATATGATTATTTAAAACTTCCTATGGCGGATACATGGGGATTATTGGTGCGCAAGGATGATCCGTTAGCAAAACTGGAATGCATTAAACCGAATGATTTGTTAAATGTACGTCTTTTAAGTTCAAGACAGGCGCTAATACAAAATGAATTGTCAGGGTGGCTTGGATATGAATTTGAAAAGTTGCATATTGTTGGTACGTATAATTTAA
>ERZ827043.300-NODE-300-length-65010-cov-54.898391_pt1 | contig 65010 bp, 53 predicted proteins | sample MGYA00519923_ERZ827043 | MGnify/ENA primary metagenome ERZ827043 (study PRJEB31778, sample SAMEA3449251) | human gut metagenome | biome: human gut; feature: human-associated habitat; material: faeces | place: United Kingdom | collected 2010/2012 ... | reverse complement strand
GCAAGATGACCGTTACAGGAAGTCCGGTAAGAACGGTCACAGGCAGCCGGCAGGATTCATGCCACATGATCCGGGTTTCATTCCCCGCATTCATTCCATACACGCCCCCTTTGAACCATTCCTCTGCTTTTCATCCCCGTACTTCATTTGAGCAGCATATCTTCCCCCATATTTATCGGGTGAGCCGAACCTACCCCTCTCGTATCTAATGGACAAGACAGAAGAACCCCAAAAAGTATTGATTCACCAACAAAATGGATTTATAAAAACAAAAACCGGACGCATCCCTGCGCCCGGCTTTCACAAAATTAGAGAGATATAAAAAAATTATTGTTCGGTTTCTACCTTTGAGATAATCTTCATTCCTTCCTCTAATGCTTGCATATTAAGAGGAATAAGATGATGATAACGTTCGGGAAGCGACTTATAGAGTGCTTTTTGCAGTCCCTCTGTGCTTACTACCGGATAGACTTTGAGCAATCCACCCAGCACGATCATATTGAACACCTTTGAATTCTTCATCTCCGCAGCTTTATCCATTGCGTCGATGCGGTATACATTGATATCCTTTCTTGTCGGTGGATTGAGCACTCCATATCCATCATAGATAAGCGTACCGCCCGGCTTCACCTTCGACTCGAATTTATCAAGAGAAGGCTGGTTGAGCACAATAGCCACATCATACCGGCTGAGGATAGGTGAAGAAATGCGCTGGTCGCTGACAATAACCGTCACATTGGCTGTTCCGCCTCGTTGTTCCGGTCCATAAGCAGGCATCCATGTCACTTCCTTATCTTCCATCAGACCAGAGTAGGCCAAGATCTTTCCCATGGAAAGAACACCCTGACCACCGAATCCACTTATAATTAACTCTGTTTTCATTCGTCTATTGTGTTTTTAAGGTCACCAGGGACATATTTTTTAAACATATTCTCCTCCATCCACTTATTGGCATCGACAGGAGAGAGCTTCCATCCACTGTTACAGGTAGATACGATCTCTATCAGTGAAGAGCCCTTCTTGTCCATCGAAGCCTGGAAAGCTTTCTTTATGGCAGCCTTCGCCTTGCGGATAGAAGCCACTGTCTCGACACTCTGACGTGTGACATAGCAGGTACCCTCAAGGCGTGCTGCCAGGTCAGAGATATTCAAGGGGAAACCATGCAACTTAGGATCACGGCCGTAGGGACAGGTAGCTGTCTTCTGACCGATCAGCGTGGTAGGAGCCATCTGTCCACCCGTCATACCATAGATGGCATTGTTGATGAAGATAATGGTGATATTCTCTCCACGATTGAGTGCATGAAGAGTTTCTGCCGTACCGATACATGCCAGATCGCCATCACCCTGATAGGTGAACACCAGGCGGTCAGGCCATACGCGCTTGATGGCTGTTGCCACGGCAGGTGCACGGCCGTGAGCAGCTTCCTGCCAATCGATGTCGAGATAACGATAAGCAAAGACGGCACATCCCACAGGACATACGCCTACGGTCTTCTCCTCCATCTGCATCTCTTCAATGACCTCTGCTACCAGCTTGTGCACCACACCATGTGAACAACCGGGGCAATAGTGCATCGGAGTATCATTCATGAGCGTCGGTTTCTTGTAAACCAGATTCTCGGGGGATATGATATCCTGCGTTGCGCTCATATCATTTTTCTTAATATCTTCCATCACACCAACTTCTCCTTTAAAACATTAACTATCTCCTCGGGCTCTGGCACAATACCACCAAGACGTCCGAAGTGTTCTACGGGCAGTTCTCCATTGATAGCCAGGCGCACATCCTCGACCATCTGACCAGCATTGATCTCACTAACGAGAATTCCCCTCTTGCCTTTGGCAATCTCATGCAGCTGCTTGGAGGGGAAGGGCCAAAGAGTGATTGGACGGAACAGACCGGCCTTAATGCCCTGCTCGCGTGCGATCTCTACTGCTTTCTCGCCGATACGCGCTGCCGAGCCAAAAGATACGATGATATAGTCGGCATCTTCGCACTGCTGTGCCTCATACCGCACCTCGTTGGCCATGATCTGCCGATACTTCTCCTGCATGTGGAGATTGCGCACCTCCATCACCTCCGGCTTGAGCTCCAGAGAGGTCAGGATGTTAGGCTGCCGGTCACGTGTACGACCGATCGTAGCCCAGGGGCACTCCTTCTTGATCTGCTCTTCCGTACGACGGGGCTTTACCGGCGGCAGGACGACTTTCTCCATCATCTGTCCGATCACGCCATCCGAGAGAATCATCGTCGGGTTGCGGTACTTGAATGCCAGGTTAAAAGCCAGGTCAACAAAGTCGGCCATCTCCTGTACAGAATTCGGTGCGAGTACGATGACATTGTAATCTCCGTTTCCGCCGCCGCGTGTAGCCTGGAAATAATCCGCCTGCGAAGGCTGGATCGTACCCAGTCCGGGACCGCCGCGCATGACATTGACGATCACTCCGGGGATCTCAGCTCCGGCCATGTAGCTGATGCCTTCCTGCATCAGAGCGATGCCTGGAGAGGACGATGTGGTGAAACAGCGCTTTCCGGCACCGGCTCCACCATAAACCATATTGATTGAGGCCACTTCGCTCTCCGCCTGCAGCACCACCATACCTGTGGTTTCCCAGGGCTTAAGCGCAGCGAGCGTCTCAATAATCTCACTTTGAGGTGTGATTGGATAACCGAAGAATGCATCGGCTCCACAACGAATGGCAGCGTGTGCAATGGCCTCGTTGCCTTTCATCAAGGTTACTTCTTGTTCTTTCATACTTCAGTCTTCCATTTTTTTACGATACACAGTGATACAACCGTCGGGACAAACGATAGCACACGAAGCACATCCGATGCAATCGTCCGGTCTAGCGGGTTCCACGTAGGGGTATCCATGCAGATTGACCCGTTTGGGGGCTAAAGCTATCACCTTCTTCGGGCAAGCCACTACACAAAGCTGACAGCCTTTGCAGCGGTCGCTATTGACGACGATAGCGCCTTTAATCTTTACCATAGTGTTTTTGATTTAGGTACTCTTGTAAACCGTCCGACAATATTGTCAAGGATTATAAGCGTCCTTATTATAAAAGTTCAAGATATTTTCCAACATCTGTTTAGCTTCCACTGCCGGTGAGGAGGCATCGAGATCGATAGCCTCCATATAGCAGTGTAGAGCTTCCTGCCAATTTCCCTGTTGGCGGCAGGCATTACCTGCAAGATACCACTCGCGGGCTGTTTTCTTTCCTTCAGTTGTCATTTTCCTGGATTCTCCGGGAAAACTGTCGCATCCCAAGATTGTGGAACGAACAGATTTATTTATAATATTCTTTCTTACCTGCTGCCAAAGTATTCTTCATCAACGAGCAGATCGTCATAGGACCGACGCCTCCGGGGACAGGAGTGATGAAAGAGCACTTGGGAGCTACCTCATCAAACTTCACGTCACCATTGAGACGGAAGCCTTTCTTCTTCGTAGCGTCGGGCACGCGCGTCGTACCAACATCGATCACCACGGCTCCTTCCTTCACCATGTCTGCCGTCACGAAATTGGGCTGTCCGATAGCGGCAATGATGATATCGGCCTGTGCACATTCCTCTTTGATATTAGGAGTATGTGAATGACATACGGTCACCGTGGCATCACCGTACTGCTTCTGCATCATCAGCTGCGCCATAGGCTTACCTACAATGTTACTACGACCGAGCACGACACACTTCTTACCTGAGGTGGGGATATTATAATGACGCAACAAGGTAAGGATACCCAGCGGCGTTGCAGAGATGAAGCAAGGAAGTCCGATCGCCATGCGTCCTACATTAATAGGATGGAAGCCGTCGACATCCTTACGATAATCAATAGCCATGATCACCTTCTGCTCGTCGATATGCTTAGGCAAAGGCAACTGAACGATGAAACCGTCCACATCGTCGTCCTTGTTCAGCTTATCTACACAAGCGAGAAGCTCCTCTTCCGTCACGTCTTCTTCATAACGAATGAGGGTAGACTTGAATCCACACTGCTCGCAGGCGATAACCTTATTCTTCACATAGGTCTCAGAACCTCCGTCGTGACCTACCAGAACGGCAGCCAGATGAGGCTGCTTGCCACCGGCGGCAACAATCTGTTTCACTTCTTCGGCGATCTGGGCCTTAATAGCTGCAGCCGTCGCTTTTCCGTCTATCAGTTGCATTATATATCGTTTTATTATCTTGTCATCCTAGGATCTCCCAGGTAGCCCGGCACTCTCCCGGTTCTTGGATGTTGAGGAAGAATGCCCGGTTTGTTTTTCTCACTCTTACAACTTAGGCATTCCAGGCATGCCTTTCATGCCCTTCATACGTTGCATCATTCCGGCCATTTGCGATCCCGTGACCATCTTCATCATCTTACGGGTCTGGTCAAACTGCTTCAGCAGACGGTTGACCTCCTGGATCGAAGTGCCCGAGCCCTTGGCGATACGCATCTTGCGGCTCTGGTTAAGGATCTCCGGATTGGTGCGCTCTTTCGGCGTCATCGAGCGGATAATGGCCTCAATGCCATTGAAGGCGTTATTATCGATATCGACATCCTTTATGGCCTTACCTACTCCAGGGATCATCGAAGCGAGGTCCTTGATGTTACCCATCTTCTTGATCTGCTCGATCTGACGCAGGAAGTCATTGAAGTCGAACTTGTTCTTCTGAATCTTCTTCTGCAGCTTCCGGGCCTCTTCCTCATCAAACTGCTCCTGTGCACGTTCCACCAGCGAGACGATATCACCCATGCCGAGGATACGGTCGGCCATACGGTCGGGATGGAACACGTCGATAGCCTCCATCTTCTCGCCCGTTCCGACAAACTTGATGGGCTTGGTCACTACCGTACGGATGGAGAGAGCGGCACCGCCACGGGTATCACCGTCCAGCTTCGTAAGCACGACTCCGTCAAAATCGAGACGGTCGTTGAATTCCTTGGCTGTGTTGACGGCATCCTGACCCGTCATGGAGTCGACGACGAAGAGCGTCTCGTCAGGATGTACGGTCTCCTTCAACGAAGCGATCTCATTCATCATCTGCTCGTCGATGGCCAGACGGCCGGCGGTGTCGATGATCACCACATCGTGACTCTTGGCTTTTGCTTCCTGTATGGCGTCAAGGGCGATCTTGTTGACGTTCTTCTCACCCTCTTCCGTATAGACAGGTACGCCGATCTGCTCACCGACTACCCGCAACTGCTCGATAGCGGCAGGACGATAGACGTCACAGGCCACAAGTAAGGGATTCTTATGCTGCTTGGTCTTGAGCATGTTGGCCAGCTTACCACTAAACGTGGTCTTACCCGATCCTTGCAGACCCGACATCAGCACGATGGCAGGCTTTCCGCTCAGATGAAGCTCCGCTGCCTCACCGCCCATCAGCTTGGCGAGCTCGTCGTGTACGATCTTCACCATCAGCTGGCTTGGCTTCACAGCCGTGAGCACATGCATACCCAAAGCTTTCTCCTTCACCGTATCGGTGAACTGCTTGGCAACTTTATAATTCACATCGGCATCGAGCAACGCGCGGCGTACGTCCTTCAGCGTCTCGGCCACATTTATCTCAGTAATCTTACCCTCGCCCTTCAAGATCTTGAAAGAACGTTCGAGGCGATCACTTAGGTTTTCAAACATAGTACTATCGTTTTTTATTCTTTCTTTGCAAAGTTACGGATAAGCACTGAAATTCAAGAAAGAGCATTTACGTTTTTAAAGATAATTAAAAGACCAAGTGGCAGCAAATGCGCACACTGAGAAAGAGTGTGCAAAAAATTCCGTTCCCTCAGAAAAATGTCTTATTTTCTGTCCTTTTTGTCGATTTGATTACCCAACTTGATCGATACTTCCCCTAATTTTCGGTTGATCCTGTCCACCACCTCATTTACTTTCCGGTTCTTCTCATGCTTCCGGGCATCAAAATCAAACAGACTCGCCTGCACTCCCTCATCGCTGATGAGATGGTCTACGACGACGCCGGCCCGTTTATACCGGTAGCCTTCGCGGAATATTTTCTTTAACAAATGGAGGGCATGTACGGATAGCTCATTAGTAAGATTAGTAGGTGTTTCCAGCTTCAGTCGCAACGACTGAGCGTATTGTGGCAGGTCCTCCCGGTAGGGATTCGTAGCAATGAAGACACTGATGGCACACGCCACGCTGTGCTGCCGGCGCAGATCCGCCGCGCAGTCGGCAGCGAACTCGCTCACATAGACACTTAGATCATCCAACGATGAGGTCATCTTCGAAAAAGTGCGCGTACTGGAGATGCTCTTCTTAGGACCGGGATCACGCATGGGGATGCAGTCGATGCCACACAGCTCATTACGGGTGTCAATGATTGCCTTCGATGCTCCCTGCAGACGCAGCCAGCTGACAGAACGCTGGGCAAGATCATACGCCGTGCCGATGCCCAGGCGCTGCATGCGCCCGACATACTGCCGGCCGATGCCCCATACGTCCTTGATCACCGTGCCCTGCAACGCCTTGTTGCGTTTCTCCTCGGTGTCGATCACACAGCAGTGATGGTATCCTTCATAATGCTTGGCGAAATGGGCAGCGATCTTGGCCAACGTCTTTGTCGGGGCTATCCCGATGCTCACGCTGACGTGGATCTTGTCGCGCACGTTCTCATAGAGCTGCTCTCCCCATTGCTTCAAGTCCACCCTCACGCCCGTCATATCCATGAAAGCCTCATCGACACTATACTGCCAGAATGCCGGAGCCTGGCTGCGCAGATAGCCCATGAGCTCGGAAGATGCCTCATGATACCATCGGTGATCGGCGGGAAGGAAGCAGATCTGCGAGTCGGCCGGCAGCCGCTCTCTCAACTTGAAGAGCGGTTCCCCACGACGGACGCCCAGCGCCTTCGCCTCCCGCGAGATCGCTACGACGGCAGCCTCACCCGCAGTCACCACTACGGGCTTACCAATAAGTTCAGGGCGCCGTTTGCGCTCAAACTCACAAAAAGCCGAATCGACATCAACAAGAAGATACAATTATAAGGCTCCTTTCGTGGAAGGAAGTTCAAAATGGAAAATATCACAACGGACCGCCATCTTGAGCGAGCGGGCCAGCGCCTTGAAGATGCCCTCGATCTTATGATGCTCATTGGTGCCCTCGGCCTTGATGTTGAGATTCATCTTCGCAGCATCGCTCAGGCTCTTGAAGAAATGAAAGAACATCTCCGTGGGCATCTCACCGATCTTCTCACGCTTGAACTCCGCATCCCATACCAGCCAGGGCCGTCCGCCGAAGTCGAGAGCTACCTGGCACAGGCAGTCATCCATGGGCAGACAATAGCCATAGCGCTCGATGCCGCGCTTGTCACCGAGGGCGCTCAGCAGACACTCGCCCAAGGCGAGCGCCGTATCTTCTATCGTATGATGCTCATCCACGTGGAGGTCGCCCTTCGTATGGATTGTCAGGTCCATCATGCCATGCTTGCCGATCTGGTCCAGCATGTGGTCGAAGAAGCCCAGACCGGTGTCCACGTCGGTCTTTCCCGATCCGTCAAGATTGATCTTCACGTACACATCCGTCTCTTTCGTCACGCGGTGCACCTCAGCGATACGCTCGCCGGCAAAAAGCACTTGGGCTATCTTGTCCCAGGTCATGCCATCCTTGTCCAGTATGAGCGCCCCGCAGCCCAGATTGGCAGCCAGTTGGGCGTCCGTCTCCCTGTCGCCGATGACATAACTGTGCTGAAGATCATATTGCGGATTGCCGATATATTCCTTCAGCATCCCTGTCCCCGGCTTGCGCATGGGCGAATTGTCCTCGGGGAAATGGCGGTCGATGAGCTGGTCGTCGAAATGGATGCCCTCTCCCTCCAATGTCTGGAGTATAAAGTTGTGAACCGGCCAGAAGGTGTCCTCGGGGAAGGAGGCGGTGCCCAGCCCATCCTGATTGCTCACCATCACGAACTTGAAATCGAGATGGGAGGCTATGAATCCGAGATTGCGGAACACGCCGTCCCGAAACTTCAGCTTCGCAAAGGAGTCGATCTGCTCGTCCTCCGGCTCTTCTATGAGCGTGCCGTCACGATCGATAAAGAGTATTCGTTGCTGCTTCATACATTCTATGATCTTATCAATAACTAAAACTTGTTCTGATCCGAACGTCTCCGGCCTCACTATATCGTAAAGCGGATATACGTACGGTCGTCAAAGGAATGATTGCCCAGCATCAGTCCCTTCGCCGACTTATAGCGGTCAATGCAATAGGGATCGCTGACCAGAAGTGCCTTGAGCGCATCCTCCGTAGCCTCCAGCGTGGGATAGAGGAAAGGATAGCCGTCTGATGCCAGCACCACCTCATGGGTATCCGCATCCGGTGCCACCACCTTTATGCCCTCGCGATAGATGGGAAAGCCGTCTATCACGGTGTAGGTGACATTCTCACCCTTCATCGTATCGACGATGAAGGGGACGATCTGGTCCCTCGCATAATCATGACGGATGGCGGGGATCTCCGTGCCGGGATAGCAATGCTCATGATCCAGCATGTCGGGATGGTCCTTGCAGGCCTGCCCGAACAGTGCGGCACGGCGCCGTCCCTGTTCCTCCTCCTGAGGCTTGTCGTTCGTATGGACCCTACCGCCGGTCATGCACTGGCAGTCGCCCACCATCCAGATCGCATTGTAGTAGCGGCTATAGATCACCGCCGAGCAGCAGAGCCGCCGCTCCGGATGGCGAAGGTAGATCTCCTCCCCGCCTCCATAGAGACGTCGGACATGAGCCGTCACGCCCTCACAGAAATCATCCAGTGAGATATCCGCCGGCATCGTCTTGATAAACTCGCTCACCTCGAGCATGCAGTAACGGCCATTGCGCATGTCGTCACGCAGCTGTACCGGCGATTTCGACGTGCTGCCATCAACGACGGCCACGAAGTCGTCCGTCACCACGAGGCCGTCCTCACAAGTCTCCGGCGAGTGCTTGCCTTGTATGAACTGTTCTATGATTTTCATCGTCTGCGTCCTTTCCTCGGTCCGTTCTTCCGGTCGTCGGGCCGTTGTCCTCTTCCCTTCTGCTTCTTATATCCGGGAGACGATCCCACGGCCTTCGGATCGTAATGCACGCGGCCGTGATAGGCCGGACCGCTGTAGAGTCGTGAGATGAGGTCCGCGCGGCCGATGCGCCGGAGCGCCGACTCGATGTGTCTCCGTTCCTCCGGCTTGTACCAGAAGAAGAACTCCCGCTGGGCCAGTTTCTCGCGCTGTGTCTTTGCCGAGAACACCGGCTCGAGGGTATAAGGATCATACCCCGTGTACCACGCTTCCGTGCTTACGGTCATGGGCGTGGGGGTAAAGTCCTGCACCTGTTCGAGATGGAAGTCCAGATCCTTTGTGATCGCTGCCAGCTCGGCCATGTCTTCCTCCGTGCATCCGGGGTGTGAGGAGATGAAATAGGGAATGATCTGCTGCCGCAGGCCCTCCTCCCTGTTGATGCGGTCGAATATCCGCTTAAAGTCGTAGAAGAGCTTAAACGACGGTTTCCGCATGAAATGGAGCACACGGTCGGAAGTATGCTCAGGCGCCACCTTGAGGCGTCCGCTCACATGCTTCGTGATCAGCTCACGCGTATATTGACGCGCAGCCGCATTGCTCTTCTCATCCTTCGACTGGTGGAGCAGCAGGTCATAACGCACGCCACTGCCAATGAAACTCTTCTTCACTTCGGGCAGTGCGTCGACGGCATGGTAGATCTCCAACAGCTTGGAGTGGTCCGTATTGAGATTGGGACACACGGCAGGATGGATGCACGAGGGGCGTTTGCAGTGCTCGCACGCATTCTTGTTGCGTCCGCCCATGCCGTACATGTTTGCCGACGGACCGCCCAGGTCGGAGATATATCCCTTGAATCCCGGCATCTTCACGATCTCCTTCACCTCCCGCAAGATGCTCTCCTTCGACCGGCAGGAGATGAACTTGCCTTGATGGGCAGAGATCGTGCAGAAGGCGCAACCGCCGAAACATCCGCGGTGGATGTTCACGGAGAACTTGATCATCTCGTAAGCCGGTATCGTCTTGTCCTTATATTTGGGATGCGGCTCACGCGTATAGGGCAGGTCATACACCGCATCCAGCTCTGCCGTAGTCATCGGCGGATACATCGGGTTGCAGACTACGAACTTTCCGTCCACCTCCTGCAACAGCCGCTGGGCGTGCATCTTGTTGGCCTCCTCTTCTATATGGCGGAAATTCTCGGCCTCGGCTTTCTTATTTTCCAGGCACTCCTCGTGCGAATGGAGCACGATATCGTCCGGCGTGATTCCTCCGGGGATCTCATCGCGCCGTTTCAGGAAGACGGTCTGGGGTATGTCCGTGATCTCGGTGATGGATCGTCCCTCGGCCATCTCATTGGCCAGGGCCACGGTGTTTCTCTCACCCATTCCATAGACGAGGAAGTCGGCGCCGCTCTCCACCAGGATCGACTTCAGCACCTTGTCCTTCCAATAATCATAATGGGAGAAGCGCCGCATGGAGGCTTCTATGCCGCCCAGGACGACGGGCACGTCAGGGAAGAGCTTCTTGAGGATGGCCGTATAGACTATCGTCGGATAGTCAGGGCGCATGTCATGACGTCCGTCGGGCGAATAGGCATCGTCCGACCGCAGTCGGCGGTTAGCCGTATAGCGATTCACCATCGAGTCCATGTTACCGGGCGACACCGCAAAGAACAGGCGGGGCCGGCCGAGCTTCTTAAAGTCACGGTAGTCGCCGTGCCAGTCCGGCTGGGGCACGATGGCCACCTTGTATCCTGCAGCCTCAAGCACGCGTCCGATGACGGCCTGTGAGAACGAGGGGTGGTCCACATAGGCGTCACCGGAAAAGATGATGATATCCAGCTCCTTCCACCCGCGCAGGTCACACTCCTTCCGCGTAGTGGGTAAGAAATCAGTCAGCAACCTCATTCGGATCGTCGTCAGAGGTTACTTCGTCCTGATGCTTTCCCTTCCAGTCAATGTAAAGGAGGACGAGCTGATGGAGGCCAAAGGCTTTCATGTTCTGATTATAGATCACGTCCAGGCAGAGATCCAGCAGATCCTTGTCCTTGCCTGCCTCCGACTCGAGCATGGAGCGCACATTGAACTTCAACTTGTCCAGCACCAATTCGTCGATGATGCCGTTGCTGTCAACGAGGTTGCGCAGGAGTGCATACTTATCGAGTGTCTCGAGGTGCTTCTCGCTCACCTCTATGCTCCGTGTTCCGGAATGATTGGCTTGTATCTTCATAGTCAATTTCTTTTTATGGGTTGATAAAATGCTATTCTTTTATAAGCGTCCTCACGCTGACGCCCCCTACTCCAACAGATAGTTGAGGATTCCTGCCATCAGCGTATTGCGTACCGTCTCACTGGTGATGCACTCAAACGGGAATGCCATTGTGAAGGTACGGCAGTCACGGCCGCTGTAAGCCACGGCGGCTCCCATTCCATCGCCATAGACCATGGGACAGATGGCCGTGCCGACAGGGCTGAGGGCATCGACATGGGTTGCCGCATAATGGTCGGGATTGAGCGTCCGGTAGAAGTCGAAAGTCTGTCCCAGTCCTGTCACGGATGTGAACGCGTCAGAGCGCAGCTGTCCGTCGAAAGACGCATGGCACACCTCCGAGAGGAACCGCTTCCCGTCATCGCTCAGCATGTCGCTGCCTACATAGGCTCCGCTCACGAGCAGGCGCCCTCCCGACTGGGTATAGGCACGGAGCAAGCGTTGAAGGGTCGGTGTGAACGCCTTATAATATTTCAGCGAATAAGGCATCATGCGGTTCAATCCCGTATAGAGATCCACGGCCGCATAGTCGGTCATTCTCACGTAGCCCTGCTCGACGGCATCGGCCGAGGCTGTCACGACATTGTAACGGCGGGCAGCCGCGATGGCTGCGACATGTGTCTCCGCATAGTCGAAGGTATTGCCCATGATAAAATGTCCGGCCATCTCGTTACCGCCATAGCCCAGTCCGCCGGGACCCTCACGTCCCATGCGTGAGCGGTCAAAGCACTCCTGCTCTCCGGCCCATCCGGCCATGAGGCCGTCGCTGACGCCCGCATCTTCCTGTAACAGGAATCCCTGTTGGGCCACATCGTCCACCACCTCCGGTGCCGACAGACGGTTGAAGCCGTTCACCACCAGCACTGTGCGTGCGGCGCCCGGCTGCAAATATACGCTCACTACCTCCGACGGGAAGCTCTCTCCTCCTTTGTTGACAGCTGTCACACGGAAGTTATACTGTACGCCCGGCGCTATCTTGAGCTTTTTCGACGTACCCTTCACCTTCTCCCCGTTGTCAAAGTCTGTATGTCCGGAAGCGGTATAGAGGATATAGGCATCCGGCTCTGCCGATTCCTCCAGCTTGTCCACTTGCGGCCGCCATGACACACGCACCTGATCCTTGCCTACTATCTCCACGCGCAATCCCTGTGGGGCGAGTGGTGCCACGACGGCTTTCTCACCGTGCATCTGACAGACATAGCGCAGCAGTGTCTTATACACCGACCGGGCAAGGGAGAAGCGGAAGTTGGGATCCTGCGCCATCAGCATGTCCGGGAAGCTCTGGTGAGAGACCGTCTCGAGAATGGCCGACGGCACCTCCGGCAGACGGCTCTCCGAATAGTTCCTGTCCCACAGATAGCGCTTGGCCCAGCGGCCGTACTCTTTCTGCAGGTCCGTCGTCACGTTGTCCAGCAATGCACTTGCCAGCTTCTTTGATGTCTGCCGCGTGACGCCGCTAGCCAGCTGTCCGTTGTTGAAGTTTGTCGTACAGATAGCCAGCGATCCCCATATGTCCTTGCCGTTCGGATGGTAGCCGGCATCACTGTGTATGGCCAGCGACAGTTCCATGGGGACACCTAGTCCGTCCCTTGTCGGCACATACTCCGAGCCGCCGGCAAGCCAGTTGAGCATCTTCGAGCGGGTGTTGATGTCGTCGGCATAATCGTCCTGTCCGCCGCGTCCGCCGTAGACCGTATAAGGTGCGCCGGCCCACTGTGCCCAATAGCGTGCTCCCTCGAGCGAACGGGGCAGGCCACTCGTCACGCCGCCGCGCTCTATGTTGCCCATGCCACCGCCAAAACGGACGGCGTCAGCGGTCACCACGCCGCGACGGCGGCTCTGGTTGGTCAGCATCACGCAATTATAGATGTTGTTGCCGGCATCAAAATCAAATGTTCCGAGATAGACCCATGTGCCGCCACCCATCTGTTGATTGACACGCAGCTCGGTGGCCTGCCCACGGTGGAACACCGTATAGTGGGCGTCGTCCACGCTCCCCGGCACGGTCTGGTAGCTTACATACACGGCGTAGCGGCCGGCCTTGCGAAACGTCGGCTGATACTTGACAAACGCCTTGTCGGCTTTCTTCGATGCCTCCAGCATGCGGCACCGGCCGTCCGTAAACGGATTCTGCCCGTCGACATAGCTTCCGCCATGCGCGGCGAATCCCGGCCTGCCCGTCGACTGCCATGGCCCCATCTCGCTGTATTCCTTATAGTCGTCAGCCGTAGAGTTCAGTCCTCCATCGGGATCAACGATATATTCTTCCGTCTGCCAGTCACGCTCGCGCGGAGTGAACACCACCGCGCCCGCATTCTCCAGCATCGGCAGGAGATAAGGATAGACGATCGTCTGGGTGAAGAGATCTTCCGTAGTGCAGAACAGATTAGGACGCTGCCATTTCCACACGCCCTTCTTATTGTCGTAGTAGCGGCCGTGCGAGGCCCAGACGGTGAGATGACGGTCGTAAAGTCCCTTCTTGAACTTTACAGGCTTGGACACATTCTCCACCCAAGGGGCACCATCATAATCTATCGATCCCCACAGTTTGCCCACGATGCGTTTCTCCCTTGCCGCCATGGGCAGGGAAGAAAAGCCGGCAAGCAGGACAAGCAGCAGGAACCGGACATCTTTTCCTTTCACTCTCATGAGCTTATTCTCCCGTAGTAAATTTCTCAGGGCGCCGGCCTTTGAAATCTCTGTAATAATGTTTTATCTCCGTTATCTGTTTCTCTATGTCGCCGTTGGGAATTATCGTTTTAGTACACTGGATGAGCTTGCGCTTATAGTCCACGCCATAGAGCAGGATTGGTATTCCTGCCTTCAAGGCAATAAAATAGAATCCCAGTTTCCAATCCGGGTTGTAAGAGCGTGTTCCTTCCGGTGTGATCGCCAGACAGAACGTAGAAGCCTTCTTTGCCTCCTCGGCGAGCACGTCGGTGAGGCTGTTATGCTCCGAGCGCCACACCGGGATGCCTCCCATGCGGCGGAAAATCGGTCCTAAGGGCCAGAAGAACCACTCCTTCTTCATCAGGAAGTTGGTCTTCATGCCTTCCGCCTTGGCATAGAGCTGGCCCAATACGAAGTCCCAGTTACTGGTATGGGGCGCGAGACAGATAATAAACTTACCGGGATGAGGCTCTGTCACATCCGACCGCCACCCCATCACCCGGTACAATATCCATCTACAAAGTTGTTGAATCATATTAAGATACTTTACAGTGATCATCCTCTGACCACCGGTCACTCTCACGCGTCGGTCAGATGCTGCTGATCTGATCGATGAAATCGTTCACCTGCTGTTCAAAGTCACGCTTCAGCGTATTGAAATACACGCGGGGCTTCATGCCCGGTTCAGGGTGTGAGATACGATGAACGAAATCGTTACGTACGACGAGGAGGGTCGAAAGCATCGCGTTATATTGCTCTTCCGACTTGGCCGGTCCATACAGATAAGCAGCCACTCCTTCTGCGAACAGATCACGACAAATGTAATTGATGCTTTTCTTCAAATCTCTTTTGTTTGCCATTGCTTTGTTGGTTTTATAAATGAGTTGGCTCCTTCTCCCTTCCCCTGCGGAATAAAGTCCGTCAAAGAGCAGGGAGCCGGATGATATTAATTGATGGTCAAAGATAGAGAAAAAAAGTGGAAACGCATCGATCTGACCGAAAAAAAATCATGGTATTTACGCTTTTCCGTTTTTTTTCTTCCTTATATCATAGAAAAAGAGTAATTTTGCAAGCAACGAAAATCATTTCTAAATAACATATAGATTAACTAAGAAACATGGAAAAGAGTCTTTTGCAGAAGGCCCGTGCTCAGTATGAGCCGAAGCTTCCGAAGGGCCTTCAGAATGCCGTAAAGGTGAAAGAAGGCGCACCCACTCAGAGTGTAGGTGATCAGGATGAGATCAAGAAATTGTTCCCCAACACGTATGGCATGCCCCTGATCGAGTTCGTTCCCGGCGACACAGCCATGACGATGGACGGCAACGTCGGCATTATCCTCTCCGGCGGCCAGGCTCCTGGCGGTCACAACGTGATCTGCGGTATCTTCGATGCTGTGAAAAAGCTCAACCCCAACAACAAGGTGTACGGCTTCCTGATGGGTCCTGGCGGTCTGGTAGACCACAAGTACATCGAGCTGACTCCCGAGTTCGTTGACGAGTACCGCAACACCGGTGGCTTCGACATGATCGGTTCCGGCCGTACGAAGCTGGAGAAGGTTGACCAGTTCGAGAGCGGTCTGGAGATCATCCGTGAGCTGGGCATCAAGGCCATCGTGATCATCGGTGGTGACGACTCTAACACCAACGCCTGCGTGCTCGCCGAGTACTACGCTGCCAAGAACTATGGCGTACAGGTGATCGGCTGCCCGAAGACCATCGACGGTGACCTGAAGAACGACCAGATCGAGACTTCTTTCGGTTTCGACACCGCTACGAAGGTTTACTCCGAGCTGATCGGCAACATCGAGCGCGACGCCAACTCTGCCCGCAAGTACTGGCACTTCATCAAGCTGATGGGCCGTTCGGCTTCTCACATCGCCCTGGAGTGCGCCCTGCAGACACAGCCCAACATCTGCATCGTATCTGAGGAGGTTGAGCAGAAGGACATGACCCTCAACCAGATCGTAGAGCAGATCGCCACTGCCGTTGCCGACCGCGCCAGCCGTGGTGACAACTTCGGTGTCGTACTGATCCCCGAGGGCCTGATCGAGTTCATCCCCGCCATCGGCCGTCTCATCGACGAGCTCAACGACCTGCTCGCTGCTCACGGTGCAGACTATAAGGATCTCGACGCACAGGCACAGCGCGAGTACATCCTCGCTCACCTGAGCAAGGAGAACGCCGCTACCTTCGAGACCCTGCCTACCGAGGTGGCCCGTCAGCTGTCTCTCGACCGCGATCCTCACGGAAACGTACAGGTATCTCTCATCGAGACCGAGAAGCTGCTCTCCGACATGGTGGCTGCCAAGCTGGCTGAGTGGAAGAAGGAAGGCAAGTACGAGGGCAAGTTCGCTGCCCAGCACCACTTCTTCGGTTATGAGGGCCGCTGCGCTGCTCCTTCTAACTTCGATGCCGACTACTGCTACGCCCTGGGTGTAAGCGCCGCTAACCTGATCGCCAACGGCAAGACCGGTTACATGGCCATCGTCAAGAACCTCTCTGCTCCTACCGATGAGTGGAAGGCCGGCGGTGTGCCCATCACCATGATGATGAACATGGAGCGTCGTAACGGCGAGATGAAGCCTGTGATCCGTAAGGCCCTCGTAGAGCTTGACGGCGCACCCTTCAAGAAGTTCGCTGAGCATCGTGACCAGTGGGCTAAGGACACCTGCTTCGTTTATCCCGGTCCTATCCAGTACTGGGGTCCCGCAGAGGTTTGCGACCGCACCACCATCACACTGGCTCTGGAGAACGGACAGAAGTAAATTCTCAAGAATAGATAAAAGGGCATTCCGTCGAAGGACAGAATGCCCTTCTTTAATATCAACACAATAGATGACTAAACGTAGGACACGACGGCGCACACGACGCACCCCGCATACAGTTGCTTTTCTCCATCTGCCTTTCCTGCAGCATGGCCCCCGATGGGCCTGGGTGCTCGGTGGGTTGCTCGTCATCGTAGGCTACATCTGGATCTTCTATTTCTTTTTCGTCTCCCCGACAGGGTTCCGCTGGCGCGCGCTCTACGGCGACGCCAAATATCCTGACGGCTATGAGATCCATGGCATCGACGTCTCCCATTACCAAGGCGACATCCATTGGGACGACGTGCGGTCGAAGGCCAGGATCCACGGCTTCCCCATCCAGTTCGTCATCGTCAAGTCGACGGAGGGCAGCACGCGCCTCGATCCCAAATTCGAGGTCAATTTCTATCAGGCCCGTGAATACGGCTTCGTACGCGGAGCCTATCATTTCTGGAGCATACATTCCTCCGCCCGCTCACAGGCATACCATTTTCTCGACAAGGTCCATCTGGAGAAAGGCGACCTGCCTCCTGTCCTCGACATCGAGCACAAGCCGAAGGATCAGAGCGTGGAGGATTTCCAGACCGACGTGCTCACATGGCTCCACATCGTCGAAGACCGCTACGGCGTGAAGCCCATCATCTATACCTATTATAAATTTAAGGAGCAGTATCTCTCCGCACCTGTCTTCGACGACTATCCTTATTGGATTGCCCACTACTATGTCGACAAGATGCAGTTCAAGGGACGTTGGAAATTCTGGCAGCACACCGATGCCGGCACATTGCCCGGCATAGGCGGGTATGTCGACCTCAATGTCTACAACGGCTCCTACTACGACCTGCAGCGGCTCACCATCGGAGCGCCCAAGCAGGTGGAGATCGCCGAATGACGGTAGGCTGGCCCGTCAGCGCACAGCCTCCTCGGCTGAACAGCGATCCATGCCCACAGCCACGGCCGGCGGTACGCCGACTGTACCACGACTAATCCTAACCCTCCACGGCCCTCCCCCACTGCCCGGCCGTCTTCCCACCAGCCTCAACCCGGGAGTCCGTCTCCCGGCATCCGGCCGACCGAATGACCGGAGACAACCGAAAAACAATACATACCTAAAATAATGAAACAACGAAAACTATTGATTTTTGCAGCCATCCTATATGCCGTAGCCGGCGGAGCACAGACGCTGCCCTACCAGAATCCGAACCTGTCCGCCAAGGAACGTGCCACCGATCTGTGCGGCCGCCTCACGCTGGAAGAGAAAGCCAGTCTGATGCAGGACCAGTCGAACGCCATCCCCCGTCTGGGGATACCCCAGTTCGCATGGTGGAGCGAGGCCCTGCACGGCGTAGGGCGCAACGGCTTCAGCACGGTCTTTCCCTCATGTATCGGTATGGCCGCCTCTTTTGACGATGCCCTGCTCGAACGTATCTATACCGCCGTCAGCGACGAGGCCCGTGCCAAGAACACGGCGCAGCGCAGGAAAGGCAGCGTCGGCCGCTATCAGGGCCTGTCGTTCTGGACGCCCAACATCAACATCTTCCGCGATCCCCGGTGGGGCCGTGGCCAGGAGACGTATGGTGAGGACCCCTACATGAACTCACGCATGGGTCTGGCCGTCGTGCGGGGCCTGCAAGGTCCTGCCGGACATAAGTATGCGAAGCTCTATGCCTGTGCCAAGCACTTTGCCGTCCACAGCGGACCGGAAAAGACCCGCCACCATTTCAACATCGAGGACCTGTCGCCCCGCGACCTGTGGGAGACCTATCTCCCTGCCTTCAAGAACCTCGTGCAGATCGGCGGCGTCAAGGAGGTGATGTGCGCCTATCAGCGCTTCGAGGGCGAGCCCTGCTGCGGCAGCAACAAACTGCTGCGCCAGATCCTCCGCGACGAGTGGGGCTTCCGGGGACTGGTGGTGAGCGACTGCGGAGCCATCAGCGACTTCTGGATGCCGGGAGCCCATGGCATCTCGCCCGATGCCAGGACAGCCTCCGCCAAGGCCGTCCTCAGCGGTACCGACCTTGAATGTGGCAGCAACTATCAGACACTACCCGAGGCCGTCAAGGCCGGCGCCATCACGGAGGAGCAGATCGACCGTAGCGTCACGAAACTGCTCGAGGCAAGGTTCGAGCTGGGTGATTTCGATCCCGACTCCCTCGTCGAATGGACCCGCATACCCGAGAGCGTCATCGCCTGCCAGGCCCACAAGGACCTGGCGCTGACCATGGCACGCGAGCAGATGGTGCTGCTGCACAACAAGGACAACACGTTGCCCTTGGAGAAAGACGCGTCCAAGATCGTCGTCATGGGTCCCAATGCCGCCGACTCCACGATGATGTGGGGCATCTATTACGGTCAGCCCACCCATACGGTGACCGTGCTGGAAGGCATCCGCAACAAGCTGGGCCCCGGCGTCCGCTACGTGAAGGGATGCGACATTACCACGATGACCGAGAATGAAAGCATCTTCGGACAGATGACCGGGCGTGACGGCAAGGCCGGCATGAGCGCACGCTTCTGGAACAACTCCAGGATGGAAGGCACGCCCGTCTACGAAGGCAGCTATTCGAGCCATCCGCAATTCGACACAGGCGGCAACACCGTCTTTGCCCCGGGGGTAGCGCTCACCGGCTTCTCCGCGAGGTTCGACGGCAAGTTCACGGCCAGGAAGACCGAGACATTATCCATACGATGCCTCAACGACGGCAGGATGCGCCTGATCGTCAACGGCGACACGCTTGCCGTGAAGCACAATATGGATGAGGTGCGGCTCGAGGAGACCCAGCTCAAGGTCAAGGCCGGCACCACCTATGACATCCGGTTGGATTACGTCCAGTTCGGCACCGGCGCCTCCCTGGGCTTTGACGTGTCCAGGATCAGGCAGCTCACCATCCCCGAGGTGACGAACGCGGTCGGGGATGCCGGCACCGTGGTGTTCATCGGCGGCATATCTCCCAATCTCGAGCGCGAGGAGGCCAAGGTCACGGAGGTGGGCTTCGACAACGGCGACCGCACCAGCATTGAGCTGCCAGCCGTCCAGCGCGATCTCCTCAAGGCGCTCCATGAGGCCGGCAAGAAAGTCGTGCTGGTCAACTGCAGCGGCAGTGCCGTGGCCCTTACCCCCGAGCTGCAGACCTGCGATGCCATCCTGCAGGCCTGGTATCCCGGCGAGCAGGGAGGCACGGCCGTGGCCGACGTCCTTTTCGGCGATTACAACCCCGGCGGCAAGCTGCCTGTCACCTTCTATAAGGACGACAGCCAACTGCCTCCGTTCGACGACTACGACATGACCAACCGCACCTACCGCTATTTCAAGGGCGCGCCCTTGTTCCCCTTCGGCTATGGTCTGAGCTACACCACCTTTAAGGTCGGCACGCCGGCATACGATGCCGCCAGCGGCAAGATCACCATTAAGGTCAGCAATACGGGAAAGCGGGCCGGCGTGGAGATCGTCCAGGCCTATATGCGCAACACCGCCGACACCGACGGACCGCTGAAATCCCTGCGCGGCTTCGCACGTGTCAGCCTCAACGCCGGAGAGACCAAGACCGTCGAGATCGACTTCCCGCGCAAGTCGTTTGAAGGTTGGGACGTGGAGACCAACACGATGAGGGTCGTACCGGGCAGGTACGACATCATGGTCGGCACGTCCAGTGCGGACCAGGACCTCAACAAGATCAGCGTAGATATCCAATGATCGCGGAGGCCCTGCCTCCCACCGATCTGAATACATAATCCCGTAAACATTTAAGGCCGCGTGTCAAGGGCTCTATCCACCTTGACACGCGGCCTTTCTATGCTATCTCTCCGTCTTTTACTGATTTAGCTATATAAACAAAAACAATAGTCACTCGCATAAAGTCATTTGTAGCTTGTAAGAAACAAAAAGTTCAATCCACGCGCCCACGTAGGGTGGACTGTGCAAGCTTATTCTTCATTTCCTCGCTGTTGGTGTTTCAATCCACGCACCCACATAGAGTGCGACTGGCTATGCTACTAACCCTAACCGAGTATATCTGTTTCAATCCACGCACCCACGTAGGGTGCGACGCATGGAATTTGGCGATGCGAAAATCGGTAAAAAGTTTCAATCCACGCACCCACGTAGGGTGCGACCAAACATGAACGCAGTAAATATGTTGTACGATAGTTTCAATCCACGCACCCACGTAGGGTGCGACGTCCTTTCGATCCTTTGGCTGTGCTTCATCAATGTTTCAATCCACGCACCCACGTAGGGTGCGACCCATGTCGTCGATACATAGTATTCGCGAGTTGAGTTTCAATCCACGCACCCACGTAGGGTGCGACAGCAGGCCGACAGCTTGCTACGTGGCGATCTTCTGTTTCAATCCACGCACCCACGTAGGGTGCGACCTGTCCTTTCGATCCTTTGGCTGTGCTTCGTCGATGTTTCAATCCACGCACCCACGTAGGGTGCGACTACTAAAAGTTTCTTGTCCTTGGTTGCGCGGAGGTTTCAATCCACGCACCCACGTAGGGTGCGACAAAAAGGAGCTTGATGCGGCCATGAGAAAGCGAATGTTTCAATCCACGCACCCACGTAGGGTGCGACGGGAAGCAGATGCAGGTGACTATCTTACCAAAGGTTTCAATCCACGCACCCACGTAGGGTGCGACAAAGCCTTGGTATGGCCATTGATCCGGATGAAGAGTTTCAATCCACGCACCCACGTAGGGTGCGACGTTGCAACGGCACACGCATATCCGAGGAACGAGGTTTCAATCCACGCACCCACGTAGGGTGCGACTACAGCAGGCCAACGAGGGGGACAAGGAAGCACAGGTTTCAATCCACGCACCCACGTAGGGTGCGACGGTAGACCGGCAGGGTACAGACATACAGAAGGTGTTTCAATCCACGCACCCACGTAGGGTGCGACGCGGATAAAACAAGTTTATCTGAGATTAAAGAGTCATCTGTTTCAATCCACGCACCCACGTAGGGTGCGACACGGATGGACGGTCATCATCTTCACGACAAGGAAGTTTCAATCCACGCACCCACGTAGGGTGCGACATCGCCGACGCGGAACAGACACAGATCGGACAGTTTCAATCCACGCACCCACGTAGGGTGCGACACGACAATCGGGACACCTCCGCCTAACTGGTTGTTTCAATCCACGCACCCACGTAGGGTGCGACTATCGCTTTAGGTAACTGCGGAAGCTGTTATCGTGTTTCAATCCACGCACCCACGTAGGGTGCGACACGGGTGGACGGTCATCATCTTCACGACACGGAAGTTTCAATCCACGCACCCACGTAGGGTGCGACCCTGGTTTACAGGTGGTATCTGGTGGATGGCAGGTTTCAATCCACGCACCCACGTAGGGTGCGACTATAACTTAGATGTGGATTGCTTATGTTAGGCATAGTTTCAATCCACGCACCCACGTAGGGTGCGACACGATCGCACTCTCCGCCATGCTCTGCATATAGGCGTTTCAATCCACGCACCCACGTAGGGTGCGACTGGGTCAGATACATATAACCCTGCCGGTCTGTGGTTTCAATCCACGCACCCACGTAGGGTGCGACCTTATCAACAGGACGTGCGGTAAGGGTACGTGGGTTTCAATCCACGCACCCACGTAGGGTGCGACGGTTATTAACACTTTATCATCGGGCTTAATCAGATGTTTCAATCCACGCACCCACGTAGGGTGCGACCAAAGTCCATACCTGTCTTTCCTTTAACGTAAAGTTTCAATCCACGCACCCACGTAGGGTGCGACATCTCGTTGGCTTCTTCTTCCGAGTGGGCTGCCGTGTTTCAATCCACGCACCCACGTAGGGTGCGACCTGCGATCCGTCATCCGAGTATGCAAGCACGGCCTTGTTTCAATCCACGCACCCACGTAGGGTGCGACGGAGATATTTCTATTTTTTTACTTGTACTATCAAAAGTTTCAATCCACGCACCCACGTAGGGTGCGACAACGACCTTACGGCCATAGTAAGTAACGTTTAGGTTTCAATCCACGCACCCACGTAGGGTGCGACAAAGCCACGCTCAAGACCAGTGTTGGTACGATCGTTTCAATCCACGCACCCACGTAGGGTGCGACTAGGCCGTCAGACTGGGCGCAACCATCAGACCGGTTTCAATCCACGCACCCACGTAGGGTGCGACCAGTAGTGAGTCAAATTCACAAAACTACGACATTGTTTCAATCCACGCACCCACGTAGGGTGCGACGACCGTTGGCATTACCTTCAATGTCGTAGTTTTGTGTTTCAATCCACGCACCCACGTAGGGTGCGACTGCAGAGCAAGCGATGAAGGCAGCCGAAAGGGCGTTTCAATCCACGCACCCACGTAGGGTGCGACAAACCTTAAGGTGGGTGCGCTGCGTGATATGGAGTTTCAATCCACGCACCCACGTAGGGTGCGACTACGTTGAGGATATTATACCAAATAAGGAGGACGAGTTTCAATCCACGCACCCACGTAGGGTGCGACCGCTCCAAAAGTCGAATATATTGGCTGCTACCATGTTTCAATCCACGCACCCACGTAGGGTGCGACCGCTGTGGCTGCGTTCTTATTGCAATGACAAAATGTTTCAATCCACGCACCCACGTAGGGTGCGACACGCAATGGATGCGATACGTTATGCAGCGCAGATGTTTCAATCCACGCACCCACGTAGGGTGCGACTAAACTCCCTTCAACTTGAAGGCTTCCACTAATAAGTTTCAATCCACGCACCCACGTAGGGTGCGACCCGATTTACCGATCGCATCGGCTGTCCATCGGCTGTTTCAATCCACGCACCCACGTAGGGTGCGACTGTATATCCAATTACACCTTGTAAACCAATGGATTAAGCTATGAAATATGCGATTATCTTATTTTCGCATAAGAAGCTGCAATGCCATTTCGTTCACAGGCGTTTAACTTACTGATTATCAAGACATGCGAAAGTGCGATGTTTTTTGTACCACTTCACATCCGCAAAATCTTATATTATAAGTGCGTCATCAACCTTATAAGCAGTTTCAACACCTAGCACTTCCACTCGTTTATGTTCATTTTTACTTAAGGCGTAAAATCTAATACTATCTGAAGAAGCATTAATTATGTTTTTAATTCGTTCTTTCAAAATACAATATTGCGCTTCTGTCACTTCACATTCAAAAACAGAATTCTGCACTCTTTGTCCATAGTCAACACATGCCTTCGCCACGTTCCGCAATCGACGAGCACCCTCTTTATTGGTTGTATCTACATCATACGTTACAAGAATATACATAAAGCTCTCTATTTACTTTATTAAAAAAACCGGATAATCATCAATATCTTGCCTTATAAACCTTGCCATCAACATCGACTGAACATACGGTAAAAGTCCAATTTCTATTTTCTCATTAAGATACGGATGCGTCATCACCTCACGCTTCCTTGCTTGCCATGCAGATATAAACACCTTCTTGCCCTTGTCAGTCATAACAACTCCTTGGTCACCTTGAGAAAGAAAATCCTTAGAGGTTATTTGTCTCTTATTGATCAACGACAGGACAAAACGGTCACCAAGATAAGCACGCAGTTCTTCCATCATATCCAACGCCAAAGAAGCACGTCCCGGCCGTAAGGTATGAAGAAACCCGACATAAGGATCCAGTCCTACTGTTTCAAGTGCAGCAATATAATCATTGGCTATCAACGTATAGGCGAAAGACAACATAGCATTTACAGCATCTTTTGGCGGCCGACGGTTACGGCCGCAGAACGGGAAATCCTGTTTTTGGTTCAATATCAATATAGGCAACACCCCAAAATAAGCATTCGAGGCCATTCCTTCATATCCCATAAGCATTGTCTTATCCTTAGCCGACAACGCATCACGTTTGGCACTTTCCAGCACCGCTACAGTCATATTGATGTATTCCTGTTCTCCATAATCACGGATGAAGCGTCTCAGGATATTACGATAATTCTGTATTTTACCGGCTATCATCAACCTTGCTACATGTAATGACCAATCTTCATCATCAGACAGCTGATACTGTGCTTTACGCAACAGTACATTTCCTTTTGTGGCCCCCTGTATCCTACTTACAAATCGTCCGCTGGGAGAAAGAAACGTCAGTGAAATACCGTTATCATTACACAGCTTCATCACTCCGGGACTTGCCCCCATATATCCAAACGTAACGATGCTCTCTATATTAATAGAGGGTATGCGGAAAATCTCTTTCTGATTGACAGACACCACAACATTTTGTCCGTCTTTGCTGAGATACGCCTCCGGCGTGGTCACGTATAAGGTATTCAACAATTTTCTCATTGATAAAGATTTTTATTAAGATAGCTGCTCACCGTTATACAATTCTTTGCGATGTTAGGCATACAAATTTCTTTAAGAGAACATTTTTCACAATGTTTGCCGTACACGGCTTTGGGTATGACCTTCCTGACAAAGATATCATGCATGCTTTCAGCGCACTCCTTAACGATGTCACGTAAGGAATCTGAGATATCCACACTGATACGATGACGAATCTCACCATAAAAGAACACTCCATATTCTATATGGATATCATACATTTCCTCAAGACACATCACCTGCGCCGCCAACTGCACTTCATCGATCTCATTCCGTTTGGGCTTACCGTGCTTGTATTCAACAACTACCGGATTCCATCGGCCCGGATATTTGGGATGGCAGATCGTATTTTCTGAAGTAGAGGCAGGGATCAACTCTATGGCATCCGCAATGCCATAGAGTCCCAGTCCGCGCGAAGCGATGTTCACTGCACGCAATGTTATAAAATCACCGCATTTTTGCCTGTAAAACGGATCATCCACATGTTTGTGCATGATTTGCCCTTCGATGGTCAGACGGTTGTCATCCCACTGCTGCTCGATATGTATCAAAGCCCATTGTCGGGGACAGAACCTAAAATGCTGAATCCCCGACAGCATGAGCATATCGTCCTCGCTATACATTGGTTATATGAGCTCTTCAACCGTTATTCCTAACGGGACATTATCCCTATCTATCGTTACAGAATAATCCTTAAATGAGCGTGGTGCTCCATCACATATTTTCGTGACCGTTACCAAATCGAACAATTTATTTGCAGGCGCATTGCCCAACATACTGTCATGCTTGAAGACAATCAGCTTCTGTGCGCTCATCAAGCCACGTGCAGCAGAGCGGTCTATGTCGAACATATTCTTCAGGGCTTCCCAAAACAGTGCGAGATCATCTTCAGAGAATCCTGTCTGCCGTGCCAAATTTGCAGAAATAAATCCATGGCATACATAAAGTCCATAAGGAACGGTTGCCTTGCGACCCATAGTGCGATTGCCGCCCTCCTGCTTGTCAGCTTCCTTCTCTGTTGCAACAGCCATACGGGTTATAGAATGTTCTGAAGTTTCAACAGGATCGACCGAGCGGGCAAATGTAAGCTGAATAGGGCCACGAACCTGACCAGCATTCTTTCCTGTTGACATAACAGCTCCAAATGTTCGGATATCAAAATAGTTTTTACACATAAAGCGACGTGCAGCCTCTGTCTTATCTTTGGCGCTTTTCACCTCGGCATCATCGTGTGCCTTATCTATCAAGGTATTCAAGACGGCTTTTTCTTTAATAAAGATGTCATAACCGTCCTCAAGATTTTTTGCTACTTGAACATAGTTACGCACCTTACGTTTCAGACATACGTCTGTAACAAGTCCCATACCTGTTTCGGCATCTACACGCGGGAGATTACCTGCATCGGGATCACCATTAGGATTACCATCCTGTACATCAAACATATAAACGAAATCTATTCTATTTTTAATTTCTGACATAACCATATATTTTTAAATTGTTATTAATCTTCTGTTTCTTTATTCTCTTTGCTCGTAAAAAAATCCTGACGCTGATGATAATATCCCACAAAGAAGCGCCCTTGATCCTGCAAGGAAAGATGGGCTGGGAAGCCGTCTGCATCAAGTTTAGAAATTATTTCCTGCTTCAATTTCTCATAATAAACTTGCTTACCATTATTCAACTTCTCTAAATGATGAGCTGAAAGATTTAAAACCGTAGAGAATACTGTTGCCGGAGTAGAAGACGCAGAATTCATATACCTTTCTCTAATGGAATGAATGCCATTGGCATCCTCTTGTATCTTATCAAGAACGGCGAAAAGCCTTCCGCAAAGATACCCTTGATTTTGATTTTCTTTGTCTAACATAATCTTTATTTTTATATCGTTATTATTATTCAATCTGTTCAGATATGCCTTTATTATGGCCGCCCGTACAATGGTGACGGACTGTTCTGCACGTATACGTCGAACGCATGCTTGGAATAAAGACATGGGATATGGCAATCCTTGAAAAATACTTTTAACTACGGCATCAGGCAGGTTGGGAGCAGCGTCACTTGATTTTCCGCTAAGCGTCACACTGCCAAGCATCGAATGTAATCCCGCATACGGTTTCCTATCCTTACGGGTATCCACAATCTCCATATCTTCAAAATGCCTGCTTATCAAACCAGCAAACTCACGCAAGGGCTGCTCACTCCAATACACGACTGCAATTCTTGCAGAATTAGGAGCCAGACCTAAGATGAAAAATTTATCATCCTTATTTGCATGCAGCTTCCCATTATAAACAGACATGAACGTGTCACGAACCAGTTCTATCCGTCTGTTAGGATCATCTTCATTAGCCTCGAACTTTCCAAACAAAGAGAACAAGCCCTCCTCTGTTTTCTTTGAGGCATCACTATCTGACGAAGCCCAGAAAAGGAAAGTGCGCGTACCTATCACAAACTTATTGTGAGAATCCTTGGCCAGCATCGCATTAAGCGCTGTGGTGTATGCGAACTCGGCTTCCTCCGAAATCGGTGCATTATAGCCTTTTGACTTTCCATACGAATCATATCCGGAATTTACTTGAAATGCGACAAGTTTTGCAGTTGCCTGGCTACCCGGTATCATTGTTGCTGTTGTCACCTCCACAGGATTTGCCTTCTTACCTGTCACAAGACAATATGCTTGGTCTGTTCCATCTTCATCCTTTTTCAAATCCATCAATTCCTTTTTAGAGGCGACAATATCCCTGTCTCCTTCGATACGGAAAGAAAATATCGAATATTTCTTATTAAGATTCTTGTCGATATCATCCCAAAGGCTGTCTTTCATCATTGTCTCTATAACATCTGAAAGATCTTGCTGATAAAAGGCATAGACAGCTTTTATATCGTTATTGTCAGGATGTTTCTCGTATATATCTTTTATTTTGGCTTTAAATACATCAAAATATTTACGCATGCTTTGTGTATCTCCTTTATTGGAGTAGCCAAACACGTATTGACTATTATCATAAAGATAGTTAGCCACCGGAGCACTCGATCTGCCGACACTCTTCTTTACAAGAAACTGTTGCGCAGACTTTTTGTCTATACGCCTGTCCTCAAAACGTATAAACTTGCCTTCGTTACTGATTACTATTATAAAACCAATTTCTTTTAATTCCATGCCCGGTGCTGGCAGATTGCCGCACCGGTGGTAATAGTCATACAATGCTTTCAGTATCATCTTAACACCTCCTCACTATCTTTTTCGGGTACTACAATAACGCCCTGTTTCATCACCGCGCGATAAAACATTGCATCAGGTTTCTTGGGATTCTTATCGAAATCCATATCATAAAGCATGATCCCCAAATCTCTGTCTTCCTGCAGAGGCGGCACAAGACTGTCCTTACTGTCAACATATCTCCAGTTGGCAGCAAATTCCCGGCAACCAAGATATGGCTGTGTGAAACACTGACCTTGTGATGCCCGACGTTCAAACATCTGATAATATTTCATCGGATTTTCATCATTTGTCGGCTCATGCTTGGCAAAAGCTTCCTTTGGGCGGTCCTTCACCGGAATAAAGACCAGCTTTGCATATATACGATAACGTACATCCTTTAAAAGCAGAGAATTTTTCTGTTGACGTTTGTCCTCGATATAAATGGGTGACTTGCCGGCCAAGGCTCCCACCTCATTCCGTCGTATAGTTGTCCACTTTATAGGATTAATAACCTCAATCCTTGTCACCTGCCACCGCATGGCATAACGCTTGAACAATATTGCTTCAAAGATGGCACGTGCAGCCGAGGGAGTCATTACGTCATAACTCACACGCTCAACCTTCAGTTCTGGCCGTGTGAAGCAGGCCCAATCGCCCCACACTTCCAGACAATATTCCTTATCAGTATATTCCATATTCTTCCCTTATTTTTTTATTTGCCGTATGTCGGCAATAATGTAATAATCAATTATGTTTTTATATCGTCAGTATCTCATCCATCCAATGATTATCAAGACTAAGCCCGGTATGGCAGTTATACTGTGCTCTGTCCGGCAATACATACACGCCTTCCAATATTTCTTCTATGACACCATACTGGCACAGTTTCTTGAAATCTGTACGTTTGACGCTAACCGTAAACTGGGCAAGCTGTTTCATTAAGCCATAAGTACACCCTGATACTTTCAGTTGTTCAACAAGGTCCATGCTATTTCCCCAGTTTACAATAACGTTTACGCCATCATCTTCTATAAGCTTAAATGCTTCGGCGGCTTTCTCAAAGCACAATTCCTTATATTTATAAAGATAATGTTTGATGTCTTTTTTATCAAATGTTTTCTTTTGAGAATACAAATTCTTAAAATACGTCTGCATTACTGAAGGTGAGAACCAATCACTGTCATCAGGCAAATTCAACCGTGCATTGTTCGCATCCTTTATTGATCCGAAAGGAAGGCGGTTTTCGCCTGAAAGGCTGAAGACAAAAGTATAACCGGTATCGATCCGTCCTTCACGGTTGCATCTTCCCGCAGCCTGCAATACAGAGTCAAGACCGGCCTCCTGACGGAACACCACAGGGAAGTCTATGTCTACACCGGCCTCAACAAGCTGAGTTGCGACCACCCTGACAACAGATTGAGCATCATCATTCAATATGTCTTTTATCTCACATATTGTTTTGCTGATATGCTTAGGACACATCATCCTCGACAAATGAAGTTTTACGCCCTCATCAGGCAAACGGTCATACAGTTCTTTTGCATCCTTTCGGGTGTTCACGACACACAGCACCTTATCATATCTTGCCAGCATCGTGGCTATCTCATCGTATGTTCTGCCCTCTTTGTCTATTTTTATGTCCACCCGACGAAGCCTGTCATGCAATTCATATTCATCAGGAATAATTTCAGTTATGTCATCTATACCTTTAAACTTTTCGAAAGGATTAGATCCCTCTATCAGTCCGCTAAGCACAGGCTGACTTGCCGTGGTAAACAAGACAGACACGCCGAACATTTCCCGATAGGCCTTCAAAGCGTCAACTATCGGCTGTAAGAAATCTGTTGGCAAAGTTTGTACCTCATCCAATATGATAACCGAATTAACTATATTATGTAACTTACGGCAAACAGAAGGCTTGTTACTGAACATCGATTCAAAAAGCTGCACGTTGGTAGTGACTATGATCGGATAGTCCCAATTCTCTGTGGCAAGCTTCGTTTTCTCTCTTGTCGTCTCATCTGCAATGCTGTCGGGATTAAAGTTACTATGATGTTCCAGAACATTTTCCTCGCCAAAGATATTTTTCAGCAGTCCTGCCGTCTGTACGATAATGCTGGTATACGGAATGGCTATGATTATACGTTTCATACCATGAGTTATGGCATGTCTCATAGCCCATAAGAGTGAGGACAATGTCTTGCCGCCTCCTGTAGGAACGGTAAGGCTATAGAATCCCTTCCCGCCTGAAGAAGTTTTTCTGCATCGCTCCTGCACCATTTTGCGTATGCGGTTCACTTCCGTGTCGACCGCATTTGCCTGCAACATCTGCATGTAAGCATCAAGCTTAGGCAACAGGTCTGCTATCCTATGCCGGCATACACGCTTCTTCCACGACTCTACGTCCATAAAGCGCTCTGTGTCCAATCTGTCAGCATCGGTAAGACACGAAAAGAGCATACGTGAGAGATGATGAAAATTCCTAGTGTCTTCTTTTGACTTGAAAAATGGAAGTCCTTGAAACTCCTTTGCCAATGTGCTGAGATCTATTTTAACATCATCCTTATTGATCTCTTCCGGCAATTCCGTTTCATCCAGAATACTTTCAACATCACCATAATCATGCAGGCCTGTATGATGCGAGATGATCTGATTGGCAAGGAGGTTCATAAAAGGTCTGCCCATAAGTCTGTCAGCAAGCAGTCCCCCCACAAAAGCATGGTTGTGGTCGGCATAATGACTATTGTCTGTCACGGGGATTTCGTTTTCTCGACGGATATACTGTTGGAAAGCCCTGCGCTCCTTACCCTTGTCGTGAAGAAGCCCTAAGGCTCGTCCCCAGGAAGGGAGACCAAACTCTCCTGTAAACTGAGCCGCCATTTCTGCAACACCATTCTGATGCTCATCGTTTGTCTGTATTATCCATTCACCATTTTCCTTGTCTTGACGTAAATGGGATATTAGTAGTCTTTCCATTCCAATAGAATTAAGTCCTCCATTCATACACGAAAAAATATTTTTGTAACAAACAGTTATTTTTCATGTAAGAAACATAGGATCCGATTCTTTAAGTAGATACAAATCTAATAAGAATAGATTATATTTCAAAAGAGATTACGCAAATATTTATTCTTAGGACTGCAATTTAATACTATTTCACTTAGAGATTGTCATTCAATCCCTGCCACCTGATTCGACAGTCTGACATTCATAACATAAGGCCACATGTCAAGGGCTCTATCCACCTTGACACGCGGCCTTTTTGTACTATCTATACCTTTTCCTGATTTAGCTGTATGGGGGCCCCTTTTTGTAAGCAGGGGTGGCAGACCTTCACATATTTCTTACTTCAAAAGCTCTGCATCCAATCAATATATTAGAATATCAAATGGATATATATGAGAAATACTCCTCTAAAAGTGTGAGTTTCTCAGATTTTATTGCTAACTTTGACAAGTTATAATGTTTTTTATTATCCTTGGATTCACGACTCTAAGACAAATAAAAATCCGACATATCTAAGATCTGGGCAATTTTTTGTTACTCAGAAACTTATAAAAGATGATTTATGTTGCAGGATTAAAGAATATGGCTATTCCAGTAAACATAGAAGATCTGCTTCACAAGCGTAAAATAGAATCCACCCGTATAGAATTTAAAACAGGTTGGAATCCTGATAAAATTTATCGTACTATCTGTGCTTTCGCCAATGATTTTGATAACATTGGCGGAGGATACATTATTGTAGGTGTCCAAGAAGAAGAAAACACAGGTATTGCAAAACGACCAGTTACAGGTATTCCCATAGAAGAACTCGATAAGATACAACGAGACATGATTGGTTTCAACCACAAGATTGATCCATTCTATTTGCCACGAATCGACGTGCAGGAGATTGATGGAAAATACGTATTGCTTATCTGGGTGCCGGCGGGAGTGAATCGTCCGTATAATGTACGTGAACGAGTCACGGCAAGTAATCAGTCACCATGTAAATGGTATATTCGTAATGGAACCAATACCATTGAGGCAAAAGGTGAAGCCCTGGATGAATTACGTGAAATGGCAAGTCGTACTCCGTTTGATGAAAGAGGTAATGAGAATATAGAAATATCAGATATATCAAGAGCCTTGGTTCTTGATTACCTGCAAACTGTCAATAGTCGTTTGGTTTCTGATTTCGAAAAATTATCCCTGTCAGAGTTGTTGTCGCAGATGGACCTGCTAGTAGGGCCAACTGAGCGTCGATTGGTCAAGAATGTGGCTGCCATGATGTTCTGTAAGAATCCCGCTAAATTTTTCCCGACGACACAGGTGGATATTGTTATTTTTCCTGAAGGCTGCATCAAGAATCCCAATAACATGATTGAAGTTCCAAAGATTGTCGGACCTGTACCCGATATGATAAAACAATCATTGGACTATATCAAGACCAATGTGATCAAGAAACGTATAATCAAGCAGAAAGACAAAGCAGAATCCATAACCTTCTTCAACTATCCTTACCAGGCTATTGAAGAAGCGGTAGTTAATGCACTTTATCATAGAGACTATCAAGAACGTGAACCGGTAGAAATTACGATTGAGCCAGATAAGATTTCCATTCTTAGTTATGCCGGTCCGGACCGTTCCATTAGTATTGATGCTATCCACAAGGCAGAGCGTCTGAAGTCACGTCGTTACCGTAATCGTCGTTTGGGTGATTATCTCAAAGAACTTCAGTTGTCCGAAGGTAGAGGAACAGGCATCCCAACCATACAAGATGAGTTAAGAAGAAATGACTCTAAGCCTGCTGTAATTGAGACTAACGAAGAAAGAAGTTATTTCTTGATTGAGATTCCTTGTAGAGAGGGCTTTGGTGATAGAGTCTTGATCGGTGATGATTTTATTGAGCCATTAAATGATGCTATAAATGATGCTATAAATGATGCTATAAATGATAATGCACGATTGGTGTTATTGGCAATATCAAGGACTCCCTTAATAAAGCGTAAATTATTATTAGATAATATTGATATCTCCAAAGCTACTTTGGAAAGAATTCTTAAACGACTCTCATCAGAGCCTTTAGGTTTGGTAGAATATCAAGGATCGTTAAAGACAGGCGGTTATGTATTGACAGATAAAGGCAAAGCCTTTGTAAAATCAATAAACGAGTAAATCCCTACATAATTGTCCCATCACTCGAAATGTCAGATGAGCCTACTTTCTTAGGATGGCTTTCTGCAAAATGTCTACTGTTTCAGTTTATAAAGAGGAAAAGAGTCTACCCAACTCTAGAAAAGCCAGACACCTAAATACAAGGGGCTAGTCACCTCGGTACATCAAGACGGCATTTTCCCAAAGAGGCACGGCAGATCTTGGGAGTTATGAGCGGAAACGGACGAAGGCAAGGGCAAGACCGACCGAAATATCACGCCCGGCCATAGGGCCCTATATATAATTAAGGTAGAGCATAAGCCCCTATATATAATAAGGTATAGGGACAGATGCTTTACATCATCGGGCCGGCAGATATCCCTGCCTCTCCTATGCCATCGGTCACCAACTGACATCGAGTGCAAGACACGGGAACGGACGCACGAGAGAGCGTAAAGAAAATTAGTATGAGTTTCGCTTCTTTTTCTCATTTCAGTATGCCTTTCCGAGAGGCATTCACAGCCTCCGTTCAACCGGCAAACGAGGTGAGGCAAAATAGGAAGATAGGTGCGTCCGCAAAGGAATATACTTGCAAGGGCAAAAGAATATATATGAAAAGGCAAAGTAGTATTATGCTCGAGAGGCAAGTTACCATTGGTTACTTTGCCAAGTATCCAATGGTAACTTTTCCCAAAATACAGACATTCTGCAACACGCTGACTTTCAACATCTTGCAAGACAGCAGATAAACCCGGCAACGAAGGGGCCTGCCGGGGCCTCCTACCGCCTAAAAATCGGGCGGACAGCCACCGAGAAGGAGGCTGAAATAGCCTGCAACGGACCGGCGGGCTTCTATGTCCGGGATTTTTGACTGTAAAGAAAAATAGGATGAATTTAAAGAGATTGGCTCCTTCAGACGGGGCTCGCCCTCTACTTCCACACCCTTCCCTGCCCCGGAAGAGAGGAAAGACAGCCCGACATCCTTTCCGGCCATATAGGATCGCCACCTTATCTTATAGGGTTACCGCCAAAGACTCCACACAAAGGGCAGGGCTTGCCGTCTGCACCGCTCCATCCCCGCGGACTCTCCAAGGGACGAAACGGAAGAAGGCGGGAGTGACCCGCCTTCCTTTATGTTGATTTCACGAATGGAGTTATTATAAATATGGTTATTATAGTTTCACTTTCACGCCTGCCATGATCCAAAGTCCGGGCTGCTCCACGGCAGTGAGGTCGTAATAACGATGCCCCGTGATGTTGTCGGCCGACAGATACAGATCGTAATGCCGGGCCGTCCATTGCAGCTTGCCGTCCAGCTTCCAATAAGGCGTGTAGCCGTTCATACGCTGCTGCCAGCGGAGATCCCAATGGGCGGAGAGGAGGCTCCAGATGCGGTGGTCGACGCTGACGACAAACTTATGGTGCAGATACTCCAACGCATAGAGCGACCGGTAGATCGTCGCCGTCGTCTCGTGGTGCTGATGGATATAGGCATAGCCGATGCTCACCTTCTCCACCGGACAGCCCGCCATCAGGTCGGCAGGGCGCAGCGTGGCATCCAGGGACGCTCCCATGTTGTTCAGCAGGCCGATGTTCAGCGCGTGATACTTCGTCGCGTCCTCCGTCTCGTACACCCAGTCGATCATGTTCGTGCCATGGGAGTAGAAGGCATTGACCACGACGTCGACGCCCACGCGCCGATAGCGCGTGCCTATGCGCACCTCGTCCTTCTTCTCCGGCTTGAGATTGACATCTCCCTGCTGGGCCACATTGCTGGTATAGAGATCGGTGTAGGTGGGCAGGCGCAACGCCTTGTTGTAAGAGGCGTACACCTTCCAGTGATCATCGGGCCGGTAGCTCACGTCGACGCCGGGATAGAAGCGATAGTCGCCGTCGAGACCCGTGTTGCGGTTGGCCATCACGCCGGCCGACAGCGTGAAGCCGCCCACGATGACATTATGCTCCAGGAAGAAGCTCGTGTTCGTCCGTCCGCCACGATGGTCATAAAGGCCCTTGCCGTCCCCGATCTCCTTCATGTCGGCAGAGTCGAGGGGCGCACCATAGGCCGTGGAGTAGATGTCCTCCTTGCGGATGTCGAAGCCTACGGACGTCCTGCCCGCCAGCCACTTCAGGTAGGCGTTGACGCCACCGCCATACACCAGCAGGTCGTGATAGTTCTCGCCGTTGGCCGCGCCGTGCTGGCCGCGGATGAGCTGATAGTGATCATAATACCTGTTGCCATACAGCTGGGGCGCCACCTCCCACCGGTGCTCCCTGTCGTGGAGGGACAGGCGGGCCGCCGCCATGAGATTGTCGGTCTTCTCGTACTGGTCATTGTAATTGGCGCTGTAAAACGTGTTGGCACCGTAGCTCTGCTGATTGCCGCCGGCCTGCACCGACAGATCGGCCATTGCGCCCAGCCTCAGCCTGCCTTGGACGAAGACGTGGCCGCGCTCGAAGTCGCTGTTGTCCGTGCCTCCGTCAGAGCGGTGATAGCCTCCGCTGACAAGGATGGAGCTGTGGGGCAACACCCTGGCCGCCGCATCCGTGCCGGCATAGGCCGTGCCCTCGGCACCGAAGGAACCGAAGGAGCCGCCCTCCACACGGGCCGTGAGGCTACGGCCGGGAACGCCCGACCGCGTCACGATGTTGATCGCACCGTTGAAGGCCGACGTGCCCAAGACGCGCGAGCTGGCACCCCGGAGCACCTCTATGCGCTCGATGTCGCTCAAGGCGACAGGGAAGAAGCCCGTGTTGTGGCCCGTCTGCGGATTGGTGATATTCACACCGTTGAGCAGAATCGTGATCTGGTCAAAGGTGCCGCCATCGATGGAGATATCCGTCTGTACGCCAAAACCACCGCGCTGACGGACATCGACACCGGTAGTTAGTTTTAAAAGATCATTGATCGTAGTGACACCCGCACGATGGATGTCATCACGGGTGATCACCTCAACGACGCGTGCGCTCTCAATGGCCGTAAGCGGCGCTCGCGATCCTGTCACCTCGACCTCGTCCAGCTTCACCGAATTGAAAGCCACAGAGTCGTCGGCCAGATCGACGCGCGTGCTTATGCCATTCGCCTTGGCATAGGTCAGGGAGGCCACGCTCAATACGCCGATGAGCACCTCACGTCCCAGACAAGAGAACAGCGCATAGGGCCTGCGGGAAAACTGATGGAACCGCAGCACCTCACGCTCATTGAATGTGGGTTGATACATAAATACGAATGATTGATTTCGTGAAATCGGGCGCAAAGGTAAGAAAATGTCGTTGTTCCTGCAAGCCATCCCTTAATCTTTCTTAAATAATTTATAATTCATTCACCCTGACGCGCGTAGAATTCCAGGAAAGTTGTAACTTTGCACAGATTTAGTCCGTATAGGCTCGAATAAGTGCTTTGATGCTAAGCCGCCTAACGGAAAAACCCGTTTTTATAAATTAAAAAATGTACGCAATCGTAGAGATTAACGGTCAGCAGTTCAAGGTAGAAGAGGGCAAGAAGCTCTTCGTACACCACATGAAGGATGTAGAAGCCGGTAAGACTGTTGAGTTCGACAAGGTGCTGCTCGTTGACAAGGACGGCGCAGTGACTGTCGGTGCACCCACTGTAGAAGGTGCAAAAGTAGTAGTTGAAGTAGTGAACCCGCTCGTGAAGGGCGACAAGGTGATCGTGTTCCGCACGCACCGTCGTAAGGATGAGCGCAAATGGCGCGGTCATCGCACACAGTTCACTCAGGTAGAAGTTAAACAAGTAATCGCTTAAAGGAGGAACACACAATGGCACATAAGAAAGGTGTAGGTAGTTCTAAGAACGGCCGCGAGTCAGCCGCACAAAGATTAGGCGTAAAGATCTGGGGTGGCCAGAAGGTTATCGCCGGCAACATCATCGTTCGCCAGCGTGGCAACAAGCACTTCCCCGGTGAGAATGTAGCACAGGGCAAGGACGACACACTGTACGCTCTGACGGACGGTGTGGTGTACTTCCACAAGGGTAGCCGCGACAAGTCGACGGTATCCGTGCTCTCTCCTGAGGTTTACGCTGAAAAGACCAAGAAGGCTGAAGCATAAATAATAAAAAACACTTATTCCAAACAAACACGAGAGCCCGTCTTCCCTCCGGAAGATGGGCTTCTTGCTTTTTATACCCATTTCTTGTCACAATACGAAAATAATTCTGTAACTTTGCAACTTAGAAATTAAATAACTAAAGATACAGCAATATGCTTACACTCAAACTCATCAGTGAGGAAACTGAACGTGTGATCAAAGGTCTGGAGAAGAAGCACTTCAACGGTGCGCGCGAGGCCATTGAGAAGGTATTGGAATATGACAAGATCCGTCGTGAAAGCCAGAAGAAGCTCGATGCGAACAAGCAGCAGCAGAACCAGCTGTCAAAGCAGATCGGCGGTCTGATGAAAGAAGGCAAGAAAGACGAAGCCACCAAGATAAAGGAAGAGGTTGCCCAGCTGAAGGCCGACGACAAGGCCCTCCAGGAGGTGATGGAAAAGGCACAGCACGACATGACCGAGGTGCTCCTCACCATCCCCAACATCCCCAATGATGACGTGCCCGAGGGTAAGGACGCATCCGACAACGTGGTAGTGAAAGAAGGCGGCGTAAAGCCCGAGCTGGGTCCTGACGCCCTGTGCCACTGGGACCTGCTGAAGAAATACAACCTCGTGGACTTCGACCTCGGCGTGAAGATCACCGGCGCCGGCTTCCCGGTATATATCGGCAAGATGGCCCGCTTCCAGCGCGCGCTGGAGGCTTTCTTCCTCGATGAGGCCCGCAAGGCCGGCTACCTGGAGATACAGCCGCCCTACGTGGTGAATGAGGCCAGCGGACTGGGCACCGGCCAGCTGCCCGACAAGGAGGGCCAGATGTACCACGCCAACCTTGACAACCTCTACCTCATCCCGACGGCTGAGGTGCCTGTCACCAACATCTACCGCGACGTGATCCTCGACGAGAAGGACCTGCCCATCAAGCGCTGCGCCTACTCTGCCTGCTTCCGCCGCGAGGCCGGCTCGTACGGCAAGGACGTGCGCGGCCTGAACCGCCTGCATCAGTTCGACAAGGTGGAGATCGTACGCATCGACACCCCGCAGCACTCTTACGAGTCGCTCAAGGAGATGCTGGCCCACGTAGAGGGCCTGCTGCAGAAGCTGGAGCTACCCTATCACATCCTCCGTCTCTGCGGTGGCGACATGAGCTTCACCTCTTCCATCTGCTACGACTTCGAGACCTGGAGCGCCGCCCAGGGCCGCTGGCTCGAGGTAAGCTCCGTGTCTAACTTCGAGAGCTATCAGGCCAACCGCCTGCACTGCCGCTACCGTCACGCCGACGACAAGAAGATCGAGCTGTGCCACACCCTCAACGGCTCGGCCCTCGCCCTGCCCCGTATCGTCGCCTCCATCCTCGAGGACAACCAGACGCCCGACGGCATCAAGGTGCCGCGCGTACTCGTGCCCTACTGCGGATTCGAGATGCTCGACGACAAGAACTTCGAATAATCGGAGCTCATCCCAAAAGTCATAAGAATTACCCTTATTTATAAAGACACAAAAAACATTCCCCGGGCCGTGATGCCGCACAAGCGTGCATCCGCCCGGGGAATGTTGGTTAATGTCCAAGTCACCCTGCCTGATCCGACAGTCCCCCACGCCCCACATCAAGAGCCTGCGGGCATACGGCATCGTCCACATCAGGACCGGGAAATGCGACAAGACAGCAAGGGACACATCAAGCCGGTTCATCCAATATCTCGAGTGACGGCACATCCGCATATCCCGTGCCGTCACTCCAAATATTGAATGAGCCATTTTATTTCCCGTGAATCATTATCTGCGTTTACCGCATCATTCGAATCATCGAATATGCCTATTATTTTACAAGCAGGCCACTGTCTGAATCGACGTTCTTAATCTTCTGCCGCTGCTGACGGTTCTGTTTTCCGAACGAGATGTTGTAGGACAGCTTCAGACAAACCATATTAGAGTAATCTCTGATGATATAATCCGAACTTGTCATTACAATGGCGTCGTTGGTAGTATGCTCTCCCTCTTTCAACGCATGCATGAATGGCTGGTTCCATTGTACGCCGAGGGTGAGTCGTTCCGTAGGCTTGTATTTCACTTCAAGATATAGCAATTCGGTTCGCGGAGTGACCAACTGTCCTTCCATCGTCTGTCCCGGATACTGATAGAATACCTGTGCCTCCCATTTCCGCAAGGCCAATTCCACGTAAGCAGAGAACTGATAACGGTATCCGGTCCATCCCTTGCCATCGGCTTCCTTACCGTAATTCCAAAGATAGATGCCCGACAGGCCCATCTTCAAAGCCCTGTCATGCAGTGGGAAATAGTCGGCGGTCAGCTGTCCTCCATAAGAAGTCTGATATTTGAGATTGTCGTAGGTCTGAACTATGTATTCGGATGTTTTCTTAAACGTATTGCTAATGGCATTTGGCGAATATTTGTACAGTCCTATGAGAGATACGGCAAAATGCTTCGGAGTATAATTGGCGAATAACGACACCTGGTGAGTTGAATAAGGCGTGAGCTGCGAGTTGCCCTTGTAGACATACCGGCTGTCCAACCACTGTACCGTCTCGCTTAGAAGGGATACGGCCGGCACGTTGCTAAGATAGTTATACCCTCCGGAAAGCATCAAGCTGTTGGAAGGGCGCCACCACAGCTGTACCGACGGAGCCACGCTCCACTTATTCCACACCGACTCATCGTTGCGGTTGACGATGATGTTCTTTAAGGCCATGGTAAGCTGATAGTAGAGCTTATCCTTCTGCCCATACAACTGTACAAAGCCGTATGCCGTATTGTTGCAAAGGTCGAGACGGGAATCAATATTCTGTTGCCTGCTTTGCTGATAGTTCTCGTTTATACCCGCGGTCCATGTCCCGAGCCATCCCCGTTGGGAATACTGCATGCTTGCCAACAACGACTTACGATTCATATCGTATCGTGAATTGCTCTCAAACGAATGCTCAGAGCCCTCGCCGCCCTCTCTCACTAACGAGCCATACTCCGTGTCATACACTGTTCCCGTGACATCAACGAGGAAGCTGCGGTTATTCTTCCACTCCTTATTAAGATAGAGATTCAATGCATTGTTGGTGTACCTGTTGTTGAGTGAACGAAACGACTCGTATTCCGTATCATTGTCCGTAACCGACTGACGGGCCTCCTTCTTCTGTCTATAGAAAGCCGACTTCCAATTGGCGTAGATCTGCAAGTCGTTAGGCTTGCTATAGGCATAGCTCACGGAGAAGTCGTTAAGATCAGTATGTGACGGTGAATCCATGCCGCGCTTGTCTCGCTCGTATTGCTCGCCATCATACGAATAGGCGATTTTGTCGTTCTCAACATATTTTGAATAATGACGAATGGAACTGTTGCCCATTACCGACAATCTCGAATGGCCCCAGTTGTAAAAGCCCGCTATGGAGTTTTCTCCCTTCACCGTATTTACGGCATCGTTTAGGTCTACGGCTATGTTGCCACCCCGTATCCGCCGTTTGGTCCTGAGATCTATCACCACGGCAGCTCCCGCCAAGGCAAAACGTGCCGGGGGATTCTCATACACGTCCACCTTGGAGATGTCCTCCTTCCTGATGGCCTTGATCTCATTGGCCGTGGTCTTTCGTCCGTCCAAGAGTAGGACTACATTGCTCTGTCCGCGATAGGTGACACTGCCATCCGAAGTGACATTGAGTAGAGGCACTTCGTTGAGCGCCTGCAACATGGTGGAATATCTTTTCTTGTCGCGCTCATAAAGACTGTACGATGTATGGTCGGAATATTGTCTGATCAGGTCCTGGGTGATCGTAACCTCTTGCAAGCCATAAGCGTTGTCCTTCAAGACTATTCTCGCAGGATGTGACAAAGCGTCCCTTACCACGAAAGCCGTGTCGCAAACGCCTAAAGCGGAAATCTCCACACGAGTGGGATACTTGGTCGCCGGCAGCCGGTAAACGCCAAGAGTGTCCGTAATGACGGAGCCTTTCTCAGTAGAGTCGATGGAACAATATGCCACATGAGCCGATATCACAGGTTCGCCGTCAAGATGTACAACTTTTGTGGTCTGTGAGAACAGTTGCAGAGAATAGAATATAAGTAATAATGAAACAAGCTGACTTTTCATACATTAATTTTAATATGGCCTACTCTGCCTTGGGACATCGTGGGTCAGGAAAACGAAAGATATTCGTATCTTAGCCATGGCAACATGGCAAACACGCCTTACCCTATTAGGGCTACCGTATAATTACAGCTCACCATTTTCACACCTTATATACCTTGAGATGCTTGACTTCCTAGAACTTCCTCCATCTCTGAATTGAGAAGAGCTTCCAGACTTTTGTTCATGACATTCTTTTTTAGTTAAACTGAATACAGGTCTTAACGAATCTGCCTAAACGTCACTTTTTTCCGTTATGCCCAGGTAAAATTGTGATCCCTTTAAACTAAACATTCGCAAAGCTACATATTTATTTCGATATTTGATCCAATATAAAAAAAATATATTATAGTTTGTTAAAACAGAGTCGTTCGGACATTTCGCATGATGCGCAATCATATAGTACAAACAGCCCAAGCTTAAAGTATCGCTCATCCCTGAATCCTCATATAGTTTCCTTCGATAGTCTTAACATATAAGCCTGACAGGAGAACAGGAAAGACTTGTGGCCGAGGGACGGAATGAGAACGACTTGTCGGCCGGCCTGCCCTACTTCCCGGGATACGGGCTCACCTGATCTATATAAGGTGAAGCATGCCGCTCAAATGAAGTACAGGGATGAAAAGCAGGGAAAAGGCTCAGCGGGTGTGCGTATGGGATCAACAAGGGGTGATGGAGCGTGCGGCAGGAATCCTACCGGCTATCTGTGACGGTTCTTGCCGGACTCCCTGTAACGGTCCTCCTTATCTCCGCCTCTCAGAATAAATAAGGTGACAGGGGCGCGACACCCACGAGTACCGGCTGCATGGAGAGGATAGGCCGTAAATAAAAAGCAGGACCCTCTTATCATCGTTTCAGCTTGAGAGGGGCATTTCCTGCCCGCCATTCGTTGTCCCTATCTTGGAAGACATACTGCGATGGCGGTTGAATATATATCTGACTTTTTGCATGATGGTAGTTTGCTTATATACAGCGGATCCTATAAGTCTTGGAAATCATGGCGGCTCAGGACTCCGGTGGAGCGGCAGCCCGGCTCCCTAAATCGTTTCAACAGACAGATGATAGAGACGCAAGAGGCCGAAGGGAATTGGGATTGTGGCAAGAATCTTTCCTATTATGGATGACGCTGAAGCCGTGCAGACGTGCACGGCTTCAGCGTCATCCCAAACCTCTCGTCCGGTCTTTACAAGGATACGATGTCCTTTTCGGGCCCAGGCCAAGCAATCCCATCCATTTGTAGAGGTAAGCCGACAAGATCGGTTATCGCATATCCAGACGAAGACAGGATCTCCTGCCGTAATTCCGACAGTCCTTATCTCCTCACCCGAAAATGCTTACCTGATCATCCCCCGTCTCCCTTTTGAGAAGTCCTCGCTTGGGTTGTAAGCATGTCAGTCGGTCTTCATCCCCTTGGGCTTTGAAGGCAGCTTGATACGCTCCACTGTCTGCATCCATACGCGGCGCACGTCGGCCCAATGATAATAAGGCCACTGATCCGTAGCGACATTGGCCAGCCGCACCTCCCGCTCGTTGAGCAACGGCTTCACCAGAACGTCGCTGCTACCTGCTTTCCGATAAAACACCAGTTGTATATTACCACACATCGGGATGATGCGGTAGGTCTGATAATACTCGGGTATGGAGTCCCAGGCTGCCGTAGCCTTGTCGAACGTCTCAATCTGCATCAGCGACACCAGCGGTGCCAGGTTCGTGTCATGGCCGAAGCGCAACGAGGCCGAGGGACGGGCGGAGCACAAGGCCGTGTCGGCGGTCTCCACGATGTTGCGCAAGAGGTTGCAGGCCAGCCAGGGCATGTGGCCACCGCTCAGCGGCGACGGACCCTGCTCATAATACCACTCGAAATTGTTGAGCTGCCACAGCTCGTACAGCTCATCCTCCGTGAACAGGAAACTCAAATCAGGCTGCCCATAGGAGCTTTGACTGATGCCGTGGTATTCAAAGAGATCGATCATCAGCTGCTGCGGGTCCTTCACCTGCGACACATAAGCCTTCGTGAACAGCTGGCGCATCATCCGGTCGGGATGGACGAAACGGCTGCGCGCGACAGCGAAGACCGAATCGGCATTGGCCTGACAACTGTCCGAATAGATCGGATTCTTGTATTTCAGATAGTAGGCATCGTGCTCACTGGCGTCGGCCGTCACATTGAGACGCGGGTTGAGTCCCTTCAGTTCTACGCAGGCTGCCGTCATCGAAAGGAACGCACGTGTCTTGTAGGTGGAACGGGCATCCACGTGTGCGCCGTCGACAAATATCTCAGGATAATTGACGAACATACGCCGGGCCAGCCCGCGGTGCTGCTCCACACCCTTGGGCGTGAGCTCGCCATAACGGTCGCCACACGCCTCGGCCAGCGACGTGAGGACACTTAACACACGCTGACCGACCGGCGTCAGTCCCTTGCAGCGTGCCGCCTCGTTGAGCAGGTCGAGCGCCGGCTTGTACTTGTCCTCCCCCGTGAGATAACGTGACCCGTGCCGGGCGTAAGTGCTTATGTAACAAGGAGCGTAGCCATCGGGAGCAGGCGTCAACGGCTGCGTGGGCGCCTCATAGGCCAGATACTTTCCCGCAGCAAGGCGGGGATCGTGCGCGATCTCCCGCTGTGCCCGGACAGAAGTCTGAGCCCAGCCTGCCGAGGCCAGTGCCACCATGCAGGCCAGGACGATCATTCTCATCTTATTCATCTTAACTTCAATCAAGGTAAACCATAAGTTTTCAAACGCCTGCAAAGGTAATATTTTCACAACAATTGATGACCGTGCCGGTGTTACAATCAGATGAAATAATGTCCCCTTCCCGTCCGATTCCAACTGATCACATCCAACGCCCGACGGATCTCGTGCCACTTGCCTGGAAAGCCTATAAGAACTCATGTGAGTTCGATGAATCCAGGACAACACAAACTGTACATCCATCGTTCTCATAACATCAATGCATAGCTTCCTTGAAAAGCAGCGGTGAGCTGCGATTACAATCAAAAGATTGACGATAAAGCTGTCAAAATTCCTATGCCTTAAATGTCCTACTTATGTCATATTCTTGAGCTCGTCATTGACGAATGAATCAGGATTAACGCGGTTGACTGCCACAGCCACTCCATTTTGGGGCCTGATGTACAATTTGTAACCGCCCGTCTAATCGCAATAAGGGTTAAGCCTAACGGAATAAAAGACAAAATACACAAATCTCCGTCTCTTATTTCTGGAAAATGCTTAATTTTGCATTGAGACATCCAAAAATCAGAAAGCTACAATTAATATACAAAACATAAAAAGACAAGACCTTATAACAAGAAACCATGGCATTCACATGGACACCATTTTATAAAGAATTATCCGACTGGCTGCTCGAGAAACAAGATAGCCAATCGGATTTAATCTCTATCCTAAAAAAATTGGTATTACCGGTTTTAGAGATGCACAGAAAAAGGCAAGAAGATAGAGCAGAACAAGCAACTTGAGGCTCTTGGTATAGACAAATCCACTTTGTTCCCCAAAGTAGAACATGTAGCCGAACATATAAGGGAGAAATACCATATCTCTAAATAAAATTTAAAAATATAAAAAGCTAAGAATCAAAATAAATATACCTGATTATAAACGTGTTATTCAATAAATTAGTTGTATATTTGCAAAACAATTGAACAAGAAAAAATGAAAACTTCTATACAGATAGCAAAAATAAAAGCAGTGTTGCTCTATATCATGCAGAGTTTTCCTCAGGGAGTGGACTATATAAAGTTATTCAAGATACTTTATTTCGCCCAGCAGGATCATCTTGTCAAATATGGGAAGGTGCTTGTAGAAGACTCTTTCAAGGCATTGAAACATGGCCCTGTACCGACCTATACTTACAAGGCGCTGCAAATAGCAGAGGGAAAGCCACTGGAAGGAAATTTTGAAGATTTTCTTACCGGTATAGAAGTACATGACAAAAAGGTTTATACTTCTGCCAAACCTGATATGAATTATATTTCAGGTGCAGATAAGCGTTGCCTGGATGCCGCTATCGCCAAATACAAAGATATAGATCCTTATGATTTATCAAACCTGTCGCATGACTCGGCATGGAAAGAAGCAATGGAACGTATTCAAGATGACCCCCAAAAGAATTTCATTACCATTATAGATATGGCAAGAGCCGGGAAAGCAAGTGAAGAAATGGTAAATTATATCCGCGAAAAACAAATTATCAGAAACGCTTTATCCTAAAATCAGATGGACGATAAAAACAATGCGCTTGGAAAGCTGAAGATTGTAATGGATGAAGCTGAACAAGTAGATATGTCATCCGTGAAAATTGGTGACATTATTTATGTCTCTCTGGATGAAGAGGACGGGCTCACACTGAAAGACGGATATGATAACCGTAGAAAATACATTGTCATTATCGGGTTCACTCCAGAGGGAATGGCTATCGGCGCCTTGCTCATCAACTCAAGAATAGCTGCTTTCAAGAAGAGATCTGAAGAACTGCTAAACTGCCAATATCCCTTATTGGTGCGCAACTACCGCAGCATTCTGGACTATAACAGCTGGTTGGACTGTTCGGATATATTCGAACTTTCGAAATCAAAAATCACGGGGAGAAACGGGAAACTGAAAGGATGCCTGACTGCTGAAGACAAAGAGAGAGTGATGAAGTTTCTGAAAGAAACTGATATATTTGACAACGCTACCAAAAAGCGTTATGGCATTATATAAATCTTCTATTAGACCTACTTATCAATACAATCTAGAAAGATCAGAGAACATTTCAAAAAATCGTTTTTGAGATTTTTTGTTTTCTGATGCAAGCTGAATTCAGAACAATGCAAGTTGTGTATCCATCATTCTCATAACATTAATACACAGCCCTTTCGAAAAACAGTATGCTACGATAGCATTCAAGAGATTGACTATAAAATCATCAAAAGTCCTATGTCTTGAATACCCACCTTATGCAATCTTCTTGAGTTCGTCAATGACGGATTTGACAATGGCCCGTTTCCTAAGAAGAGATCAATCTGACCGCGACATCAATATTCCTTTCAAATTACTTTTCCATTTGGCGATAAGTCGTATGTTGTCGACTAGCAACCTCTCAAAGAGATTTCTGCCTACATATTTCCTGTCCCCGACAAGCTTTCCATAGATGAATTCCATAAATCCAAGGACCGGCCGGAGATCCATGATTTCGTCCACAAGGGACAATGCCCACCTCTACTTTCCTATACCTTTCCTGAGGTCCTGCGGCCCCACAAGCAAGGCCCCTCCCTGCCTATTTTTATTACTTGCATTTTGTCAACTGCTGATAACAAAAGTTCGGAACATTCAATAAGACGGCACAAAATTTAAGCACAAAGCCGTACAAGTGTGCAATTTTGTTCGTAAACAGTTTTCTATCATAAAAATATTCAGTAAATTTGCGCTCATATATCAATTACTCAGAAAAATTCAATTTCAAATACCATTTTATAAAATATCAATAATGAATGATAAGACAAAGACAGCGCCCTTAGACAGCAATGAGAAGCCGGAGAACGAAGACGCTCTGGTAGCTGAGATCAAGCGCCTGAAACACGAACGAAACGCTATCATTCTTGCACATGTCTATCAACCGGACGAGATCCAGGCAATTGCCGACTACAGTGGAGACTCCTTTGCCCTGTCGCAGAAAGCCGCACAGACCGATGCCGACGTGATCGTCTTCTGCGGAGTCCGCTTCATGGCAGAAACGGCCAACATCCTCTCGCCCGATAAGATCACCCTGCTCCCCGCAGCAAATGCCACTTGCCGCATGTTCGACAACACCATCGTGGAGCAAGTGAAGAAAGCCAAAGCCGAACATCCCAACGCAAAGGTCGTAGCCTATGTGAACACTCCTGCCGCCGTAAAGGCCATGAGCGACATCTGCTGCACCTCCTCCAACGCATCGGCCGTCGTAGCCTCGATGCCTGAGGACACCGAGATCCTCTTTGTCCCCGACGCCAATCTCGGCCAGTATGCCATGGAGCAGTCGGGACGCCACGTGCTCCCCTGGCAGGGCGGCTGCCCCATCCACGGCGAGCTCACCCCCGCTGATATTGAAAAAGCCAAACAGCTCCACCCCGGAGCACCCGTGCTCATGCACCCCGAATGCAGGAAAGCGGTCCGCGACATGGCCGACTATGTGGGCAGCACCACGGGAATCATCAAATATGCCGAGCAAAGCGACAAGCAGGAATTCATCATCGCCACAGAGTGCGGCGTGCTCTACGAGCTGAAGAGACGCTGTCCCGGCAAACGATTCTTCATGGCCAGCGACCGCCTTGTCTGCCAGGACATGAAATACACCCACCTGGAGGAAGTACGCCAGGCACTTCTCACGCTTGAGCCCCGCGTCATCGTTCCGGCCGACATCCGCGAGAAAGCTGTCGCTGCACTGAACAAGATGCTGGGCATCAAAGGATAAAGAGAGACCCATCATGCAAAAATCAGATACAATCAATGAGAATGCCTGCCAGACAGGAGAGACAGAGGCAGAAACCACACAACGTTACTTGACAAATTTTGATACGGCAACCCTGCCGCAGGAGACAGCCGACGTGCTGGTCATCGGCTCGGGAGTAGCCGGCCTGACGACCGCCCACTTTGCCAGCCAGGCCGGCCTGTCCGTTCTCCTCGTCGTCCGCGACACCCTCTTTGACAGCAACACCAACAAGGCCCAGGGAGGCATCGCCTCCGCCCTCGGCGATGACGACAATCCCACGCTGCACCTGCAGGACACCCTGATCGCCGGCGCCGGCCTCACCGACGAGAACATTGCACGCATCACCGTCACGGAAGGACCCAAGGCCATCCTAAACCTCATCGACAACGGCGCCCTCTTCGACCGCAAGGCCGACGGAAGCCTGAACCTCGGACGCGAAGGATGCCACTGCCGCAACCGCATCGTGCACGCACAGGGCGACGCCACCGGCGCCGAGGTGGCACGCGCGCTGAACGCGGTCGTCGCCAAAGACGAGCACGTCAGACCCATGGAGCACTGCTACGTCATCGACCTGCTGACACGTGACGGCCACTGCTACGGAGCCATCGCCATGAACAACGGCGGGCTGGTGTGCCTGCGTGCCAAGGCCACCGTCCTCGCCACAGGCGGCATCGGCCGTCTCTTCCTGCATACGACCAACCCTGAGGGCGCGACGGGCAGCGGCATGGCACTGGCCTACCGCGCCGGTGCCGAGATGATGGACATGGAGTTCGTACAGTTCCATCCCACGGCCCTTGCCATCAAGGGACTGCCCAATTTCCTGCTCTCCGAAGCGATGCGCGGTGCCGGTGCCGTGCTGCGCAACAACAAGGGCGAGCGCTTCATGCCGAAATATCACAAGATGGCGGAGCTGGCGCCCCGCGACGTCGTCGCACGCTGCATCTTCAAGGAGATGCAACAGGACAAGGCCGACCATATCTGGCTCGACGCCACCCAGGTCGAGGGAGTGGAAAAGATGTTCCCGATGATCGCCGACACGTGTAAGGAATACGGCATCGACATCTCGAAGGAGATGATCCCCATCGCCCCCGCAGCCCACTACATGATGGGCGGCGTGAGGACCGATGCCGACGGACACACGAACATCGACGGACTGTACGCCGTCGGCGAGACAGCCTGCACCGGCCTGCAGGGTGCCAACCGCCTGGCCTCCAACTCCCTGCTCGAGGGCCTCGTCTTCGGCCGCCGCACGGCCCTTGCCATCCGGCAAGACAGCGAGCACCTGCCCCTGGACCTCGGACAGCAGTGGAAGAACGAAGGTCTCCGGCCCGCTCAGGACGATGACACCGATCTGCAGACCCAACGGCTCCAGCAGATCATGAGCACCTATCTGGGCATCCGCCGCGACAAGGAAGGCATGACCCAGGCGCTCAAAGAGATCGACGAACTGGCACGGCGTTACGACGGCTGCTCCGCCACACAATATCCCATGCTCGACCTGCGGGCACGCATCACCGTTGCCGGTCTGGTGACCCGCTCTGCCCTGGAACGTGAGGAAAGCCGCGGCGCACACTACCGTTCCGACTTCCCCGAGACCAAGGACGAATGGAAACGCCACAGCATCATCAGCAAGGCCACGGCGACAACACTTTAACCATCAATCAACCAACATACAGACAATGAAAACATCGCTTTCACTATTCGGAATAGAAGACGAGATCAAGCAGTGGCTGAAAGAGGACATCGGCAGCGGTGACATCACCACGCTCGCCACCGTACCGGCCGGCAGCACCACACGTGCCATCATCCACGCCAAGAAGCCCGGCATCCTGGCCGGCGTTGACCTCGCCCGCGAGGTATTCCACGCCCTCGACCCCTCGCTCAAGTTCACTGCAATCCTCGAAGACGGAGCAGAGATGGACGCCACGTCCGTCATCGCCACCGTAGAGGGTGACGCACAGGCCATCCTCACCGGCGAGCGCCTCTCCCTCAACCTCCTGCAGCATCTCTCAGGCGTCGCCACACGCACCCACCAACTGGCAGAGCTCATCAAGCCCTACCGCGCCAAGCTGGTGGACACACGCAAGACCACGCCGGGCATGCGCCGACTGGAGAAATACGCCGTGCGCGTAGGCGGCGGCGCCAACCACCGTCTCGGCCTCTATGACGCCATGCTCATCAAGGACAACCACATCAAGGTGGCCGGCGGCATCACCGCTGCGCTTGACCGCGCATACGCCTATGCCGGACACATGACCAAGATCGAGATCGAGGTCGAGAACATGGACGGCGTGAAAGAGGCGCTTGCTGCCGGTGCCGACGTGATCATGCTCGACAACATGAGCGCCGACCGCATGGCAGAGTGCGTCAAGGTCATCGACCACAAGGCCGTCGTTGAGGCATCGGGTGGCATCACGGAAGAGACTATCGTAGCTGCCGCCAAGAGCGGTGTCGACGTCATCTCGGTAGGTGCCCTCACCCACAGCGTCAAGGCCCTCGACATCAGCATGGACATCGGCGAGATCAAGACCGCCTAAATCCATACCCCATTCCTATTTCTGACAAGCGTTGCAACCCTCCTACCGCAGGGAGGTTGCAACGCTTGTCGCTTTATTCCCAACCGGTACCGACTTCGGGAGACGTCCGACCGGCATCCTCCTACAGAAAGTGAGATGAGGAAGCCGTAATGATGATTATGCGTCATAATAATTGTGTGATCAGAAATAAATTGTTAACTTTGCACTAATCGAAAAGCATTGAAAACCAATAAAAACACTATGAACATAATCGTAAAGAAAGAACAATTCTCCGAGAAAGTGTTCTGTCTGGAAGTTGAGGCGCCGCTCATCGCACGCAGCTGCCGCCCGGGTAACTTCATCATTATCCGCGTGGATGCGCACAGTGAGCGTGTGCCATACACCATCGCCAAGAGTGATCCCGAGAAGGGCACGCTGACCCTCGTCGTTCAAGAAGTCGGCCTGTCGTCGACAAAGCTCTGCCAGCTCAATGTCGGTGACGCCGTGCACGATATCGTCGGTCCTCTGGGCAATCCCTCCAAGATCGAGAACTACGGAACGGTGCTCTGTGCCGGCGGCGGCATCGGCATCGCGGCCATCCTCCCCATCCTCACGGCCCTGAAGAAAGCCGGCAACAAGGTCATCAGCGTCCTGGCCGGCCGCACGAAGGAGCTCGTCATCATGGTCGACGATGTCGCCCAATACAGTGACGAGGTGATCATCATGACCGATGACGGATCGTGGGGCGAGAAAGGTGTCGTCACCGTAGGCATGGAGAAGGTGATCCAGCGTGAGCACGTGGACAAGGTGGTGGCCATCGGTCCTCCCATCATGATGAAGTTCTGCTCGCTCATGGCCCATAAATATGGCATTCCCAACGATGTCAGCCTGAACACCATCATGGTCGACGGTACGGGCATGTGCGGTGCCTGCCGTCTGACCATCGGCGGCAAGACAAAGTTTGTCTGCATCGACGGTCCCGAGTTTGACGGCGACCTCGTCGACTGGGACGAGATGTTCAAGCGCATGGGAACCTTCAAGGGGGTAGAGAAAGAGGAAATGGAGCACTACCTGCACGAGCAGGAAGACAGCCGGGCCACACAGCACGAGAACAGCGCCGGCAGCCATGACAGCCACCCGTCAGAGGACGCTCCCCTGGCAGAGGACGGCACCGCGCCCTTTACGACACTCACCGACCGCAACGCCGACTGGCGCAAGGAGCTGCGTGCCGGGATGAACGCCAAGGCCCGCCGCGAGATCGAGCGCGTGGTGATGCCGGAGCTCGATCCCGACTACCGCTCCCATGTGCGCACCGAGGAGGTGAACCAAGGTCTCACGAAGGAGATGGCCATGACCGAGGCCAAGCGATGCCTCGACTGCGGCAAGCCCACCTGTGTGGAAGGCTGCCCCGTCAACATCAACATCCCCTCGTTCATAAAGAATATCGAGAGAGGCCACTTCCTCGATGCCGCCCGCGTGCTGAAGGACACCTCTGCCCTGCCGGCCGTCTGTGGCCGCGTGTGCCCGCAGGAGAAGCAGTGCGAGAGCAAGTGCATCCATCTGAAGATGAACGAGAAAGCTGTCGCCATCGGCTATCTGGAGCGGTTTGCCGCCGACTACGAGCGTGAAAGCGGAAAGGCCGCCCTCCCTGACATCGCACCCTCCAACGGCATCAAGGTGGCCGTCGTCGGCTCCGGTCCCTCCGGCCTGAGCTTTGCCGGCGACATGGTCAAGCGCGGATTCGACGTATACGTATTCGAGGCACTGCATGAGATCGGCGGCGTGCTCAAATATGGCATTCCCGAATTCCGACTGCCCAATAAGATCGTGGACGTAGAGATCGACAATCTCAGGAAGATGGGAGTGCACTTCCAGACCGACGTCATCATTGGAAAGACCATCACCATCGACCAGCTGGAGCAGAACGGCTTCAAAGGCATCTTCGTCGGAAGCGGTGCCGGCCTGCCCAACTTCATGGGCATCCCCGGCGAGAACCTCATCAACATCTCCTCATCCAACGAATACCTCACACGCGTCAACCTCATGGACGCAGCGAACCCCGAGACCGACACACCTATTAATATAGGTAAGAAGGTGCTTGTCGTCGGTGGCGGCAACACGGCCATGGACTCATGCCGCACGGCACGCCGCCTGGGTGCCGACGTGACCCTCGTCTACCGACGCTCGGAGGCAGAGATGCCCGCCCGACTTGAGGAGGTCAAGCATGCCAAAGAGGAAGGCATCCACTTCTGTACCCTCCATAACCCGAAAGAATATATCGGTGACGAGGCAGGCCGCGTAAAGGCTGCCGTGCTCGACGTCATGGAGCTCGGCGAGCCGGATGCCAGCGGCCGCCGTCGTCCTGTCGCCACAGGCAAGACGGTCACCATCGACTGCGACCAGGTGATCGTGGCTGTCGGCGTGTCTCCCAACCCGCTCGTTCCCAAGAGCGTCTCCGGCCTTGAACTCGGCCGCAAGAACACCATCGTGGTGAACGAGGACATGCAAAGCTCACGCGCAGACATCTTCGCCGGCGGTGACATCGTCCGGGGAGGAGCAACCGTGATCCTCGCCATGGGTGACGGCCGCAGGGCTGCCGCACACATGGCCGACAACCTGCTCAAAGAATAACCTGACGAACGAAACGACATGTCGTAGCCGTTCCGACAAACAGACAATATCATCCCCGGGCAAATCCTCCATGAGACATTTGCCCGGGGATTCTTATTATTCCATGATAAAATTGCCTTAAACAGGATCTTGTTTTACAGAAAAACTTCCTTTTCTTTATAAAATCAAATAAAAATCTACTCTTTTGTTTGATTTTTCACTTATTATATTTACCTTTGTCATCAGCTTAACAAAACTACACATTCTGAACAAAAACAACAACCAATAAAGAATAGATTTATGAAAGCACTTGAAGTAATAGAAAAGCTTCAACAAAGATTTCCTGGACAGCCTGAATACATTCAGGCTGTAAGTCAGGTATTAGGCACCATCGAGGACGAATACAACAAACATCCGGAATTCGAGAAAGCCAATCTCATCGAGCGTCTCTGCATCCCCGACCGCATCATCAAGTTCCGCGTGAACTGGGTGGACGACAAGGGCAATGTCCATACCAACATGGGATACCGTGTACAGCACAACAATGCCATCGGCCCCTATAAAGGCGGAATCCGCTTCCACGCCAGCGTGACAGAGTCCATCCTGAAGTTCCTGGCCTTTGAGCAGACCTTCAAGAACTCCCTGACCACACTCCCCATGGGTGGCGCCAAGGGTGGCTCCGACTTCTCTCCCCGCGGCAAATCGAATGCCGAAGTGATGCGTTTCTGCCAGGCCTTCATGCTTGAGCTGTACCGGCACATCGGACCTGACGAGGATGTACCGGCCGGTGACATCGGAGTCGGCGGTCGTGAGGTGGGCTACATGTTTGGCATGTACAAGAAGCTCACCCACCGTTTTGAGGGCATCCTCACCGGTAAGGGCCTGGAGTTCGGCGGCAGCCGCATCCGTCCTGAAGCCACCGGCTATGGTGCCGTGTACTTCCTGAACAACATGCTGAAGACCCGCAACATCGACATCAAGGGAAAGACCGTCCTGGTCAGCGGTGCCGGCAATGTGGCTCAGTACAGCATTGAGAAGCTCATCCAGCTTGGAGCCAAGCCCGTGACCTGCTCCGACTCCGACGGTTACATCTATGATCCCGACGGCATCGATGAGGAGAAGCTCGCCTATATCATGGAACTGAAAAACATTGAGCGGGGACGCATCAGCGAGTATGCCGAGAAATACGGCGTGAAATATGTGGCCGGCGCCAAGCCCTGGTATGAGAAAGCCGATCTCGCCATGCCCTGCGCCACACAGAACGAGATCAACGAGGAAGCCGCCAAGGCCATGGTGGCCAATGGCGTTCTCGCCATCTGCGAGGGTGCCAACATGCCTACGACCCCCGAGGCCATTAAGGTGATCCAGGATGCCAAGCTGCTCTACAGCCCCGGAAAGGCCAGCAACGCCGGTGGCGTGGCCGTGTCGGGACTGGAGATGACCCAGAACTCGGAACGCCTGCACTGGAGCCGGGAGGACGTGGATGCCAAGCTACACGACATCATGGATGACATCCATCAAAATTGCGTGAAGCATGGTACTCAGCCAGATGGCTACATCAACTACGTAAAGGGTGCCAACGTAGCCGGATTCATCAAGGTCGCCAAGGCCATGATGGCCCAAGGTATCTGCTAGACAGATTTATCATTTCTTTTTTCGCATAACCACAAGAGCGTACCGGATCCGTTTCTGCCGGTACGCTCTTCGCGTCTACTGCGCAGCCATTTAACTGACTTGTCTTCTCTACCCGCTATATTCTTGAGAGACATAACCAGATTCATAAAAAAATAACCGGTACACCAGTCCATGCGGCATACAACCATCCCGCACATATTCCACGACATACCCAATACCACCTGTAATCCGAACAGATGCCATAGCGGATAAGAATATGCCAAAATATCTCACAGCCTTGTCCCACTCACCTTATCCGACCATGTTATTTCCAACCCAAAAGCCACCCTGTTTTAAAAAAAAACGTTAACTTTGCATATACAACAGAAAAAGTCAGAACCATGCAATTTCGCAAAGTAACAGAAGACGAAGCAGATAAGTGCTATGAGATGATCGATCTGGTGCGCAACAAAATGATTGCCGACGGCCGCCATCAATGGACAGCCTCCTATCCATCGCGAGAGACGATAGAGAATGACATCCGGCAACAGAATGCCTGGGTGCTCGACAATCATGGACACATCATAGCGTATGGTGCCTGTATCGTCAATGGTGAACCGGAATATGCCCATATCATCGGCCGATGGCAGACCCAACAGACTTATATGGTTGTCCACCGGCTGGCCGTGGCAGTAGATGCCCGCGGATTCGGACACGGCAAGCAGTTCCTCCGCGAGACGGAAAAACTCTGTAGGGCCATGAACATCCACAGCATCAAGGTAGACACCAACTATGACAATCGAGAGATGATCAACCTGCTCTCACGACTGGGATATGTCATCTGCGGACAGATCGACTACGGAGAACGCGGCCGCCGCTTTGCCTTCGAGAAAGTACTTGCATAAAGAATAAATAAACAGACAGACACAACAAGACTGACACAACAACACACTATACCCTCTACGATGACAATAAATAAATATACAATAGCCGGAATGGCCTTGCTCGCCATCTCACTCACGGGCTGCAAGGAGAAGAAAAGTACGACCATGATCATCACTGAGAAGCCCAAGAAGGAGGTTCCCAGCAAACCACACAAGACCGGCGACTATCAGCAGACACGTACCGTCGAATGGCGTGGAACGAAATACACCCTACTGATGTCGCGCAAGGCCGACAGCTCCTTGCCATTAACCGGCGAGGCCAATAACCGCTATTATGACAACCAGATCCAACTAAAGATCACACGGCCTGACGGCAGCACCTTCTTCAACCGCACCTTCACCAAGACTTTCTTCCAGTCCTACGTCGACGACATCTATTATAAAGACGGCGCACTTCTTGGCATCGTATTCTTCAAGGCCAACTCCGACAATCTGGTCTTTGCCGCCAGCGTAGGCAACCCCGACGCATCCAGCGACGAATATGTACCGCTCGTCCTGAAAATATCACCCAACGGCACACTCAGCGTATCGAAAGACACGCAACTGGACACCGGCGCCAACGACAGTGCCGAAGAATAATAAAGAAAAAGGCGATCCATCCCCATTCAACCGCCAGAACAAGACGATAACAATAACAGCAAACGACCGCAGGCCAGAGAGAAGCTTAAGCTACACACTCTTCGGCCTGCGGTCGTTTTATATAAAGGCATGTATGCACACGCCTGCTTCTTTATAGGCTGTCACCTGTCGGACCATCCCGGACCTACGACCGGTCTGAGCAATCCATGGTCCGACGCCTTCTCCCCTTATCTATCGGGTGTCGACAGCACCTTATAATCATCATCGAACACCTTGGGATGGCGGCCTGTAAGGGCTACGTTGACAAGGCAGTTGGCAGCCAGCTCCAGATCACTGAGATTCACTCCGCGCTCGCGTGACACTTCCTTGCCCAAGCACACTTCCCAAGTGGTGGCAAAGTCGGCATCGACGGCACCCATGTACGACTCATTAGAGTCGGGGATGTGAATGACACGGAAACGGATCGACTTCTTGGAAAGCACGGGACGCATGCCCATCAGCAATCGGTAAGCGTTCTTCAACTGATGACGGAACTTGCCCGTTCCAGGGAACATATCGACAATCACGGGCATGATCTCATCAAAATCGTATGCCCCCAGCAAATCGTATAATTTCATAAGCTCCTCCTTATTATGGATAAAGTCAGTAAATAGGGATTCCCAGTCACATAGGAACAGCCGATGGCCTCATGCTCCTGTCTGAGAAACAAAAATATTCCCCAGTACAAAAGACTGAGGAATATTTCTAATACTATGATACAAATTAAAATTTTGCCATCTTGATAGCATCCACGGCACACTCGTCACCTTTATTGCCGAGTCGTCCACCGCTCCGGTCCTTAGCCTGCTGCAGGTCATTAGTGGTCAGCAGACCATAGATCACGGGGATATTCTGTGAGGCGTTCAGACGTGCGATACCATAAGTCACGCCCTGACAGATATAATCAAAGTGAGGTGTCTCACCCTTGATGACGCTACCGAGAACGATGACGGCATCGAATCCGTCGTTCTTACACATCTGTGCCGCGCCATAGATCAGCTCGAAGCTGCCGGGGACATGCTTGATATGGATGTTCTCCGGAAGGGCTCCATGCACCTTCAAAGTGTTCACCGCACCGAGAAGGAGTGCCGTGGTGATCTCCGGATTCCACTCGGCCACGACAATGCCGAAGCACATATTGCTCGCATCGGGCACCTTGGAGGCATCGTACTCTGAGAGATTATGAAGTTCTGTAGCCATTATTTGGTTGTTCTTTCTATATATTTGTCGATCTCACTGCTCTGAACCAGAGCGGAGTTCACATATTTCTTCTTGATGTCCTGGTATACCTTATTGGCATCAGCCACCTTGTTCTGAGACTCCAGGAGCTCACCAGCCTGCAACATGAAATAAGGAGCGATCGTATTGTTCACACCGTCCTTTGCCTTAGAGTCGGCCTTCTCGGCGGCCTCTTCCAGCTTGCTGATAGCCTTATCCACCTGACCTACATGAGCATAGGCATTACCCAGGGCTGAGATGGCAGCAGGGCTGATCATGGCATCGCCTTCGGGAGAGAACTTCTCCAGATAGGTAACAGCCTCATTCCACTTGTTCAGATTGGCATAGCACAGTCCGGCATAGAGATTAGCCAGATTGCCTGCCTCTGTTGAGCTGTAGTCATCGGCGATCTTTACCAAACCGGCATAACCGGCACCATCGCCGTTAAGCGCCTTGTCGAACTGCTCGGCGTTGAAGTATTCCTGACCGCGTGCAAGAGCTGTGCTGGCTTTCTCACCACGGGGAACAGCTACAAACGTGTGATACAGGAAGAATGCGGCTGCGATGACAATAATAGCTACAATAACACCGAGAATGATTTTCCGGTTGTTCTCGAAGAACAATTCCGTTTTCGTTGCAGCTCCCACAGCTGCATGTTCTTTGTAATTTACCATTAGTATTGTTATATTTTATTATTTCTTCTTTGAAGCGGAATTCAGCCTCCGCGTATTACGTGGCAAAATTAGTACTTTTCCTTCACATATTGAAATTTATGGCATCCTTTTTTCGTTTTTCAATCTCAAATCCCGTAACTTTGCAAAAAGATTACCGCCCGACGGCCTTGTCAGGAATGTCGTCTGTGGCGTTTCATGCTCATTCTTACTATGATACTCAAGAATATTTCCATCCTTAATTATAAAAATATCCGATCGGCACAGATCGACTTCTCTCCTAAGATCAACTGCTTCATCGGCAGCAACGGAGAGGGAAAGACGAATCTGCTGGACGCCATTTATTATCTCTCCTTTTGTCATAGCAGTTTCACGCATGTCGACTCGGTGAACATCACGCACAACGAGGAATTCTTCGCCATTGACGGACGCTACCTCACCGACCGCGACGAGGAGCTGCAAATCAATGTGGGCATGAAGCGCGGACAACGCAAGCATTTCCGCAGGAACAAGAAGGAATACAAACGATATGCCGAGCATATCGGACTCATTCCCCTGATCTTTGTCTCCCCGTCCGACAACATCCTTGTTGAGGGTGGCGGAGAGGAACGGCGCAAGCTGATGGACATCGTCATCTCACAACTCGACCATACCTACCTCGATGCCCTGATGCGCTACAACAAAGCCTTGCAACAGCGCAATGTGCTCCTCAAGATGGAACAGGAGCCCGACCCACAACTTCTGGAGATCTGGGAGGAGGAGATGGCCGTACAGGGAGAGCGCATCTACCACCGGCGCGACACGTTCGTCGATGAGCTGATACCCATCTTCCAACAGGTGTATCAGAAAATTTCCGGACAGCACGAGGAGGTGACCCTCCGCTATGTGTCCCACTGCCAGCGGGGTCCGCTGCTCGAAGTGATCCAACGCGACCGCTTCAAGGACCGTGCCGTGGGCTATTCGCTCCACGGCATTCACCGCGACGACCTGGAGATGCTCATCGGCGGCTACCCCATGCGGCGCGAGGGCAGTCAGGGACAGACAAAGACGTTCGTGCTCTCCCTGAAACTGGCCCAGTTTGACTTTCTCCGCCGGACAGCCTCGTCCACCACTCCCCTGCTCCTGCTCGACGACATCTTCGACAAGCTCGATGCCCGACGCGTAGAGCAGATCGTCGATCTTGTCTCCGGTGACACCTTCGGACAGATCTTCATCACCGACACGAACCGTGACCACCTCGACAAGATCCTCTCCCACAGCCAGCACGACTACAAGCTTTTCGATGTGGAAGGAGGAGAGATCTCCGAAAGGGCACAATAATTTTTTCCCCCGCCGCATCAGGCCACAGGCATTCGTCTCATCGGCTTTTCCGATGAGAAACTGATAAAACTCCAGGAAATCTAATAAATATGGACGTCGGTGATAATGGACGCACCGACGGCCTCGTTGATGCGTCGCGTCAACTGCGAGCGCATCATCAACAGATCCTGACGGAGGGCAGGATTGGTGATCTTCACAAAAAGGATCTGGTTCTTGATATACTTCTCCGCCGTATAACGGGCACCTAATGACCCTGTCACTTTCTCCCATGCGGCCAAGGCCCTCTGCTGCAACAAAGGGGTCTCCAGCCCTTCCTCCCGGAGAAAGCGCTTTAAAATATCATGAAGAGCCTCAGGATGCTTCTTAAACATAATTGCACTTGATCTATAAGAAACTGTCGACAGACCGGTTTCAGGCTTGTCATCCCCCGTCACCGCCGCACCTATATACCTACCGGCTGACTATCACCTCGTCCATAGGGACATCATACTTATCGGTAGGAATCTCACTGACTATCTGAAAACCGAATCCCACTCCGATCTTATAGGCATTCCTCAAAAGCGGCAACATACGGTCGTAATAGCCACGGCCACGCCCCAGACGCCAGCCCTCAGAAGAGAAAGCCATGCCCGGCACAACCGCTACCTCTATCGAGTCATAATCCGTATATTCCGGGCCGGAAGGCTCCCAGATATGCAACGCACTTTCCTGCAGGTCGTCCGCCGTGGTGTAGCGGTGGAGGGTCATCGTATGCGCATCCCTCACCCGGGGCAACAACACCGTCTTCCCCATCTCCACGAGGCGGTCGACCAGCTCGTGCGTCCCCACCTCATCCGGCAAGGAATAATAAACGAGTATCACCCGGGCAGCCTTCACCCGCACATGGGCAAGGAGATGGGCAGTGATGTCGGAAGACATCACTGCCAGCTCGTCCTGTGTATGCACAGCCTTACGGCTGCGGATCATCTTTCTTACTTCCCGTTTGTCCATACCTACCGTTTCTTTGTAGCGGCTTTCTTGGCCGGGGCCTTGGGGAAGGCCGCATGATCACGGAACACCTTGAGAGCCATGGTGATCGCAGGATCATCCTGGTTAAGGTACTCGTAAAGAGCCTGCTCATCCAGCATATTGTAGATGATACGCGAGTTGATGAAACGGTCGAGCAACGTGTAGCTCTTACGTATGAGCAGGTTGCGGCGCTGCAGGCCACGATGGTCGGCATAGTCGACAAAGTCGCCCACGAGATTCTGCTTCTCCAGATATTTAGCCAGATCGAGCATCTTCTGGAACTGCTTCATCTTCGCACGGTTATTGTCCGTATAAGTGTAAGCGTACTGCAGGATCAGACCACTGAGTATGGCCTGCTTATAATAGGATGTGACATTGGCCGTATCCTCAGCCACGAAGATATCGGGCGTGATGCCACCTCCGCCATACACGATACGTCCCAGACCGGTGTGATAGGCAGGGCCCGTATGCTTGATGCTGTCCTGCGAGAAATATTCTCCACGCTGATAACGCGTCAGCAGATCCTGAGCATAGTTCTCGTCCTCTCCGTTCACGTACGGTTTCTGAATACAGCGTCCCGATGGAGTGTAGTAGCGGGCGATCGTCAAGCGGATCATACTTCCGTCGGGGAACGGGATCTGCTGCTGGACAAGTCCCTTACCGAAAGAGCGGCGGCCGATGATGGTAGCACGGTCATTATCCTGCATGGCTCCGGAGAAGATCTCTGCGGCAGAAGCCGTCTCCTCATTGATCAGGATCACGAGCGGGATCTTCTGATAAGCGCCGTGCCCATCCGTGCGGAACTCCTTACGCGGCTGCTTGCGTCCTTCCATATAGACGATGAGCTTGCCCTTCGGCAGGAACTCATTAGCCATCTGCACGGCACTCTGCATATAGCCGCCCACATTGTCACGCAGGTCTATCACAAGATTGGAGAAGCCCTGCTGCGACAGGTCAGCCAGAGCGATCAGCAACTCAGGATAGGTCTTCTCACCAAAGCTGTTCACCTTGATGTATCCGGTGTTCTCATCAAGCATATAGGTGGCCGTGATGGTCTTTGTAGGTATCTCGCCACGTGTCACAGTGTAGGTGATGGGCTTGGCATGGCCGAAACGCTTCACGGTGATCTTCACCTTCGTGCCCTTCTGACCCAACAGGCGGTGCTTGGCCTCATCTTCCGTAACGATCTTGCCGACGAACTTCTTTCCGTCCACGGCAATGATCATGTCGCCTGCGATAATGCCGGCCTTCTCTGCCGGACCATTCTTGATCACATTCTGCACATGGATCGTATCCTGACGAATCGTGAACTCAATGCCCACTCCCGTAAACGACCCTTTCAGCTCATCGGTGGCCTTCTCCACATCTGCCGCGGAAATATATACGGAATGTGGATCCAGCTCGGCCAATATCTGGGGGATGGCCTTCTCCACGAGCGAGTCCATATCCACCTTGTCCACATACTGGTCGTCGATGATATGAAGCAGGTTGCTCAGCTTATTGCTTCCATTGGAAATGATATTGAGCCGGTTGCCCGAGAAATGATTGGCGTAGAACGAGCCGATCACTATACCGATGACCACGCAGAGGGACATCAGCAACGGAGTAAACCTATTCTTGTTATCTGTCATTTTTGTATTATTCTTCATAATGTACTACCTCCACACCAGCGCGTTCCAACAGTTTTATGCCGTCCTCTATACGGTATTTCTCACCATAGACCACCCTTCGGATTCCTGCCTGGATGATCAGCTTTGAGCATTCCATGCAAGGAGAGGCCGTGACATATAATGTGGCACCATCGGAATTGTTGCTCGAACGGGCGAGCTTGGTGATCGCATTGGCCTCAGCATGAAGGACGTAAGGCTTCGTCACATCATTCTCCTCGCACACATTCTCAAACCCGCTGGGAGTGCCATTGTAACCGTCGGAAATGATCATTTTGTCCTTCACCACCAGGGCGCCCACCTGCCGACGCTTGCAATAGGAGTTTTCGCTCCATATCTGTGCCATGCGCAGATAGCGGCCATCGAGCTGATGCTGCTTCTCTTGCTCGTTCTCCTTGATGCCGTTGCGTTCCAGCAGGGCCTCGATGGTGGGCTCGCCGCCACGGAACCGACGGTAGAGCGTCATCGGATGCTCCGTGCCTCCCTTGGAAAGAACCATGTCGCGGAACCGATGGGCTATATCCCGGTTGAAAATGCCATGTTTCTTAAACACGCTGAAGGCATCGGCATCGAGCACCTCTGCCCACTTGTAGCTATAATAACCAGCAGCGTATCCTCCCGCCATGATATGCGAGAACTGCACTGTCATACACGTATTGGAAAGCTGAGGGGTGACCATGGCCGGCGCCCATGCCTTTTTCTCGAAAGGAATGATGTCGTCGGTGAACTCCTTCTCCTGTGTATAGTAAGCCATGTCGAGCAGACCGAAGCTCACCTGTCGCAGACAGCTGTAGGCGACATTGAAGTTCCGGCTCTTCACGATCCGGTCGATCAGCTCATCGGGAAGCGGCTCGTCCGTCTGGTAATGGAAAGCAAAGGTGCGGAGGAACTCACGCTCCACCGCATAGTTCTCCATGAACTGTGAAGGCAGCTCCACGAAATCCCAATACACATTCGTTCCGGAAAGGGAAGAGAAACGCGTGTTGGCAAACATGCCATGGAGCGAATGGCCGAACTCGTGCAGGAATGTCTCCACCTCTCCCAGCGTCAGCAGGGCGGGCTTCTCTGCCGTCGGCTTTGTCAGATTCATCACCACACTGACATGCGGCCGCACATTCACACCCTTACGCGAGATGTACTGCTCCTGAAACTCTGTCATCCAGGCACCACCCTGCTTGCCCTTACGGGGGAAGAAGTCGGCATAGAACACGGCCAGATACTCTCCATTCTCATCATACACCTCATAGGCTTTCACATCGGGATGGTACACAGGAATATCCTTGTTCTCCCGGAAGGTGATGCCGTAGAGCCGGTTGGCCAAGCCGAACACGCCGTCGATGACTCTATCGAGCCGGAAATAGGGACGGAGCATCTCCGCATCGAGATGATAGCGCTCGACCTGAAGCAGATGACTATAGAAACTGAAATCCCATGGCTCCAGATGGAAATCGTCGCCTTCCATCTCACGGGCCTTCGCCTCGATGGCCTTCACCTCCTCCACAGCAGTAGGCTTATAGGCGGCGAGAAGGTCGTTGAGCAACTTATATACATTGTCGACATTGCCGGCCATACGGTGCTGGAGCACATAGTCGGCATACGTCTTATAGCCGAGCAGCTGGGCGATCTCCCTGCGCAGATTGATGATGCGGCGGCAGATATCCAGGTTGTTCTGATCATTGTCGTGCGTACAGACGGTGTTACGCGCCATGTACATACGGTGTCTCAACTCACGATTCTTAGCATACGTCATGAACGGAGCGTAGGAAGGATAGTCCAGCGTGAACAGCCAACCGTCTTTCTCCTGCTCTTTGGCAGCCGTCGCAGCAGCGTCCATCGCCGACTCCGGCAGTCCTTCCAGCTGATCCTTATCCGTGATATGAAGGGTGAACGCCTTGTTCTCCTTCAGCAAGTTCTGCGAGAACTTCAGCGTCATCATGCTGCACTCCTCCGTGAGCTCGCGCAACTTCTTCTTTCCCTCCTCGTCGAGAAGGGCTCCGCTGCGGACGAAGCCGTCATACTCCTTCTGCAGAAGCGTCTGCTCCTCAGGGGTCAGATCGCGGTGATGCTCATACACATGCTTCACGCGGCTGAACAACTTGGAGTTCAGAATAACATCGTTCTGATGCTTCGTCAGAATCGGGCTGAGCTTCTGGGCCAGCGCTTCCATCTCGTCGTTCGTCTCGGCACTCATCAGACACGAGAAGGCTGTAGACACACGATCAAGGAGATCATAATAATGATCACCTTTCCCGTTCTCCTCACGAATGATCGTATTGTCAAACGTCGGTTCTGCAGGATCATTGACTATCAATTCGATCTCCTCGTCGTCACGCCGTATGCCCTCCATGAAGGCCGGCTCATAATCTTCAAAACGTATCTTATCGAATGGTACAGTATCATGCGGCGTGTCATAAGGCGCCATAAAAGGATTGATCCTTTGTTCCTCGTTATTTTCGTTCACCATGTCTGTTTTCTATGCTTTCATCAGTATATAATACACTGCAAAGTTAGTAAAATGAATGCAGACTGATAAGTAATTTAAGTAATATTTAACCAAATAAAAGTCTTAGGCCAACAGATAAGGCAAAGTGAATGTACCCATTGAAGAAATAATCCCCAAACGCTTTCATGAGAAGCCTGGGATAAAGAAACAATATGAAAATCGGGTAGGAGGTAAATGCTAATCATAAAAGGCATTTGCCTCCTATTTTCACA
>ERZ827043.297-NODE-297-length-65036-cov-54.437728_pt1 | contig 65036 bp, 71 predicted proteins | sample MGYA00519923_ERZ827043 | MGnify/ENA primary metagenome ERZ827043 (study PRJEB31778, sample SAMEA3449251) | human gut metagenome | biome: human gut; feature: human-associated habitat; material: faeces | place: United Kingdom | collected 2010/2012 ... | reverse complement strand
TTCAAGCTCTTTACTGCAATTGAGATTGCCATTGAGATTGCTTGCGGATTTTAGGCACAATGCAAAGGTAAAGCATTAAGGAGCGTTTGCAAATAGCAAAATTACGTCATTTTTTGCGGAATGCCAAAAGCAAACCCGAAAAGTTGCGGATTTGAACACATTTAATTTCAAACATATATGAGTAAAGAACAATTTTCATTCAACAAAGGATGGTCGCAAGTCAAGAACGGCGACATTTCCGAATGCCGGGCAAAGCTGATGGCGGCTTTGGGTATCAATACCCGAATGGCATTCTTAAACAGATTGAAAGGTGAGGTCGAACCCAAGGTTTCGGAAGCAAAGGCGATTGAAGCCGTCTTTGCCGATTACGGGATTAAGGACGTTTGGGGAATGTGATATGGAAGCAAAAAGCCTGACCAAGCGTGAAGCCGAAATTGCGGAATTGTTCGCATGGGGCGCAAGCAAGAAAGACATTGCGGAACGCCTTTTCATTTCGGAACGGACGGTGGAGAATCACGCCCGGAACATATATGAGAAAACCGGGTGTTCCAAAGTCAATGAATTATCCGCATGGTGGTTTTGCACGAAATTCCACATTTCCTTTGACTTGTCGCCCCTGAAACGCAAGTTCATTGCAACAACACTTGTCGCCTTGCTGATACCGCAAATCTTCAATTTCGACAATGTGGCAATCAGAGTACGCACAAGGAACACTTGCCGGACGGTTCGGGTGGCAAGGTCAAGACGGAAGTTTGAAGATGACTTTGCAACGGTCGAATTTTAACTAACAACTAAAAATTTCGCAACAATGAAAGAAGAAACAAAGAAACAAGTCAGAATCGCCATTGTCGGTTTGTTCGGTGTGCTTGCGTTGATATGCGCAACATCCGAACCAATAAACCAAGAAACATGGTTTAAGGACTTCTTTATCAGCAAGACGATTGCCGCCCTTTTCGGGTATGTCGCATACAGGCTTGCGAAGTATTGGGAATCAAAGGGGCTTTTGCCTGAAATGGATGATGAAGTATGATAAAAATTGACCCAAATACAAGGATTATCGACTTGACGGTTGGCGAATTGATGGAGTTGATAGAATCCGCGCAAGCGGACAAGGCAGCACCGCAAGCACCGACCGCGCCCGAAAAACGGTATGTCTATGGTATCGCCGGGATTGCCCAAGTGTTCAATTGCAGTATGACAACGGCAAACAGAATCAAGGCAAGCGGACGGATTGACCGGGCAATCAAGCAAAACGGGCGAATTATCATTGTCGATGCCGACCTTGCTTTGGAACTATACAATAACAATAAATAATACGCAACAATGAAACAGGTAACATTAAAATCTTTGACCCTTTGCAACTTCAAGGGTGAAAAGGAACGGACAACGAATTTCAACCCGGATGTCACCACAATATCAGGTGGCAACGGTTTGGGTAAGTCAAGGCATTTCGATGCTTTCATTTGGCTTCTTTTCGGCAAGGATTCCAAAGACCGAAAGGATTACGAAATCAAGACACGCATTGACGGCAAGGAATTGCACAACGTTGAATGCAGCGTTTCGGGTGTCATTGTCGTTGATGGTGAGGAAATCAGCTTGAAACGTGCCTATATTGAAGATTGGGTAAAACCCCGTGGGCAAGTCGAAAGGGTGTTCAAGGGCAACCACACCGAATGTTGGTGGAATGAAACCCCGGTCAATGTCGGCGAATACGCCAAAAGGATTGAAGCAATCATTGATTCATCCGTGTTCAAGATGATAACCAACCCGGCATTCTTTGTCAATATGCCGTGGAAGCTGCAACGGGAACAACTTTTTCAGCTTGCCGGAACAATCACAGATGCCGAAATTGCTTCAATGAAGCCCGAATTTGCCCTTTTGCTTGACAAGATAAGCGGTAAGTCACTTTCGGACTTCAAAGCCGAAATTTCGGCACGGAAGAAGCGTTTGAAAGATGATTTGGCACAAGTCCAACCAAGGATTGACCAAACTTATAAGATGATGCCCGAAAATGAAGATTTCAACGCCCTTGAAGTGCAAATCCAAGTCATTGACGATGAAATCAAGGACATTGACAAGGCAATCAGTGATGCAACCGCCGCAATCCGCAAGGAATATGAAGCGGAACAAGAAAAGCAAAAGGCGGTGAATACCTTGAAATCAGAGTGCCAACAAATCATTTTCAAGGCAAAGCAGGAAGCACAGGAAGCCGCATTTGAAGCCAATGCCCGCCGCCGTGAATTGGAAAGCAATATCAAGGCAAAGGAAAGGGAATTGGCGACCACCAAGCGTGAATTATCTTCTTCACAAAAGGAGCAAGAACGGCTTGAAAAAGAGATTGAAAAATTGAGGTCGGAGCAAGACACCTTGCGCAAGCGTTGGTTTGAGGAAAACGGCAAAGTCTATGAGGGTGAAACCACTTGCCCCCATTGCAAGCAGGAATTGCCCGCCGCAATGATTGAACAGGCAAGGGATGTTTTCACAAAAGCACAAGCCGACAAATGCAATGAGATAACCGCCAAGGGAAAGGGAATTGGCGAAAGAATCAAGGAACTTGAAAAGGAAATCGAGGATGTGAAAAAGGACATTGAAACATCCAACGCAAGTGTTGTTTCCATCCAAGCAGCCATTGACGCATTGAAAGCCGAATTTGTGTCTTTGCCGCTTGTTGATGCCGCCGCCGTTGTTCCTGAATCAATCCCGGAATGGGTCGAAAAGCAAGCGGAAATCAAGGAAATTGAAGCCACCATCAAAACGGAACAAGCAAGTTCCGCCGACACGAGCAAGGCGCAAGAAAGAAAGTCAGAGTTGAACAAGACCCGTGATGAACTGAAAAAGCGTCTTGCCAATCGTGACACAATCAGGCGTTACGAAGATGAAATCAAAGACCTTGAAAAGAAAGGCAAAGACCTTGCCCAACAAATCGCCGATGCTGAAAAAGAAGAATACACGGTTGAGCAATTCACCAAGACCAAGATTGACGAATGTGAAAGTCGCATTAACGGGATGTTCAAGCACGTGTCTTTCCGCTTATTCGATTACACCCTTGAAAACAATGCCGTTGAAACGTGCATTCCATTGATTGATGGTGTTCCTTATCCAAGTGCGAACACCGCCGGGCAAATGAATGCCGGGCTTGACATAATCAACACGTTGTGCAAGTTCTATGGCGTTTGCGCCCCGATATTCATTGATAACCGGGAATCGGTCAATGATATTATCGAAACAGAAAGTCAGATTATCAACCTTGTTGTCAATAAGGACAACTTTTTAACAATCAAATAAATAACGCAACAATGGAAAAGAAAATTGAGAAAGGCGAATTTATTTCACAGGTGGAAACATTCGCACGTATGATGTCAGAAATGACAAGTGAAAAGGATGGTGTAAAGCGCGGTCTTATAATCCTTGCGTCCGAATCCGTGGAAAGTGAGGATGGCACAAAACAGATTGTGGCGGTCATGGGGCATGGCGGAAAGGTCGTTGAATCAATCGCCGCATTAGCGTTGCAGGAAAAAGGCAAGGAACTTATTACGGCAGGAGTAAAAGAAGCCGCCTTGAAAGAACTTATTGAAAAATTCGGGGGGGGGGTATCTAACACTATTCATCAACAAGTAAATTGAACAGATATGAACGAAATTCAGAAAACAGAAAAGCAGGGGCAAGCATTGACGGTTGCCGCCCCCGTGCAAGTCGGGTTCAACTTCTTTGACCCGGTGCAATTCGACACCATGCAGCGTGTTTGCAAATTATTCGCAAGTTCGGAACTTGTGCCGGATATGTACAAAGTAACGGACAAAAACCCAATCGAAAAGGCGATGGCAAATTGCATGATTGCCATTGAGATTGCCCAACGTATCGGCGCAAGTCCATTGATGGTTATGCAAAATATGGTGCCGATTTATGGCAAGCCGTCTTGGTCGTCAAAATTCCTTGTCGCCACCGTGAATACTTGCGGACGCTTCAAGCCCTTGAAGTACCGCTTCACCGAAAAAGGTATGCTTGGCATGGTGGATTATGTCGAGTACACAAAAGTATGGGTAAACGGTCAAAACGGACGGGGCTATTATAAGAATGAAGCCACGACCAAGCAATTTGACGGGCGCAAGATGATGGATATTGAGTGTGTCGCCTATACGAGCGCAAAGGGTTCGGATGAAGTCTTGGAAAGTTCGCCCGTATCAATCCGCCTTGCTATCCAAGAGGGGTGGTTTACAAAGAACGGTTCAAAATGGCAGACCATGACCAAACAAATGCTTATGTATCGTGCGGCTTCATTTTGGACAAGTGCTTACGCACCTGAATTGTCAATGGGGATGCGTACCGTTGAGGAATACCAAGACATAATGGATGTGGATTATCAAGAAGTCGGGGCGGAAGTTGAAGCCGAAAAGCACGACAACGCCAACAAAGTGCAAATCGGTGTGGATTTGGCGCAAGGTAACGACAAGACCACGGCGACAATGATTGACCCGGAAACGGGCGAAATCAAAGCGGTGCATGATGCCAATGCCGAAACGCCAAAAGAGGAAGCGGCACAAGCACCGACACCACAACCCCAACCCGGTTTCTAACAAACAATCAAAATCCGAAAGGCTATGGAATTGAAGATTTTGGGTTCGAGTTCAAAGGGCAATTGCTACTTGCTTGACAACGGCAATGATTGCTTGATGATAGAATGCGGCATTCCTTTCAAAGACGTGCAAAAGGCGGTCAATTTCGGCATTTCCCGCATTGCTGGTGTAATTATATCACACGAGCATGGCGACCACGCCAAACACGCTGGAAAGTGCCTTGAAGCGCAAATCCCATGCTATATGTCGCAAGGCACGAAAGACGCATTGCATTTGCCGCAAACCCGGCTTGTCCGTGTGATGGAAGAATTGAAAGTGTACGAAATCGGCAATTTCAAGGTGCAACCATTCGCAACCCAACATGATGCCAAAGAGCCTTTCGGATTTTTGATTTACCACAAGGAATGCGGCATGGTCTTGTTCGCAACTGATACATATTACTTGCATTACACCTTTCATGGATTGAATAACATCTTGATTGAATGCAATTACCGTCAAGACATATTGGATGCCAATGTTGAAGCGGGCAAATTGCCAATGGCGTTACGGGCAAGGACAATGAAAAGCCATTGCAGCTTTGACACTTGCCGGGAAACATTGCTTGCAAACGACTTGTCAGGCGTGAACCATATTGTCTTGATACATCTTTCGGATGGCAATTCAAACGCAAAGGAGTTCAAGCAAGGAATCGAAGAAGCAACGGGCAAGACCACCCACATTGCCGAAAGCGGAATGACAATTTCAAATTTCAACAAATCACCATTTTAATTTTCAGAACATGAAGAAGTTTCTTTTAAGACAAAAAGGCATTGAAAATGCCATTGGAAAATTTGATTCAAAGATTGAAGCCGTTGATGTGATGGATGGTTACATTACGGACAACAACGATGAATTGGATTCAGACGATGAGGGGTATTTGACCCCGTTTGATTTCACCCTTGACGAAATCGAGGAAAGGGAAATCAACGAATGTGTGACCAACTACAAGGAAGCCCGGAAGTATCTTGGCGGCAAGCCCAATGCGGACTTTTCCGTTACAAAGAAGCTGCAATCAAACAATTCTTTGGATTTGTCCGGCGTTGCCCATTTGGTTGATGAAATGAATCCGCGACACCTCAAAGCCCTTGCCGCATTGAACAAGTTGTTCACCATTGCGGAAGCATGGAACAAAGCGGATGATTTCGTGCCGGATTTCAGCAACCAAAACCAATACAAGTATTATCCTTGGTTTGTATATGACCGGGATGCTGCGGGGTTCGTGTGTGCGAATACGAGTAATACGGCTACGTATACGAATGCGAATATCGGTTCTCGGCTTTGCTTTAAGACCGCAAATCGGGCACGGCAATTCGGTGAAATGTTTGCCGACTTGTACAACGAAGTGTTCCTTTTCAAATAGAATGTGTTTCATAGTAAAACAAATCGGATATGGAAAAAGAACTTGGGCAGGAATACAAGAACCCGATTCAACGTGAAGCGTTCTTGAAAGACAATTGCGATGCTTGCGAGCAAAAAGGGTATATGAAGCCATACAGCCCGGAAGAATTGCAAGGGCATAAAGAAAGGCATACTAATCTTTCGATTGAAATAGACAAAATCGAAGATGAAAAGAAAGTCGCAATGGAAACTTTCAAAGGTCAGTTAAAACCATTGAGGGAAGAATGTAAGCAGTTACTTAAAAATATCAAGGCAAAGGCGGAATATGTAACCGAAACGTGTTACAGGTTCACCGACCAAGAAACAAAGGAAACCGGGTACTACAACAAAGACGGCAAGTTGATTGAGAGCCGCCCGGCGACCGCTGACGAACTGCAACCCACCATTTTTGGCGTGGTGCGCAATCTTAACCCCAAAACAGGAACGGACAATTAACAACTAAATTTTTGAATCATGGATAATGAAAAATTGCAAATCAACCTTGCGCCCGGAATGAGCAAAGCGGAACTTGTCATTCGTGAGGGTGCAGCAGCGAAAGAACTTGAACCCAAAGCACCCGTCAAAACTAACTTGAAAGGTGTTATCGGGGCGGTCGTTGAATACCTCAAAAAGAGAATTAACACCGGGCAATTTGAACAAAAAGATTGCCTTGTGCTTGTAAACCGTGAATCAATCGAAATCACCTTGATAACGAATGAAGCGGATGAATACAAGCGTGGTGAAATAACGGGCAAATTGAGTTACAACCCCAAGTTCATTGAATTTGGCATTAACGGTAACAAGGTATGGACACCAACGGAACTTGGTTTGTTTATCAAGATGAACCGGGCATTCTTTGCCGACCGCAACGAAAACATGAAGCTGGTTTCAAGCCTGATGAACTTCACCGCCGATGTGAATAACAAGATTGAAAGGGCGGTCAAGGAAAACGGCAACCGCACGGACAATTTCGCCCAAGTGGTCAATTCCAACTTGCCGGAATCATTCACCATCCAAATGCCCATCTTCAAGGGTATGCAGCCCGAAACAATAGAGGTGGAAACATTCGCACAGGTGAACGGGCGTGAAGTCGCCTTTGTGTTGTTGTCGCCGGGCGCACAAGTAACGCTTGAAGATTTGCGTGACAAGGTTATTGATGAACAATTGGAGCAAATAAGGGAGATTGCGCCGGAAATTGCAATCATTGAAGTTTAACAAAATGCCCCCGGCTTGCTTGTCGGGTCGGGGGCTTCAATATCGCAACAATGAATGATTTGAAAATAACATTGGAATCCCTTGTGGCAAGGTATAACACAACGGCATTCATGGAGAATGACCCGGTGGCATTTCCACGTTGTTTCTTGGGTAAATCCAAACAAGATATTGAAATTGCCGCTTTCCTTGCTTCGACAATTGCTTGGGGCAATAGAAAACAGATAATGAACGGTTGCCGAAAGATGTTGTTTGACATTATGGATGGCAAGCCTTATAATTTTGTGATGCACGGAAGTTGGCAACACATAGACCCGAAATGCAACATTCACCGCACATTTTTTGGTCGTGATTTGGTGTATATGTGTCGGGGCTTGCAATTTGTGTATCTGACAAGCAACACTTTGGCAATCGCCTTCGGACAAGGTGACTTAACCGTTTGGGATGGTTTTTCAAGATTGCGTGAATTGTTCGCACAAGCGAATGGCGGTGAATACTCAAAGCATATATCTGACCCGACACCAAACAGACACAAGGGCGGTTCACCTTGCAAAAGACTGAATCTTATGTTGCGTTGGTTATGCCGTCAAGATGGAATTGTTGATTTGGGCGTTTGGCATAACTTGAAGCCAAGTCAATTGATGATGCCCCTTGATGTTCATGTCGCCCGTGTGGGGCGTGAATTGGGCTTGATTACACGCCAAGGCAACGACCGTAAGACCGTTGAGGAACTGACCCGGAATTTGGCGGCTTTCGACCCCCAAGACCCGTGTAAATATGACTTTGCGTTGTTCGGTATCGGTGAATCACAAAAACACGTCAAGCGATGAAAGAAGTGTATTATTTCCAACATGATTACAATGCCCGGAACGACCCAAAATTGCAAGACGTGTTGATTGAACACGGCGCAACTGGAATTGGTGTGTTTTGGTGCATTGTTGAACAACTATATGAACAAGACGGCTTCTTGCCCCTGAAATCATGCAAAAGTATTGCATTTGCATTGCACGTGGAAAGCACGGTTGTAGAAAGTGTTGTGCAAGACTTTGGATTATTCCAAAATGACGGGGAAAAGTTTTGGTCAAATTCGGTAAATGCACGTCTTGAAAAACGCAAGACCATTTCGGAATCAAGAAAACTTGCGGCGATAAAGCGTTGGCAATCAATGCAAGCCCAACAAGGGCAATGCAAAACGAATGCAAATGCAATGCAAGATATATCCAAAGAAAAGAAAAGTAAAGAAAAGGAAAGTAAAGATTCTAATGATATAGAAAGGGAAAAAGCAAAAACCGTCAAACGGTTTTGCCCCCCTACTTTGGAAGAAGTACAATCCTACATTCAAGAAAAAGGATATTCAGTTGATGCGGAAGCATTCATTGCATTTTACGAAAGCAAAGGTTGGATGGTCGGCAAAAACAAGATGAAAGATTGGCGGATGGCGGTTGTCACATGGTCGAAACGTGACAATATACGCCCAGCAAGAAAAGCAAGTGTAACAAAAAAATGCAATGACGAATGGATATAAAAGATACCATAACAGACAAGGACGGCAATCAAAAGTCCGTGAAAGTGCAGATGCCAAGTATCGGGCGAATTATGGAAGCCGTGAAGCAACGTGGGTTGTTTGTCGGCATTACCCGTTACCAATACTTGCAATATGACGTTGAAGAAGCATTGAAGATTGTTGAAGCAATCGGAAAGAGCCGAAACGCAAAGTTTGTGATTGACGATGAAAACCGCTTCACTTACGAAAACTTCATCAAATGGTGTCATTGCGACACGTCAATGCGATGCCTTGACCCGGAAACAAGGCAGATTGTTCCGGGGAATTTGAAACGTGGAATTTACATTGCGGGAAATACAGGTTCGGGCAAATCTTGGTGTCTTGAAATCATGCTTGCATATAGTGCTGCATGGGGTTTCCGGGTGTCAATGGAGAAAGACAACACGACACGCCCTTTGTGGTGGGCAACCTTTCGAGCGGATGAAATTTGCGACAGGTTCATTGAAGATGGCAACATTCAAAGGTTCAAATCGCAAGGCATTCTTGGCATTCAGGACTTAGGCAGCGAGCCGCAAGAATCAATGTACATGGGCAATCGCCTTGACGTTATGCGGAACGTGCTTGAATACAGGGGTGACAAGACCGATGAATTAACCCTTATCACTTCAAATCTTAAAATCAACGGTGAAGCACTTTCAAACAGGTATGGCGACCGTGTGGCAAGCCGACTTCGGGAAATGTGCAATTATTTTGAAATCAAAGGAAAAGACAGACGTAAAATTTAACAACTATGATAACCAAAGAAACAGCAAGGCAAATTTACAATTGCCACCAACAGATTGAAGAAATCGGAAAAATCAAGTCCGAAATGTGCGAGGAAGTCGAAAAAGCGCGTGAACGTGCGGAAAAAGACCAACGCCCCATTGCCGAAAATGAATCAAGTTTCGGCAAATATGGAAAGGGTATGCAATTGGGCGTTCCCGATGGTATATGTTCATCAATGCGCATTTTCAACATATCGCCTGAAATTGCCATTCAGGTAATGGATGAACAAGTGGAAGTGTTGAAAAAGCGGCTTCAAGAACTCAAAGCAATTGCAAAGATAGAACTTGAAGCAAATGACAAATGAAGAATTGAAACAGACATTGGGCGATGATTTGTGTGATTATTGCCCGTGGAAACAAGGCGAAATCGACCATCTATGCGATAGTATTTGCGAGGGTTTATATTGCAATGATGCGTTGGGTGCTTTCTTGGATGAAAACCAAGATTATTTTGATGATGATGCGGAATAAATAACTAATAAACGATATAACAATGGACGGTATTATCATTCAACAAGATGCGGTCTATAAAACCGAAAAAGGTACACCCGTGACCGATTCTTTGAAAGTCGCACAGGTGTTCGGCAAACAGCATAAGAACATTATGCAAGCAATAAGAAACATCTTGGGGTCGGCTGAAAATTCAGCCCACCGCCGATGGTTTGCAGAATCAAGTTATTGTGATGCACAAGGCAAATCACGACCGATGTTCATAATGAACCGTGACGGATTTTCCTTGCTTGCAATGGGTTTGACGGGTGCAAAAGCAATGCAATTCAAGGTTGCATTCATTGAGCAATTCAATGCGATGGAAAAGGTCGTGCGGCAAGTGACACAACCCACCGCCCCGGCGATACCCCAATCATTTGCGGAAGCATTACGCCTTGCAGCGGCACAGGCGGAACAAATCGAGCGGCAACAAAAGCAGATTGAAGCCGATGCGCCCCGTGTCCTATTCTCACAAGCGGTTGAAACCGCCAAACAATCCGTGCTTATCGGTGAACTTGCCAAGATAATATGCCAAAACGGTGTTCAGACGGGCGAAAAGCGGCTTTTCCAATGGATGCGTGACAACGGTTATTTGTGCCAATATGGTGAAAGGTACAATCAACCGACCCAAAAGGCAATGGAAATGGGCTTGTTCGAGATAAAGAAAACAACCATTCAGAAGCCAAACGGCGACACTCTTATATCCAACACGACCAAGGTAACGGGCAAGGGTCAAGTGTATTTCGTTAATAAGTTTTTGCATAACCATCAAAAGAACTTGCAGCCATGAGGATATACATTTCAGGAAAGATAAGCGGCTTGCCTTATAAGGAAGCCGAACAAAGGTTTGAAGATGCGGAAGCCTTATTGACGGAACTTGGCTTTGAAGTGATAAACCCGTTAAAGAATGGTCTTGCGACCCATGAAGAATGGATAAAGCATTTATGCAAGGATATTGAAATGCTGCATTCGTGTGATGCAATCTACATGATGGATAATTGGACTACTTCAATCGGGGCTTCAATAGAATTTGATTTTGCCAACCGCACGGGCAAGGATGTATTGTTTGAATCAAACATAATCATTCTAAATGATGAATACAAGGCAATCTTGCGCATACAAAATGCAATCCATGAAGTGACAGGGTTACGCTTCAATCAATATATCACCAAGTCGCGCAAGCGTGACGGGGTGTTTGCCCGGATGATATTCGTGTATCATTGCCGCAAGCGAAAAATGAAGCTGACACAGATAGCCAAGTATGTTCGCCGTGACCATTCTTCGATGCTTCATTTATTGCGGAAGTATGATGATGATTTCAAGTACAATCCGCAATTCCGGGATATGGCGACAAGGGTAAACAATATATTGAATAAAACAAATGAAACCGCATAAATTCGATTATCGTTGGACTTTGAAAGATGCCCACTTCACCAAAGACAAAGGGGCGGTCTTTTCATGTTTTGCTTGTGGGGGGGGGCAGTTCTATGGGTTACAAACTTGCCGGGTTCGATGTAATCGGGTGCAATGAGATAGACCACCGCATGATGTACGCATATTGTCAGAACCACAACCCCAAGTTCCCTTTCCTTGAACCGATACAGACATTCAAGGATAGAACGGATTTACCGCCCGAATTGTACAATCTTGACATTTTGGACGGGTCGCCGCCTTGTTCTACATTTTCGATGGCTGGTGTGAATTGCGGGCGTGAAAAAAGTTGGGGCAAAATGAAGAAGTTTAGAGAGGGGCAAGCCGAACAAGTTTTAGACACCTTGTTTTTCGACTTCATAGACCTTGCAAAGAAGCTGCAACCCAAAGTCGTTGTCGCCGAAAATGTCAAGGGATTGTTGCTTGGTGAAGCCAAGGATTATGTAAGACGGATATACGAGGGCTTCGAGGATGCCGGGTATTATTGCCAACATTGGTTGCTTGATGCACAAAAGATGGGTGTTCCGCAACGGCGTGAACGGGTTTTCTTTATCTGTTTACGGAAAGACCTTGCAACCCCATTTTTGGTGATGCAAAGCCTTTTCAATGATGTGCCGAAATTAGACCTTGACTTCAAAGAAGCACCAATTATGTTTTCCGATGTCGTTGCGGGCGTTGGTCGTGAAATAAAATCAAAGGAGATGCGGAAAAGATGGGAATCAAGATTGCCGACCGATGATGATTTTGGTGATGTAACAACAAGGCTTTATGGACGGCGATTGACATTCAACACGCAATTTGCATTCCTTGACCGTGTGTGCAATACTCTTACGGGAAAAGAAGATTCAACGGTGCATTATGATAAACCGTTTTATCTTTCGACCCAAGAAGTGACGACAATTGCAACATTTCCACAAGACTACAATTTTGCGGGTAATAAACCCCATTATGTGTGCGGAATGTCCGTGCCGCCCGTGATGATGGCACAAGTTGCAAGCCGAATTTGGGAACAATGGTTATCGAAGATTTAGCAAATAATGTTTCACTATAAAACAAAAAAGCAATGAAATTACTATTTTTTGACCTTGAAACGACCGGGGTAAATCCCGGCAAGAATGGAATCCATCAAATATCGGGTGAAATCGTGATTGATGGTGTTTCCAAAGAACAATTCGACTTTCACGTTCAACCAAACCCAAGGGCGATAATCGAAGATGAAGCCTTGAAAGTTGCAGGGGTAACACGTGAACAAGTGTTGGCATACCCGCCAATGCGACAAGTATATTCCGAATTTGTTGCGATGCTTGAAAAGTATGTCGATAAGTACAACAAGAAAGACAAGTTCTTCTTGGTCGGTTATAACAATGCAGCTTTCGACAATCAATTTTTGCGTGGATTCTTCTTGCAGAACGGCGACCAATACTTTGGTTCTTGGTTTTGGTCGAACACAATTGATGTGATGGTGCTTGCATCCGCATACCTTGCGACCCGCCGCCCTGACATGGAGAATTTCAAGTTATCCACGGTCGCCAAAACGCTTGGCGTTGATGTCGAAAGTGAATCATTGCACAATGCCTTATATGACATAAACTTGACAAAGGCGGTGTTTGATATTGTAACCGACAGACGATGAAGAATATAGAATTATTCAATGACCATTTCCAAAACTTCAAAGTTTATGGAATCCCGAAAGCGCAATTAATCATTGCCGACCCGCCTTATAATTTGGGGGTCAATGCTTATGCAAGTAATCCGGCATGGTATGTCGATGGGGATAACAAAAACGGAGAATCGGAAAAGGCTGGTAAGGAGTTTTTCGATACGGACAAGGATTTTCGCCCGGCTGAATTTATGCACTTTTGTTCGCAGATGCTTATAAAAGAGCCTAAACAACCGGGGAAATCCCCTTGCATGATTGTGTTTTGCGAGTTTGAACAACAATTCAAATACATAGAACTTGGCAAACGATATGGTTTTAACCATTACATCAACCTTGTTTTCCGAAAGAACTTTTCCGCACAAGTGTTGAAAGCAAATATGAAAGTCGTTGGCAATTGTGAATATGGGATATTGTTGTACCGGGATAAGTTGCCCAAGTTCAACAATGATGGCAGGATGATTTTTAATTGCTTTGATTGGATAAGGGATAGCGAAACGCCCAAAGTGCATCCGACACAAAAGCCCGTTCCTTTGCTTGAACGCCTTATTCGGATATTCACAGACCCCGGCGATGTGGTCATTGACCCTTGCGCCGGAAGTGGAACAACATTATTGGCAGCGGCAAACTTACAAAGAAAAGGATATGGATTTGAAATCAAAAAAGACTTTTACAAAGCGGCGAAAGAGCAAGTTTTATCTTGCATTACGCCAAAATTGTTTTGACCGGGTAATTTATTAACAAAATAAAGTTTGGAAAGATGAACTACAACGAAATGACAGAAAGAGCGCATTCCAACGCCGTAAAACATGGGTTTTGGGATAAGAAACAGAGCAACGAACATTGTTTGATGCTTGTTATAACGGAAATTGCCGAAATGGTAGAAGCCGACCGCAAGAATGACAAAGCCGGGGTCGGTGCTAAATTGCTGATGCGGCAAGACATGGAAAAGGGGGAAATGTTCGATGATGTGTTTGAATCGCACGTAAAGAACACCGTTGAAGATGAATTTGCGGACACAGCCATTCGCCTTTTCGACCTTGCCGGGGCTTTGGGTATCGACTTTTCCAAGATGAATCCTTGCCGATATTACAGGGCGTTTGCAAAATTCAGCTTCACGGAAAATGCTTTTGCATTGTGCAAGGGCTTATCCCGTGATGTGATAGGCATTGAAAAACGCATTCAATTCGGCATTTTCTATATCCGGGAATGGGCAAAGTCTTTGGATATTGACTTGGATTGGCACATTGCCCAAAAGATGCGGTATAATGAAAACCGCCCAATCCGGCATAACAAAGCGTATTGACAAGCAAATGCAATGCACTTGCATAACAAAAGGAATGTATTTGTACAACTTAAAAACAAACGTATATGTTTCAATGTGAAGTAATTGGCAATATCGGGAATGATGCCGAAATCAAGGATTTCAGCGGCAAAAAGTATGTGTCATTCAATGTCGCCCATTCTGAAAGGAAAAAGGATGCCCAAGGGGTTGTGACAGAATCAACGGTGTGGGTGTCCGTCCTTTGGTATGGTGATGGCGGCGGGCTTACGCAATACTTGAAAAAGGGATGCAAAGTGTTTGTCCGGGGGCGTTTGTCCTTAAAGACCTATCAAGACAAGCACGGCAACACCCAAATCGCCGTCAATGTCAATGCGAATGAAGTAACCTTGTGCGGTCTGAAAGGTGAATCCAACAGCCAACAGCAAAGCGCAACGGCAGCACAACCCCAACCATCTGACAATGCGAATGATGATTTGCCATTTTAATTGCGTGTGACATGAGGTGCAAATATGACAATATCATTGCCATTGACCCCGACAAAGGAAAATCGGGCGTGGCGTTCCTCAAACCGACAACACGGCAATTGGAAGTGTCGAACTTGGCTTTTCCGCAATTGATGGATTACTTGCAATTCTGCAAAAAGACAGGCATTGACAAAGGCGAAACATTGATTGTCGTTGTTGAAGCCGGATGGATGGTCAGGAAAAGCAATTTCCATGAAGCGCAAGGACACCGAGCGGAAAAAATCGCAAAGGATGTCGGGGCGAACCATGAAACAGGGCGCAAGATTATCGAAATGTGCAAGCATTACGGAATCAACGTCTTGGAACACGCCCCGTTGGTCAAGTGTTGGAAAGGCAAAGACCGAAAGATTACCCAAGAAGAATTGGCTTCATTTACGGGTTTGACCGGGCGCACCAACCAAGATGGGCGTGATGCGGCTTTGCTTGCGTGGGTGTTTTCGGGCTTGCCTATCAAGGTAAAAGTTGGATAACTTATGCTTAACTTTTTTTGCAATAGGGTGTGTTATAGTAACACACCCTTTAATTTTGCAATTGCATTGCAAACTAAATTCAAAAGCAGATGAAACCAATTGATTTTCCGCAATCCACAAAGGTATTGCAAAAGCCGTCCACCATGTCAGACAATGAATGTTCATCATTGCACGTGTGGAATGACGGCAAACAATGTGTTTCTTGTTGGAAGCCGACTTTCAAGGAACGAATGAACATTTTATTCGGCGGTAAAGTGTGGCTTGGTGTCCTTTCGGGGAAAACACAACCGCCCGTCTTTGTTTCGGGCGAAATGGTCTTTGAAAAAGCCCCGTTAAAAGCCCGCATTTTGGCTTTTTGGGGAAAGGCAAAGGAAAGTATCATTCAAACATGGGAAAACCTTGCAGAAGCCGCCAAACAACCCGATAAACGGAAACATTTTTATGTCGGCTTTGCCATTGCGCTTGTTGTAGGTGTCTTGTTTGGGGCTTTGGTCGGTTTTGTAGCCGGAAGCCTTGCCGGAGCAATCAAAGAATGGTGGGATTCCAAAGGTCACGGCACGGTTGAATTGATGGACTTTATCTTCACCATGATTGGTGCGCTTTGCGGGGCTTTGGTAGCCTTGATTGTTTGTGTGTTGTTCAATATCCATTCCGTGTTGTCATGGCTACTAAAATAATCGAAGCGAGTATTGAAACCCTTATCCCGGACAATAAGAATTTCAACAAGGGAACGGAGTTTGGCGAACACCTGATGGATAAATCCTTACGGGAATTTGGGCTTGGTCGGTCAATTCTTATCGACAAGAACAACCGCATTATCGCTGGGAACAAGACAGCCGAAAAAGCCGCCGACATTGGTTTTGACAATGTTATCATTGTTGAAACTGACGGCAATTCACTTGTGGCGGTCAAGCGAAAAGATATTGACCTTGATTCGGCAAAGGGGCGTGAACTTGCCCTTGCGGACAACGCCACAAGCAAAGCGAACCTTTCTTTTGATACGGACTTGATAATGCAGGAAGCGGAAAAGTTCGATTTTGACCCGGAAGATTGGGGCATTGCTATGGATGCCCAAGATGAAAACGAGAATAAAGGAGAAAGCCCCGGCAAAAAGGTGATTGATACAAGGTTGATTGTTGAATGCGGCGATGTAACCAAGTTGTCTTTATTATTCAATGAGTTACAAGAAAGGGGCTTTAAGTGTGAATTGAAAGAATAAAGTAATGAAAGTGACAAAAATGGACTAAAAAAGGCGTAACATGGCGAAATACGGTAAGAAAATAGTTGAAAAGATTGTCGGACTTGTCAAGTCGGACACATTCACCATTGCCGAAATATGCCGCCAAGTGGGTATCACCCCGAAAACTTACCATCAATGGATGGATGATTACCCCGACTTTGCCGCTGCAATCGAGCAAGCAAAGGATGAAAGAATGCAATTCTTTGTTCAAGAAGCCAAGAAATCATTGTTGAAGAAGATACAGGGCTACGATGTGACCGAAACAAAGGTTGTCACCATTCCAAGCAAGGTGAAAGACGAAAAGGGCAATCCAAAGCCGATAATCAAGGAACAAACGACCACCAAGAAGCACATTCAGGCAGACACGGCGGCAATCATATTCACCTTGACGAATGGCGACCCGGAACATTGGAGAAACAGACAAACAACCGAGGTTACAGGCAAAGACGGAAAGGATTTGTTTGCGGGCAAGTCGGATGAAGAATTGGATAATGAAATTGCGGAATTGCAAAGGAAGTTAGAATAATGGCGCAAAGGGCTGACAAGATACGGTATTGTAAGGCATTGAAAGAACGGCTTATTCGTGAAAGTCGTTCCGATTTGTTGCGTTTTACCCTTGCCACCATGCCAACATTCCGCCCGGCGGACTTTCACCGCCGATATTACAAGGTTCTGACAGACTTTGCGCAAGGCAAAATCCGCAAATTGATGGTGTTCATGCCGCCCCAACATGGTAAATCCGAGGGTTCAACAAGGCGCTTGCCCGCCTTTCTTCTTGGCAATGACCCTGAAAAACGGTTGGCGATTGTGTCTTACAATGCCCCCAAAGCAAGAAAGTTCAACCGTGAAATCCAAAGGATAATCGACACCCCCGAATATCACGAGATATTCCCGGAAACCAACCTTAATGCCGCCAATGTGACCACGATTGCCGGGTCTTGGTTGCGCAATGCGGATGAATGCGAGATTGTAGGACACCGGGGCAGCTTCAAGACGGTTGGTGTCGGCGGTGCTTTGACAGGTGAACCCGTTGATATTCTTATCATGGATGATATTTACAAGGACGCAAAAACGGCATGGTCGCCCATTGTCCGTGAAAGTGTGTCGGATTGGTACGATACGGTGGCGGAAACCCGACTTCACAATGAATCCCAACAATTGATTGTCTTTACACGATGGCATGAAGATGATTTGGCGGGTACATTGTTACGGCAACAAGGCGTATATGACCCCAAAGACAATCCCGATGGGTGGGTTGTTGTCGTTTACAAGGCTATCAAAGAGGGCAAGCCGACAGAGTATGACCCCCGAAAAGAGGGTGAAGCACTTTGGGAAGAAAGACACAGCTTAAAGAAGCTGCAAGCGATACGCAAACGCAATCCCCAAGTGTTTGAATCCCTTTATCAACAAGACCCCCAACCCCGTGCCGGACTTATGTACGAAAGCGGCTTTGTTGAATACACCATTCGCCCGGCGACAAAGTACGTCAAGCGGAAATGTTATGTCGATACGGCGGACACGGGCGCAGATTATTTGTGCGCCATTGTCTATGATGAAACGGATGTTGCCAATTATGTTGTGGATGTACTTTATACGACACGCCCGGTTGAGTACACAGAACCCGCACTTGCAAAGATGCTGACCAAACACGGCGTTGCCTTGTGCATTGTCGAAGCGAACAACGGCGGTCGCCTTTTCAAGAACAATGTTGAAAAGCAATGCCGACTTATGGGCAACGGCAAAACGGCATTCACGGCATTTCACCAAACCGAAAACAAAGATACGAGGATATACCAACATTCGGCAATGGTGCAGAACCTTACATTCATGCCGCAAGGCTGGAAAACCCTATTCCCTGAATTTGCCAAGGCGATATGCGGCTATTTGAAAGCCGGGCAAAATGAACATGATGATGCCCCGGACGCATTGACGGGAACAATCGAAAAAAGAGCAAACCACCGCAAATCGGATGTGGCGGGGCTTTTTGGATATTAAAGTGTTTCACTATAAAACAATAAAGATATGCCAATTGACGAAATTTTCAAGAAAGCAACGGCAAATGATGTGATTTCGGAATTGAAGTCTTGCCGTTTCATTCCACAACCTGATGTGGAGAGTGCAGAAAAGGCACTTAACCCCAAGTTGCATGATATTAACGACCCGGTTATTCGCAAGGATAAACGGGTAAAGATTGATGCCGACGATGAAGCGGAATCGGCGCAAAAGATTATCACGGTGGATGGCGAAAGTACCAATTACAGAACGGAAAAGGTTGCAAGAATCGCCCTTGCCATTCAAAGGTTGATAATAAACCGTGCCGTGTCTTTCTGTTTCGGCAACCCTATCAATTACAATGCGACCCCATCCAATGACAATGAAGCGGCGATTGTCTTTGCCTTGAACCGCATATTGTATGATGTCAAAAGCACTTCTTTGAACCGCAAAATCGGTCGTTCCATTTTCGGTTACAAGGAATGTGCGGAGTATTGGTACACGGTAGATAAGCCCAATTCCAAATATGGCTTCAAGTCGAAACACAAGTTGCGTTGTGCCTTGTTTTCGCCCGCTTATGGTGATACCCTTTACCCCTATTTTGACGAAACGGGCGACATGGTAGCCTTTTCACGGTCTTTCAGCCGAAAGGATGCCGGGGAAAATGCCGTTGATTATTTTGAAACATTCACAGACAAAGAACATTGGTTGTGGATTAATGGGGAAAATGGCTATGAAGCCGCACCGGGCTATCCAAAGCCTATCACGATAGGCAAAATCCCCGTGATTTACGGACACCAACCCAAGTTTGAAACGGAAGATGTGGATAAACTGATTGACCGTTTGGAAACCTTGTTGTCGAACTTTGCCGACACAAACGACTATCACGCAAGCCCCAAGATATTCACAACGGGCATAATCAAAGGATGGGCAAAGAAAGGCGAAAGCGGTGCAGTCATTGAGGGTGAAGATGGTGCAACCATGCAATATGTGTCTTGGCAGTCAGCCCCGGAAGCCGTCAAGTTGGAGATTGAAACCCTTTTGAAGATGATTTATACAATCACCCAAACGCCGGATATTTCGTTTGATTCGGTCAAGGGGCTTGGGGCTATAAGCGGCATTGCATTGAAGTTGCTTTTCATGGATGCCCATCTTAAAGTGCAAGACAAACGGGAAATCTTCGATGATTATTTGCAACGGCGTGTGAATGTCATTCTTGCCTATATCGGCAAGATGAACAACGCATTGGAAGCGGATTGCGAAACAATCGCCATTGAACCCGAAATTGTGCCGTATATGCTTACAAGTGAGATTGACGAATTGAACTATTGGCTTACGGCTAATGGCAACAAGCCCGTCATATCGCAAGAAGAATCGGTCGAGAAAGCCGGACTTTCAAGCAATGTTGAATTGACCATGCAGAAGTTGAAAGACCAAGCAACAACCGAAAATTCATTCATAATCGGCGAACCACAACTTGAAGGGGATGCGTGATGAAAAGGAAAGTCATTGAAACGCCAAAATATCAATGCCGGGATTGTGCGCATTCATGTGATTGGCACGAAAAGAATTGGAAAGGTGAATTGTTCATGTGCAAATGCCCTTTCCACAAAGAGGGGAAATATAGCAAGTTCTTGTCAGACCCTCAATGCGAACACTTCAAATTAAGGGGCAATGGCTAAAAGGCAGAAAGTAAAGCGATTTTCGGTGCAGACATTCGATGCCGCACATTACAGGCAAACGGAGCAATACACGCAAGCCGTTGATGCTTTGTTTGACAAGGCGACCGCCGAAATAGCAAGGGCGGCGGCAAAGGGCAAATATGACCCCGACAAGCCGTTTTCTTTCGATGATTACCCAAGTGTCAAGGCGGTTATGCAAAGTGTCACCAAGCAACTTGCAAGCCGCATTACAACGGTCATTGAAACGGGGTCAAAGAAGCAATGGTTGTTTGCTTGCAGCAAGAATGATGGCTTCATTTCCTCAATACTTGATACATCCAAGTTGAGCAAGGCGCAATTGAAAAAGATGCAAGACCAAAATTTGGATGCCTTGAAAACCTTTCAGGGGCGCAAGGTTGAGGGAATGAACCTTTCACAACGTATTTGGAAGTATGTTGGGCAATACCGTGAACAACTTGAAGCCGCCCTTGATGCCGGGTTGGGTGAGGGTCGAAGTGCGGCACAACTTTCACGGGATGTCCGGCAGAACCTGAAAGACCCCAACCGATTGTTCCGCCGTGTGCGTGACAAGCGGGGCAACCTTGTGTTGTCAAAGGCTGCAAGGGCATTCCACCCCGGACGTGGTGTTTACAGGTCAAGCGCAAAGAATGCCGCCCGGCTTACACGGTCTGAAATCAATATGGCATACCGTGAAAGCGATTATTTGCGTTGGCAAAGCCTTGATTTTGTCGTGGGGTTTGAGGTCAAAAGGTCAAACCATGAACCATTGTGCAAGTGTGACATTTGCGAGAAGCTAAAAGGGCGTTATCCAAAGCATTTCAAGTTCAAGGGCTGGCACCCGCAATGTATGTGTTACGCCGTGCCAATCCTGATGGATGAAGAAACCTTTGATGAAAATGAGTTGGGCGACCTCAAAGCGGCATTGCGTGGCACTCAATACAAGCGTTTGGAAGCAAAGAATGTCGTTGTCGATGTGCCGGACGGCTTCAAAGAATGGGTCAAGGAACACGAAGAAGCGCAAGCCAATTGGAGTTCCACACCCTATTTCATCAAAGACAACTTCAAGGACGGCAAGTTATCCAAGGGGTTAAACTTTGACACCAAGAAGCAGATTGACCCGGCACAAAAGCGGCTTGATGCCCTTATGCCGCAAATCATTCAGGCACGGGCATTGGCAACGAAATGGGGGTTGTCAGTACAACTTACAATGCTTAATAGGTATGTTTCCGACAAGGATATTACGGAAATACAAAGCATCCTTGCAACCATTCAGAAGATGGCGGATAAATTGCAAATGGATGACAACGACATTCGCCACAAGTGTTCCGAATGGGGTTTATCCACATACATTCTTGATGAAGCGATGCGAACACCTGATGCAACAAATATATTGGTGGCAATATCGGAGTTGAAAAAGCGTGTTGATGATGCCCAAAAGGAATACAAGTCATTTATCCATGATGCCAACGAAGCGGTCAAGGAAGCCCGGAAATACAAGATTGATATTTCCGATATGCTGCAATTGGTCGCCGATATAACAGGCGACAAGCGAGAATGGATTTTGTCAAAGGCTTCATGCAAAAAAGCATTACAAGACTTGTTGGATAAAATTGCGAGCGCAAAAGGCACAACACCAACGTCAAAGCAAATGCCTGATGAATTAAGGGCGAAATCAACGTATTTGGAGGGCGAAGATTACACCTTTGATAAGGATTTCTTTGATTTGATAGTCCCCAACAGACCTATTCGGCTTGAAATTCTTAATTCGGATAGCGGTTCTTATTCTTCGTACTTGGGTGATTTGGTGCATATAGCCGGAACGAAACGTGGCAAGGCAAGTCCGTGGGAACGCAAGGCGGTAATTTATCACGAATATGGGCATTGTATTGATGCACAACGTGACTTATGGAAAGATGCTAAATTAACCGCAATGCGCAACAAACAGATAAAAATGTTGAAGAAGAAAAAAGAATACGTTATCACGGAACGCAAATGGAATCATGAACACGGTGGTTGGTATTATGAGCGTGTCAAAAAGGAAATGTCAATGGTTGAGTATGTCGATAAACGCTTGGAACAATTGATTGAAAAGGTATTCAATATGAAAGACGAAACCTTTACAAAGCGAGGAATCACCAAAATGGACGTAATAGAACAAATTGGCAGCACCCGTGACACTATAAAATCACTTGTCGTCAAATACGGTTATGGGCATTCAACCGCATATTTCAGGAAAGAACGAATGAAAGAAACGGAATACTTGGCACACGCCTTTGAAAATGCTTTTATTGGCAACCGTGTGTTCCAAAAGTATTTGCCCGATATATATAATGAAATGATTGCATACGTTAAGACATTAAAGCCGATTAAATAAGATAATTTTGTAACAATCAAAACATTAGAGATATGAGCATTGATATTAAAAGATTAAAAGGAATGGATTTATTCTATTACCTGACAAGCGATGAAAACCCGGATGAAGAACTTTCGGAAATAGCTTCACTTTTGTTCAGCAGTAACCCGGACAAAGAAGAATCATTGAAAGTGCTTGAAGATGTTGTGAAGAATGGCAAAACATTGGTCGCAATTTATCCCGGATTTGGAGAAACACCAACAAAGGACATGGAATTGATATGCAGCATTCCCGATGGTGCTTTGTATGTAAAATGAAAGGGATGGGGCAAGCAAGCCCCACCCCTTTTATTTGGGCGGTTTGCGGTTCGTTTTCTTTCGGTGTATTACACCCTGATAGATAATGCACTTGTCATTGCGATATGGCTTGTTTTCGGTAATTCCGAAAGTCCATAACCGTGATTTTGATACGCCCAATTCAACAGGCGTGAACTTGTCGAATATGGCGGTGATAGACCCGAAATAATGATGGTCGTTGTCGCCAAAACATACGTGATATATTGTATTGCCGTTCATTGCTCATTTAATATTGTTTCAAGTTCATCAATAGCCAAGTTGAGTTTTTTTATACGCCTTTTCCAATACCACCTTGTAATGAAAGATGCTTTTTCGTATTTGCAAACAAGACGTTCAAGTTCACTGACAACAGCCGATGCGGTAACGGTACGAATGGCAGACGAACAACACTTGGCGGCTTCTTCACTTGCTTTCCCAAATTCGGCAAACGCATTTGCAAGGTTGTTTGCAAAATCATTTGTGAATTGTTCCACCCCTTTCACGTCAATATTTTCTTTGTGTTCCATATTATTTTGCACTAAAATCAAACCATTCACGCGGCGAATTAAATGCCGCCTTTTTTACTTGCCGATAAAATGCTTTGTTCAACTTGCGCAACCTTGCCAAGTATTCGTGCGGATGCCAACGGAAGTTGGGCATTACTTCGTTGTTTGCGCCGTAAATACCGCCTTGTTTCGGCTCAAAATGGGCAAAGGCAACCAAATGCCCATCCTTGACGAAAACAACGTCTTTGACGGCTTTATTTTTCAATGTAAATGCCTTGCATCCGTTGTAATACTCAACAATCTTGCGTTGTTGTTCCATTGCAGCTTTGATGTTTTCCGCTTTCTTGCGCCGGAACGCCCACATATTTTGGGCGACCTTGTGCCGATATTCTGCAACATTGATGGGGGCTTTCCCGGTCGCCATGTCATAAGGCAGCAATCCGACCGCGAACATCCGTACCGCACGGGCGAAATTCTCTTTGTCAATAACCTTTTCGTGAAGTTCTTTCACGAAATCCACCGTCAAGCCATATTTGCTTGCGAGTGTTTCAAAATTTATCTTTTCCATTTTGATTATATTGATGTTAATCTATTACTTGGGGTATTGTATCATAATCTTTGGGGGTCGCTGGTGCAATGTCAATCCATCCAATCCCGATGTATTGTTTGACCATTCCGTTAAGAATTACTTTATAATCCGCCTTAACAACACATTCAGGCGGATTTACAGACATTTTTACTTTGTTGAGTTCAGAAAGTTTTATGGTTATCATAATTAAAAAGATTTTGTTGATTACGTTTGTTGGAAAGCCAATCGGCGGCATTTTCATTTGAAATCCACCATTCAAAGACTTGTTCGGGTGAATCGAAGTTTGAATAATTCCCGGTTTGCGCCATTAGTTCACGTATTGCCCTTATATAAACCTTTTCGGCAAAGCGTGGGAACAATTCAAGTTCTTTTCTTTTCTCTTTGACGGAAGCCATTGGGCAAAACAAACATCCGATGCGATGAAATCCCATATCGTATAAATCACAATATGGCATATTATTCCCCTTGATGAAATCCCAAACGTCCTTATCTGACCATTCAAATATGGGTGAAATAACCACTTTATCTTTCCCATTTACGCAATAGATTTTCGTTTCGGTGTCTGTTTCAAATAGTTTTCGCCGCCCTTGATTGTATGCAATTGTCCGTCATGTATTTCATAACCGATACGTTGCCCCAATACTTCTACATTGTGCCGCTTTGCCCGTTGGCTTGATTCGGCTTTGCGGATGCCCAGACAAGTGCAAGTTCCCGCCCCGGCTTGTTCTTTTAGGAATGCACAACAAAACCTTGCTTGGCGTGTAGGCAACATTTTCTTCTTCAAGATTAGTTGGCGCATATTCAGCTTGGGTAAATTCAAATGGACTTGGGGATAATAGGTGCGCACAAACTTCATTAGGTTTGGAGAATCAACGGTTGTGACTTGCATTTCTGCATGATGTTTGACACCCGCCATTTCGACAAGTGCAAGCAATACTTGGGAATCCTTGCCGCCTGAAAAGGCGACATGGAAACCCCTTTCATCCATACGCAACGCAAGTCTTTCGGCGTTGCGAATGAATCGTATTGCTTTCCTTTCAAGTTCAATCAATTGATTGTTCATTATCATTGTTTTATAGTAAAACACTTTTGATTATAGCAATTTCCATGTTGTTTCATAAGAACACCGTTCAACTTCATTGTGCCTGACGCATTCGCCACACTCTATGAGTTTGGGAATGTATGCTTTGGGAATAATGACCCCAAAGCCTTTGCCCTTTTCGGGATAGACACTAATACATGAGCCACACCCCTTGATATACCCTATCTTGAAGTAATCACTTGAACCATTCCATCCATCATAATACGAAAGGACTTTGCCGATAAGTGCTTGTTTTATTTCCTTGATTAACATTATTGCAAGATTTAGAGTTGGTAAATGTTGATAATGGTGTTATCATCTTCAAAAGAAAGTGTGTAAGTGGGTTTGATGCCCGTTCTATCCATAAAAGGCATTAAGGAATCCGGGGCTACATACACATACACAAATTGCCCTTGAAGTGCGAAAGATTCTTTTGTGCCGAAATAGTCTTGTGTGTCGGCAATGTCTTGGCAAAGCCCCCATGTTGAATTGTCGATGCCCTCACGATTGATTGCATCAAACAGATTGAAAATTGATTGTTCCATTGTTGCGTAATTTTTAATGTTGCATTATGTTTTATAGTAATACACCGCAAAAGTAATGATTATATTCAATAAAACAAGCATTCAACCCCAATAAAATGCACTTGCAATGCAAAATGTGGATAAATCAAGGATAAGTCAATATATGTTTTTAAGGTGTATTATAGTAAAACACATTACTTTTACGCATGATTTGTGAACTTATAAAAAGATTATCGGAATGAAAGAAAGAATTTTAGCATTACTGATTGCAAAGTTTTCAGGCGTGCGAAAGGACGGTTTGACAGCATTGGCACGTTCACTTGCGTTACAATGCACAACCGAAGATGAAGCGAAAGCCCTTGTGGATAAACTCACCGATGCGCAAGTGGGCGAATTTGTCAAGGAGTATCGCGCCGATGTGGATAAAGAAGTGTCCGACAGCAACAAAACCTTTGAAACGAACTTGAAAAAGAAGTATGACTTCGTGGATAAGGGCAAAAAGGTTGAACCCGGCGACCCAAAGCCCGACCCGAACGATATTTCAGAAGTGGTGAAAGCAGCCGTTGCGGAAGCCGTCAAGCCGTTTCAAGAAAAGTTGTCAGGCTATGAGCGTGACAACATTGCAAAGTCAAGGCTTCAATCATTGAACGAAAAGTTGGCGAATTGCAAGGATGAGAATTTCAAGAACCAAACCTTGAAAGACTTTGCCCGCATGAAGTTCGACACGGACGATGACTTCAACGAATACTTGGCAGAAAAGGAAAAGGACATTGCCACGGCAAATCAAAACAAGGCTGATATTGATTTGAGCAATTCCGGCGGAAGCCCGCTATTCGCCCAAAAGGAAGAAAGCGGTATTTCAAAAGGCGTTGCCGATTTCATTAACAGCCAAAAGCCCGAAAACAACGTGTTCACGGGTAAAGATGTTTAACACCTAATTCATCAAAACAATGGGATTGAGAATTGACCGTAAAAAGGACAACCGTGTTGTGAAGTGTATTCTTCACCGTGTTGCAGATATACCCGGTGGCGTTACCGTCAAGGTCGCAAATTTGGGTGGCACGGGGTTGTTCGAGGGAACACCCCTTGGCGTTGGTTCTGATGGATTGTTTGAAGTCTGCAAGACCGCACAGATATTGACGGAAGCGATTGCAACCGCAACCACGTATGAGGTTGCCAAAGGACACCACTTCAAAGTTGGTGACAGGTTCGCAACCGATGCTTGCAATGGTCAGCAGATAACGGCAATTGACAAGTCAGACCCGGCAAAGGATGTTATCACCGTTGGAACGACCCTTGGTGCGGTCGTCAAGGCTGGAACTTGTGCGTTTGAATCGAGTGGAGCAGACAAGACATTGAAAGTGACCCCGGTTGCAATAGCCGGGTCGAATGAAGATGTCAAGGATGGCGACAACTTATTTGTAAGTGCATGGGTTATCGGCGTTGTGCGAGAAGCAACCGCACCCATAGTAAATGCCGCTATCAAGTCGGCATTAAAGACAATCGCTTATGTGTAACCCCTAAAAGCAAACCGATATGCAAAAATCATTGATGGTTGGGTTGAATGAAAAGGACATGGAAGCCGTAATCCGCACTTACGACCTCAAAGATTACTATTATCCAACCCTTTTCCCACTCAAAGAAACAAATACTTTGACGTGGAAGATGCTTGAAGCGCAATCCGGCTTGAAGATTGCCGCCGACCTTGTGTCAAGGGGTGCGACAATTTCACGCAAGACCCGTGAAGCGATTTCACGCATTCAGGGCGATATACCAAAAATCGCCATATCACGAGAAAAGAACGAAGATGAATTGACCGAATACGACATAATGGTCGCAATGTCGAGCAGCAATCCCGATTTGCGTGCCCTTGTCGAGTTTTGGGCGGAAGATACCAAGTATTGTTGGGATGGCGTTGCAGCCCGTGCGGAATGGATTGCATTGCGCCAAATTTCGCTTGGAAAGGTCAAGTTCACCAATTCCAACAATGCGGCGGTCGTTACCGAATATGACGTTGATTATCTGATTCCGGCGGAACAGAAGATTGGCGTTGAAACGGCATACACGAGCGGCACAAGCGCAAAACCGCTCACCAAGGACATTCCAAAAGCGATGAAACTTGGCAAGAAGTTGTTTGGCGCAACGTACAAGTTCGCATTTATGAATGTTGATACCTTTGAAAAATTCGCTTCACAGGAAGAAGTTTGGAAGAAGTGTTCATCCTACATTCAGAATGCAACGGGAACGCAGGATGCGCCCGATTTGGCGACCGTGAACGCATATCTTGCCAAGAAGAAAGAACTTTACCGTGGCTTGCAGATAATCGTGATTGACCAAGAAATCACAATTGAACTTGCCGATGGTTCACGCATTACTTCAAATCCGTTTGAAGATGATGTTGTTCTTTTCTCTGAAAGCAAGGTGCTTGGAAACACCTATTGGAAGAAGCCGATTGACGCAAAGAAGTTGCCCGGAAGCGTTGCCGAAAAGGTAATGCACGGTCATACGCTGGTCAAGAAGTATTCCAATGAATCGCCCGTTCAGGAAGTCACGGAGGGAATCGCCAACTTGTTCCCGGCTTGGAATCTTTCAGGTCGAAGCGTGTTGATGCAGACCAATGCGACAACTTGGAATAAGAACTAACATTCGCCGTTGGGGTGCATAACACACCCTAACGGCTTTGCAAGACAAAAAGGAGTATGACAAACAAGGAGTATTTGACCAAAGCATTGAACGGACTTAACCTTTCGGAAGATGATATTGACATTATCGTTCTTAAAGGTGGTCTTGAAGCGGAATCCGATGTGGATGTAAGGGCGTGTGACACGGCGGTTTATAACCGTATGTCCGTAATCCTTAAAGGAATGACCCAAAACGTATCGGAGGGCGGATATTCTATATCATGGAATATGGATGCCGTCAAACTCTTTTATGCCGCCTTGTGCAATGAGTTGGGCAAAGAAAATGTGCTTGTCGCACGCCCCAAGATTCGCAACCGTTCAAACATTTGGTAATATGGCATTCGTGAAGCAATATCCGCATTTCCTATTTATCGAAGAAGCCGGGGAATCCATACAGGATGCAAACGGCAATTGGACGGAATGTGAAGTGTCGCGCAAGTTCATTTCGATGTGCCGTGAAGAATCGGACGGCAAAGGCACGGAATTTCAGGTTGCCGGGGGTGAATACCAAAAGGCAACATCTGTTATCCAATGCCCCAAAACTTGCCCAATGGTTGCCAAAGGTGCGAAAGTGATAATTGCAAACGACAAGGGTTGTTCGGACATAAGGATTGCCGGAATATGCTTGAATTTCGACCCGTCACAACTTCATTCAAGGCTATGGCTATAAAGGCAAACTTTACAAAAGAAGATGTCAAGAAAAGGTTTGATGCTTTCCTTGATATGGTCGAGCAAAAGCAAATCGCAAGACTGCAAAGGCTTGGCGAAATGTGCTTGACGGAAGCAAGGAATAACAAAGGCTACATGATGCAAACGGGGGCTTTGACTTCATCCACCGGGTATCAAGTTTTTGTTGATGGTGTCGCCATTCATAGCCAATTTGATGCGGCGAGCGGTGCGGAAAGCGAAGCAGCGGCAAGGGGCATGAAGTCTGGTCAGACAATCGCCGAAAAGGTCGGAAAGGAAACAAAGGGTGTTGCCCTTGTTGTGGTCGCCGGAATGAATTATGCCGCTTACGTGGAAGCAAAGGGTTACAATGTCCTATCAAGTGCCGAACATCTTGCAGAGCGGGAATTGCCCCGAATGCTTGAAAAACTGATTACGAACATTAAACGTGCAGCCGAATAATGAAATCTACATTTGACACGGATGGAATCTTGTTTTCATTGCTCAATGGCAAAACATCCATTAAGGGTGGTTGCTATGTGCGTGATGAACGCCCGGAAAATTCAGTTGATGAAGATATTGTCGTGAACACCGTTGATTTGGGGCAAGACAGCTTGCCGCAAATTGGCACGTCAAACATCAACATCTATACGCCGGACACCCCCAAGAAGATAAAAGGGAAAATGCAGGTTTCAGAAAACGGCACACGTTTGAAAGCCTTGACGGATGAAGTCTTGGCGATTGTGAGAAGTGCGAACATCAAAGGGTTGAAGATGCGACCCGGCACAATGTCAATCATGTATGAGCCGAACACCAAACAACACTTTGCTAACATTCGCATTGATTGGAACATTCAAATTGATTAAAAGTTATGGCAGAAAGAACATCTTTGATAACCCTTGGTCTTTGCCAAATCAAGGTTGGAACGGCAGCACCCAATGGAACAATGCCGTCCGAGTTAAACAAAATCGGCAAGACTTACAAGAATACTTGTAAGATTGCACAGGCAACGGCGGACGTGACGGAACATTTCGAGGAAGGCATGGCGGCCCCGGAAGTACGCAAGAAGTCACGCAAAATCCCGACCCTGACATTCTCAATCATGGATGCCAACGTGCAAGATTTGATTGATTATGTCGGTGGTTCGAATGTGGGCGATTCGTCCAATCCCAAGTGGGGTTATGATGGCAATGAAGTTGTCGCAAACAAGGCAATTTTCGTTGAATCTGAACAAGGGTTGGACTTTGAGATTCCCAACGGTGACATTGAAGCGGTCATAAATGCGGATATGTCGGCGGCAGGAATTTTCCTTGTGGACTTCACCGTTACCCCGATGGCGGTTACAGCCGGAAAAGCCATTCGCGGCGTGCCGAAAGCCAAGGACTAATTCGGGGTGCATTGATTGTTTAATACAAAAACCCGAAGCCCCCGGAGTGTGACAACTTGCGGGGGCTTCTTACTTTCAAAAGCGATGAATGACGAAAAGAAGCAACTTGAACAAGAACGCAACGAATTGAACACCCTTATCAATAAGGGCGTATCATTTGAGTTGAAAGACACCGAATTTGAGGTGGAGAAAAGATTTTTCGGTCTGATAAGGCGATACAAGCCCAAGGAGGTGACACGTACATTCAGAATCGAAGAAATGACCCTTGCCACCCTTGACCGCATAACATCCGAATTGGTGGAAATAGCCATTGATGAAAATGAAATGAAGTCGGCGGACACGGACAGCATGAAGATGGCAAGGACACTTGCCCACAAGCATTCTTTGCGGTGCGCAAGAATAATTGCCATTGCGGTGCTTGGAGAAGATAGGTTGATTGCAAAACCCGGCAAAGGTGGAATAAGGTGGATTGAGGACACGAAGAAACTTGATGAATTGACTTCTTTGTTCGCCCGTAAAATCAAACCGTCAATCCTATACAAGTTATATGTACTTGTCAATACGATGGGCAATCTTGGGGATTTTATGAACTCTATTCGATTGATTTCAACAGAAAGAACCACGATGCCGATTCGGATAGAGGAAAACAACGAGGGTTAAACAGCCCACACGGTCGCCGGGGTGCGATATGCGAGCATTTCGGGTGGACTTATGACTACTTGTTACACGGCATTCCGTGGTCGGTTGTTCAAAGGATGATGATTGATGCGCCGGGCTATGATTTGGATGATGGCAAGGAAACGGAAATTCAATTGTCAGAGGACAACAGCGAACAAATTATGAACTACATTAACAGTATGATGTAATATGGCAGAAATAGACGGTGGGTCATTATCTTTCAAATCCATTTTAGACAATGGTCAGCTTAATGCGGCTATTGACGAAACATTGCGGCGTGTGCAAGGCTTTTCGGATGCCGTTGCCGGAAGTGGCGATGTGATGGATAAGACCACACAAGAAATGGTCGAGTGTATCGAGATTCAACGCAAGGTGATTCAGGATTTGGAAAATTCATACAATGACCTGACCGCCAAAATAAACGCAATTGAACCGGGCGATGCACAAAATCAACTTATCGAACAAGCCAATTCGGTAAAACAAGAATTGGATGCCGAAAAGCAAGGTCTTGTCGATTTGATGAACGAATTGAACAATTTGCAAAGGACAACGAGCGGTGCGGCTTCAAGCCTTGACCAAATACGTGTGACACTTGGGCAAATTGGTGCGGCGTGTGAGGAACACGAACAAGCGATTGCAAAGTTGAGTGCCGAATATGACCGTGTTAGTCATGCGGCAAGCGATGCTTTCATGTCCGGGCGTGATGATGATTACCGTGCCTTACAAGACCGTGCGGATGCAATCAAAGGTGAAGTGACGGTTCGCAAGCAACTTTTGAATGAGTTGCGCAACCAATCAAACGCATTGGAAGATGAAGCGCAAAAGATTGAAAAGGCGGCACAGGAAGCCGAAAATGCGGCACAATCCCACGTGTCTTTCCGCACCCGCTTGCGTGAAGTGCGTGAAGAATTGATGCAATTGGAACTTGCGGGCGACACAAGTTCCGAAAGATACAAGCAACTTCAAGCACAAATGGGCGAATTGTCGGAAGCGATGGATGCCGTAACCACCCAACAAAATATGTTGAAGCGAGGTGAAAGGATGTGGGATGGCTTGTTGTCGGGGCTTTCGGGCGTTTCAGGCGCATTTTCGGCGGCACAAGGTGCGGTTGCCTTGTTTAGCGGCGAAAACGAAAATCTGCAAAAGATAATGCTTAAAGTGCAGTCCTTAATGGCGGTCACAATCGGACTTAAAGAAGTGCAACTTGCCCTTGATAAAGATGAAGCATTCCAACTTGTAACCATCAACGGGTTGAAAGAGTGGTGGAACAAATTATTGGCGGTCGGCAGGGGTGAACAAGTTGCATCAACAGCGGCGACCATTGCAGATACCACCGCAACCATTGCGGACACGGCGGCAACAGCCGCCAATACAGCCGCACAACAAGCAAATACGGCGGCACAAACCGGGAACACGGTTGCCCAAGGAGCAAACACGGTCGCAACCGGGGCGCAAACCGCAGCGGCGGTCGCTGGTACGGCTGCAAATATAGGTCTTGCCGGGGCTTTCCGTATGGTCGGGGCGGCTATTAAGTCAATCCCGGTGTTCGGATGGATTGCAGCCGCATTGTCGGCTTTGGTTGGCGTTATTGTTCACTTTGTCAGCAAGGCGAATGAGGGCAAGAAAGCGGCACAGGAATTTTATAAATCCCTTGCCGAAAACGCATATAAGCCTATTGCAACAATTGAAGATTTATCCTTGAAGTGGAATGCCCTTGGCGATGATTTGGACGCAAAGAAGAAGTTTATTGAGGAAAACAAAGCGGCTTTTGACGAATTGGGCGTTTCCATCAATGGCGTAACTGATGCGGAAAACTTGCTTATCAACAATAAGCAAGCCTTTATCAATGCACAAATTGAAAAGGCAAAAGCCTTGGTCTATCTTCAACAAGCGCAAGAAAAGGTGAAAACCTTATTGGAGCAAGAACAAGCATACAATGCCATGCCGGACAATGTAACAAAAACAAGGTCGGTTAAGCACGGTGCGGGAATGGGGGCTTACTATACTTATGAAGATTATATTGTGCCGAATGAAGCCAAAGCGGAAGCGAAAGCACAAATTGACGCATTGAGGACTGAAATAACCAAAGGATTTGAAAATGCCGCCACCGCTGAATCTAATGGTTTTAATATGCTAAAACAAGCCGGGATTGATGCGACCAAGACTTATGCGGATGGTACTTTGGGGGCAATCGAACAAGCCATTCAGGTAAAGCAAGAAGCCTTAAAAAATCTGACAAGCAATGCAGAGTACAAAACCGCCATGCAGGAAATCGAAAAGCTGCAAAAACAAGCCGATGCGATAACCGGGCGAAAGACAACAACCACAAGTAACAAAAGCACCAACACACAAGACCCGTTCATTGAGAAACTGAATAAATACAGGTCGGAGTATCAAAGATTTCAAAAATGGGTCAATTCGGGTGATGAAGTGCTTGTCCGTTCTGCAAACCAAGAGTTTTCCAAATTGCTTGCAGAGGGGGCGACATACATTGATTACTTGAAGAATCAACGTGACCAAATTTTGGCGGTTGATGTGGCAAACCGTTCAAAAGAACAAAACAAGCAATTGCGCCAACTCAATGATGCCATTGCAGAGGAAACACGGACAACCGTATTGGAAGCATTCAACGAAGAATTGAACACCCAATTAACCAATGCACGAACCGTCCTTGATATGCTCAATATCATTGAGCAGAAACGCAAGGAATTGTCCGGCGATGGAACGGAACTTGACAATGCCAAGGCGGATGCCCTCAATGAAGCGGAAGAAAACGCCCAAGACCAATTAAGGCAGGAAACGGAATCATTGCTTGAAGAATATGCTTCTTATGTCGAGCAAAAACGCCGTCTTGAACAACAATTCAATGATGATGTCGCCTTGATGATGCGTGAACGTGAAAAGGCGACAACGGATGCGCAACGTGCGGAAATTGACAATGCCATTCAAAACAGGACAAACCAATACAATAAGGATGTCCGAAACATTGGCGGTGTCGATTATGATGCGATGCTTGCCGAATATGGCACGTTTGAGGAACGCAAGCAAGCAATCATTGATGAATATGATGAAAAGTGGCGGGCGGCACAGGAAGCCGGGAACACGGATATGATTGCGGCAATAGACAAAGCCCAAGCCCAAGCCCTTTCAAAGTTCGCCCTTGACGAATTACAGGCACACCCGGATTGGGAATTGATGTTTGGCGACCTTGACGAAATAAGCACCAAGAAACTTCAAGAACTGATTGATAAAATCAACAACCTTGACGGGGCTTATCTTGGTATCGAATTTGACCCGAAAGACCTTGAAACCCTCAAAAACAAAATCAAGGAAATGCAGAACGAAATACGGGAACGCAACCCGTTCAAGTCGTTGATTTCCTCAATCAAGGAATATGGCAAGGCGGCGGATGATGAAAGCAAGAAAAAAGCCTTGACGAATATGTTTGAAAGCGCAAGCGGGGCGATTGACCTTGTGGGCGGTGCTTTTGATGCCGTAACGTCCGGGTTGGAAAAGATGGGTGTCACGATGGATGAGCAAACGCAAGCCATTATCGGTGACATTGGCGGCATATTGGATGGAGCGGGTCAGGTTGCAAGCGGTATCGCAACGGGCAATCCCTTGTCTATCATTCAAGGGTCGGTCGGGTTGCTTTCATCCGCATTCGACTTGTTCAACAGCCGTGACCGAAAGGCGGAAAAGTCCATCAAACGACACCAAGAAGCAATCGACAAGCTGAAAGCATCTTATGAACAACTTGAATGGGCGGTTGATAAGGCGTTGGGCGCGGAAGTGTACAACAACCAAATGGGCTTGATTCACAACATGGAGCAACAGCAAGAACACTTGCGCGGCATGATTAGGGATGAAGAATCAAAGAAGAAAACCGACAACGGGAAAATTCAAGACTACCAAAACCAAATCGCCGAACTTGACCGACAAATTCAAGATATGTATGATGAAATCGCCAATGACATATTGCAGACCAACGCAAAGGATTTTGCATCAACATTGGCGGATTCCCTTACGGAAGCATTCAAGGCTGGTGAAGATGCGGCGAATGCCTTTGAACAAACGGTTAATGAAGTCTTGCAAAATGCCATTGTGAACCAATTGAAAAAGAAGTTTCTTGAAAACCAATTGCAAAGCGCATTGGATAGCCTTTACACCGATATGGGGTATTGGTCGGGTGACAACTTCATTTTTGATGGTCTGACGGATGCCGAGATTGCAGATTTCAAAGCCAAAGTTCAAGCGGCGGCAAACAACTACAATCAAGCATTGGATGTTTACAAGGATTTGTTCAAAGACTTGGAAATTGACGATGATTCGGAAGATTCATTGACAGGTGCGGTAAAAGGTGTAACAGAAGAAACCGCCGACATTATCGCCGGGCAAATGAACGCAATCCGAATAAACCAAATGGAAGCAACACAAGTCTTGCGGCAATCGCTGCAAGCCTTGAACACCATTGCGAACAATACGGCTTACAATCGGTTGCTTCAAGATATTCTTTCGGCGGTCAGAGAATTGCAACGCCCAAGTGGTGATTCTTTGAGGTCGCAAGGTTTGTCATAATCGAATATGTTTCACTATAAAACAAAACGATATGGATTTAGCGAAAGAACTTGCAAGGCAAGCAAAGAAAAAAGGCATTTGCAAACCGTGGTACAATGAATTGAAGTCATTGAACGGTGACAATATAAATGCGATGGCGCAAATGTATTTGAAAGGCATTGATTTTTGCCTTGCCAATGATTACCCCGACAACGGCTTCATTAGAACGCATTTCAAGGGCAAAATGGAACAATACGGGGTTTTCCTTGACGATGATATAAAAATCGAAAATAAGCCCAAATGCGTGTGTCTTGGGGCAACTTGTGGGCGTGTCGAAACAACCGGGTTCAACGTGTGCGAGATATACGCCAAGCACAATGCCAAATTGAATGTCATTGCAAAAGACAATGCCTTTGTGGTCATTGATGTATTTGATGATGCCGTTGTCAATGTTTGCGCAAGCGACCGGGCGAAAGTGTGCGTAAATCATTATGTCGGCAATGGTCAGGTAATCAAATGTGCAATGGATGATGCAACTATAAAAGTCATAGAAAAACAGAAAAAAACTTATTGATATGGATGCGAACAACATAATTCTTCAAATGCCATTTGATGAAAGTGACGGTTCTTTGGTGGCGTATGATTATAGCCAAAACCGTGCGGATGGGGCGGTCAATGGGGCGCATTTCGTCACAGGTAAAAACGGCAATGCAATTTCTTTTGCCGGGTCGGACACTTGCGAGGTGTCAAAAGCGGTGTTCCCTAACATGACAATCGACTTTACGATGATGATGTGGGTTCAAAACCGTGAAGCCGAATTGGGTTCACCTCAAAAGTTGATATGGGTACTTAACTTTTCCGGGCTGAAAAACTATGTTGAAGTACCCATTGAAGCCAAACCCGGTTCGTGGTTTTCGCTTGCTTTGACAAAAAAGTCGGGCGTGTTCAATTTTTACGTCAATTCCTCACTTGTCAAGACCGTGAACAATTCCGGCACATTGCTTGGCGTGTCCTTGAATCAAGACTATTACGGCGGTTCATGGGGCTTTGGTTTGTTGGATGATGTGAAGTTTTACAACCTTGCCTTGACACAAGCCGAACTTATCAATGAAATGTCAAGCAGCAAGCAACAAGGGTATTTGCTTGACGGCGTAAATTTCAAAGAATATGGCGTATATGTGTCCGGGTCGGACGGCGTGTTGAACCGCCCGAAATTAAAGACCCCGGCTTCTTTGTCTTGGGATAATTATCACGGTGAAAGTGTTGATTTGATGCACAAGTTTTATGAACCACGTGATATAACCTTGTCATGCTTTGTCAAGGCAGATTCAAAGATGGATTTTATCCGAAAGGTATCTTCTTTCCAACAACAGCTTGACAAGACAGGAACAAACCGCCTTACAATTGACATTCACCCGGTAAAGCCATTGATTTATGAAGTGTATTGCAAAGACGCAATCGAAATCACAAAAGAATGGAATGATGAATTGATGGTTGGCACGTTCAAATTGAAGTTGGTTGAGCCTGAACCCGTGAAGCGTGTATTGAAGCATATCCGGGTGGGTGAATCAACAAAGACTTGCACCGTCAAATTGACCTCAAACAAATATGTGAACATCTATTGGGGTGATGGAAGTGTCGATTATGACATTTGCGGCGATGAAGTGGAAATAACCCATGACTATGCCGTGAATGGTGACTATTTCCCGGTAATAACCGGCTGCATTGATGAAATATCATTGTTTGAAACAAATGCCATTGTCGTATGGGAAAAAATTTAACCAACATATTTATAACGAAAGCAAATGGAAGCCGTGTGCCGATAGCCAACAGGCGCACGGCAACCGACATTTCATCCGCAAAGCAGAATTGGGCATTGAATGCGGAAGATACCGTTTCCATAACCGTTGTGTCGCCATTTCCGCAAACATACGGCATTGGCGATAAGATAACCATATTCGGGCGTGACTACAAATTGAACCGATTGCCAAAGGTCAAGAAAACAGGTATGCACGAATTTCAATATGACTTGGAATTTGAGGGCATACAATATGACCTTTTCCGGGTGACATACGATGTGACCATTGACACGACCACAAATGAATTGCAGGATGTGCAGGGCGACACCCTTACGGGCGACTTGCACCGTTTTATGACCGTCCTTGTTGCAAACGCAAACCGTGTCTTTCCGGGTAAATGGGTGCTTGGCGTATGCCCCGAAACGGCAGGCGACAAGACATTGACATTTGGAGAATCGGACAATTGCTTGTCCGTGTTGCAAAATCTTTGCGGTGAATCCAATTTCAATGTTGAATTTGAGATTGAGCAATCAAATGGGGTCTATACAATCAACCTTTATGAAAAGGTCGGTCAGACCTTGCCATATACATTCCAATATGGCAGGGGGCGTGGTTTGTATGAGCTGACAAGGGAAAATGTATCGTCTGCAAACATTGTCACCCGGCTAAAAGTGTATGGCAGCACGGAAAACATTACTTCAAAATACCGTGCCGACCGCCTTTGCTTGCCGGATAAGACCAAGGGGCAATCCTATATCGAGAAAGCCGAAATGGTGGCGAAATACGGTATTTTCGAGGGGCGCAAGAATTTTGATGATATTAAGCCGTCCTTTACGGGTACGGTGGAATCCATTGTGTCCGGCAACGTGCTGCAATTCATTGACACGGACTTTCCTTTCAACCTCAATGAAAAGGAAGCGGACGGGGTGACAACAAAGTATCTTATTGATGGCGTTGCCGCAAAAGTACACTTCAACACGGGCAATCTTGCAGGATATGAATTTGAAATTCACAGTTATGACCATGCGACACATACATTTACGTTGGTAAAGCAAACAGACGACCGGGGCAATGTCTTTCCGTCCGAAACATCATTGGCTTTCCAAATCGGAGTGGGTGACGAATACAAGATACTTGATATTGCCTATCCGTCAAGCATTGAACAAGCGGCGGAAGAAGAATTGGAAGAAACGGGCAACAAGTATTATGACCAAAATTGCCAACCAAAGGTGCAATATGGGTTGAGTGTCACAAAAGCATGGTTGCAAAGCCTTGTCGGAAGTGATGAAACGGTGACAAACGTATTCCAACCGGGCGATTATCTGCATATTGTGGATAATGACATTGACGTGGATAAATCCGTGCGCATACAATCACTTGAAAGGAATATCCTTGACCCTTACGAATACACCCTTACAATATCGGACACCGTGAAAACAACGGTGACAAACCGTGTCATTTCCGACCTTATAGACATTGACAAGGTTATCACCATCAACAACCTTAAAGACCCGGCAAGGGCAAGGGCGAATTGGCGCACAAGCCGCGAATTGTTGAACATGGTGTTTGACCCTGACGGCGATTATTACAGCGACAAGATAAAGCCTTTGTCTATTGATACGCTGGCATTGTCAGTTGGGGCAAAATCAATGCAATTCGGATTGACGAACACGGTATTTCAACCGAATTATGGCGGCAATTCCAATGTCGTGAAATGGCAAGGCGGTGTCTTGACCCATTACACCATCAATGAAGAAACGGCGGTGTCTTGGGTCATGGCTGACGGTTCAATAACCTTGTCAAAGAATCAAGCATATTTCCTATATGCGAAATGTGCCAAGAATGGTGATGCCGGAACATTCATCTTTTCGACTTCACAAATTAAGGTTGAACAGGATGCCAATTATTATCATTTCCTTATCGGCACAATATCGAGCATTGACCCGGAATTGAAAGTGCGGTCTTTGTCCTTGACTTATGGTTTTTCAATGATAAACGGTCGTTTCATCAAGACCGGGCGCATTGAATCGGCGGACGGCACGACATATTTTGACCTTGACAATTCGGAAATCGGCGGTCGCATTGTGTTCTCTTCAAACGGTCAGGAAAAGACGCTTGAAGAATTGGGAAATGAAGCCCTTGAAAGCAAGAATTTCATCAACAACACCTTGCCGGGCTTGCTTGCTGAAATACAAGCGCAACTTGACGGGCAAATTGAACAATTCTTTGAAACATACAACCCGACATTGAGCAATGCCCCGGCGAATGAATGGACAACGACCCAATTAAAGGACAATCACTTGGGCGATTTGTTCTACAACACGGCAACGGGCGCGGTGTTCCGTTTTGTCAAGGAAAATGGAACTTACAAATGGTCGCAACTTTCAGATGCGGAAGTCGCACAAGCCATTGCCCTTGCGCAAGATGCGCTTAATCTTGCAAAGGATAAGAACCGCATATTCACGACAACCCCTTACACGCCTTATGAAGTCGGCGATTTATGGGTTCAAGGCACAACCGGGGATATTATGCGTTGCATAAGGGCAAGAGCATCCGGCAATTATTCTTCAAGCGATTGGCAAAAGGCAAGTAAGTACACCGATAACACGGCATTGAACAACTTTATCAACGGCACTTATTCGGATGATATTGCGGACTTGACTTCACAGATTGACGGCAAGATTGAAACGTGGTTTCAGACAACCGACCCGGCGGCAAGTTGGACTACAACGGCGATTAAAAAGAAGCACGTTGGCGATATGTGGTATAATTCAAGTGCGCACAAGTTAAGGAGATATTCAAGTTCTTATTCTTGGGTAAACATTGATGACCAAAAGGCACTTGACGCATACAGCCTTGCAAGCCAAGCAAAGGACACGGCGGACGGCAAACGGCGTGTGTTCGTTACAACCCCTTACCCACCTTATGACGTGGGCGATTTGTGGGTCAATGGAACGGATTTGAAGCGGTGTGCCGTTAAGCGAACAAGCGGTTCATATATCGCAACGGATTGGGTCAAGGCGGTGTCATACGACAATACAAAGACGGTCATTGACGGCGGTTTGGTAACGTCCGGCACAATACAGGTCGCCGGAAGTACATCAACCATCCTTGCGGGCATGACCGGGCAAGGCACGGCGGCAAGTTCCGTGCGCTTTTGGGCTGGCACTTCATTTGAAAACCGTTCAAGCGCACCTTTTAGGGTTATGCAGGATGGGTCGGTTGTTATGACCAAAGCAACGGTTCAAGGTGTTGTGGATGCTATTTCGGGAAGCATTGGCGGTTTCCGTATCAGTTCGGGAAAAATCGGTTATGGTTCATCTTCTGAAATGGACACAACAACCGGGCTTGCATTGCTTAGGGACTTCATTCGCTTCTACAACGGCTCACAACGTGTGTTGCTTGGGTGTTTGAGTTCCTTGGGCTATCCCTACAATGGCTTGATGGAACTAACGGGCAACATGGGAACGGTGTTGGAATTGCACCATAAATATGCAAGGACAAGTGATGAATCAACGTATGAACCTTATTACAGACCCAAGGCACTTGCGGTTTGGGGAAATCAATTCAATATCGGTAAGGTTGCCTTGTTTGAAAGGGGGTATATAGGTACGGCTTACACTGATACAATCACAACATATATCGGCGTTACCCATAAATTCCTTTTTACGGGAACGGGAACATCTTATATCGGCATTAATTTGCCTACAAAGTCACAAATAGACGATATAACAGACAATGCCGTTGTGCAATTCGACATTGAAATTGTTTGTGACCGCACCATGCCCAATAAAATTGCCATTTATTCAAAAAGTGGTGCATACATATATGACAACAATGGGAACAGGCAAGGAAATATCGACATGGCAAAAGGCGATGTTTTACGCTTGCGATATTACAATGGCGGTTGGAATAAAATCTTTTATCATAACTAAAATAAAATGGCAAAGATACTTTTAGCAAAATATAACGGTGTCGGGCAACCCCTTGATTTGCGGGAGGTGGACACACAACAAGGTTTATATGTCACGGAATTAAGAGATGCCGGGTTTGTTGATTTCGTGCCAAGTGAACAACCAATGGAACAACCGGGAAAGACCGTTGTTGAATCACTTGAAATGGTAAACGGGAAGTTGGTGCAAACTTGGAGCATTCAAGATTCGCCCGAAACTGAAAGTGTGGATTAAAAGTTGTACTTGTGTTATCCACAATGTTTTATAGTAAAACAATAAGAAGTTAAATTTGCAAACAAAACTTTTTGATTATGAGTGAAACAAGGAGCGGCGAAACGGTGTCCGCACAAATCGGAAAGATGGGAGCAATCGACAATCTTAACAATGCTGATTTCAGCTTGCCGGATGGTCAATGCTTCAACATCAAAAATGACGGCACGCAACCCGTGAAATTATCGGTGCAGCTTGCCGGAATGGATGATGGGGATTTTATCGAAACACAGTTTGATTGTGGGTGGAATCCCGAAATAATAAAGACGGTGAAACAAACTTCATTGTCAGGTACTAACTTAAAATGGGGTTATTGATATGGGCTTGATTATTGGGGTCGGCAGCACAAAGCCGACATTCGCTTATGATTATTATTACGGCATTGAATGGGATGCCACGGTGTCAAATCCACACCCGACAAGAATTGGCAAGATGGAACTTCACCAATCCTTGCCGTTGCAAAGTCTTATCCGGCGTTGTATATTGAAAGACAACGGCGAAGTGAATTATTATCTTCACGCCAATGATTCAACGAAACGTGACACCGGGGCGGCGGCAAACCTTACCGGGGCGGATGGGCAATACATGGATGAATTGCCCGATATGTATGTCCGCTTTGAAACGGACGGCGACAAAAGCCGACATTTGCAGTCCACCGAACCTTTGCCGGGCTTCAAACTTTGGCGCAAAGACTATGTTTCGGCGGTGGAAGCGACCGTTCAGCGTTCAACACAAACATTGTGTGCGGTTGTGAACAAAGATGCGGATTACAGGGGGGGCAACAACGATGCAGCACGTGACGGCACATATCGTTCACAGCTTGGAATGCCCGCAACGGTTATATCTTTGACCAATTTCCGCACATACGCAAGGAAGCGTGGAACGACCGAATGGAATTGCAACTTATACCAAACACACAAAAAATTGTGGTGGCTTTTTGCCGTTGAGTATTGCACATTCAATTCGCAAGAAGCGTTCAATGCCGAATTGACGGAAGATGGCTATCACCAAGGCGGCTTGGGGTCAGGCGTTACGACCCTTAACAGCACAAAGTGGTCAAACTTCAACGGCTATTATCCGTTTGTTCCTTGCGGCACAACAAACAGCCTTGGCAACAAGACCGGGTATGTAGAATTTACCATGCCATTTGAATATGACGCAAGTGGTGAAGCCAACTACAAGGGTGAATATAGTGCCGCAACCGCATACACCACCGGGCAATATGTTTCGCAAGGTGATTTGCTATACACTTGCAAAGCAAATGCAGCGGCAGGAACGGCATTGACAAACACTACCTATTTCACGCCCGTGACACGCACGGTTGTGCAAGTGCCGTCTTACCGTGGTGTAGAAAACCCGTTTGGGCATATATGGAAGTGGACGGATGGTTGTAAATGTCTTATTCAGAGTGAAGCCGATGGCGGACTTTCTGAATTTTACGTTTGTGACGACCCGGCGGCATTCACAAGTTCCGGCACAACCAACTATGAATTGCGTGGCAACTTGCCAAGAAAAGAGGGGTATGTGAAGAAGATGATTCTTGGTGAAGATGGCGAAATCATGCCGCTTGAAGTCGGTGCGGGTTCGACCACATATTTTTGTGATTACTTCTATACCAACATTCCGGCAAGTGGAGTTTCGGAGCGTGGCGTTTTGTTCGGCGGTGATGCGAATAATGGTGCGGATGCGGGGTTCGTGTTTGCGAATACGAATGATGCGGCTACGTATACGAGTGCGGATATCGGTTCTCGGCTTTGCTTTTATCCGCAAATCGAAGCGGCTTAAATCGTCAAATCGAGTGGCAAATATGATTTTGGAATTTGGATGAAAAATAAAACAAAGGTTGTCCGATGTCGTGGCGTTTTGTTCAGCGGTAATGCGAATAATGGTGCGAATGCAGGGTTCGTGTATGCGAATACGAATAATACGGCTACGAATACGAATGCGAATATCGGTTCTCAGCTATGCTTGTAAAAATATAGTTGCATATCGGAAACCTTGCCACAAAAGCAGCCCGACCGGGGTTGCATGAGTTGGGGCAATAATCCCCAACGGCAAAAAACAAATTAGGTAAAACGGTTTTGGTAGGGGCAACCCGAAGAATCCTAATATACAAGCAAACTTAAAGGACAATGAAACGGATTGGCAATTTGTTTGACCGGGTAATAAGCATTGAAAACTTGCGTCTTGCCGATGAAAAGGCAAGGAAAGGCAAGTTGCGTTCTTATGGTGTGCAGATACACGATAAGAACCGGGATGCCAATATCATTGCCTTGCACGAAAGTTTGAAAAACGGCACATTCAAAACATCCAAATATCATGTTTTCACCATATATGAACCGAAAGAAAGGCTAATTTACCGATTGCCGTATTATCCCGACCGTATCTTGCACCATGCCATTATGAACGTCCTTGAACCGATATGGGTTTCCATCTTCAACAAGAACACATATTCTTGTATCAAGAATCGTGGAATCCACAAGTGCGCAAAGGATGTCAAACAAGCATTGAAGCAAGACCCGGACGGAACACGCTATTGCCTGAAAATTGACATAAAGAAGTTTTATCCGTCAATCCACCATGATGTCTTGAAAGGCATTGTCAGGCGGAAAATAAAAGATAATCGCTTATTGGCATTGCTTGATGAAATCATTGATTCGGTCGATGATGAAAAGGGCGTGCCGATAGGCAATTATTTAAGTCAGTATTTTGCAAACCTTGTCTTGGCTTATTTCGACCATTGGTTGAAAGAAACCAAGCGTGTGAAGTATTATTGGCGATATGCCGATGATATAGTCATTCTTGCACCCAACAAGGAAGTATTGCACGAATTGTTACACGAAATCCGGGCTTACCTGAAAGGGTTAAAGTTGCGTGTAAAACGCAATTACCAAGTCTTTCCCGTTGATTCAAGGGGAATTGACTTTTTGGGATATGTCTTTTACCATACGCATACATTGTTGCGAAAGTCTATCAAGCAGAAACTTTGCCGCCGGGTGGCAAAATTGAACAAGCGCAAGATTGTTCCAAGCAAAGAAGATTACAAGCAGCAAATATGCAGTTGGTGGGGATGGTGCAAGTATTGTGATTCACTCAATTTAATGAACAAACTTTCAAAAACATTTCCGTATGAAATTAGATTTAATAGAACCTAATGCGCACTATGATATGGCGCACGGGAAACCCGCCGTTTTGGAGTATGACAATGACGGTTCTTGGCTTTACCGCTTGAATATAGAACCCGAAATGGGCATACCAGAGGGGCAAGAAGAAGAAACCCAAATCGGGTGGAAGTGCTATGAAGTGCGTGGCTACAATAAAGCCACAAAAGAGAATGTTAAACGGGTCGTTATCCGTTCGGTCATTGACGAAACGGCAGAATTTGACCTTGTTAATTCCTACAACAAGCACGTTCTTGGCGTTGCCGTGAACGAAAGTGCAGTTGATGAATACAAGGAGTATTTGCAGTTTACGGAAGATTTGGATGCGGTCTTGATAGAAGATTTGTCTAATTAAACACTTACAGACAATGGCAAAGTTTTGTGAACTTGGTGTTGAATCGGATGTTGTGATTGGTAAGGGTATCGACATGGAAGATTTGTTCGGTCGCCGAATACTGATTGAAAAGGTCATTATCCAACCAACAAAATTTCCGGGCAAAAATTCATCCGGGTTGAGAATGCAAATGCAAGTTGTCCTTGCCACTTTCAATGAAGCGGCGGACAAGGACGGTGATTTCTTCACAAAGAACCCTGACGGCACGCCCGCCGGGGAAAGACGGTCTTGTTTTACCGGGTCTGACATACTTATTGGGGCTATTCAGAAAGCCGAAACCAATTTGCCGTCAATGAATGCAAGCCGTGCGGAAAAGGGATTGCCGCCAATTCGTTTGTACCCAATTGACACTACTATTGTCAAAGTTGGTAAATGTTTTCAATTTACTTGATAGTTATGAACGAGATATTGGTTACAATCGGTTCCATTATAGGAACATTGGGAGGTTGGGAAGCTGTCAAATATCTTATAAACAGAAAAAGCAACAAGACTATTGCAGAAGCGAATGCTTTTGAAGTCCAGCGCAATGCACTACTTGAAGATTACAAGCGCGTGCAGGGTGAAGTCGATGTCCTGAAAAAAAAGGTCGATGAATTGTATGAAAAATTACATAGCCTTGAAAATGAACGTCTTGACCTTATCCGTGAAAATAATGAATTGCGCTTGCAACTTAAAGAAGCAGAAAAGCACGTTTGTTTGCAGCCGGATGATAAATGTTTACAAAGATTGAACAATGGTGTCAAGTGTCGTCTTGTCAATTTGTTGCGTGGCAACTATACAAAAGACCATCCTGATGCAATCATAACGGAAGAAGATATGCAAAATTCCAATGGAGATTTAGAAAAGGAAGAAACCGTTTAACAGATGTAATTATGGCAGATGTAAATAAGTTACTGCCTTTCATATTGAAATGGGAAGGCGGTTTTGTAAATGACCCGGCGGATGCCGGGGGCGCAACAAATAAAGGTGTGACAATCGCCACATGGCGCAATGTAGGATATGACAAGGACGGTGACGGCGATATTGATGTCAAGGACTTGAAGTTGCTTTCAAACGATGATGTCCGTGACCGTGTGTTGAAGCCCCATTATTGGGACAGGTGGAAAGCTGACAACATCCAATCGCAAAAGGTAGCCAATATCCTTGTTGATTGGGTTTGGGGGTCAGGCAAGAACGGCATTGTCATTCCTCAAAGATTGCTTGGTGTTGTTGATGATGGTGTTGTCGGTGACAAGACCTTATCGGCGGTAAATTTTGCCGACCCTGACCAACTTTTTAACGCAATCTTCAAAGCCCGTGTTAAGTTCTTCAACGACATAACAGAATCGAGCATTAAGAAGTATGAAAAGAAGATTGGTCGAAAGGCAACAGAAGCTGAATTGATGAAGTACACCAACAAAAGATTCTTGAAAGGATGGCTTAACAGATTGAACGACATTAAAACGATATGACATGAAGAAGATTATTGCATCGGTCTTGGGGCTTGCATTGCTTGTGTCTTGTGGTACTGCAAGGAAAATCCAACAGACCAGACAAGAAGTCCGCATTGATAGCACGGCGATAGCGAAAGAAGCAAATGCCAAGACGGACAAGTTCGTTGACACGACACGGACGCAACATGATAAAGTGACCATTACGGAAATTGAATTTTATCCGCCGTTTGGTGTGGATGATATTGTGACACGTCCCGGCAAGGATAATCGGGTTGAAAGGGATTCCAAAAAAGCGGATAGCCTTTTCAATGAAAAATCCAACCGAAAAGCCGGGCAACCTTGTGCCGCCGGAAATATCAAAGGTGCGGTAAAATCCATCAAACAAACGGTCATTGAATCCAATGTTGAAGAAAAGGGCGAAAGCAAGGAATCAAGCGAAAGCAAGGAAACCGAAAGTTCCGCCAATGTCGGAAGAAATGAAACGAACATTCAGAATGCACAAGAACCGACCCCCGACCCTTACCGATGGCGATACATCTTCTATATATCATTGATTGCCGTTGCGGTCTTGCTTTACCTGAAAAGAACACCAATAATCAATTGGATAAAGAAGATTCTTGCGGGTATTAGGAAGATTTTGTAAATTCTTCATTACCTTTGCACCACATTGTTGCGAAGCCCCAAAGTTGCATTGGGGAACAATGCGCCCCGGCTTTGTGTCGGGGCTTTTTCATGTACACGGGTGTACACGAATGTACACGGCATTTTAGACACAAAAACGCCCCGAATTGTGAAAATTCAGGGCGTTTCGTGTACATTTTCGTGTACGCTTTCCGTAAGCCTTTGACACTCAATGTGTATTGCGGAGAGAGAGGGATTCGAACCCCCGGTACCTCTCGGTACGACGGTTTTCAAGACCGTTGTAATCGACCACTCTACCATCTCTCCATAGGGTGTATCGGCTTCATTTCTGAATGCGGTTGCAAAATTACTACTTTTTGAGCAAATTGAAGAAGAAAAAGCAAAAAGATTTCTGTATTTTACATTCTTTAACCTACAACTCCTATTTCCCTCCTATCATCTCCATTGCCACCTGTGGCTGATTGGTAGTAATGAAGTCCACTCCAAGATCAATGGCATGCTTCAGATCATCCCCCTTGTCTACAGTCCACACATTAACCTTCATGCCCAGGCGGTGAGCCTGCTCCACCCACTCAGGATGCTTGAACACTACATTATAGTCATAGTCTATTCCGGTCAGTCCGGCCTGTGCCACTTCCATAGGAGCCTTGTCCGAGTTAAGATAATACACTGCGGCTTGGGGCAGCAACTGGCGTAGCCGGCAACAGACGCGCCAACTGAAGGATATATACTCCACCTGACGTCCCATACCACGCTCATTCACAAGGTTGACAGCAGCTGCTGTAATCTGATCTTCTGCTTCCGGTGTCGGCTGCGCCTTTATCTCAAGAATCAACTGCGTACCAGGATGCTTCTTGCCCTCATTAAGATATGCGGAAAGAAGCGACAACTGCTCTCCATTCTTCAAGGTCTTACCCTGCAGGTCCGACCAGTCGTGCATGCTGATAATAGTACCGTCGTCAGTAGCCTCATCGTGATTGACGACAACTACACCATCACGGGAAAGCTGCACATCAAGCTCTGACCCATAACATCCATTCTCAGCCGCTAGACGTAAAGATGCGATAGAATTTTGAGCCGATCCTGAGGGGGTCCACAAGCCACGATGGGCAATCACGCGAGTCTGTCCGAAGGATGTGAGCACCAATGCCACCATGGCCAACATAAGCAATATTTTCTTCATAGTCTGTTTTTATATTATCACACAAAATTATTCAATCTGCTTTACAAAGCCATTTCATACATGTCACAATCGCGTTACACCATATATATTCGCAGGTCCGCTATCCCGACCGGTCCGCAACAGCTTCGTTCGGCAAAGATAATGCGAACTCCTGGATATCGCAACTATTCAATGTAGATTTTCTTATTATGACTCCATACACGACTCCATACACGACATTTCCAATAACGTTTCACTTGCATATATCCCGAATTTGTACGACCTTTGCAGGGAAGTCCGGATATCACATCTTCCGCGCTCCTTGACCAAAGGATATTCTTACTGGCCGCGCAACTTCCTGCCAGCAATATTCCATCCGCCAATCATTCCATCAACCTATTCAAGACATAATCACAAGCCCGCCATTATGTACGACGTCAATTTCATAGCCATTGATTTCGAAACAGCGATGCCGCAACCCGCCTCCATCTGCGAGGCTGGCATCTGTATAGTCAAACAGGGTAAGGTGAAGGAAACTCACTCCTGGCTCGTACGACCCGAAGGCAACCAGTATAGCTACTGGAACATACGCGTACATGGCATCCATCCTGAAGACACTGCCAACGCGCCCGACTTTCCCTATGTGTGGCAGCAACTGCTACCCCTTCTCGAAGAGACACCCATCCTCGTAGCCCACAATGCTGCCTTTGATATGACGTGCATTCGCCGGTCACTACAACTCTACGGGCTTGACAAGCCGAAAGCCGACTATTTCTGTTCATGCCTCACCGCCCGTCGTATCTATGACTTTCTCTGCAACAAACTTGACTATCTGTGTCAACAGTTTGAGATTACCGGAGGTACACACCACCGTGCCGGCGACGATGCCGAGATGTGCGCCCGCCTCTTCCTGCGCGAACTCAAAGACATGGGTTATCCTTCCCTTGAAGAGCTTGGACAATATCGCAAACAACTATAACCATAGAACGTATCCCATACATTATAATAGAAAAGACGGGCACACCGGCCGTTGCTCTCGCAACACAACCGGTGTGCCCGTCTCTATAAAAAACAGTATTATTTATCTCAAGTTTATGAGAAGGGCTATTCCCAACTGTACAATCCCATCTCCGCCAAGGCAGGCGTACCGCGACTCTGACGGACGACGAGACGCACATCTTGGGCTGTCACAGGCTCAGAGAGCTTGATCAGACGTTTGTAGCCAATTGTTGTACCTTTAGCCACCTCTTTCCATTTACCATCCTGCTTCACCTGAAGGACAAAGTCCTCCACACGCTGACCTTTGCGGATATCTTCCTGCAAAGAGAGGACATTGAACCGAACAGGCTGTTTCAGCGTGAATGTGACCGGTACCTCGCCCTTACCTGCTTCCTGAACAGAGATGCTCATCTTCGGACAATACGATGTATCATAGTTACCATCGATGATGGCGGCAGCCGTTGTCTTGTTCTCTCCCTTGGCGGCCTTGACCTTTGCTCCACTCAGCAGATTGTTGGAGAAGATTTTCTCCCAAAGGGCATGGAAACCCTTCAGACTGGCCACATCGGCATCAGCAAAACGGCCATCGGTAGCAGGCGGCACATTGAGTAGCAACACGCCGTTGCGTCCCACGGAGGTAAAATAGATATCCATCAGTTTCTCAGGTGTTTTCACCTTTGCATCCTGATCCTTGTGGTAGAACCATCCCGGACGGATCGACACATCAGTCTCTGCCGGATACCAAACGAGCATCTTCGCCTTCTGAATAACGTCGCGTGAGCCAAGATCCTCATCCGTCATATCACCCGTTGGAGGCGCGATATCAGCCTGCTGTGAATGAGCGGCCACGAGAGCAGGATCCATATTGCTGTTAGGCACAACACTCCATTCCGTCTCACGACCTACACCAGTCTCCGTACCTACCCAACGACAATCGGGAGCCATTCCAGAGATGACGGCATCGGGTTGGAGGTCACGGATAAGCTTATAATAACGCGGGAAATCATAGACCTGTTTCTTTCCGTTAGGACCTTCACCACAAGCACCGTCGAACCACACCTCGTAAATCTTACCATAATTGGTCAGCAGTTCCGTAAGCTGGTTACAAAAATAATCGTTATAGGCAGGCGTGCCATAAGCTGCATTGTTACGATCCCACGGCGAGAGATATACACCAAAGTGCATGCCATATTTCTTACAGGCGTCACTGACCATCTTCACCACATCACCTTTACCATCCATCCATGGCGAATTCTTCACACTATATTCGGTATAGGCAGAGGGCCAGAGACAGAAGCCATCGTGATGCTTGCACGTAAAAACAACCTGCTTAAAGCCGGCCTCCTTCAGTGTCTTCACCCATTGGTCGCAATCCATGCCCGTGGGATTGAAAGTCTTCTCACTCTCCGTTCCCTCACCCCATTCGCGGTTGGTAAACGTATTCATGCCAAAATGAATGAAGGCCGTAAGCTCTTGACGCTGCCAGGCGAACTGACGCGGAGAAGGCACGACACTGGCAGCCTTTGCCGTAATTTCATCGGGTGTGTCTGTAGGATCAATTATCACGGAATTGGTCCCCTGAGCCCAACCGGACAACGAAAGCAGACCGACTGTGGCGAGTGTCAGCACGCGATGGCCAAATGAGTTTTTTTTCATACTGTTGTTAAAAGTTAGTTATATTGTAATCATCGGATATATTCTGCAAATATAATGTAAATATCCGAAAGAATAGCAGATAACGATGCAAAATAAACCTAAAAATATCATTGTCGATCACACGGATACCTCCCTCGAAATACAAGTATCCATCCAAAATATATCATATACTTCATCCATCCAATTCACTGACACAGTACGACAAACATATTTTCCATTACACGTAATATGAGAGAGTGATTACCAACAACCCACGCCAATTCTTATTTTTAAGAGAAATATACTATTTGAAACAAAATCACACCATTTAAGTTTCAATCGAAAGCTATTTGTGTATAATTTACGCGAAATCATAATTAATAGCATAGATTCAAGAAATAGATTTGATATTTATTAATCAAAACCTTTACATTTTGGAATTATATTCGTAATTTTGTAACAGATTGATAGGTAAATAACAAATAAAGTTACACATGCAAAAAGCTGGGTTATATAACACAGCCTACGAGCACGATGCGTGCGGCGTAGGCATGGTGGTCAACATCCATGGCGGCAAGAGCCATCAGCTCGTCGACAACGCTCTGCGCGTTCTCGAAAATCTACGTCACCGTGGAGCCGAGGGCGCCGATGGCAAGACAGGTGACGGTGCAGGTATCCTCCTGCAGATTCCCCACGAGTTTATTCTTCTTCAGGGCATTCCCGTGCCAGAGAAGGGAAAATACGGCACCGGTCTCGTCTTTCTGCCCAAGGATGCCACCAAGCAGCAGGCCATCCTCTCGATCATGATCGAAGAGATAGAGCGCGAAGGTCTGCAACTGATGCATCTGCGCACCATTCCCACCAACCCCGACTGTCTCGGTGAGACAGCACTTGCCTCTGAGCCTGATGTCAAACAGGTGTTCATTACAGGCGTAAGCGACGATAAAGTTCCCACTTTTGAGCGTACCTTATATATTATACGTAAGAAGATCGAGCGTCGTGTCTCCGATCCCGACTTCTATATCTGCTCACTGTCGAGCAAAAACATCGTCTACAAGGGTATGCTCTCCAGCCTTCAGCTGCGCCAGTACTACCCAGACCTGACAAACAGCTATTTCACCAGCGGTCTGGCACTGGTTCATAGTCGTTTCTCTACAAATACATTCCCGACATGGAGCCTCGCTCAGCCCTTCCGTCTACTATGCCACAATGGTGAGATTAACACCATCCGTGGCAACCGTTCATGGATGAAAGCCCGTGAGTCGGTACTCAGTTCGGAGGCTCTTGGAGACATTCACGACATTTCTCCAATCATTCAGCCTGGCATGAGTGATTCGGCAAGCCTGGACAATGTGTTCGAATTCTTCGTCATGAGTGGCATGTCGCTCCCTCACGCACTCGCAGTGATGGTACCTGAGAGTTTCAACGACAAGAACCCCATCTCGGAAGACCTGAAGGCATTCTATGAATACCACTCCATCCTGATGGAGCCGTGGGACGGTCCTGCCGCCCTACTTTTCTCCGACGGTCGTTTCTGTGGAGGCATGCTCGACCGTAACGGTCTGCGTCCTGCCCGTTACACTATCACGAAGAACGGAACCATGGTAGTGGCCTCTGAGGTAGGCGTAATGGATTTTGATCCTACAGAGATCGCTGAGAAAGGACGTCTGCAGCCGGGCAAGATCCTGCTCATCGACACACAGGAAGGCAAGATCTACTACGATGGTGAGATCAAAGAACGGCTGGCCGCCCAACATCCCTACCGTCAATGGCTCAACACCAACCGTATCCAGCTGGAAAAGATTCACTCAGGCCGTAAAGTATCCAACGCCGTCGACGATCTGACGGTGAAGGAGCGCGAGTTCGGCTTCGGACAGGAGGATATAGACTCTACACTCATCCCCATGGCTACAAGGGGACAAGAGCCTACAGCCTCTATGGGTAACGATACGCCACTGGCTGTACTGAGCGATCGTCCGCAGATCTTCTTCAACTATTTCCGTCAGCAGTTCGCACAGGTGACCAACCCTGCCATCGACTCCATCCGCGAGAATCTCGTCATGTCGCTCACCGAATATATCGGTCGTGTGGGTACGGGTATCCTCAATCCCGACGAGACCAACTGTAAGATGGTACGGTTGCCTCATCCCATCCTGACCAATACGCAGCTCGACATCCTTTGTAACATCCGCTACAAGGGCTTTAACTCCGTGAAGCTGCCCATCCTCTTCGATGCCTCGAAGGGCGGCGTCGGCCTGCACGATGCTATCGACGAGCTCTGTCATGAAGCCGAGAAGAGCGTCGATGACGGATTCAACTATATTATCCTCACCGACCGTGGCGCCGACCGCGACCATGTGGCTATTCCCTCCCTGCTCGCAGTGAGCGCTGTCCATCATTATCTCATCAATGTGGGTAAGCGTGTACAGACAGCTCTGATCGTTGAGAGCGGTGAGATCCGCGAGGTGATGCACGCAGCCCTCCTACTCGGCTATGGCGCATCCGCTCTCTGTCCTTATATGACCTATGCCATCCTCGACGACCTTGTACGCCGCGGGAAGATTCAGGAAAATTATGCTACGGCAGAAGCTAACTACATCAATGCTGTTAAAAAAGGTCTCTTCAAGATCATGGCTAAAATGGGTATCTCTGCCATCCGTTCTTATCGCGGTGCCCAGATCTTTGAGGCTGTTGGCTTAAGTGAGAGCCTACTCAAAGCCTATTTCGGCACAGACACCTCGTCAATCGGTGGTATCGGTCTCGATAAAATCGCCGCAGATGCCAAGGCCCTGCACGACAATGCCTACAAGAGCACAGGTGTGCTGAAGAATGAGGGACTCTTCCACTGGAGAAAGGACGGCATCAAGCATGCGTGGAATCCTGAAACCATCGCTACCTTGCAGCTTGCCACCCGGAAGGGCGACTACGCATTGTTCAAGAAATACAGCCATCTGGCAGACAATGCCGAGATGCCCATCTTCCTGCGCGACTTCTTCGATATAAAGAAGAACCCCATCCCTATCGAAGAGGTGGAACCCGTAGAGGAAATCGTGAAACACTTCGTCACAGGTGCCATGTCGTTCGGTGCCCTTTCCAAAGAAGCTCACGAGGCGCTCGCCCTGGCAATGAACAAGCTTGGCGGACGCAGCAATACCGGTGAAGGCGGAGAAGACAGCTCCCGTTTCTACACACAGGTCGACGGCATCTCACTCTCCAGTAAGACCAAGCAGGTGGCTTCCGGACGCTTCGGTGTCACCACTGAATATCTCGTCAATGCTGAAGAGATACAGATCAAGGTAGCTCAAGGTGCCAAGCCCGGCGAGGGTGGCCAGCTGCCCGGATTCAAAGTTGATGAAGTGATTGCCCGTACACGCCACTCCATCCAAGGCATCTCCCTCATCTCCCCCCCACCTCACCACGATATCTACTCCATCGAGGACCTCAAGCAGCTTATCTTCGATCTGAAGAACGTCAATCCTCATGCCGCCATCTCCGTGAAGCTCGTAGCCGAAAGCGGCGTGGGCACCATCGCTGCCGGAGTGGTGAAGGCCAAGGCCGACTTGATCGTTATCTCCGGTGCCGAGGGTGGCACAGGAGCTTCGCCGGCATCATCCATGCGATTTGCAGGCATCTCGCCTGAGATCGGTCTCGCAGAGACACAGCAGACGCTGGTGAAGAATGGCCTGCGTTCTCTTACCCGTCTGCAGGTGGACGGTCAACTGAAGACCGGGCGCGATGTCATCATGATGGCGCTACTCGGTGCAGAGGAGTTCGGCTTCGGTACTGCCGCTCTCATCACACTTGGTTGTGTGATGATGCGCAAGTGTTCTTCCAACACTTGCCCCATGGGTGTGGCTACCCAGGATCCTAAACTGAGAGCCCACTTCCGTGGCGACTATCACTATCTGATCAATTTCTTCCGCTTCATAGCCCAGGAAGTACGCGAATACCTCGCAGAGATGGGCTTCAAGCATCTTAACGATATCGTCGGCCGCACCGACCTCATCCAGATCAAGCCCGAAGATACCTATCCGGTACATCCACACCTCGACTTCTCACGCCTGCTCCACCAGGAGAAAGGTGATGAAAGTTTCTACTGCACAAAGCAGCAGGATCACGAGATGGAAGGCCTGCTTGACTATCAGATGATCAGCGCATGCCGCCAAGCCATCGCCGATGGCACACAGGTCGACCTCGACTACTCCATCCGTAACACCAACCGCGCCGTAGGTGCCATGCTTGCCGGATATGTAGAGGAGCAACGCTCTAAGTGGCGTGCCGAAGGAAAGCCTGAAAACGACGATCCCGCCGCACACGTACAGATCAATGTCAAGTTCAAGGGATCAGCAGGCCAGAGCTTTGGTGCCTTCGCAGTGAAGGGAATGGACTTCAAGCTTGAGGGAGAGACCAACGACTACTTCGCCAAAGGTCTTTCTGGAGGCCGTGTCTCTATACTGCCACCTATCCGTTCCAACTTCGCCGCCGAGGACAACATGATTGCCGGCAATACCGGTCTCTATGGCGCTACCTCCGGTGAGCTGTACATCAACGGAAAAGTCGGTGAGCGTTTCGCTGTGCGTAACTCGGGAGCCATCGCTGTCGTAGAAGGTGCCGGAGACCACTGTTGTGAATATATGACTGGTGGTCGCGTAGTAGTACTCGGTGAGACCGGCCGTAACTTTGCCGCCGGTATGTCGGGCGGTGTAGCTTACGTTTGGGATCCGAAACACGATTTTGACTACTACTGTAACATGGACATGGTAGAGATCAATCTCGTAGAAGAGACCACCTACCGTAAGGAGCTTCATGAGCTTATCCGCCAGCACTGGCTCTACACAGGATCCAAGCTCGCCCGCACGATGCTCGACGACTGGAACCGCTATGTAGAGGAGTTCATCCAGGTCGTACCGATCGAGTACAAGCGTGTACTGCAGGAAGAGCAGGTACGCAAGCTCCAGCAGAAGATCGCCGATGTACAGCGCGACTATTCAGAGTAACTTAAACACAGAAGAAATTATGGGTAATCCAAAAGCATTCCTGACTGTAGACAGGAAAGAGGCCGGTTACCGGCCTATACACGACCGTATCCACGACTTCGGCGAGGTGGAACAGACGCTCAACAGCAAAGATCGCCGTACACAGGCCAGCCGCTGCATGGACTGCGGTGTGCCTTTCTGCCACTGGGCCTGCCCTCTGGGCAACAAGCCGCCTGAGTGGAACGACGCCCTCTACAAGGGCGACTGGAAACTGGCCTACGAGCTGATCAGCTCCACCAATCCCTTCCCAGAGTTCACAGGCCGCGTCTGCCCCGCGCTCTGCGAGAAAGCCTGCGTACTCAACCTCATGGACCACGAGCCTACCACCAACCGCGAGGACGAGTGTGCCATTGCCGAGCATGCCTTTGAAGAAGACTATGTAAAAGTGGAGAAGGCTGAGCCTAACGGGCATAAAGTGGTGATCATCGGTGCCGGACCAGCCGGTCTGGCTGCTGCTGACACACTCGTCCGCAAGGGTTATGATGTCACCGTCATCGACCGTCACATGAATGCAGGCGGTCTGCTACGCTACGGCATCCCTAACTTCAAGCTCAATAAGGCAATCATCGACCGCCGCATGAATTTCCTGCGCGAAGAAGGCATCCACTTCATCTTTGGTGCCAATATCGACCTCGTCGCACTTGCACAGGGTAAGCTGAAGGCCACCGCCGTAGGAGCCACCAATCCTACTGCTGCTGAAGGTAGTGCCGTGAAAGACCTGCCCGACATCCACGATGCCGCTGTGCTCGTTGCTACGGGCACTCCGACAGCCCGTGACCTGAAGATCCCTGGACGCGACCTTCACGGAGTCTATTTTGCCCTTGACATCCTCGGTCAGCAGAACCAAGTGCTCACCGGCGAGCTCAACGAGAGCTCCATGCCCAAAGATGTGGAACGCATCACAGCTAAGGATAAGGATGTACTCGTCATCGGAGGCGGCGACACCGGTTCCGACTGCATCGGTACAGCCCACCGTCAAGGCTGCCGAAGCGTCACGCAGATCGAGATCATGCCGAAGCCTGTCGAGGGTCCCGATGATCCCAAGAACCCATGGCCGAACTGGCCCCGTACGTTGAAGACCACATCTTCACACGAGGAAGGCTGCATACGTCGATGGAACATCAACTCACTGGAGTTTATCGGTAGAAACGGACATCTCACAGGAGTCCGTGTACAGCCTATCGACTGGAAGCCCAATCCCGATGGTGGACGGCCCATCATGGTCGAGGCAGGCAAGCCCGAAGTGATCAAGTGCCAGATGGCACTACTGGCCATGGGCTTCCTGCGTCCGCAGTACGAAGAGGCACTGACTGCACAGAAGAACGTTTTCTTCATCGGTGACGCAGCCCATGGAGCCAGCCTCGTGGTACGTGCCATGGCCGACGCTATACAGACAACTGAGAAGATCGACAAATTCTTCGGTTTAACACGATAGGACTTATTACCAAGAGAGTCCCGGCAATCGTTATTGCCGGGGTTCTAAAGATAATATACCCTCATACCATGTCCTTTAGCTGAACCCCGATCCATTTTCCGAATGCCTTGGGAGGACATGGCAACCTATCAATTCTATCCCCGTTCAGCTCGAGGGAGTGTCACTTTTGAGCACTCCCTCTTTTTATCATCTTACGTTGCCAAACACTATAGGACCGACAACGGCAAGTCATAAAAACAGACAGAATATGCACAGATGCAAGTGGGTCAATCCCGCCAATGAACTATACGTTAAATATCACGATGAGGAATGGGGACGTCCCCTTCACGATGACCACCAACTCTTCGAACTGCTCATCCTTGAAGGCTGTCAGGCCGGATTGTCATGGGAGACCATACTCAATAAGCGTGAAAACTACCGGAGAGCCTATAAAGGTTTCGACCCACAGACCGTCGCTCTCTTCGATGCACATGATGAGGAGAGACTACGCAATGACGCAGGCATCATCCGAAACCGTCTAAAGATCACCGCCAGCATTACCAATGCCCGAGCATTCCTTCGGATACAGCAACAATGGGGATCATTCGACCGATATATCTGGCATTTCACCGACGGACGCCCTCTCATAGAACCCTACACAGCACGAACCAATTCCCCTCTCTCCGACGAGATATCTAAAGATCTGAGACGACACGGCATGAAATTTGTTGGAACGACAATCATATATAGCTTCTTGCAAGCCATTGGGATCATTAATGCACATGGACCAGAATGCGACCTGCACCCGTAAACAACTGCCAACCGTAATCATTTATTGTCATATCGTCTTATTGACTTACCCGATATCCAAATCATTCAAGGCCTCTAATAAAAATTCGAGATAAGACATCCATATTACGACACTGAAATAAAGATTTATCCGGAAGAAATTGGATATATCATAGTTTTTATTTAATTTTACAAGAAAAATAAAATGACCTATCGAAACATTCTACTACTTCCTGCTGCCCTTACCTTTCTACCGGCATTGTCGCAGGAGCGTCCCAACATCGTCATCATCATTGCCGATGATCTTGGGTACGGTGATGTGAGTGCCTATGGACAGGCAACAATCCACACACCCAACATCGACCGGTTAGCACACGGAGGAATGAGCTTTACCGACGGACATGCCACCTCCGCCACCTCCACGCCCAGTCGTTACGGTCTGCTTACCGGCATGTACCCCTGGCGCAAGAATGCACAGATTCTCCCAGGAGACGCGCCGTTGATCATCGACACCCTGCAATGGACCCTTCCTAAAATGCTGCACCAAGCCGGATACACCACCGCAGCCATCGGCAAATGGCATCTCGGCATGGGTATAGGACACATCGACTGGAACAAGCCCATCACGCCATCGGCCAACAGCACCGGCTTTGATTATACCTGTCTGATGGCCGCTACTGTTGACCGCGTCCCTACCGTGTATGTAGAAAACGGGCAGGTCCTCGGTCTCGATCCGCAAGACCCTATCTATGTTGACTATCATCACAACTTCGATGGTGAGCCGACAGCACTCAATCATCCTGAAATGCTACGACTGCAGTGGTCACATGGTCACCAAGGTACCATCGTGAATGGCATCTCGCGCATCGGTTATATGAAAGGTGGACATTCGGCCCGATGGAACGATTCCACAATGGCCCCTTACTTCTTAGACCGCATGCGACAATGGCTCGACACTATTCCTCGTACCCGTCCCTTCTTCCTCTATTATGCCCTGCACGAGCCTCATGTCCCCAGAGTTCCATCAAAACCCTTTGACGGCAAGAGCGGCATGGGAGCACGAGGTGATGTGGTGCTCGAGGCCGACTGGTGCGTCGGGGAGCTAATGAAAGCTCTCGACGAACGTGGACTAACTGACAACACGCTCGTCATCTTCACTAGCGACAATGGTCCCGTGCTCAACGACGGATATAAGGACCAGGCCGTAGAGTTGGCTGGTGACCATGATCCGAACGGTGGATATCGAGGTGGCAAATACAGCCTCTTTGACGCAGGTACTCGTGTTCCTTTCTTCGTCTATTGGCGCAGACATATCCAACCGGGTGTCTGCTCCTCACTTGTCTCTCAGCTGGATTTGGCCGCCTCGTTGGCACAATTGACTGGACAGCCTCTTCCATACGGTCTTGACTCCAAGCCCTATCCTGACACCTTTCTAGGAAAATCGAGAAAAGGACGAAAGGCGCTGATCGTTGAAGCCTACGGCCATCTGGCCTTGCGCTACGGTCACTATGCCATGATACCGCCTTACAAAGGCAAAAAAGTCAGCGTTGAAGGCATCGAGACGGGTCTGGATAATCACTATACCCTTTATGACCTGCAATCTGACCCTCATCAGCAGCATGACCTGTCACAAGAAAAGCCTCATCTGTTGAAGAAGCTCAAAAAGATTTTCGCGAAGCTCACAGGAGGAAAGATGGAAGAAGCCATTAAAGCTGGTCTGAAAAAATAAAGATCGCTATAGAAACGGCATCTTGTCCTGTGTTTTAATTATGTTAAATATCGTACACGTGTGCGAAAAAGCGTCACGGCAAGACCCACGTATCGAAGATTTTGAGTATCTTTGGACAAATAAAAACAAGCCACAGCCCTCAAGGAAAAGCATTGACCCTATAGCCTCCCTGGAGGGCAAGCTGACAAGAAGAGACAAACCATCATGCAAGCAATACGAAAATATCTTCTCTCCCTGGCTATCCTTACCCTGCCCCTCTCTCTGGCTGCCCAAAAGATAACACTGGGCTCCTGCACCATTACGGAGATGGGCATAAAAGGAACGTATAAAGGAGAGATGAGCGGCGGCAAGCCCAATGGCAAAGGTTCTGTAGTGTACGAGAACGGAAACACCTACGAAGGTGAATACGTGAAGGGGTACCGTCAGGGCCATGGCGTCTATACGTTTGCCGACGGGGAGAAATATGACGGAGAATGGGTGCTCAACCAACAAAACGGCCATGGCACCTACTACTTCTCCAACAACAACAAATATGTCGGGCTGTGGTATCGCGACTATCAGCATGGTCACGGCGTGATGTATTATTTCAACGGCGATGTATATGACGGCCAGTGGTATCAAGACAAGCGCCAGGGCAAAGGCCGCTATACCTACGCCAACGGTGCCTACTACCAGGGAATGTGGAAAGACGACAAGAAAGAAGGCAAAGGCTTCTTTGACTGGGGAGACGGCACGACCTACGATGGCGAATGGGCCAACAACCAGCGGTCGGGATACGGCGTCAACCGATATGCCGACGGCGACGTCTACAAAGGACAATGGAAAGACGACATCCAACAGGGCCGCGGCATTTATATCTTCCAAAACGGCGACGAATACGAAGGAGACTACGACCAGGGCGAACGCTCCGGAGAAGGTATCCTGCGCTATAACAACGGCGACCGATATACCGGCCACTTCCTAGAAGGCAACAAAGACGGCATGGGCGTCTTTGTCTGGGACAACGGCGACCGATATGAAGGCACATGGAAGAACGACCTGCAAGAGGGGCACGGGAAGCTGACCAAAAAGAACGGTGATGTCTACGAAGGTGACTTCTCCAAGGGACAGCTCAACGGGCAGGTGATCATCCACTATGCCGACGGCACCCGATTCAAAGGCTACTACAAAGACGGCAAGCGCAATGGCAAGGCCATCGAAGAGACTAAAGACGGCAAACGTTTTGAAGGCTCTTATGTCAACGACCAACGCGACGGACACTATGTGGAGAAAGACCGCAACGGAAATGTCACGGCGGAAGGACACTATGAAAATGGCATGCGATTCGCCGACTAATGCACAACAAAAAATACACGTAAGTAATAATAAAAGAATTAAACTGTAAATACTTATGGTGAAAAGTAAGAAAACGAGTGCAGCAACCAAAACAACCGCCACTCCTAAAACGAAAACAGCAACCAAAACGACCGTTGCACCTAAACACATTGGTATTGTAAAGAACGACCCCTATCTGGAGCCCTACGAAGATGCCATCCGTGGCCGGCACGACCACGCCTTATGGAAAATCGACCAACTGACACAAGGTGGCAAGATCACCCTCTCCGACTTTGCCAATGGCCACGAATACTACGGACTTCATCATACCACACGAGATGGATGGGTCTTCCGTGAGTGGGCACCCAATGCTACTGACATCTATCTCGTCGGTGATTTCAACGACTGGCAGGAAACGGAGAAATATCGTTGCACACGTATCGACAACGGCAACTGGGAGCTCAAACTCCCTGCCAAGGCCATGAAACACGGTGACCTGTACAAGATGCACGTGAAATGGAACGGTGGCGAGGGAGAGCGTATCCCCGCATGGTGCCGACGCGTCGTACAAGACGACCGCACAAAAATATTCTCAGCCCAGGTATGGGATCCTGAGCATCCCTATGTATGGAAGAAAAAGACTTTCCGTCCCCATCGCGATCCTCTCTTTATCTATGAATGCCATGTAGGCATGGCACAGGATGCCGAAAAGGTAGGTACATATACCGAATTTAAAGACAACGTACTGCCCCGTATCATCAAGGACGGATACAATTGCATACAGATCATGGCTATTCAGGAGCATCCCTATTATGGCTCTTTCGGCTATCATGTCAGTTCTTTCTTCGCTCCCTCAAGCCGATTCGGCACGCCCGAGGAGCTGAAAGCACTCATCGACGCAGCCCATCAGCAGGGTGTAGCCGTGATTATGGACATCGTACACTCCCACGCCGTGAAGAACGAAGTGGAGGGACTAGGCAACCTTGCCGGCGATCCTAACCAATATTTCTATCCCGGCGAACGTCATGAGCATCCGGCTTGGGACAGCCTTTGCTTCGACTACGGCAAAGATGACGTAATTCATTTCCTGCTCTCTAACTGCAAATACTGGCTGGAGGAATACCATTTCGATGGTTTCCGCTTCGACGGTGTCACCTCTATGCTTTACTATAGCCATGGTCTCGGTGAAGCCTTCACCAACTACGGCGACTATTTCAATGGTCACGAAGATGACAACGCCATCTGTTATCTCACCCTCGCCAACGAACTGATACATGAAGTGAATCCCAATGCCTTCACTATTGCCGAAGAGGTGAGCGGTATGCCCGGACTGGCTGCCAAGTTCAAGGATGGCGGCTTCGGCTTCGACTACCGCATGGCTATGAATATTCCCGATTACTGGATCAAGACGATCAAGGAAAGACGGGATGAGGACTGGAAGCCCTCTTCTATCTTCTGGGAGGTTCGCAACCGCCGTGTCGATGAGAAGACCGTCTCCTATTGCGAAAGTCATGACCAGGCTCTCGTGGGTGACAAGACTATCATCTTCCGTCTCATTGACGCCGACATGTATTGGCATTTCAAGAAAGGCGATGAGAACGACCTCGTACACCGCGGCATCGCCCTGCATAAGATGATCCGTCTCGTCACAGCAGCTGCCATCAATGGTGGATACCTCAATTTCATGGGCAACGAGTTTGGCCACCCCGAATGGATCGACTTCCCACGCGAAGGCAATGGGTGGAGTTATAAATATGCACGCCGCCAGTGGAATCTGGTCGACAACAAAGACCTGTGCTACCACTATCTCGGCGATTTCGACAAGGCCATGCTGGAAACACTCAAGAGCGAGAAAGCCTTTAACCGTACTCCTGTTCAGGAGATATGGCATAATGACGGCGACCAGATTCTCTGCTTCTCACGCGGATCGCTTATTTTTGTGTTCAACTTCTCGCCCACCCGCTCATTCACCGATTACGGCTTCCTTGTACCCGAAGGCAGTTACAATGTCGTACTCGACAGCGACTCTCCCGCCTTCGGAGGCAATGGGCTCAATGACGACAGCGTGGAGCACATGACCGTGCCCGATCCCCTCTACGCACCCGACCACAAGGGCTGGCTCAAGCTCTATGTGCCTGCCCGTTGCGCTTTAGTGCTTCGCAAAAAATAAAACATATAATGTCAATAAACATCAAGTCTACCGGCACGGTCATGCGTGTGACGTGTGCCGGTTTTTTCTTGCTATTCTCTTTCTTCTACGTCTACAATTATCAGGCCGACATACTTTATGTCTTGCAGCATGTGCTGTCAGGAGGCGTGACAACCTACAACCGCACCATCGGTGCAGTGCTCATCGTACTCCTGCTGTATTTGCTACATGCCGCAATGGTAGCCGTCACCTCCTTGCGGGGACAGGCTTATGCCCTCACCTATTTCCCGTCCATGCTTCTGCTAGGCATCCTCACCGACGTGGAAACATGTATGGGCAGTTCCGGCTATCCTGGTCATTGGGTATGGCTGTTTCCCCTGCTCATGGTGCTTTATGCGGGAGTGGTCTATGTGTGCCGACAACTGGAATCAGTCGCCCGTCCTGCACTTTCTGAAGGATTTTTCTCCCGCACTACGTGGGGCAACCTGCTACTGATGGTTCTTATGGCATTCATGACAGGCTCTATCGGCTGCAACGATGATCTGACCCATTTCCGCACATCGATGGAATGCCGCATGCATGAAGGCAACGACGATGCTGCTCTCGCCATCGGCGCCAAATCGACAGCTACAGACTCCACCTTGACAATGCTCCGTATATGGGCGCTCAGCGAGAAGGGAGAACTGGGTGACCGGTTGTTCTCTTATCCCCTCGTGGGAGGCAGCGATGCCATGCTCCCCAATGGTCATAGCATCCGCCTGCTGCTACTTCCGGAGAAAAAACTTTATAGCCACCTTGGAGTCTATTTCCGTCAGAAACTAAGTCCCATCATATATCTGGAGAAGCTCCACCAACGCCATTATGCTACCAAGGCGGCACATGACTGGCTCCTGTCAGCCTACCTGCTTGACGGCCGGTTGGACGACTTCGTTCGCGCACTGCCCCGCTACTATAAAATATCGGGTGCCCTGCCGCTCCACTACCGGGAGGCTCTGACGCTCTACACGCACCTGCGCGCCCATCCTATCATTATCTATCACAGCACAGTGATGGATCAGGATTATGAAGATATGCTCGAGCTGGAGAAGAAATATACCCACCCGGAAGAACGTGCCAACATGATCCGCGACACGTATGGCAAGACATACTGGTGGTACTACTATCAGTTGACAAATAGATATAAACAAGAAGACTAACCAAAACCTAACAAAACAGGCTGCCACTGTCAGTCGCAGCCACACGACAAATCCCCGGTATCATGATATCCGCATCATGATCCGGGGATTTCTCTATCTTTTCTCAAGCATTGGATATTCGAGAAATTTAGGCTCACTCGATAAATATAGGGGAGATATGCTGCTCAGATGAAGTACAGGGGTGAAAAGCAGTGGAATGGCCCAAGGGCGCGTATGAAATGAATGCGGGAAATGAAACCCGGATCATGCGGCATGAATCCTACCGGCTGCCCGTGACGGTTCTTGTCTGACTTCCTGTAACGGT
>ERZ827043.277-NODE-277-length-67180-cov-11.719300_pt1 | contig 67180 bp, 67 predicted proteins | sample MGYA00519923_ERZ827043 | MGnify/ENA primary metagenome ERZ827043 (study PRJEB31778, sample SAMEA3449251) | human gut metagenome | biome: human gut; feature: human-associated habitat; material: faeces | place: United Kingdom | collected 2010/2012 ... | reverse complement strand
TGGTATCGGCAACGATCTTGCCGGTCTCGTCAAGTATTACTGCCTTTGTGTAGGTGGAGCCTACGTCGCAGCCGCCGAAATATTTCATTTTTCTTTCCTCCAGTTTATTTCTTTTCGCATAGCGAATTAATTAGGTACTGTTTTTTCTGTCTCCCGCTCAGGATGCGTTCATGCGCATCCTAAGCGGAAAAGATGGTAAGGTGATGCTTTTGCGGTAATCGCACGTCGCCCCTTTACCGAATGAAAACGAAGATTTTCATTCGGAGAGGAGGAGCAAAGCGTCAGGATAAGAAGCCTCGCGCAAGCGGGGATTCGTTCCGAAAGCTTTTGCTCCGACGACTTACATACATACCTCGTCCTCGAACTCGACGAGGGACGGGTCGACAGGCTCTGCCTTCATGACGGTACGCATGTACTCGTTGACCTTGTCGCGCATGGTGCGGCGGGAAACGGTACGCGGGTCCATAAGATCGTGCTCGACCCAGATCAGGTCGTAACCGCGCTCACGGCCCTGATCGTCCAGGATGCCCTGAACAGTGGCCATGTTCTTGCAGGCGACGTTCTGATACATGATGATGAGCTTCGCGTTCCAATCCTCGCACTGACGCCACAGCTCGTCGACGACGTTCTGGTAACCGCCGTTGGTGTGACGACGCATGACCATACGCTCATACAGACGCGCAAGGTCGCGCATTGCTTCTTCCTTATCCTCGGTCTCAAGAGGCTTGGTGAAGTTGAGGGATTCCATCTCGACCAGGACGTTGATGCCCCAGCAGTTGGCAGCCCAGTTGGAGAAGTTGGCGTAGTAGTGAGCCGGGCAGGACCAGACGATGGCGCGGTACTTCATCTTGCCGGGCCAAGGCTCTTCCTTGTTTGCGTAGGCCTTCATGAGCAGGTCGTTGACCTTCTCGAAGGTCTTGATGGTACGGGGATCAGCGCCGCCGTCCATCTCGTAGTTCCACTTGCGGAACAGCTCATAGCACGGGCCGAGCAGCTGCGGGTAAGCGCTCTTGTTGACTTCCCACTTCTGCAGCTCGTACTCGGTCTCCTTATTGAAGCGCTTGATCTGAGTGAAGTAAGCGTCCCAATTCCACTTTGCGCCGGTCTTCTGCTCAATGAACTTGATGCAGGCCTTGATGTCCTCAGCGCCCATCTGAACGGTCTCCTCATCCATGTAGCGGACGGGGAAGCAGAGATGGAACACGGGAACGTTCGGGAAGCGGCGGGAGTAGTAAGAAGAGGCCATGGTGGAGCCGTCGCAGGGCATGGAGGAGGAGAGGAAGCAGGAGCCCATGTGAGGCAGAGCGTCGGTAACGAGCGCGCCGCACTCGGAGGAAGGAACGGGGCAGCAGTCAGCGGGCAGACCGAAGGACTCAACAGCGTCAATGTAAGGCACGCAGGTGAGCTGGTCTATCTCGGAGACGAGGAACACTGCCAGCAGCTGGTGGGGGAAGCCATACAGATCGGGGAAACCGGCCATGATCTGACCCATGGTCATCTCATCGAACAGGACGGTTCTCTGGTTGAGGGCTTCGCAGTTGCCGTTCTTCTTATCGCACTTTGCGGAGAGCACGAGGTTCTCAGCAACGTAACGGAACACATCATAAATGAGCAGATGGCTCATGCGGAGGTTGGAGCCGCGCAGACCCATGATGTTCTTGTCCATGAAGCCGTGGCAGCAGAAATAGGAGACCATCCAGCGGTAGTACAGAGTAGCGTTGAGGGCGGGGATGAGGTCCTTGGAGAAGGTCATCAGCAGCATACCCCACATGCGTGCCCACTCATAGAAGTCATAAGCGGTGTCCTTGATACCGCGCCACTCACGGCGGACGGTAGCCATGGCGCCCTTGCGGTACAGGCGGCCGAGACGGCGCTCACCGTTGAGGATGACGTCCTTCTTGTTCTCGGCGTCGAGAGCCATGAAAGCCTCGAACTCTTCCTTGACGCGCTTGCCGTCGGCCTTCGCGTCCTCTACGCGGTCAAGCCCGAACTGCTTCCAGTCGGTAGCCTTGAGCATGTCCCATGCTATGGTGCCGACTTCCTTGAGGTTCTCCCACTGCGCTTTCCAGTTTATCTCGTCCTTGCAGCGGAAAAACTCGGGATTCGGGTACTGTATCTTTTCCTTCTTAGCCATTATGCTTTGCCCTCCTCTTTGTGGATGCGTTTGATCTCAAGGGATTCAACAAAGGCCTGAACACGGGTGCGCAGCTGACCGGAATTACCGTTGTTGTACAGTCTGTCGATAGACAGGACAGGCCAGCCGTACTCATCGTGCATGATGTGGGACGCAAGAGCGCGCTCAAAGCCCCAGTAGTCGCAGTACTTCATCTGCTCATAGATGATGCCCTCGGCGTTATACTCCTTGGCGAGACGGTCAGCCGTCTCACGGCGCTGGAGGACCTTCTCATCGGCTATGTAGCGTGCGCACTCGGAGTGCTCCATGACGTGCAGGCAGATCTGACGCAGAGCGTCCTCATCGTCCTTGAGCTCGATGACCTCGCGGCCGGGAGTGGAGCCGAAGCAGAAGCGGTCGGAAACGACCAGAGCGCCGCAGCCCTCGATGAGCTTGGTCAGGTCGGGATCGTCGATCTCGGAGCCGACGATGGCGACTCTCGCGCGGAACGGGCTGACCTTATCGGGCTTGCGCTTCTTCAGCTCAGCCAGAGTCTCACGCAGGTAAGGCAGGATCAGGCGCTTCGGGCAGGTGTAGGAAACGAGGTTGATGACATGAAACTCGTAACCGGTGATGACAGGGTTCTCAGCCTTGCGCATCTCGCCTATTTCGGAGATGATGGAGCAGACCTCGTTGTGCTCGGCGACGGCGGCGCGGATAGCCGCGTCGGAGGTGTCGACGCCGAAGACCTCGGTGAGCCTGTCGAGAACGCGCAGACGCATCTGCTTGACATAGGAGTCAAGGGTGTAGTCGGTAATTTTGTAAGGAATGTCGCAGTGGGTAACGAAGAAGCTGGGCTTCTCGTTTACCTTGAGGATATCGAAATGCTCCATTGCGCGGTTCATCATGGAGCAGGCATCGACGCCGATCATCGCATCGAGGAACTGATAGCCGCCCTCTATGCCGCGCTCGACCAGTGCTCTGGCGTATTCGCAGGTATAGTTGGACATGTAATAGGTCGCGATGTCGATGGAGCCGGTGTGCGGTGCGCGGAGTCTTACCGAGAAGCAGTTACCGACATTGAGCAGTGCCTCGGGGACATGGTAGCAGGTATAGCCGAGGCAGATATCGCCTTCAGCCTGAGCCTTCTGTACCAGCTCATTGTCAGCGTTCTCAAGCAGTTTTTCAAAGTAGATAAGATGCTTAAGATCTTTCAAATGTTACACCTCTTCTTCAAAGTATTTCTATTTTTTGGAGTGCGTCCTTCACTCCTGTGAGCACAGCGGAATCCGCAGGCAGCTCCAATACGCTCTTGCCCTTGATGTCGTTTGCGGCAAAAGCACTGTCCGCGGGGATGAATGACAGGATCTCAACGCCCGGCACCGTGATGAGATCGGCAAGCTCGGGGTTCGTGACCCTGTTGACGATGACGCCTATCCTGTCATAAGCGATAAGCTCATCCGCCACATTCTTGATGGTGGAGACGACCTGTGCACCCTTCTTGCTCTGGTCGGTCACAAGCAGCAGGTGCGTGACCTTCTCCATAACACGGCGCTGGATCTGTTCGATCCCGGCCTCTCCGTCGATAACAACGTAGTCAAAGCTGTTGGCAAGCAGGCCGATGACCTCCTTGAGATAGGAGTTGACCTTGCAGTAGCAGCCGGAGCTCTCCGGCCGGCCGATTGCCAGAAATGCGAAGCCCGGCATTTCAACCAGCGCGTCGAAGATCCTGAATCTCGCCTCGCTGAGAAGCTCGAGCGCTTCCTTGGTCTCGCCGTTTTCAACGCTGTCGACAATGCCCATGCGGATATCATCCAGCGTCAGCTTTACATCCACGCCAAGAGCAACGGACAGACCGACAGCCGGGTCCGCGTCAATGGCCAGTATCTTCTTGTCAGGATATTTCTCGACAAGCAGCCTGACTATTGAAGCGGAAATGGAAGTTTTGCCGACGCCGCCTTTACCTGCAACCGTGATAATCTTGGCTTTTTTATCCATGTACTTACCCCCAATCTGCGCATAATAGCAGTAACACATCTTCGTCAGTATTCTAACACAAGGGGCACGAATATGCAAGATAAACAGTTAGCATTTCTTAATTTTGCATACTTTTGAGTATTTTGTCGCGTACATGGAGCGTCATTGTTTAGACAATCACAAGCCGTTGTAAAAGTCTGTTAAAAATTTTTAACGAACGGCGCAAATATCCCCTCGATACCGCTTAAAATGAGCGCGCCGCGGCTGCGGCGCGCCCTGTTCCGGTGATCTTTTACACGTACTGCTTGCGGGGAATTTTGTCATAGTGCCTGAGAAGGATCGGTTCGACAAAGCGGGAGAGAAATTTCATATCGAGGTTGAAGAAATATATAGTAAAGGTGACGGTGAAGAACCCGGCGGCGCTGCCGAGAATCGCAAGCGGTATCTTTTTCGCGTTCATGCTGAAGCTCCTTTCCTTTTCATTACCACGCGTTCTCGTCCGGGAGCACCTCGATCGACGGATCGAGCGGCTCCTCGCGCATCACGGTGCGCATATAGACATTGAACTGGTCGCGTATGGCCTGACGGGTGTACACGCGCGGATCGCAGAGGTCGTGGCAGACCCAGACGAGGTGCAGCCCGCGCTCTCTGGCCTGCTCCTCAAACTGGCCGTGCATACCGGTGAGCGCCTTGCAGGACATGTGCTCCCACATCATTACCATGTCGGCGTTCATTTTTTCGCACAGCTCCCACAGCTCATCGACGAGCACCTTGTACCCGCCGTGGGTGCGGTTGCGCATTATCATGTTTTCGGTGAGATAGGCCATGTCGTAATACGCCTGCTCGCGGTTCTCGGGAGTGTCCTCCTCGGCGATCTCCTTACTGATGACCATGGAGAGCATATCCGTCAGCGGGACGACGCCCCAGCAGTGTACCATCCAGTTGAGCATATCGATGACATACTGCGGCTGGACGCCCCAGACGATGCAGCGGTGACGGTACTCTGGCGCCATCATCGTCTTTCTCTCGTAGCCCTGGCGGACGAGTTTCATTATCTTCTTGTCTATCGGCGGGAACTCCGCGGAGCGGCCGCAGTTGCCCATGTAGTTGGTGTCGTTATACAGAGAGAACACCGCGCCGACGAACTGCGGGTACGGCGTACTGTTGACCTCGAGCCACTCCCAGCGGTCACGCGTCGTCTGGTTCACGCGCTTGGCGCACTCGAAGTAGGCCTTCCAGTCCCACTTCACGCCCATCTTCTCCTCGACGAAGGCGATGGCGTTTTTCATATCCTGCGCGGCGTACTCCTGCACGTCCTCCTCCCTGTGGCGCATCGGCGCGACGAGCTGGAAGGTCGGGATGCCGTACTCCCGCTCAAGGCGCTTTGCGATGATGCCGTTGCCCATGAGGGAGCCGTCGCAGGTGGTGTTGACCTGAACGGCGCATTTGCCGAGGACGGGGAAGTCATCGTCGATGGAGATACCGGCCTCCGCCTCAGGCATGGGGCACACGTCGCCGGGGATGCCGAACTGCTGGGCGACGTCAAGATAGTGGGTAGTGGAATACTGATTTAAGAGGTTTGCAGAGAACATTGTGGGTATTTCGCGCAGAATTGCCTTCAAAGTGGGGAAGCCCATCATAAACGCGGTCATGGCGTTCTCATCGCTCAGGACGCATCTGTCGGAAAACTCGACGTCGTTTCCGGTGCGGCGGTCGCCGCGGATGCTGTTGTCGATAGTCATGGCGACGTCCTTGACGACGAAGTCCATAGCGGTATGTACTATGCGCAGCGGCTCATCGCGCAGACCCATAGTGAACTTATCGAGCATGTGCGGCACGGCGAGGTAGTTTGCAAACCAGCGGTAGCGGAACATGGCCTTCACGTTGCGCGGCTTTGCGATGACCCCGGCGAGGATGGAGAGGATATACAGCCATCTGCCGTAATCATAAAGCGTGTCCCTGATCCCGCGCCACTCGCGGCGGCGGCGGACCTTGCCGCCGTCAAACAGCACGCCGAGCTTTTCTTCACCGATGCGCTCTCTGTCGTTTACAACAATAGCCATTATTTCGCACCTCCCTGAAGCTTCTTGATCTCAATGCTTTCCACAAAGGCCTGCACGCGCGTGCGCATCTGGCCGAGAGCCGAGGCAATATTATAAGGCCTGTCGACCGAGAGGACAGGATAGCCATAGTCATCGCGCAGCATCGTCGAACCCATAAGGCGCTCATACGCCCACGGGTCGCAGAACTTGATCTGCTCGTACACAATGCCGTCCGCGCCGTACTCCTTGGCAATGTCGTTCACATACTGCTTGCGGCCGTAGACCTTCGCCATGTTCATCGTGCGCGGGCACTGGCCGCGGTACACATACTGACGGCACAGCTGGGTGAGCGCGTCCTCCCCGTCGCTCAGCTCTATCACGTCGCGCCCGGGGAGCGAGCCGAAGCAGAAACGGTCGGCGCAGACATAAGCGCCGGTATCCTCGATAAGCTTAATGAAGCCGCTGTCATCGACCTCGGAGCCGACTATCGCAAGACGCGCGCGGTAGGGCTTGGTCTCCGCCTCGCGCGCTTTCAGCTCCTCAAGCGTCTCCTCAAGCTTATCGAGGAGCAGGTATTTAGGTGCAAGATATGTAGCGAGTGTCAGCACATGGAACTCATAGCCCGTGATGCGCGGGCGCTCTTCCTTGCGGAAGTCGCCGATCTCACGGATGATGCGGCAGACGCGGTTATGCTGCTCCACGGCCTTTCTGATGGCGGCGTCAGAAATATCGATGCCGTAATTTTCGTGCAGGGGCTTTAAGATATGGTTCTCGCACTGGAGCTTCAGCAGAGCCACGCCGTTTTCATCGGCCTTGAGGGGGAGCTCCATATACTGCCAGAAGAACTTATCGTTCCCCTCCCCCATGGTTTTAAGCAGCTCCATGTTCTCCACGCAGCGGTTCATCATCGTGCAGCCGTCGGGCGCGATGACGCAGTCGGCAAAGTTGAATCCGCCCTCTATCGCGCGCTCGAGCAGGGCGCGGCTCGTCTCGCACAGGAAGCTTGTCATATAATAGGTCGCAATATCCATCGAACCCGTGTGCGGTGCGGACAGGCGTACAGAAAACACGCCGTCGAGGTTCAGCAGCGGCTCGGGCGTGTTCTCGCATACGAAGGCGGCGCAGACTTTGCCTTCGTTTTTCGCTTGGGTGATCAAGGCGTTGTTTGCCTCCTGGAGGAGGTTTTCAAAGAAGCTAAGGTACTTCAGGTCTCTCATCGCGTTCCCCCCAAATTATTATTTCTTTCCATCCATCCGTTCAGGATTGTTAACATTACATCACTGTATACGTCTATAATCAATTTGAATATTCAATTTATACATATATGTCTAAATTTATATCGCGTGTTTGTAAACATTCCACAATCAAATATATGTTTTATACAAATCAATGAAACATACATCGTTTTTATTCACAATGGCAAAATTAAGTTCCGTATTTTCTGGGTACAAACATCTTTATTTTTCCGGCGCGATAGGGTATAATCACCATATATCCTATGAGGAGGTTTTTGATATGAAGCAGTATTTTGAAATAGTAGACGTCATGGGGCGCGAGATCCTTGACTCCCGCGGCAACCCGACTGTCGAGGTAGAAGTCACGCTGGACGACGGCACCGTCGGCCGTGCGGCTGTCCCCTCCGGTGCATCCACCGGTATGTACGAAGCCTGCGAGCTGCGCGACGGCGACAAAAGCCGTTACGGCGGCAAGGGCGTTCAGCTTGCGGTCGAGAACGTCAACGGCGAGATCGCCGAAGCGATGGTCGGCCTCAACGCACTTGACCAGACCTCTATCGATAAAATGCTTATCGAGATAGATGGCACCCCGAACAAGACCCGTCTCGGCGCCAACGCCATCCTCGGCGCGTCCCTCGCGACGGCGAAGGCCGCGGCCGAAGCCACCGGCATGAGCCTTTATAACTACATCGGCGGCGTGAACGCGAAGACCCTGCCCGTGCCGATGATGAACGTGCTCAACGGCGGCGCGCACGCCACGGGCTCGAATGTTGATATTCAGGAGTTTATGATAATGCCCGTCGGTGCCGGGAGCTTCAAGGAAGCGCTCAGAATGTGCGCCGAGGTGTTCCATACGCTCAAGAAAGTCGTCCCCGCCTCCGGTGTCGGCGATGAGGGCGGCTATGCTCCGAACCTTGACAGCGACGAGGACGCGCTCAAGGCGCTTGTCACCGCTATCGAAAAGGCCGGCTACAAGCCCGGCGAGGACTTCAAGATCGCTATCGACGGCGCGGTCAGCGATTGGTACAGCGAGGAGGACAAGTGCTACCACCTGCCCAAGCGCGGCGTCACGATGACGAGCGAGCAGATGATCGACATGTGGGAGGACTTTGTGAATAAGTACCCCATCGTCTCCATTGAGGATGGCCTCGGTGAGAACGACTGGGAGGGCTGGCAGCTCATGACCAAGCGCCTCGGCCACCGCATCCAGATAGTCGGCGACGATCTGTTTGTCACGAACACCGCACGCATCAAGAAGGGCATCGAGCTCGGCGCGGCAAACGCGGTGCTCATAAAGCTCAACCAGATCGGCACCCTGACCGAGACGCTCGACGCCATCCAGATGGCGCACCGCGCAGGCTGGACGGCCGTCGTCTCCCACCGCTCCGGTGAGACTGAGGACACCACCATCGCCGATATCTCCGTTGCGGTGAACGCAGGGCAGATCAAGACCGGCGCGCCGTCAAGGACTGACCGCGTCGCGAAGTACAACCAGCTGCTGCGCATCGAGGAGGAGCTCTTCGACGTGCCGCAGTACCCCGGCAAGGACGCTTTCTTCTCCATAAAGTAACAGCAAAAAATCCAAATAAATCCAAATATAAATAAGCCGCCGCGTATTTCTTTACGCGGCGGCGATTATAAAGGAGCTGGATACATAATGATATACCACGAGTTCAAGGAGCTGAAGCTCTCTTCTCTCGGCTTCGGCACGATGCGTCTCCCGCTCATTCCCGGCGGAGGAGAGCAGGACATCGACCAGGAGACGCTCGACCGCATGGTCGACTGTGCTATTGCGGGCGGGGTCAATTACTTTGACACGGCCTATCCCTATCACGGCGGCTGCTCCGAGCTTGCCATAGGCAAATCCCTCGCGCGCTACCCGCGGGAGAGTTTCTATCTTGCCGATAAGTTCCCTGGCCACCAGATAGTCAAGGGCGTGAAGAAGCTCGACCCCGAAACGGTCTTTGAGGAGCAGCTCAGAAAGTGCGGCGTAGAGTACTTTGACTTCTACCTGCTGCACAATATCAATGAGCACTCCATGAGCTATTACGGCAACCCCGAGAACAAATACCTTGATTACTTCCTTGAGCAGAAGGCGAACGGCCGCATAAAGCACCTCGGCTTTTCCTGCCACAGCGCCGCCGAAGGACTTGAGCAGTTCCTGCAGATGTGCGGGGACAAGATGGAGTTCTGCCAGATACAGCTCAATTATCTTGACTGGACTCTCCAGAACGCCAAGAAGAAGTGTGAAATTCTCAAGGCACACGGGCTGCCCGTCTGGGTCATGGAACCGGTCAGGGGCGGCAGGCTCGCAAAGCTCGATGATGAGACCGAGGCCGCCATGCGCGCCGCGCGCCCGGATGAGAGCACCCCGGCATGGGCATTCCGCTGGCTCCAGACCGTGCCGCAGCCGACAATGGTGCTCAGCGGCATGACGAATCTTGCCCAGATGCAGGACAACATCAAGACCTTTTCCGAGGAAAAGCCGCTCAGTGACACTGAGTTGGGCATTGTCTACGGTGCCGCGGAGAAGCTTGCGAAGTTCGTCCCCTGCACCGGCTGCCGCTACTGCTGCGCCGGTTGCCCGAAGAAGCTGGATATCCCGAACCTCATCAATCTCTATAACGACATCATCGTGTACTCCAACATCAATCCCATCGCCCGCTACGGCGCTCTCCCCGAGGATAAGCGCGCAGATGCCTGCATCGGCTGCGGCCAGTGTACCCGCGCCTGCCCGCAGAAGATCGACGCACCCGAGGTAATGAAGAAGCTTGCTTCCGAGATTGCGTCAAAGCCGACATGGGAGCAGATGTGCAAGGAGCGCGAAGCCGCCGCGGAAGCTGCGAAGAAGAGATAAGTTTTCCGTTTATAACAAGCTAAAAGGCGTTGGAAAAAGTCTCAAGACTTTTTCCAACGCCTTTTGTATAAAACCTCTGCTTAAAGGCAAAAATAGGGTCGTAACCCAAAATTAAACGGAGGTTTGTAACTATGAGCAGCAACAGCTCCGGCAAAAAGCTGGAGGGATTCTTCACAGGCAAGGGCTTCTACATAGTCCTTTTCCTGTGCGCCGCTGTCATCGGTGTTTCCGCATGGATGATGGCCGCCGGAAATGAGGCTATGGATGAACTTAGCAAGGCCAACAACGCAAGCTTTGACAACAAGCGAGTGGAAACGATCATAATCCCGCCCGAGAAAACCGCCGCGGCGGAACCCGTGAGCACTCCCCTGCCCGTCATCGCCGGGGACGCAAAGACTCCCGCCGACGCCGCCGAGCAGGACGAAACAGAGCAGGTCTGGCGCGAGGGCGATGTCAAGCCCGTCGAGGTGCCGATGTACGTCTGGCCGGTGCAGGGCGAGCTTGAGCGCACCCACAGCACAGACAAGCTCGCCTACGACGTGACCATGCGCGACTGGCGCACCCATGAGGGTATCGATATCGAGGCGGCGATCGGCAGCACGGTCTCCGCGTCGCACGCGGGCTCTGTCGAGAGCGTCGTGGACGATGACTTCTACGGCACCGTCGTTACCGTGAACCACGGGGACGGCTCCTGCACGGTATACGCGAACCTTGCCGAGCTTCCCGCTGTGAGCGTCGGCGACTGGGTGGAGCCGGGCGATGTCATCGGCGCTGTCGGCGCGACCGCGCTGTGCGAATCCGGTCAGGGTACGCACCTGCACTTTGCGATCTACGTCGACGGCAGCTGCGTCGATCCGCTGATCTATCTCCCCGCGTAATAACAGATCAAAAAATACTGGTACGCTTCACAGCGTGCCAGTATTTTTTCCGTTACCGTTTCTTTGTGGTCGTGTCCTCCTCGACATCGACGAGCACCCACGTCGTGTTGTCCGGCGTGTAGTTATCGACCACGGGGACGAGCCTGTCATAGACATTGCCTATCTCCGTGCTGCCGGCCATGTCCTCGATATTATACGTGTAGATGAACTTATCCGTTTTCAGATATACCCTGTCGTACACCTTCATGAACAGGCGCGCGTTCTGTCCGGTGCTCTCATCGGTCTTTGCGAGCGCAGTACGCGAGTCAACATATATCGACAGCAGCTTTTCCCTGTCGCTGAGCTTATCGGCAACGTTCAGCGCAAAGCCGCAGACTGCCGTCTCCGGGCTGCGCGGCGTGGAAATTTCACTCGTATAGGTGAGATTCACAGTCTGATCCTCGGGGAATGTCGGGAACGCGACATCCGCCAGCACCACCTCGTCAAAGCCGAGATCGTACAGCTCCTGCACCATCTCCGCGACCCACTGCCTGACCTGCGGATTATACGGGTCGAGCCAGCTGCCGGTATCGTCCCGGTAGTTCGTGCCGATCTCCGTATGCAGGCTGAAGAGCGCCGAGGACGACGAGAGGCGCTCATCGATGCAGCAGCTTATCTGCGCGACGAGGTATATATCGCGATCCTTGAGGGCGCTGATATAATCGGGCATGGCGGCCGTTCTGTCATTCTGCGGACTGAGGCCGTAGGCCTCGGCAAGGCTGCTGTGCGACTCCCACAGATACTCGCCCGTGCGCGGCTTCATCTCCAGCACCAGTGCGTTTCCGCGCACCAGACGCGCGGCGTACTCGTTGAGCTTCTCCTGCGTGATGTTCTCCGCCGGGACAAATATCGCGCGCAGCTCCGGTACATTCTCTCCAACGGATGCCTGAACTGTCGAATAATCCGGCGCGTCGAAAACGATGTTCGCATCTACCTTCTCGAAGTTCACGACCTCGTTGCCCTGGCTGTCCACGGTGACCTGCTTGCTCCCGTCGTCAAGGATCGGCAGCTCGACCGAGACGCCGTCCTTCGTGATGACGGCGTACTTCTGCATCCCGTAGAAGGTGACGAGCGTCACCGACACGAGCGCCAGCAGCACTATAAAGGGTATGATCGCAAGGTTTTTCTTTTTGCGTCTGCCCTTGTAAAATTCCTGTACTCTGGCCAAATTTTAATCCTCGATCATGGAAATGCGGCGGATGTGCCGCTCGTCATTGGAAAAGGGCGTGTCAAGGAAGGTGTCGGCTATCTTGAGCGCCAGCCCCTCGCCGACGACTCTCGCGCCCATACAGAGAACGTTCGCATCATTGTGCTGACGCGTTGCCTCGGCGGAGAAGCAGTCCCCGCACAGGGCGGCTCTGATGCCGCGGACCTTGTTTGCGGTCATGGACACGCCGATGCCGGTGCCGCAGATGATGATGCCCCTGTCGCACTCACCGGATGCAACAGCATTCGCGACCGCCTTTGCGTAGACGGGATAATCGCAGGATGCGCTGCTGTAGGTGCCGAAGTCCTTATATTCAAGCCCTCTTTCGCTGAGGTGCTCCATCAGTTTTTTCTTAAGCTCGAAGCCGCCGTGATCGCTGCCTATCGCTATCATATCCATACCTCCTGAGGTAATATTGTCTATTCAATTTATATATTGTACCACCTGAGCGCAAAAGGTTCAAGTAAATCATATTTATATATTACTCCCGTGGTATTGCCGATTTGTAAACATTGCGCCCGGACTATTGACATCGTCTGCCTAAATTCTTAAAATATGTTCATATTCAGAGCGCCGGGGTCTCTTTCCGGCAAGGGGTGCAAAATGAGGGACAAGCTTCGCAATCTGTTTTCCGGACGTCAGGGCATGGACGAGCTGGCAAAGTTCCAGTTCTGGTTCGGTCTCGCAGGGTTTCTGATAGGCTGTTTCCTGCCCGGTTTTCTGGGCAGATTATTTATCTGGCTCGGTATCTTTTCGCTGATCTCCGCCTTTGTCCGCGCTTTCTCGCGGCAGCTCGACCGGCGCGAGATGGAAAACCGCGCGTACCTTGCTTATCTCGACCGCTGGAAGAACAAGTACGCCGCGTGGAAAGACCGCTTCTCCCAGCGCAAGAGCTACCGCTTCTTCAAATGCCCCGGCTGCGGCACATATATCCGCGTCCCGAAGGGCAAAGGCAAGATACACATAAAGTGCCGCTGCGGCTACACTCTCTACCGCAAGACCTGATTCGTTATAAAAATAAATCCCGGGCGCTTAAGCGTCCGGGATTTTTTTGAAATCCGATGAAAGTCATGATAAAGTTAAAGTACCAATAAATGTTATGCGTGGGCTTCAAACAGATCCTGAGGATTGGTGGCCTCGGTCTCGGCAAGGCGCGCCTCCGCCCACTTGTTGCCCTGGTCGGCGGCTCTGGTGTACCATCTGCCGGCCTCGTCGAGGTTCTGCGTCACGCCGAGCCCCTGCTGATACAGCCAGCCTATCTGAGCCTGACCCTGAGCGTTGCCCTGCTGAGCGGCTCTGTTGTTCCACTCCATGGCTTTCTCATAGTCGGGATCGATGCCGCAGCCGTACTGGTAAATGTAGCCCACCTGAGCCTGTGCGTCGGCGTCGCCCTTTTCACCGGCTTCGGTGTAGAGCTCAAGCGCCTTGGCGTAGTCCTGTGCAACACCGGCATAGCCGCCGAAGTAGTAGTCGCCGAGAGCCTTCTTGGCCTTCACGTTTCCTGCATCGGCAAGGGTCTTTATGCTGTCAAGAGCCTTGGCGTAAAGCTCCTCCGCCTCGGCGGGGATCACCGGAGTTTCAGACTCAGTCTCGTCCTCGCCCTCGGCGGTGACTTCGGCAGCAGCGGCGTCAGCTTCAGCGGTGTCGCCGGTCTCATCGGTCTTGGTGAACACGCCCTCAACGTAGCTGCCGGCAAGCTTCACCATGTCAAACGCAGTGAGGTCAGCGGACGCGGCCTTACCGGCGGCGGCAGCGGCCTTGTCGATGTCCTTATCCGTGCCCTTGCCGTAGGCGTAGCAGTCGGCAAGGTAAGCCTGGATACGGCCGGAGTCCGCGTTCTCGCCACTGTCGGCCTCACCGACGGCGATGAACTTGGCATACATTTCCTTGGCCTTTGCCTCATCTCTCGATGTACCGGTGCCGGTAGCGTAGGCATTGCCCAGCAGGTACATGGCTATCGCGTCGCCCTGATCGGCAGCCTTGGTCAGCTGCGCCACTGCCTCTTCACTGTCGGCCTCAACGCCGAGGCCGAAGTAATAGCTCGTGCCGAGCAGCTCCTGCACTGAAGTGATGCCGCTGGTCTCAAGCGCGTCGAGCTTCTCGAATGCGCCGGTGTAATCGGCCTTGTAGAACAGCTCCTCCGCCTCGGCGGCGAGAGTTTCGGGCGCGGGAGTGGGTTCAGCGGTCGGCTCCGGAGTGGCCGCGGGGGCGGCTTCGCCGCAGGCGGCAAGGCTCAGCACCATGGCCAGCAGCAGAACTATTGCAAATGACTTCTTCATTTTATCTTCTCCTTACCATCAGTTGACAAGGACACACACGGTTTTGACGGGCAGAAAAACGCCCATGCCACTTCAAAGCCCTTGCCAATACACAAAGTATTGCCCGCGGGCTTTTCATTGCCTGAGCGCTTTTCTGCTCCGGCAAAACTGCTTCGCACCTGACAGTAATGAATTTTCGAGCGATTTTTGTTTTTTGAGACGAAGATGTGTCGTAACCCATCAAGGCGAAAAGGGCAAAAAGCGCCGAAAAGACATGCTGTCAGGCGTATGTGCTCTTGTCAACCAATGGTATCCTTATCGGAGATATAAAATGAAAGAAAAATTCCGCCGCTGTTGGGCGCTGGTGCTTGTTTTTGTGATCGTCACGGGAGTGTGCTTCCTGTTTGCCGGGCGCAAATCCGGAATGTTCATTGACGAGATATATGCCTACGGCCTGTCGAACAGCCATTATGCGCCGTTCCTGACCGACATAAAGGACGGGGAAATGGTCGGCAAGACCTTCACCCGGCAGGAGCTTTTCGATTACGTCGCCGTGACGGACGGGGAGCGCTTCGACGCAGGCTCCGTCTATTATAATCAGGTGCATGACGTTCACCCGCCGCTGCACTACTGGCTGCTGAACGCTGTCTGCTCCCTGTTCCCGGACACTTTCAGCAAGTGGACGGGGCTTGCGCTCAACTACGTGCTGTATATGCTCACGATGTTCGTGCTCTATAAGACCGTGCGGAAGCTCGGCTGGAGCCGCGGCTGCGGCACCGCTGCGGCTGTGCTCTACGGGCTGAGCGTGATAGGCCTGTCGACCTTCGTGATGATCCGCATGTACATGCTCCTGACGCTCCTCACGGTCGTGCTGATGTATCTGATCGCCTGCCTGATGCAGGAGTTCAAGCCGAAGTACTGCATCCTGACCAGCCTTGTGCTGCTGGCAGGGCTCATAACGCAGTATTATTTCGTGTTCTATGCTTTCTTCCTCTGCGCGGCATATGTGATATACGCGCTTGTGAAGAGGGAATACAAGGCGCTGGCGTGGTTTGTCCCCTGCGCGCTCGTCGGGGCGCTGAGCCTGCTGCTCGTATTCCCGGCCTGCCTTGACCACCTCTTTGCAGACCAGCTTGTCTCCGGTGGGAACGCGATGGAGAACCTGCGCAACTTCGCGCAGTACCCGGTCAGGCTCAGGACCTTTATAAGCTTTGTGACGCACGGGCTCAAGGCGGCGATTATCATTGCGCTGCTGGCCATCATTGCGCTCGGAGTGTATTTCAGGAAGTTCAAAGCGGCGGCAAAGGACAAAAGGCTCGACCTGCGCGCGCTGGTGCTCATAGTCCCGGCGTTTGTCGTGCTCGTGATCGTTGCGCTCATCTCCCCGGTGGACGAGCCGCGGTATATCTATAACCTCGTCCCGGCCTTCGTGCTGGCGGCGTGCCTGCTGCTGTACCTGCTGGAGGAGAGCCTCGGCAGCTTCGAGCGGGAGGGGCTTATAAAGACGGCGGCGCTGCTTTGCATCATGGCTCTGGCGCTCTGGCAGGCGCGCTGCGCCCCGCCGGATTATCTCTACCCGGAGTACGCAGAGTATGACGCGATCGTCGCGGAACATTCGGATGATAAATGCGTCTACTTCTCCGACAACAGGTTTGAGGCCATTACACAGGATCTGCTTCAGCTTATGGCCTTTGACGATTTCTATGTGAGCGACGATACCGATCTCACCGGCGCGCTCGACTATGTCGGCGGCGCGGACGAGTTCGTCGCATACGTGGATATAAGCGTGTTCTGGTCGAGCGGCTACGACCCCAATAAAATTATCTCCGCGCTCGCGGACGCCTCCGATTATGACAAGGCGGAGCTGCTGTACCAGAACGGTCTGAGCGCGACATATCTGATTTCCAAGTGAGGTGCGAAAAATGCTTTCCGTGATCCTGCCTTCCTATAATGAAGAAAAAATGATCGCCAAGGCGACAGCGCGCATGGCGGAGATACTCCAGCCGGAGAAGATCGACTATGAGCTGCTGTTCATTGACGACGGCTCCCGTGACGGCACATGGGCGCAGATAAACGAGGCCGCCGGGAAGGACAGCCACGTCGTCGGCGTACACTTCAGCCGCAACTTCGGCAAGGAAGCCGCGATGTTCGCGGGGCTGGAGCAGGCGAAGGGCGACTGCTGCGTCGTCATCGACTGTGATCTGCAGCACCCGCCGGAGAAAATAGTCGAGATGTACCGGCTCTGGGAGCAGGGCTATGAGGTCGTCGAGGGCATCAAGGAAGACCGCGGCGAGGAGAGCGGGCTGCACAAGTTTGCTGCCAACAGCTTCTATGGGCTCATCAGCAAGGCCACGGGGATGGACATGTCCTCCTCGTCGGACTTCAAGCTCCTTGACCGCAAGGTCGTCGACACGCTCAACAGCCTGCCCGAGCGCAACGTGTTCTTCCGCGCGCTCTCGTTCTGGGTCGGCTATAAGAAGACCAGCGTCAGCTACTGCGTGCAGGAGCGCACCGAGGGCGTGAGCAAGTGGTCGACAAAGTCGCTCATCAAATACGCGCTGACGAATATCAGCTCCTTCTCCTCCGCACCGCTGCATATCGTGACGGTGCTCGGTTTCATCATGCTGGCAGTGGCGTTTGTGCTCGGCATAATCGCGCTGGTGCAGAAGATATCCGGCGTCGCCCTCGGCGGGTTCACGACGGTCATACTTCTCCTGCTGTTCTCGGCAAGCGTAATTATGATAAGCCTCGGCATAATCGGCTACTATATCGCCCGCATCTATGACGAGATAAAGGGCAGGCCGAGATACATCATTTCCCGTATCTGCGGCAGGGAGGACAAATAAGGATGATCGAGAAGATAAAGGCGCTGTGCGTCAAGTACCGCGAGTTTCTTGTATATTTCATCGTCGGCTGCCTTACGACGCTTGTCGCCGCCGCCGCGCGCTTCGGCTTCAACTTCCTGTTTTTCGGCGGGACGCTGCACCCGACCTTCGCGCAGAACACGGCTCTTGCAATAGTCGACTGGGTCGCGGGCGTCGCCTTTGCGTACCCCACGAACCGCAAGTGGGTCTTTCAGAGCAAGAACCCGAACATCCTCGCTGAGGCGGGCGGCTTTGTCGCTTCGCGTCTCGCAACGCTTGGGATGGACTGGGCGGTCACGCAGCTGCTCGGCACGGTGCTGGGCATAAACGTATATGTGACGTGGTTCATAAAGTCTGTGCTCGTGTTCCTCGGCAACTATATCCTCAGCAAGCTCTTTGTTTTCAAGAAGAAAAAAGAAGAATAAATCGAAGAATGAAAAAGGTTTCCCCCGCGCGGGGGAAACCTTTTTTATTCTTCGGGCGCTTGACCCAACCACTCTTTGAGCATGCTGCACCGCTCTAACTTATAACCGATGGGATACACGCTGTCAGGTATCGGCCCTTTTTTGGGCTTCCACCATCTGCGCGCCAAGGAAGCTAACCAAATATCGCCGATGCCCATTTCATCGATCAGCGCTTTATCATACTGCCCGGTAACGGCGTATACGCCATATTGGGTGAAGCCCTGGGCGATGCCGTCCTTGCCGTAGATCGACGCGATACCTATCCCGGTTATGTCTGCTTTGGCGCATCTGCGCTTGAAGATAAACCCCTGCACCATTTCGTTTTCAGTCAGCACGATAGGCCGGCACCAGAGCGCAAACAATATCACCGTACTCAAGATGATGAATATTAAAACAGGCACCATTATAAGCACCGCGACTATGGATGCGAAATAGTCGAGCACTATCGGCTCCTCCGGCAGCGGGATAAATCCCGTAACTATGTACAGTGCATAAATCCAGAACGGAAAGAAAGCGCAGGTAGGGAGTATCCAGCCGGCCGCCGGGATAAAAACGGTTTTTCTTTTCTTGTTTGCAGCTTTCATTGTTACCTCCTTTGGGGTGAGCCGTCTCTATGCGTCAGCATCCCGCGTCTATGTATACGTTCGCCGCGGCTGAGCAGACGGCTATTTTACCTGACAGTGATTCCGGGATTATCAGCAGGCACGGCCTGTCTGCAATCAGTTCATCGAGCATGGCCTGATCGCACACAAAACCGTAGACATACCGACAGCCCTCAAAAACAGTCTGCACCCAGCTGCTCGTGTACTTCTTCATGCCGTTCCGGTGCAGCCCATCCAAGGCTGCATCCAGCGGAGTTTCACGCAGGATAGAGACGGCGTACTTGTCTTTGAGTATGTGGGTCCGGTTCCCGACTGGCGTGCGCACGGTCAGCGGAGGGCAGATATCCGCATACCGTCTGCCCCATTATATATCCGTCATTCGGTTCCTGCTTTCGGTTCGTCTTTGTGATAGATGCTGAGTTCTCTAAGATTGTGTTCGCAGTAACGTTTGATCATTTTCGATTCAAACGTTTCATCGAATTGTTTCCATGAAATAGTTCCAATGTTGATTTTCACATGAGGAATGAACTCCTTTCTCGGACGAACCGCATTCGGGAAATTACCCACATAAATTAGCTTCTTAGGAATGACTCTTTTTGAAGTGTTGAGCAGCCTTAGCCTGTACTGAGGTAGAAATCCATATTCATCCATCTCGTAATTAAGCTTTGATTTTTCTTCAATATCTTCTTTCGGTCGACTCATATCGATTGGCCAAAAACGCTCTTCATACTTTGTGAACCTTGTCTGGACGTATTCTGCTTCGTCGTATTCCTCCACGGTCGACGGAATGTTTGCGTCTTTGGTCAGCTTCACGTATATGATCGGGACTATGTGTCCGGGGTACCATGTGCCCTCGTCAACTTTCTGAATCAGAAAATACCGTCCGTAAAGCCCTCTTTCCTTGGCAAGCTCGCTTTCGAGATGATAAGCAAAGACGTCGCCGATTTTCCACTCGCACTTATAAATTCTCTTCTTTTTCGGCTTTTTCACCGGCGGCAGAGGTGAAAGCAGCTTTGCCTGCAAGTTCTCAAGCGCTTTCCTCTGCTTGGCTTCGTCCGGAGTATCCGCGGCTTGACTCTTCAGTTCATCGATCCAGCGAAGAGCGTTCTCTTTGACGTCCGGCAAAAGCACGCCGAACTTCCATTGCGTATCCGCCAGCGCGAGCCAGAACAGCGGCGCTTCATCGGCGCAGTCCATTATGCTTTCAAACTCTGCCGTCAGCCCGTCGGTAATCTCCTGAACGCCCTTGCCGTCGTTAAACAGCTTCTCAAATTCATCTTTTACATCCAGCGCTGTATCATTCTGATACAATCCGGATCCCCATGCTCCCATTTTTCCACCTCCGTAATTATTTTTATCTGTTGACGATTTTGACCATGTTGTATATGAACAATCAGCGTTCGTCCGCCGCGATGCGGATGTCGTAAAGGATAGCAGCGTGTATCTCTGCGCAGAAGCTGATGAAGCGCCGGTCGAGATAGACCGTGGGCATCTCGCCGCGGTGTACGCACCCCGCGAAGCGGACTGTCCATCTCCCGCCGCACCCGGCGGCGCGCTCTGCCATGCGCTCCTTTTCGGGCAGCGCCATGGAAATCAGCTTCTCAATCAGCGTTTCGGCGTCGTCAGCCTCTGCTTCGCCGGTCGAAATGCTCCACACGCTTTCTTCACCCGCGGTGAGTGTCAGGTCGATCCTCAGCCGTGCCACGGTCAGCCCCTCCTTCAGATGAGTAGTCATAGGATATATCAATAACGTATTGGAAGATCGCGCCTATTGCGGCGCAGAACTCGACGAAGTCCGGCGGCAGCAGTACAGTCGGCGCGTCGCCGCTGTGTACGTACCCGTCGAGCACTATTGCCCATTTGCCGCCGTACTCGTCGGCAAGCTCCCGCATGACCGTTGCCCGGCTCTGGAACATGGCCGCCGCCTGCGCGATAAGCTCCCCTGCGTCATCAGCGGATATATGCCCGGTGTCCCATTCCCATGAGCTGTATTTATATAGCGCGTCATGCCCCGGATGCATCGGCGTGCCGAGCTTTCTGATTTGCGTCGGTTCGACACCCAGCCGCCGTGTCACTGCACCCGTGTCAAAATCATGCTTTGCTTCGAGCGAAACGCTCAGATATATATCTGTCATTCGGTTCCCGCTTTCATTTCAGCTTTTCATCAGAACAGCTTGCGGCAGCTTATGCTCAGGCTGTTTTCCTGTACCTTGAGCGTATAGTCTATCCCCGTTGCGCCGAAGCTCAGATCAAATGACCGGCTGTAAGAACAGTCGTCCTTGTGCCGAACTTCGCCGGCTGTGAAACCGGGCAGCTCTGCGTATTCTTCTTCGATAAGTGCCGCGGCTTGAGTGAACAGCTCGTCTGCCTGAGCCGCGCTCTCCGCCGTGATATAAATATCCGCTTCGGTAAGATACCGGCCATACAGAAAATAGCATGTTATTTCTGCGTTGCTGCCCAGCGTGGCGGCGTTATAGCGGATGTAAGTTTCGGGCGCATACGGCAGCTTTTCTTTTGAGACAGCCGTAGTGCCGAGCTTTCCTGAGACCTCCGCCGGGGTATCGCCGTAGAATATGCCGTGATCCGAAAGCACGGGAATTTCATACTGCGACCTCTGGACAATGTATCTCTCAAATACCATCACCGCCAGCGTCGCCGCAATAATTGCTGCCAAAATTATTATTCCGAATATTTTTGCAATTTTCTTTGTTGACATGCTGTTGCTCCTATTAAGCATTAAGCAAAAAGACCTGTTCATTGACGCTGTTTGAAACGAGCCGCCGCTGTTCATCCATTGCTCCCCCTGGAAGAAATCAAAGGGAAACCGCGCACGGTTTCTCTTTGCCGGTTCAAGGGTGGAGGTTTTTAGGAGGCGGGGAAAGCGGAATCCCCGCCTCTTAAACGATTCTTTGGTAACTTTCTGTTCGTACAGAAAGTTACCCCGCGGAGCGACCGGCAGCCGGTCACCGCAGGAGAGCCGCATATAAACCGGCATGGAGCGCCGGGGCTTGCTGCAAAGTAAAATTCCGCACCTGCGCCAACACCTCATCCGGTTCGCTGCGCGAACCACCTTCCCCTCAAGGGGAAGGCTTTTAAGCCTGCCCTTATCCCGCGGTTATCAATCGTAAACCGGCTCAAAGCTTATGAGTATTTTTGACAAATTATAGTATGTAACTTTCAGTTTCTGATCCCGTCTCTGATTTTTCATTTCTTCAAGAAGTCCGCTGTTTTTGATATCGGGTACACAGAGCCTGAGTATGCCGCTGCCGCCATAGTAAAATTTCCATTCAGTATAGCTGCCTCTGCTAAAAAAATCATATCCCCAAGAAATAATTTTACCCGAAAGATATACTTCTTTAGTTACACTGCCTTTGAATACATCAATCAATAAAGCAAAAAGCGGACTGCACTGGCTTGCGAGACACGTTATAAGGATGGTCTCAAAAATGACTGTTAATACTATGTATCTTTCAAATACATAAATCCCTATTCCAATGGCGATCCCGAATAGCAAATATAGAACTTTATCAATAACGAACTTTCTCATTTGACTCTCTATATTTTCCTCAACTTGCTTTTTGCGATATAGTACATCGGGTCAAGTCCGTCGGGTCTCGGCTCCAAGGGCTTATACGCATACATGAAGCCATCCTCGTTATGGAAGAGCCTGTACGCATAGTCCTGCGTGTAGCCTGCGGGCTTGAACTTGCCAGATCTGGTTTTTGCTTTGTACGAGAGCTTTTCGCCCAATATGGCTTCACACATCAGCCCAGACTCATCATACTCATAATCTTCTGCCTTGAATAAACATGAGTCCTTGTCGGCATAGCAACTCCCGTCATCTCTGCAATATGCGGCCATGCACAGCCGCCTGTATGCGCGGAGCTTTTCTGCCTCATAATCGCACAGCGATGCGGAGTACATATGGATATAGCCTAAAAACCAATCCAGTTTATACTCCACGGATGTTTCAACATTCTCCCCGTGGAAAATAAACTCCCTTGTGTACAGAGTTTTCCTGCCGTCCTCCCATGTGGCGAAAGCATCGACCATAATGATCTGACGCGCTTCGTTCAGATAATAGATATAGTCATAGTTGACCGCCGGTCGCCGCTTTAAAAGCCTGCCGCGGCTCACATTGCCTATGAGCAAGTCTATCACGGGGCTGGGACAGTAGTAGCCTCTGTGCGTGCCCTCTCCGCCTTTGGAGTATTCCCTATAGCAGGTCTCCGCCAGCGCCTTTTTCCGGAGCTCATCATAGCTGTAAAGATATTTGTCATACAGGTCGAATAATCTTTGTTCCATATAGTCCATGTTCACGCGAAGCTCCTTTCTGTTTGTTCTGATATCCATTATAATATATTTCCGAAACTCTTTCAAATCATTTATTCTGTCTGCGGCTTTTTTCTTGTACTCGCGGCGCAGTTGTGGTATCCTACTAAGGACATTTATTTCTCTTTGAAAGGAAGAATCATCCTTGAAGATCGTTGTTTTAGGCGGCGGGATAAGCACCGAGCGCGAGGTCGCGCTCGTCACGAGCACCTCCGTGTGCAAAGCCCTGCGCAGCCTCGGCCATAAGGCTATATTCGTTGATATGTTCATGGGGCTTGAAAATTATGACGGCGCGCTTGAGGACGCTTTCGATGTCCCCGACGGCTTCTGCGGCAGCGTCGCGGTCGAAAGAAAAGCGCCAGACCTTGAAGCGGTCAAGGCATCGCGTAAGCTCAAGAGTCCGAGCCGCCTCGGCAGGAACGTGCTTGAGATATGCGCGCTTGCTGACTGCGTCTTTCTCGGTCTGCACGGCGCTGACGGCGAGGACGGCAAAATTCAGGCCGCGCTCGATCTGCTCGGCGTTCCCTATACCGGCTCCGGCCCCCTCAGCAGCGCGATGGCAATGGATAAGGCCGTAGCCAAGCGCGTCATGGACAGCTACGGCATCCGTACCGCGCCGTGGCGCGAGGTCGTCTACGGTGAGGACGATATACCCGGCCTCCTCGATACGCTGCCGCTGCCCTGCGCGGTGAAGGTCGTGAACGGCGGCTCGTCCATCGGCGTGGAGCTGCCCGACACGCGCGAGGAGCTGGAAGCCGCCCTGCGCAATATTCTTAAGTATGGCGACCGCATCGTCGTCGAGGAGAAGATACACGGCACCGAGGTCACAGTCCCCGTCCTCGGCGACCGCTGCCTGAGCCCTATTGAGATCGTCCCGCCGGAGGGCTCGACCTTTGACTATGTCGCCAAGTACCAGAGCGGCGACGAGGGCGCGCGGGAGATATGCCCCGCCCGCATCAGCGAGAGGGACAGACAGACCGTCTGCGAAGCGGCGCTGAAGTTCCACAACGCACTCGGGCTCTCGGTCTATTCCCGCACCGATTTCATCATCGACAGCGAAGGGCGCGCATGGTGCCTTGAGGTCAACACCCTGCCCGGAATGACGCCGAACAGCCTCATTCCCAAGGCCGCAAAGCTTGAGGGACTTGAATATCCGCAGCTTTGCGAGGAGATAATACGCCTGTCGCTTGAGTGCAAAAGCAAAAAATAATCGGAAATATCAAATTCTTAACCGAAGTTAACACTTTCTTGATGTTTTGCATACGCATTGTGGTAAAATGCTCTCTTAGAAAAAAGACAGACAATGCCTATGAAATCAGCGAAGGTGGATTATGAGAGAAAAAATTGCGCGCTTCATGGCCGGGCGCAACGGCAACGACCAGTTAAATCGTTTTCTGCTGCTCGTCGATATCGTGCTGCTGTTGATCGCGGCGATATTCAAGGACGGGATAGGCAGATATGTATATCCGTTTGTATTCGTGCTGCTGGCGTACGCATACTTCCGTATGCTCTCCCGCAACGTTTACAAGCGCCGCGAGGAAAACGGGAAGTATATCCGCGCAAGGTACAAGGTCTCCGCCGCGCTCAGGGTGCGGCACGAGCGCTGGGTGCAGCGCAAGGACTATAAGTTCTTCACCTGCCCCAACTGCAAGACGGCGCTGCGCGTTCCGAGAGGGCACGGCAAGGTCAATATAGTCTGCCGCAAGTGCGGCACGTCCTTTACGGGGAAGACCTGATATGTTCGGGTATCTTGTCGCAGCATCGGAGCTGCTTGAAGAGGAACAGCAGCAGCGCTATAAGGAGTGCTACTGCGGGCTGTGCCGCAGCCTTGACCGCTGCTTCGGCTCCGCCGCAAGGCTCACGCTCAATTATGACCTGACCTTTCTTGTGCTGCTGCTCTCCTCGCTCTATGAACCGGAGGAGGAGCACGGGGAGAGCGTCTGCCCGCGCCACCCGGCCAAGCGGCAGCAGTGGATGACGAACGAGATAAGCGATTATGCCGCGAACATGAACGTCGCATTGGCTTATCTCAAGTGTCTGGACGACTGGCATGACGACCGCAGCCTCACGGCCTACGCCGAGGCGAGGACGCTCAAGCGCTGGTACGAGGAGATCTCCGAGCGCTATCCGCGGCAGTGCGGCGCGATGCGCCGTTCAATCGAAAAGCTCGGAGAGATAGAAAAATCAGGGCTCTGCGAGCCTGATGCCGCCGCCGATACCTTCGGTGAGCTTATGGAGCAGCTCTTTATCTATAAGGACGACCGCTGGTCAGATACACTTGGCCGGATGGCTCACGCGCTGGGGCGCTTTATATACCTCTGCGACGCGATCATCGACCTTGAGGACGACGCTGCTTCCGGAAGCTATAACCCGTTCAAGGAATATGCCGGGCGGGAGGATAACGAGCAGCGCTTCAGGGACATACTGAAGATGCAGCTCGGCGAGTGCGTGTTCTATTTCGATAAGCTCCCGCTGGTGCAGGACGCGGGACTGATGCAAAATATACTGTGTGTAGGGCTGTGGGCACAATTCAACAAGAAATACAGCAGAAAGGACCTGTAAATGTATCAGGATCCATACAAGGTTCTGGGCGTCTCTCCCGACGCATCGGACGAAGAAATAAAAAAAGCGTACCGCGAGCTTACGAAGAAATACCACCCCGACCTTAACCCCGGTGACGAAGAGGCCGCGCGGAAGATGAACGACATCAACACCGCATACGACCAGATAAAGAACGGCACCGCCAAGGCAGGCGTTTATGGCCAGCAGGCCAATAACGGCTACGGCGGGGCTCAGTACGGCCAGTATGAGCAGTACGGCTGGAACCCGTGGACGAGCTGGGGCGACTTCACCGGCTGGTCGAACGCGCAGCAGAACCGTCAGACCGAACGCAGCGAATACACCGCCGCGAAAAATTACATTCGCAACGGCATGTATCGCGAAGCGCTCAATGCACTGTCCGGAGTTCCGATGTCGGAGCGCGACGGCAAGTGGTACTACCTCTCCGCCGGGGCGAACATGTACATGGGCAACAAGGTCACGGCGCTGGAGCATGCCAAGCGCGCGGTCGAAATAGAGCCGGGCAACGAGGAATACCGCCGCCTGCTCGAACAGCTGCAGAGCGGGCGCGATTTCTATGACAGCTACTCCACCGGCTACGGCCACCGCGTGAATCTCAGCCCGCTGTGGCTGGCGCTCTGCGGCTCTCAGCTGCTTTGCGGCCAGACCTGCGGCTGCCCTATGATCTACTGCTTCTGAATATTATAAAATTACATCGCCGCTCATTTGGGCGGCGATTTTTTGCAGTCGAAAAAATTAAGATTTAGGCGTATTGACAGAGAAGCAGGGGAGTGGTATATATTAACTGTATTAATTAAATTAGTACAGTTAGCGCAGGGGGAATATGAATGATACAGCTGAACTACCGCGATTCGCGGCCGATATATGAGCAGGTCAAGGACGGCCTGCGTCAGCTTATCATAAACGGCGTGCTCACCGAGGGCAGCAGGCTGCCGTCGGTAAGGGAGCTTGCCGTCAGCCTGACGATAAACCCGAACACGATCCAGCGCGCCTACCGGGAGCTTGAGGCGGAGGGCTACACCGTCTCTGTGCCCGGCAAGGGCAGCTATGTCAGCCGCGAGAACGCCGCCGCCAAGGCACGTAAGGCGGAGCTTATGGAAAAGCTCTCGGCGCTGACGGCGGAGCTGCACAGCCTCGGCGTGAGCGAGGAGGAAATGCGCGCCATGATACAAGGAGGAGAGACAGATGATAGAAGTCAGATCCCTGCGGAAGAGCTTTGACGGCTTCACCGCACTCGACGGGCTGGATATATCCGTGCCGGACGGCGCGGTCTACGGGCTTGTCGGGCCGAACGGCGCGGGCAAGTCGACGCTGATACGCCATCTGGCCGGTATACTCCGGCAGGACGCGGGCGAGGTGCTCTATGACGGCGAGGCGGTGTTTGAAAACCCCGCGGTCAAGGCACAGATAGCGTACATACCGGACGCGGTGTTCTACTACCCCGGCGCGTCGATAAAGGACATGATGCTGCTCTACCGGCGCATGTACCCAAGCTTCAGCGAGGAGCGCTACAATAAGCTTGCCCCGGCCTTCGGGATAGCACCGGAGCGCTCGTTCAAGCGGCTTTCAAAGGGCATGCAGAAGCAGGCGGCGTTCTGGCTGGCACTGTCGCTCTGCCCGAAGTACATGCTGCTCGATGAGCCGCTCGACGGGCTCGACCCGGTGATGCGCAGGCAGGTAATGAAGCTGCTGCTCGCGGATGTCGCTGAGCGCGGGACGACGGTGCTCGTCTCCTCGCACAACCTGCGCGAGCTTGAGGACGTGTGCGATCACGTCGGCATAATGAACGGGGGCAGGATGCTTCTGCAGCGCCCGCTGAGCGAGCTTCAGGACAGCACCGTCAAGGTGCAGCTCGCGCTGCCGGACGACAGGGAGCTGCCCGAGGGACTTGAGATACTGCACAAGAGCGTCACAGGTCGGCTGTACCAGCTGATAGTGCGCGGGACGGCGGAGGAAGTGACGAACATTCTGGCCGCGGCGCAGCCGTTTTTCATAGATGTGCTGCCGCTGACGCTGGAGGAGATATTTATTTATGAGCTGGGAGGCGCTGACAGTGAGATCAAGGATATCATTCTTTAATAAGCACGTTGCGCTGAACCTGCTCAGCGGTGTTCAGCTATCTGTACGATACGCGCAGATGCGGCCTTGCAAACTCCCTGCCGCTGCGCCGGGAGACAATGTACTGCACGGCCTTTATCACGGGGCTTGCGCCGATGCTCATTGCCGACCTGCTCGTCTGGGCGGCGGCGTGGATCATCCTTGCGGAGACGCCGAACGTCATTGCAAAATATATGCTGACACGGCTGGCGGCATCGCTCATGTGCAGCACGGCTTTCTTCGGCCTTGCAGCTTTCTGCGCCGCACTGACGGGGAATCTCTTAGTGCTCCCGGCGCTCTACGGCGTTATAAACATTGCGGCGGTGCTTCTGGAGCACACGGTGGAGGCGCTGCTGTCCGTGTTGGTCTACGGCTATGCCTACGACGGCTCGGTGCTCGATTTCCTCTCGCCGGTCAAGATGCTTTTCATCAACAGCGACGTCATATCCACGCTGGTACCCGGTGCAGAGGACGGCGTCTATACCTACTCCGTCACATGGTCCGGCTACCTCATAGGCTTCTGCATCGTGGGGCTTGTGCTTGCCATACTCGGGCTTACCATAGTCCGCAAGAGACGCATGGAGCTTGCCGGGGATGTTGTGGCCGTGAGCTGGCTCAGACCCGCGTTCAAATACTGCATGGCCATAGGCGGGGCGCTGACTTTTGCCTGCGCCGTGTACTACTGGTTCTTTGACAATGTGCTCTACGGCGTACCGGCGGCGGTGCTCGTGATCGCGATGCTGCCGGTCGGGGCGTTCATCGGCTGGTTCGGCTCGGAGATGCTGATGCAGAAAACGCTGAGGGTGTTCTCCAGAGGCTGGAAGCAGTACGCCGCAGTGTGCGGAGCACTCATTGTGCTCGCGCTGTGCGCGGAGCTTGACGTCACGGGCTACGAAAAGTACGTCCCGCCGCTTGACGAGATAGACTACATAAACTTCTCCGAGGGCAGCACCGGGCACGAAAACCAGCCTGAGACGCTGGAGCTTTACCGCGAGTTTCACCAGAAGCTCATAGACTCGAAGAGCCTCCCGAACCAGACCGACGGAGACTACTACATCGAGCCGCTCAATTACTACCTCAAGGACGGCACGCACGTCTGCCGGCTGTATATGCTGCCCTACAGCAATGATCTGATGAGCGACCCGGATTCCGCGATAGGCGCGCTCGACAGGCTGCTCAACTGCCCGGAGCTGATCGCGCAGCGCGTCGGCTCAAGTATCCCGGTCACGGAGGAGAGCATAAGCACGGCCTATCTGACGGTCGAGAATATCGGGGATGACGGCAGCTACCTTAACGATACCGTCCGCATGACACCGGCGCAGGCTTATGAGCTGTACACCGAATGCATCCTGCCCGACGCGGAGGACGGGACGATCGGCCTGCGCTTTGCTTCCGACACCGAGGAGATACGCCTGCGCACGACGAACGTGTGGATATACATGGAGATGTCGGAGTTTGTCGGCCGCAGCGCGAATGCCTACAGCGACTACATCTATGACTACATAAGCATCAATCTGCTCACGGACTCGGCGCGCACATATAAGTGGATAACCGAGAACACCAGCATCGAGCCGACAGACGGGTACCTCAGCATAAACTACGGAAAATACTGATACCGGAGCGGGTTCATACATTGTATTCATCTTGTTTAAAATTTCTTGGGACTTTGTTCATTACAACGTCATAAATGCCCTGTATAGTAAGGCACGTAAACAAGAGAAGTACACAGCATGTACCTTTCCAAAAGAAGATAAGAAGGTCCCGATTATGTATTATCCGTATGATGATGAACATCCGGAGCAGGCAGCCCCGGAAAGCACAAATTCTACCCCACAGGCCGACACGACCGACAGAGTCAACGGCGAATATCATTACAAAAACGGATATACCCAGAAGATTTATTCCGATGCGCACTATGTCCGCGAGGATGAAAGCACCGTTCCTCCGAAATACTACACTCCCCCAGAAAAGCCCGTCAAGGAAGCCAAGGAGCCGAAGGCTCAAAGCTCCGGCAGCGGCTGGGTAAAGATAGTATGCGTCGCGCTCATATGCGCACTGCTCGGCGGCTTCGCCGGCGGCGCGATAATGAGCGGCAAATACTCCGACAGAATGGATCAGCTTGAAAGCCAGCTGGCAGAGCTGAGCAATGAAGAAAAGCAGCTGGTCGTGAGCACCGGCAGCGCGCCCGCAGTGAGCGGCATTGTCACCGGTATCCCCGCTTCGAGCGTGTACGACATGGCTTGCCAACAGGTCGTCGGTATCTCAAGCGAGATCACCTACAGCAACTTCTTTGGTATGACAAGCTCCGCCGCAGTCAGCGGCTCCGGCTTCATCGCCTCCTCCGACGGCTACATCATCACGAACTACCACGTGATACAGAACGCCTACGAAGGCAATTTCGACATCAACGTCATGACCCATGACGGCACCAAATACGTCGCGACCGTCGTCGGCACCGAACAGGACAACGACATCGCGGTTTTGAAGATAGATGCTGAAGGACTCAATCCTGTCACCTTCGGTGACAGCGACGAGCTTGCCGTGGGCGACACAGTGTACGCCGTTGGCAATCCCCTCGGCGAGCTTGAGTTCTCCATGACCACCGGCCATGTCAGCGCTAAGGACAGAGCCATCACCACCGAGGAAAGCACCACCCCGATAAACGTGTTCCAGATCGACGCGGCGGTCAACTCCGGCAACTCCGGCGGCCCCGTGTATAACGATCAGGGTCAGGTAGTCGGCGTTGTCAACGCCAAGTACAGCGCCACCGGCGTTGAGGGCATAGGCTTCGCGATACCCGCGAACGACGCGGTCTCCATCGCAAACGACCTTATCACCAAGGGCTATGTCACCGGCAAGGCCTATATGGGCGTCGAAATAGACACCCGCTACAGCTCCATGTACAGCCAGTACTATGATATGCCTGTCGGCGCATACGTCGGAGGCGTCACGAGCGGAAGCTGCGCGGATAAGGCCGGCATCGAAAAGGGTGATATAATCACCAAAATTGACGGCGAAGAGATCACGAGCTACGCAGATCTCAAGAACGCCGTCAGCAACCACTCCGCGGGCGACACCGTTGAGGTCGAGCTTTACAGAGCCGGCGAGAGCCGCACCGTGAGCCTCACCTTCGATGAGAAGGGACCTGACGACGGCGCGCAGACAAGCGGATCGAGCCAGCAGAGCACTCTGCCGGGACTCGGAAAATAATTTGCTACTACTCTACTCCTATAAATCCTCTCTTTTCTCCCAAAACGGAGAGCCCTGCACGAAAGTGCAGGGCTCTTTGTTTTGAATTGTCAAAAATATGCTTCAATGTTGGATAACAGAGCAGCAGGGGAGCTTGAGGGGGCAAGGCCCGCCTCAAATTTGATAAACCGCCGTCGAAAGCCTTGATACATCAAGGCTTTCGGTAATAGCATTTTGAACGATTTCAAAATGCTCGGCGGATAGCGCGGTCAGAAAAGTCCTCACAGGACTTTTTTGACAAGCTGAGAGCCCTGCACGAAAGTGCAGGGCTCTTTGTTTTTGGGATTTTTTGCTGTTTGGCTGTTCACTCGCTGCTTTCAGCGTTGTCGGCGGAAGTGTCCGGCTCCGATTCTGTGGAGATGCCTGCGCCGTGCTTTTTGAAGGCGGGCTCGGTGAAGAGCGACCACAAGAGCATCAGCACCGCCGGCATGAACGCAAGCGGGAAGATCCAGCGCACGCTCAGGCGCGCAAGCTCCGCCGTCATCAGCACGAGGATCACCGTCGAGGGCAGGTGCCCCACGGCGAGAGTCAGCGCCGTTTTGTTCAGCGCGCCGAAGCCAAGCTCACAGCGAGAGAGGATCGGGAACACCCAGCATGCCGCGCCGAGCGGAAGCACCAGCGCGACATAGTATGCCGCGCCCGCCGCACCGGCGGAGGGCAACACGGCGCTGTACTGCCGCAGCAGCGTCAGCATCCAGAGCCCGAGTGCCGCAGCGGCGCCCCACATGAGCGTCAGCAGTATGCCGGGGATGAGCTCGTTTTTAAAAGTACGGAAGAAGCGGGCGTAGGGCTTCGGCTGCTTATAGCGTATACAGCGCACGACGCTGTCATAGAGCGCGGTCGTCGCCGCGCCGAGCGTCAGCACGGGGAGAGAGCACAGGAGCCACAGCACGCTCAGCGCCATGATATCCGTCAGCGTATTGAGCGCCCGCCATAGTCCGCCCTGATAGCGGAAGACGCGGCCCAGCATTATGTCAGCTCACGCACCAGCGGCGCGAGCGCTTCGGCAAGCTGGCTGTGTCCGCGGCGGCTGAGGTGCATATAGTCCACGGTGTTGAACTCCGCGACGCCCTCGGCGTCGAGAAACGCCCAGCCGTGCGCGGCGCATTTCTGGCGGTACTGCTCCGCAACACCCATCGATGCCGCATGGCAGGACGCGCCCATGGCGGGGTCGTTGTGCCCCGCGCCGATGTGCGGCGGGGCGACGATGAGGATATTCGGCCTGCCGCCGCGCCATGCGCCGACGGTCTCCGCCTTCATCGCAAGGCGCTCCATGCCGATGCCGATGCAGGCGGGGCTTGCGTTGAAGCGCTCTTTTGTATCGTTTGTGCCGAGCATGATGATGAGAAGATCGACCGGCTCATGCGACATGAGCGTGGAGTATATCACGTCGAGCCCGGACATGCACTCATGCAGCGGGTCGCGGAAAACAGTAGTGCGCCCGGAAAGCCCCTCCTCGAGCACAAGGTAATCCTCGCCAAGCGCCTTTTGCAGGAGGCAGGTCCAGCGCTCGTCCTCGGTGAAGCGGTCGGTGTGGTCGGCGGTATCGTTGGGGTCTGCGCAGTAGCCATGGGTGTTGGAATCGCCAAAGCAGACAATGTGTTTTTTCATGTGCGCGATCTCCTTACTTCTTAATTTCCGGCAGGGATGCGGCGGCGGCGGACTGGCCGACGCGGCGGAACTTCTCATCCGGCAGGGCGAGGTGTATCTTCTCCGCAAGCTCGCTGTATTCATCGCGCAGGACGCGATCACACTCGCTGATGATGAGCTCGCCCCCGCGCCCGGACATCACGCGCCCGAGCAGCAGCACATGGCGGAAGTGATACATATCGTGGTAGAGAGCGAGCGAGTGCGCAAGGTACACGCCGATGCTGCGGTATATCGCGGCGGCGCGCTCGTCGCCGTCGTTCATCAGCGCCTGCACGGCCTTGAGCTTTTCCGCCGGGGAGAGAACTTCGTCAAGCTCGATGCCCGCCGCCGGGGCGAGCTTTATGACGCCGTCCTGCGAGAAGTATTTCACGCCGCAGCCTATATCGAGCGACCACTCGTCACGCATCGCGCCGGGGTTTGCGTCCACGGGGATGAAAGAGAGCTCATTGAGCCAGCCGGTGATGTACCCGTTTTCATCGACATAACCGCCGGCCTCGCTCGTACCCATGGCGATGCCGAGGATGTTCGTATCCTCAAGGCTGATCGCCCCGGCAAGCGCGGTGACGTCCCCGTCGTTGAAGACGCAGAAGGGCACGTCGCCGAAGGTATCGGTAATGGCGCGGATGTAGATGTCCTTGACCTTCGCGTCGAAAAGCTCCTGCGGGACTTTAAGGAAGAGCGAGGCGTTCATGGTGCGGTCGTTTATGTACACGCCGGCGCTCGACACACCGACCGCGTCCACGCGCGGCATGTGTGCCGCCGCCGACTTGAGCGCGGCGACGATGCCGTCATAGTGGTAATCCGGGTCGGAGTTCGTCTTGGGGAACCACACGACCTCCTCGGAATACACGGTCTCACCGTCGATGACGGCGGAGACCTTGCGGTCGCTGCCGCCCGCGTCAAAGCCTATGCGGCAGCCGTCAAAGTGCCCGCCCGCGGGCTTGGGCGAATCCTTCGCCTCGGGCAGAGTGTCGGTATAGACGACCTCAAAGGGGCGCTCATATATCTTGGAGAAATAGTTCCAGTCAAACTCCTGGCAGCCGCCGGCGCTGAAGCAGCCGCGGATGTATTCATACATATCGCCATCGCCGCTGATATACACGCGCCAGCCGCCTTTCATCCAGAGCAGCGTCTTGACGAGGCGGCGGATGTAATACCGGTCGGCGTCTAGCATATCGGCAGTGCCGTGGATGAACGTGTGAACGGCGGCCATCTCGCCGCCGCTGCGCTCCACGGCGACGCCGAGGGTCTTCTTCGCCGAGGCGAGAAAGGCGTGGTTGAACTTATAGAGCGGGAAAAAATCACGGTCAAGCTCCGGAAGGTTCCTGACGCTTGCCTCAATGCCGAGATAGTTCATGCTCTGCGTCCTCCATTTATACAGAAATTTTTACGGTATGACTTGGATATAGTGTATTATATCACGGCCCGGCGACGCTGTCACCAAGAAAATAAAAAATATTTCAAATAAAAATACTCTTGAAAATTATTTTCTTTAATGCTACTATATGAAATATGGAACCCGGATGAATGAACAAGCCTGAAAGGGGAGAACATCATGGACAAACAAAAACTGCGCGGTGCGAGGGAATGGATACAGTCCGAGCTGAAAAAGAGCATAGACTTCTGGCTCAAGAACGGCATGGACGAGGTAAACGGCGGCGTCTACACCTGCCTTGACCGCAGGGGCGAGATATACTCAACGGATAAGAGCGTGTGGATGCAGGGGCGCTGCGGCTGGATATTCGCGTACCTCTGCCATGTGTACGGCGCGCGCGAGGAATGGCTGCGCGCATCGAAGAGCTGCCTTGACTTTATGGAGGCGCACTGCATAAACCGCGCCGCGGGGGACAGAATGTACTTCACCGTCACCGCCGAGGGCGCGCCGCTGCGCCAGCGCCGGTACTGCTTTTCCGAGGCATTCTATGCCATGGCGAACGCCGAGTATTACGGCGTGACCGGCGAGCGGGAGCACCTTGAACGCGCCCGCCGCGCATACGATCTCTATTGGAACCTCAACCACGGCATGCCCGACCCCACGGGGCTCGGCCCGAAGACGGAGCCCGAGACGCGCACGGGGCGTGCCTTCGGCATACCGATGATATACCTCAACGTCACGGCCGTGATGCAGCGCGCCGACCCGGAGAACGCGGCGCTTTATGCCGAGCGCGCCGGGATATGCGTGGATGAGATATTCCGCTATCACGTCCACCCGGAGCTCAAGTGCGTGCTGGAAAACGTTGCGGTTGACGGCAGCGCGAGATTGTATTACACTGAGGGGCGCGTCGTAAATCCCGGGCACGATATAGAGGGTGTGTGGTTCCTGCTGGAGCACGCGCGCCGCACCGGCGACAAGGAGCTTGTAAGCCGCGCGGAGGAGATATTCAACTGGGCGATAAACGCCGGCTGGGACAAGGAATACGGGGGACTGCTGTACTTCGTCGACGCCCTCGGCAGACCGCCCGAGGCCTATGAGCACGACATGAAGCTCTGGTGGCCGCATGACGAGATACTCATATCCTCGCTCATGCTGTATAAGGACACCGGCAAGGAGGAGTACCTCGACTGGTTCTATACCACGCTTGACTACTGCAAGGCGCATTTTGCCGACAGCGAGTACGGCGAGTGGTACGGCTACCTCCGCCGCGACGGCAAGCCCACCGAGCCGCCGTGCAAGGGCTCGACCTTTAAAGGGCCGTTCCACCTGCCGCGCATGCTCATTATGACAGACCTCATGGCAGGGGAATTGCTCGCGGAATAAAAGTTTTACAGGAGAAGTGTATGGGGCAGAGCAGCACAAATGTATTTGAGCGGATAAGCGCGGAGTATTATAACCTCACCCCCGCAGAGAAAAAGGCGGCGGACTATGTGCTTTCGCATCAGAGAAAAACGCAGGACATGAGCATAACCGAGCTCGCCGCGGCAAGCGGCGTGGCGGAGGCGACTGTGTCGCGCTTCTGCCGCAGGCTCGGCTGCAAGGGCTATAACGCTTTCCGCCTCGCTATCGCCAATTCTATCGCCCAGCGCCCGGAGCAGTCAAACCCGCTCTCGGGCGAGGTGCTCGATGACGACAGCTTTTCCGACGTCTGCAAAAAGCTCTATACCGCAAACATCAGCGCTATGACGCAGACGCTCGAGCTTGTCCGCCCGGAGGATTATATCCGCGCGGCGGATCTTCTTGAGCAGGCGGACAAGGTGCTGTGCATGGGTCAGGGCGGCTCGATGATAATCGCGATGGAGGCGGCGCACCTGTTTTCCACCGCGAGCGGGAAGTATTTCGCCGTGACCGATTCGCATATGCAGATGATCGCCGTCACCACCGCGGGCGAAAACGACGTTATCCTCTTCTTCTCCTATTCCGGCGCGACGAAGGACCTTGTCGAGACGCTGACATACGCGCGGGAGCGCGGGCTGCGCACGATACTTGTCACGCACTTTGCCAATTCCCCCGGCGCGGAGCTTGCGGATGTGACGCTGCTGTGCGGCGCGGATGAAAGCCCGCTTCAGCTTGGCTCTATCGGCGCGAGGATCGCGCAGATGTACCTTATGGACGTGCTCTTTTCGGAGCTGTGCCGCCGCAATCTTGACCAGTGCCGCCAGAGCCGCGCCCGCATCGCCGACGCGCTCGCTGAAAAGCACATGTGAAAATTATTTTCTTATTTCTCTTTTCTCTGATATCCCCCGGACAGCTTGTCGCTTCCGGGGGATAGGTTTATTGAGACTCTGCAAAAAATCTTCTTAATGATAAATTGAAGAAAATTTTTTTCAAAAATCTCTTGACATCTGCGGCGGCTTTGGTTAATATGATGGTGGAAAGAGTGAAATCATCGGTGAGAACCGTTGAAATATTAAAATCGGAACAAAAATTTTTTAGGAGGCACAACATGAAGAAACTGCTTGCAATGCTGCTTGCGCTGTGCATGGTGTTCGCACTGTGCGCCTGCGGCCAGACCGCCGCTCCCGCTGCCGACCCCGCACCCGCTCAGACCGACGCCGCACCCGCGGCAGAGCCTGTGAACATCACGCTCTGGACTTACCCGATAGGCGGCTGGGGCAATGCCGACACCGTCGACGCGCTCATCGCAGCGTTCGAGGATGCAAACCCCGGCATCACTGTCACCGTTGAATACCTCGACTACACCAACGGCGACGATCAGGTCAACACCGCTCTCGAAGGCGGCTCCGCTCCCGACCTCATCATGGAAGGACCTGAGCGTCTCGTCGCAAACTGGGGCGCAAAGGGCTACATGGTCGACCTCTCCGATATGTGGGACGCCACCGATAAGGCCGAAGTGAACGCTGCCTGCGTCGCTGCCTGCTTCACCGCTGACGGCGCCTGCTATGAGTACCCCCTCGTCATGACCGCGCACTGCATGGCCATCAACTATGACGCCTTCGTCGCGGCCGGTGCCGACAAGTATGTCGATATCGACAGCCACACCTGGACGACTGAGGACTTCATCGCCGCGGTCGATGCACTGTATGCCTACTACAAGGAGCCTGTCGGTGACGTTTACTGCTCCGGCCAGGGCGGCGACCAGGGCACCCGCGCCCTCGTCAACAACCTCTACGGCGGCACCTTCACCAATGCCGAGCACACCGCCTATACCGCTGACTCCCCCGAGAACATAAAGGCCCTCGAGCTTCTCCAGAGCATGGACGGAATCTACTTCAACGCGGCCGAGAACGGCGGCGAGGAGATCACCGCTTTCCGTCAGGGCATACTCAAGATGGCATTCTGCTGGAACATCGCCCAGCAGCTCAACTCCGACAACAATGACGCCGAGCTCACCAACGACGGCGAGAAGATCGTCTTCATGAGCTTCCCCTCCGAGACCGGCGAGAGCAAGCTTCAGGGCGGCATCTGGGGCTTCGGTGTGTTCGATAACGGCGACGCTGCCAAGATCGACGCTGCCAAGACCTTCATCAAGTACTTCGCCGACGGCGAGGGCACGCCTGACGCAGTCAAGGCCGCCAACTACTTTGCCGTGCGCGACACCGCCGAGGGCATCGACCTCACCGGCATCTGGGCTGACAACGCCATCATGAACGAGTACACCAAGCTTATGCCTTACCTTGGCGACTACTATCAGGTCACCTCCGGCTGGGCGACCGCCCGCACCGAGTGGTGGAATATGCTCCAGCGCATTGGCGGCGGCGGTGACGTTGCCACCGAGGTCGCAGAGTTCTGCACCAACGCGAACGCCGCGGCAGCAGGCTGATGTGATAATCTGAAATACACAAGTATCTCCTTTGAATCAAAGCGCGCACCCTCTCTGTGCCCCAGCGCAGAGAGGGTGTGCTGATAACTACATGATCCGCAAGGGGGGATCGACCCTATGTTCAAGTCCAACAACGGCATGAGCCGCGCGCTCGTGCGGCGGGAGACGATAGCGGGCTATCTGTTTTTGCTGCCAAGCCTGTTCTTCTTCGTCACCTTCGTGCTGTATCCCATGTTCATGTGCATATACACCAGCTTGTTTGACTCCAATATGGGCAAGAATGCCGTGGACGTCTTTGTCGGGCTGGATAATTATAAGGAGCTTTTCCATGATGAGCTCTTCCTCGGCGCGCTGAAGAACACTGTCGTCATCGTCATTGTCGCCGTGCCAACGGTGTGCGCGTTCTCGCTCTGGGTCGCCACCGCGATATATGATATGAAGCCCGCGCTGACCTCGGCCTTCCGCTGCATCTTCTATCTGCCCGTCGTCACCGGCTCCGTCGCGGTAACGGTCGTGTGGAAGTGGATGTACAACAACCGCTACGGCGTTTTCAACTATCTTCTCAAGAGCACCGGCATCATCGACCAGAACATAAACTGGCTGGGCGACGCACGCTTTGCGCTCTGGTGCATCATCCTCATCCTCTTCACGACCTCTGTCGGTCAGCCGATCGTGCTCTACGTCTCGGCGCTCGGCAATGTCGACCATACGCTCGTCGAGGCGGCGCAGGTCGACGGTGCGAACCGCCGTCAGGTGTTCTGGAAGATCAAGTGGGCACAGATCATGCCCACCACGCTCTACATACTCATCATTACAACGATAAACTCTTTCCAGTGCTTTGCGCTTATCCAGCTGCTCACCTCCGGCGGGCCGACGCACAGCACGGATACGATAATGTACTATATCTATTACACCGCGTTCAAGCTCTACCGCTACGGCTACGGCAACGCAATGGGCGTTGTGCTCATGGTTATCATCGCGGTACTCTCTGCCATCCAGTTCAAGCTGGGGCAGTCGGATTAGGGGGGCAGGACACATGCAGGGTAAATCAAAAGCGAACCGCATCATCACCCTTGTGATAATCATCATCCTTGCGCTGCTCTTCACCTTCCCGCTCTATTGGATAATCACGGGCTCATTCAAGACGGCCAAGGAGGTAAACTCCGTCACGCCCGTCTGGTGGCCGAGCGAGTGGACGCTGAAGAATTACCAGACGCTTATGAGTAAGCTCAAGGCTCCGCTGTGGGAGTTCTATGTCCCGTTCAGCCAATATTTCTCAGCAGATGGGAATCCCGTGGCGTTCTCCGTCGGGCCGACCGTGCCCGGCGCGATCCGCTGGATGCTCAACACCGTGTGGATGGCGGTCGCGGCGATGCTCCTCACCTGCGTGACCTCGGCGCTTGCGGGCTACGCGCTGGCGAAGAAGCGCTTTGTCGGGCGGACGCTCATCTTCACGCTCATCGTCTGCGCGATGGCGCTGCCAAAGCAGGTCATCCTCATCCCGCTCATCCGCGAGATGTCCTCGCTCAAGCTCTATAACACGCTCAGCGCGGTCATCTACCCGATCGTCGGCTGGCCGTTCGGCGTGTTCCTGATAAAGCAGTTTGCCGAGAGCATACCCGGCGAGATACTTGAGGCGGCGAGGATAGACGGCGCGGGCGAACTCAAGACCTTCAACCAGATAGTTTTCCCCATGATAAAGCCCGGTGTCGGCGCGCTTGCGATCTTCACGTTCATTAACTCATGGAACGACTATTTCATGCAGCTCATCATGCTCTCAAGCACGAAGAACCTGACCATTTCCCTGGGCATCGCGAAGATGCAGGCGGAAAACTCGACGGACTTCGGACTCATCATGGCGGGCGCAGCCTTTGCCGCCGTGCCGATCATCATCGTGTTCCTCATCTTCCAGAAATATTTCACGAGGGGCATCACGATGGGCGCCGTCAAGGGCTGAGACAGGGGCAAATACAAGGAGTGTACAATGAAAGCAATAGACCTTACGAAATATCAGGGCATTATCCCGGCGTTCTACGCCTGCTATGACGACGCGGGCGAGGTGTCGCCCGAGCGCGTGCGCGCGTTTACGGAGTATCTGATAGGCAAAAAGGTGACGGGCGTGTACGTCGGCGGTTCCTCCGGCGAGTGCATCTATCAGTCCGTAGCCGAGCGCAAGGCCGTGCTTGAGGCGGTCATCGAACAGGCCGCAGGACGCATCACGGTCATCGCGCACGTTGCCTGCAACAACACGCGCGACAGCATGGAGCTTGCCGCCCATGCCGAGAGCGTGGGCGCGGACTGCATCGCCGCCATCCCGCCAATATACTTCCATCTGCCTGACCGCGCGGTGGCAAAGTATTGGAGCGACATCGCCTCCGCCGCGCCGAATACGGATTTCATCATCTATAACATCCCGCAGCTTGCCGGCACGGGGCTGAACAGCTCCCTGCTGCGCACGATGCTCTCCGTGCCGAACGTGATCGGCGTGAAGAACTCCTCCATGCCGATACAGGACATTGAGATGTGGCGCGACGAGGGCGCAATAGTCTTCAACGGCCCGGATGAACAGCTCCTCTCGGGGCTTGCGGCGGGCGCGGTCGGCGGCATCGGCGGTACCTACGCCGTCATGCCGGAGCTGTACGAGCGTATATACGCTCTTGTCCGCGCCGGGGACATCATCCCTGCGCGCGCTATACAGGACGCCTGCTGCCATATCATCTACAAGATGTGCTCAGGGCAGGGGAACATGTACGCAATGATAAAAGAGATCCTCCGCCTGCGCGGAGCACCGGATATCGGCAGCGTGCGCGCACCGCTCTATCCCCTCCAGCCGGGCGACGAGGTCATCGCCGCGGCCTGCGCCGCGGATATCGACGCCGCGATAGCGAAGTTCTGCGAATGAGGGAACGATACGGTACGGTATAGAAAGAGCGCTCCGTCCGGAGCGCTCTTGGCTTGCACATTTTTAAAGAATAAAAGAAGCCGCCGCAAGCAGATACGCTTGCGGCGGCTTGGCGCAGAAGGAGGGATTTGAACCCTCGCGTGCTTTTTAGACACCTACTCCCTTAGCAGGGGAGCCCCTTCGGCCTCTTGGGTACTTCTGCATGCCGATGTTGCTGGATAATGATAGCACACAGCGTGGCTAATGTCAATAGCAAATCGGTCAAAATGCGCGGTTGAACTCAGCCCATATCTCCGAGCCGGTCTGTCAGCTCCGCAAGCTCGCGGTCGAGCACGGAGTAGAACCGGGAGATATGCAGCCCGTCAACAAGCGCGTGATTGCACAGCACCGCGAGCGGGAGCAGCACCTTGCCGTCCTGACGGAAATACCTGCCCCAGTTTATGCGCGGGTTTGAGTCGGCGGGGGAAGGGGTCGGCTGGATGACGGAGGTGAAGCTCATCCAAGGGATGCTCGAAAAGAACAGCAGCGAATCCGCGTCCTCGCCGTCTTCGATCGAGGAGGCCACCTTTGCGCGCTCCCACGCTTCCGCAGCGCACGGCAGATACTCGTCAAACGGCATGCGGCAGTCGAGCGTGCAGTAGCAGTAGGTATCATCCGGCAGGGCGACGGTATGCGAGCCGTGGCACCAGTCGTATTCTATGATGCCGTCCCCATGTATGCGCCGCCGGAACTCCGGCACACTATTTGCCGCGCGGGTCACGCAGTAGGCCAGCGCCAGATAGAACGGCAGCCCGAGCCGCTTCTGCTGGGCGAGGAATCCCGTTATATCGACATTGACCGTGAAGCCGACATACGGATAGGCAAGGCCCTTGAAATATTCAAAGTGCGGGCGGCGGGGGAAACTATCCATGTCTATCGTTTTATAATTCATGCTGCATCACTTTCCTACGCAGAAGCGTTCAAATATCCTGTTCGTCACATCCTCGCGGACACTGCGGCCGGTGAGCTCGCCTATGGCGGACATCGCTGCCTCCGTCTCAGTCAGGACAATGTCGGGTGTGCAGCCATCGCGCATGGCGGCAAAGGCGGCGTCCATGCTCTCAAGCGCCCGGGATATCGCCTCGGCCTGACGCGCGTTCGTGAGTATCTCGCCAGCGGGCACCTGCGGCAGCGGGAAGAGCGCCTTTATGGCGGCTTCAAGCTCATCGAGTCCCTGACCGGTGACGGAGCTCACCGTGACGCAGGGAAGCTTAGTCTCGGGCGGCGGGCAGACATGACCGAGGTCGGCCTTTGAGAGCACGACCAGACCTTTCCTCGCGCGCTCCGCGGCGCGGATGATCTCCATATCCTCATCTGTAACATCCCCGCCGCCGTCCACGACGGCTATCACAAGCTCCGCGCGCCCCATGGCCTCGCGGCTGCGGTGTACGCCGAGCCGCTCGACGGCGTCCTCACTGTCGCGGATGCCGGCGGTGTCGCACAGGCGCAGCGTCAGAGAGCCAAGACGCAGCTTTTCTTCGATGGTGTCGCGCGTTGTGCCGGGGATGTCGGTGACAATAGCGCGCTCATAGCCCAGCAGGGCATTGAGCAGTGAGCTTTTCCCCGCATTCGGCCGCCCGACTATGGCAGCCGGGATGCCCGAGACCATGAGCTTGCCGCGCTCAAAGCTTCCCAGCAGCGCGCGCAGCGAGTCCGCGGCGGAGCTGAGCTGCTGCTTATAGTTTTCAAGACGGAAGTCCTCAATGTCCTCGTCCGGGTAATCCAGCACCGCGTGATAGTGCGAGCTTATATCGGTGAGAGTTGAGTATATGTTATCAGCCTTCACGGCGACCGCGCCCGAAAGCTGGGCTGCGGCGTTCTTCGCACACTCGATGCTCTCAGCATCGATGATGTCTGCAACGGCCTCGGCGGAGCTGAGCTCCATGCGACCGCTGAGGAAGGCACGCTTTGTGAACTCGCCCGGCAGAGCCTGACGCGCCCCGGCGTGGAACAGCTCCTCCAGCGCGGCGCGCAGCACCGTGGGCGAGCCGTGGCACTGGAGCTCTGCCGTGTCCTCACCTGTGTAGCTGTGCGGGGCGTGGCTGACGGTACACAGGCAGAGGTCGAGCAGGTCTCCGCTGAGGTCGGTCAGTCTGCCGTAGACGAGTTTTCTGTCCTCGTATTCAGACATAAGCTTGCCGGAAGCCGGGCGGAAGAGCCGGTCAACGATCGGCAGTGCCTCTGGGCCGGATATGCGTATTATGCCTATGGCCGCGACCTGTGCGCCGGTCGCGATCGCAGCGATAGTGTCAGCCATTCTGATCCTCCTTATCCATTGCGTCAACGACCGCGAGCAGCTCGAGCGGCGCGCCGATCACGGCGGCGGGGTTCTTTGCTGTGCCGAAGCCGTAGGACGCATGAACGAACGGGCAGCCGACAAGCGCAGCGCTCTCCTCATCGGAGGCAGTCGGTACATATTTCGAGGGCGCGTTCACCGTATCCGGAGAAGAGCCGTTCGGCTATCTGCGCGACGGTGAGCCCCATAATGGAGCGCGTCTCCGCCGCGGTCGGGACGCTCTGCGCGCCGTACTTTGTGCTCAGAGTATGCCCCCAGCTCTCGGCGACGATGCGGCAGGAGTCCCACAGTGTGCCGTCAAGGTCAAAAATTATTCCGTCTATGTTCATGGCTGTTCCTCTCAGCCCCGGCACAGGCCGGGGATTTATCGGTTCAAAAAAGGCATTGACTGCGTCAATGCCTTTTTTGTCCATAATGTTATAATGCTTACTGCTTCTCGGCTCTGGCGGCCTTGGCGGCGTTCTCGTCTCTGCGCTCAGAGACAAAATAGCTCAGGGACAGCAGACTGTCGGAGAAGTGGATGTTCTCAACGATGGTGCTGCTGTTCGGCTCGGTGAGCTCGAGATTGGTGAAGTTCCAGATAGCGTCGATACCGTTGTCGGTAAGGCGCTTGGTGACGGCAATGGCGGCCTCCTTGGGAACGGTGAGAACGGCAACGTCAACATGGTTCGCGGCGAGGTAGTCCTCAAGCTCGTCCATCGCGTGGATGGGGACGCCGTTAAAGGAGGTGCCGATTATTTCGGGCTTGATATCGAAGGCGGCGGCCAGATTGAAGCCCCATTCCGCAAAGCAGAAGTTATCCATCAGGGCATGGCCGATGTTGCCGACACCGACGAGGACAGCGGTGAAGCCTCTGTCCATACCGAGGATAGATGCGATCTGCGCGCGCAGTGCGGGGACATTATATCCATAACCCTGCTGGCCGAATTCGCCGAAGCAGCTGAAATCCTGACGGATCTGCGATGGGGTCAGCCCAAGCTGATGACCCAGCTCGAAGGACGAGATACGGCTGATGCCGATTTCGGTAAGCTCATCCAGCTTGCGGAGGTAGCGGGGCAGACGCCGAATAACATTATTTGAAACCTTGAGTCTCTTCACGTGATTCTCTCCTTACTGATGCCGAAGAATTTACGAATTCCCTGCTCATTATATATGTCTTAATTCTAACACACGAAAAGAGCAATATCAAGTGAAAAACTATCCAAAAAGTCTACTTTGTTGCAAAGAGAAGACGAACACGGTGCACTGTTTACGCGCACCGTGTTCGTATTTATCAATATATTGCGTCACTGCACGGGACGCGGGGGCTCCTGCGCTGCGGGAGAGACCTCCGGCGACGGGGACGCTTCGGGGAGAATGAAGGGCTTTATAAAGTCCTCAAACTCCTTGACGCTGCACTCGGCACGGAAGACCAGCTCGTCGCCGTCATCGGAGAAGACTATCCAATAGATGTCCTCGCCGAAGATACAGACAGACATGAAGTCCTCTTCCTCTTCCTCTTCTTTCTCCTCATCCCTGCACTGCGGGAACAGGATCTCATATACATAATCGGGATCCTGCGCAGGGAGCGCTTCTTCCGCTACGGCAGCGGAGGGAGCGGGGCTGGGCAGAGCGGATTCTGCCGGCTTCTCGGGCTTTATGGATTCCGCTGGCTTTTCGGGCTTTGCGGATTCACTTGGGGCAGGGCTTGAGTCAGCCCCCTCAAGGACACGCATAAGCTCGCCGCGCTTGGCGGCGGTCTTTATCTCGGCAAAGATGACCTTGCCGCTGTCAGCCGCGGCTGACGCTTCGGGTTCATCCATCGACTGAACAGCGACACCGTTATCCTCCGCAGGAGCGGAGCTGCCGGAAGCGTCCTCAGCCGGAGTGTCGGCCGTAAGAGCGGGGGCGTTCTTCAGAAAGAACGATCTGAATCTGCCGACGGGCTCTTCAGACTCCTCGGGCTCGGAGGCCGCTGCTGCGGGAGCGGAGCTCTCATCCGGGACGGACTGAGACGATGCTTTCGGTGCTGCCGTCGGGATCGGCGTGGGAGCCGGTGTCGGCACGGCGCGGGGCTTCTCCGTCTCCACTACGGGCGGAGCCTGAGTGGGGACGGGGGTGGAAACCGGAGCTGCGGCGGGAGCGTTGCTCGGCGCGGGACGGTTTTCGGAATTATCAGCAGCGGAACCGCCGCTGTATTTGTCCTCATCAGTACCGGCGCTCTGAACCTCGGGAGAGGCAGCGGGCTCGGCAGTCACATCGGGAGCCTGAGTTGCCTGAACGGAACCGGCAGCCTTCGGCGGTATCGCCGGGGTGGGCTGCGGCGTCACGGCGGCGGTGGCCGCGGGTGCCGCCGCGGCTGCGGCCTCGCTCTCGCTCATGGCGGAGGTGTCATTCATCTTTTCAGGCAGCATGCCCTTTGCCGCGAAGATCACAACGGCGGCGCAGGCCGCGGCGGCAATGACGTTTCTGAAGGGCTTCGGTATCGCGAAGCGCCGTCTCTCTTTAATGTTCTGCTGCTTTATGGCGCTGCGGCGGATATCCGCCATAATATTTTCATGCAGACCCTCGGGGAGAGGCTCCGTGTCCTGCCCGATGATCTCGGACAGATTTGAGAAAACGGCGTACATGGTGTTGCACTGAGAGCAATGCTCCATGTGCGCGGAAAGGGCAGCGCGTTCTGATTTTGCCAGCTCCTCATCAGCCATCCTGCTGATGAGCTCCTGATATCGTTCGCACTCTGTCATTGACTCTCACCGCCTTTCATTTTCCCAGACGATGAAAAATCAGAAATGTTCCCGTCGTCGATCAAAAAAGTGCAAAGTCTTTTCCTGGCTCTGAATATTCTGGATTTGACTGTGCCGACCTCAAGGCTGAGCGCCTGAGCTATCTCGTCATAGCTCAGCCCCTGTATCTCCCGCAGCAGCAGTATCTGCCGGTAATCCGGCGGGAGCGAATCGAGCCCGCGGCGCACACTGTCACGCGTGAGCTTCCGATCGAGCAGCAGCTCGGGCGACTGGCTCTCGTCGGCCACGTCGAGCTGCGCATCCTCGCCGTCGTCATCCTCGACGGACAGCGAGACGGTCGGCCTGCGGTTTTTGCTGCGCAGGAAATCAAGGCAGACGTTTGAAACGATCCTGTACAGCCAGACGGAGAACTTACTGTCGCCGCGGAAGGACTGCAGGGAATTGTAGGCCTTGATGAAGGCCTCCTGGGTCATGTCGGCCGCGTCCTCGCTGTTGCCCGTCATGCGCAGGGCTATGTTGTATACGTTTTTTTCATATTCAAGTACGAGCGTTTCAAAGGCGTTGGCGTCCCCGCCGAGCACCTTGCGTACTATGGCCGCTTCCTGTTCCCGTGTCAAGCTGTCACCTCCCCGGTGTCAGGTCAGATCATGTTTTATCCCTATCGCGATCTTTCTTATATCTTCCAAAGTATCGACATGTACGAGCTGCTGCTTATAGTAGCCCGAATGTGCCACGCCGTGCAGGTACCACGGCAGATGGTGGCGCGCCTCCATGCAGGCGTTGCGCTCACCGGCGACGGCGGCAAGCTCCTCGATCTGCGCGACCGCCATGTCTATCCGCTCGCTGAGGGGCGGCAGCGGCGGGATGTCCTCACCGCCTATCGCAGCCTGCCCCTGCCGGAACAGCCATGGATTGCCGAAGCTGCCGCGGCCTATCATCGCAAGCTCACAGCCGGTGTAGCGCAGGATATGCGCCGCGTCCTCGGGCGCGAAGATATCGCCGTTTGCGATGACCGGGATGCTCACGGCCTTGCGCACCTCGCGGATAATGTCCCAGTCTGCGCGCCCGGCGTACATCTGCGCGCGCGTCCTGCCGTGTACGGCGACAGCGGCTGCGCCGCTGCCCTCGCACATGCGCGCAAAGTCCACGGCGTTGACGCTGCCGTTGTCCCAGCCCTTGCGGAACTTCACCGTGACGGGGCAGCCCGCGCTCTTTACGACGCCCCTGATTATTCCCTCTGCAAGCACCGGTGTGCGCATGAGCGCGGAGCCGTCGCCTGATTTGACGACCTTGCCGACCGGGCAGCCCATATTGATATCGATGATATCCGCCCCGGATATCTCGCGCGCCATGACCGCGGCCTCGGCCATCACGTCCGGTTCATGGCCGAATATCTGCGCGGCGCAGGGGTGCTCGTCCTCCGGGATATAGAGCAGAGATTTTGTCTTTTCGTCCTTATATACCAGCGCTTTGGCGCTTACCATCTCGGTAGTTGTGAGCGCCGCGCCGAGGCCGCGGCAGACGCGGCGGAAGGCAAAATCCGTCACTCCCGCCATCGGCGCGAGAGTCAGGTTCCCGCACAGTTCGATATCGCCTATCTTCACCATGACATGTCAAGCCCAACCGGGCAGTGATCCGAGCCGGTGATCTCAGGCAGGATATACGCGTCCTTTATGTTATCGCGCAGCCGGTCGGACACGACAAAGTAGTCGATGCGCCAGCCGACATTGCGTTCCCTTGCTGCGGCACGGTAGCTCCACCATGAGTACGCGTCGCGCCGGTCGGGGTAGAGATAGCGGAAGCTGTCGGTAAAGCCCGCGGCCAAAAGCTCGGTGAACTTCGCGCGCTCCTCATCCGAGAAGCCGGGGTTGCCGACGTTCGCCTTGGCGTTCTTGAGGTCTATCTCCTCATGCGCGACGTTCATGTCCCCGCAGACGATGATGGGTTTCAGTTTATCCAGAGAGCAGAGATATTCTCTGAAAGCATCCTCCCAGCTCATGCGGTAATCAAGGCGCTTGAGCCCGTCCTGCGCGTTCGGCGTGTAGACGCAGACAAGGTAGAAGTCCTCATATTCAAGCGTTATCGTGCGCCCCTCGGTGCCGTGCTCCTCAATGCCGATGTTATAGGAGACGGAGAGGGGAGTGTGCTTTGTGAATATTGCGGTGCCGGAGTAGCCCTTCTTTTCGGCGTAGCACCAGTAGCTCTCATAGCCGGGAAAGTCGATATCGATCTGGCCCTCCTGAAGCTTCGTCTCCTGAATGCAGAAGAAGTCTGCGTTCAGGCTCAGGAAGATATCGTCAAAGCCCTTTTTCCGGACTGCGCGCAGTCCGTTAACGTTCCATGAAATAAATCTCATTCATGCTTCTCCCCGGCGTTTGAGTTCATGCTGTCCTCATAGCCGTGCGCATCGGTCAGCGCCGCCTTGTACATGCGCGGCGCGGGGCCTGCGGCCATGCCCTTGGTCGATTCCGTCTTCACCGCGACGACGCGGTTTATCGGGAATCCCTGCGCATGGAACTTCGCCTCATAATCCGTCATGACGCCGACGGGGCCGTTCGCGTGCAGGTCATTGGTCTTTTCCGATAGCGCCCAGCCCTCGTTTTCAAACTGCTCGAGCGACCAACTGAAGAGCGGGGTATTGTCGGTCTTGAAATGTATCTCGCCGCCGAGCGGGAGCACGTCCGCGTAGAGACGCAGGAAGCCCGGGAAGGTCAGGCGGTGCTTTGCATCGCGGCTCTTCGGCCACGGGTCGCAGAAGTTTATATATATGCGCGCGGCCTCACCCGGGGCGAACATCTCGGCGAGCTTGATAGCGTCGCCGTCGATGAAGCGGACGTTCTTTATGCCGCGTTCGCGTACGCGCTCCATCGCGAGGATCATCGCGTCGGGCACCTTTTCCATTGCTATATATAATGTATCGGGCATCAGCTCCGCAGTGTCCGCCGTGAAGCGGCCCTTGCCGCAGCCGAGCTCAAGATAGAGCCTGTCATAGCCGGGGAAGCTCTCCAGCCATTTCCCGCGCAGCGCGGCGGGATCGTCTATAAGATATTCTGCGCACTTTTCCATACGCGGGCCGAGATTCGACCGCTTTCTCATCCTCAAAAGAATCACACTCCTGTTCAAAAGAATACCACAACGGAAATAAAACATCAATCTATAAAAGCTGAAGTTGGCTTAAGATTTTTTGAATATAGCAGTTCAGAACTGATGTGTTCATTCTGAAACGGGAGGACATTTGTCCTTGCAATTCGGCATTATACGTGCTATTCTGTACTTGGTACTTATGTACCGGGAGCGCTGCACAACGGCAGGCGGTTAGCTACACCACCCGAAAGGGGGTGAAGCAATGCCTATTACGTTTACGTTTCATGTACTTACATACACGATCACGATAACCGTAAAGCAAAACCGCCGCCACTCTGCCAAGTGACGACGGTCATTCCAATGACTTGAATCTACAACAGAGCTAACCGCTTGTCGCAGCGCTCTTTCTATATATATTATATCTCCTGCCTGACATTGTGTCAAGGCGGGAGTTTTATTTTTACATTTACAGCACCCTTACAGCATCACGAGTGCCGAGACGCCCGCGGCGATCAGCAGGCACACCGAGCCGAGGATGAACTCCTTCGGCGTGTGGCGCTTCGTCTCGACCGAGGCCCAGAATATCAGCGCGTAGGCAGCCGCGCAGCCGGGGATCCACTTCGCGCCGAAGAAGATGCACAGCAGCAGACCCGGACCGGAGACGCTGCACGAATGCCCGCTGGAGCGGATGTGCAGCAGGCGGTTAAACACGATGAGCATGATGACCGACATGAAATAGGTCATGCACACAAAGCGGAACTCATTGCCGTTAGGGCAGATAAGGCTCCACACGAGAAGGATCCCGTAGGACAGCAGCGAAATGTACATCGCAATGACGCGCTGCTTCTCGCGCCCGGTATGCAGCGCGGCGGATATGGGGTAGGCCAGCACCGGGCCGACACTCAAACCGAGCAGACAGGCGACGAGCTGATCGCGCCGGACTATTGCCCCGGCAGGGTTAAAGTAAAGTATGAGCGCAAAGGCTGCCGCGGCGAAGGGCGGCGCTGAGATAACACGTATTGCCTTTGCGAGCTTCTGACGAAATTGCATGTCCTCACCTCGGGAAGATTATAAGCCGTAGGGCAGGTAGAGGCAAGCTATGCCGCACTCTCGCCGACTATACTTATAGCACTATACTCACGATAGAGCAGTAGAGCCGACTCTACACTGACAAACTCCGCACCGGTGCCTAATATTTTTTGAAAATTTCAAAAAGGCTATTGACAAAACTGTATTAACGTGTTATTGTACTAATCACTTAATACAGCGACACAAGGAGGCAAGACATGGAATGGCATTTTGATGACAATATGCCGATATACACACAGCTTGTGTATCAGATAAAGTTCGCGATCGTTTCCGGGGAGCTGTCCCCGGGCGAGAGGATGGCGGGTGTGAGGGATCTGGCCGCGGACGCCGGGGTCAACCCGAACACGATGCAGCGCGCCCTGCAGCAGCTTGAGCGCGAGGGGCTCGTGTTTACCCAGCGCAGCAGCGGCCGCTTCATCACAGAGGACACCGCCGCCATAGGCGAGGCCAAACGCACGCTTGCGCGGCAGCATATCGAACAGTTCATGGCGTCAATGAAAAAGCTGGGTTATACCAGGGAAGAAATCATAGCGCTGCTTGAGGGCGGCGAAGAGGAGGACAAAAATGGAAGCATGCTTTGAATGCAGAGGACTGAGCAAGCGCTTCGGCAATGTTCAGGCGCTTGACGAGGTCAACATTTCTATCATGCCGGGGCGCGTTGTGGGTCTGCTCGGCCCGAACGGCAGCGGCAAAACAACGCTTATTAAGCTGGCAAACGGCCTGCTGACGCCGGACTCGGGCGAGATCGACGTCTGCGGGTATAAGCCCGGCAAGGAGAGCAAGGCGCTCGTGAGCTATCTGCCCGACCGCCCCTGCCTGCCGGAGTGGATGAATACCAGGCAGCTCATGGATCTCTATGCCGACTTCTACGCGGACTTTGACCGTGAGCGCGCCGGGAAAATGCTCGAGCATCTGAACATACCCGAGAAGCGGACGATAAAGCAGATGTCCAAGGGCACGCGAGAGAAGGTGCAGCTCATCATGGTCATGAGCCGCCGTGCAAGACTCTATCTGCTCGATGAGCCGATAGGCGGCGTCGACCCCGCGACGAGGGACTATATCCTCGACACCATCATCAGAAACTATGACGAGAACGCAAGCGTCATCATTTCCACCCATCTCATAAGCGACGTTGAAAACGCGCTTGACGAGGTCATCTTCCTCAAGGACGGCAAGGTGAACATGCAGTCGAGCGTTGACGATATAAGAGAGCAGTACGGCAAGAGCGTCGACGCTCTGTTCAGGGAGGTATTCAAATGCTGAGTAAGCTTATAAAACATGAGCTGCGCGCGAGCAGGCGCATTATGCTGCCGTTTCTCGGCGCGGTGCTGGCACTGTCGGTGCTGGCAGGTATCTCGACCACGGCGATGGAACATCAGGTCGATTACAGTTGGCTGAACGTTGTATACGGGCTCATCATTTTTGCGTTCGTCATGGGCGTGATGGCGGTGTGTGTCGTTGCCGTTGTCATGATGATCCAGCGCTTTTACAAGAACCTCCTCGGTGATGAGGGCTATGTGTCCTTTACCCTGCCTGCGACAGTCGATGAGCACATCTTCGCAAAGCTCATTTCATCATTTATCTGGTTCTTTGCCACCGCTGTCGTGGTCGTGCTCTCGACCTTCATCATGACCGCCACGAGCCTGAGCGCCGCCTTCACCGAAGAGGGCGTCGTCAGCATTAACGGTATGCTCAACGAGGTGCACTTCTGGGAGATGTTCACCGGCTGGGACATCGCGGGCTACGTGCTTGAGGGCATCGTACTGCTGTTTGTGTATTCCTGCTCCGTGTGCCTGCACTTCTACGCCGCCATGGCCATCGGCCACAGCTTCAATGACCATAAAGGGCTGCTGTCGGTAGTGTCCTTCTTTGTGCTCAGCGCCGCGATGACCATGCTTGCAGTCGTCAGCGCAAGCATCACCGGCAACTCCGGGCTGTTCGACCTCGTCGGGAACATCGACACTCTCGATATAAGCGCAGCCACGCACGTGGTGATGCTTATCTTCATCGCGATTGAAATGGTGAAGGCCGCGCTGTACTACATCCCGACCACGCTTTGCCTGAAAAAGTGGCTAAATCTCGCGTGAGGCAGGAGACGGTAATTTGAAATTTATCCGGGCGCGTAAACCGCGCCCGGATATTTGACTTTTCGCAGGTGACACACCGTGTCCCATGCGGACATTGCTCGCTTCGTGTCCTGTTGCCGCGGCGGCAGCCGTGCTATTATCGGGCCGTAAACGAGGGAGGCAGAAATATGGATCGGATCAAAATAGGAAATTTCATTAAAACCCTGCGCCGGGAAAAAGTAAAATAAGCAAGCTGATGCGGCGGGAGAACATCCTGCCGCTGTTTTTACATTGCCATTGTTGAAAACTTTTTCGGCGCATGGTACAATATCACATCAAAAATCTTTGAAGGAACGCGGCATGAGCGAAGAGAAGAAAAACAGCTTCTTTGAGGAAGTGTATAAGGTCGTCGCGCGTATCCCGGCGGGCAAGGTCATGTCCTATGGGCAGATCGCCCGCGTGCTCGGCGCGCCGAGGGCGGCGCGGCAGGTCGGCTGGGCGATGCGCTGCTGCCCGGATGATATACCGTGGCAGCGCGTCGTGAAGGACAGCGGCGAAATCGCCGGCGGTGGACACGCGGACTTCCGACGTATTCTGCTTGAGGAGGAGCGGGTGAGCTTCCTGCCTGACGGCAGAGTCGACATGGAGAAATGCCGGTATGTCCCTACTATAGAATTATTGCTCACGGAGGACGAAGAATGAACATCACAGTGTATCTCGGCGCGAACGAAGGAAACGACCCTACGCTCAAAAGTGCGGTGCGTGAGCTCGGCACATGGATAGGCGAGAGCGGCAACGCCCTTGTATACGGCGGCTCCAAGGCCGGGCTCATGGGCGAGCTTGCCGAGAGCGTACTCATGGCGGGCGGTGAGGTGACAGGCGTCGAGCCGCAGTTCTTCATCGACGCGGGCTTTGAGTATGACGCGATAACCCGCCTTATCGTGACAAAGGATATGCCGGAGCGCAAGACAAAAATGATAGAGCTGGGCGATGCGTTCATCGCCTTCCCCGGCGGGACGGGTACACTCGAGGAAATTTCCGAGGTGATGTCCTGCTCCGCGCTGGAGATGCTCAAGGCGCCGTGCATACTATATAACTTGAACGGCTACTATGACGGGCTCAAGGTACTGCTGGGGCACATGATAGATATGGGGCTTTCGACCACCGAGAAGCAGCGTGGGATATATTTTGCCTCCGACCTCGCAGAAATCAGGGCGATACTGGAAAAGGCATGACAGAGACGGAAACCAGCCCTGTGCTGTACAGCGCGGAGCGCCCGGAGTGGCTCAATGAGTTCTGCGCCCTGCCAGAGATGCAGCGGCTAAAGCACGTCGGCATGAACTGCGGCTGTGAATATACCTCCTTCCCTCGCTTTCGAGGTCTGCCGAAATATTCGCGGTACCGGCACAGCGTGGGCGCGGCGCTCATCATCTGGCACTTCACCGGAAGCATGGCGCAGACGCTCGCGGGGCTGTTCCACGATATCGCGACGCCGGTGTTCGCCCACACGGTGGACTTTCTGTACGGCGACTATATGGCGCAGGAGCACACCGAGGGGCGCACCGGGGAGCTGATACGCGGCTCTGAGGGCATAACGCGCCTGCTCGATAAATACAATATAGCCCCGGACGCTGTGACGGATTATCACATCTACCCCGTCGCGGATAACGACAGCCCGCGCCTTTCGGCGGACAGGCTCGAATACACGCTCGGGAACCTCGCCGCCTATACCGGCAGGACTTCACCGGAGCTTCAGGCGTATTATGACGATCTATGCGTCGCGGTAAACGAACACGGTGAGACGGAGCTTTCATTTACCGGCGCGGATATGGCGTACCGCTTCGCGCATGATGCGCTCGAAATGTCGCGCATATACGTTTCCGACGAGGACAGATACGCGATGCAGATGCTCTCGGAGCTTCTGGGGCAGGCAATAAAAAAGGGCGTGCTGAGCGCGGAGGAGCTTTATCTGACGGAGGAGACCGTTATAGAAAATCTCATGTCCGACGCGGAGACAGCCAAACTGTGGCGCGGCTACTGTGCGCTGCATGAAATAGTCACCGACAGGGAAGCGTTCCCTGATGGCGCGTGGCGCGTGATCGGCGCAAAGAAACGGCGCATCGATCCGTTCGTGCGCGGCGCGGGGCGGCTGTCTGAAATAAACGCACAGTTTGCCGGAGAGATAAAGGACTTCATGGACACGCCGCTCGACAGGGCAATATGCTCGCGAACACGACCTACGACCGGGCGAAGGCTGTGGCCGATGAGATAGCGGAGCTGCCGCATGTGACCGGCGTCACCTTCGATGATTCTACGGCACACTTCGTAAGCTCCGCGGCGCTGCTGACGGCGTCCTTCGACGGGGACGAGACCGAGCGATTCCCGACCGAGTATGACGCGCTCATCGAGGCGCTTGCAAAGTCCATCGTAGAGATATCCTCCTCCAGCCTCACGACCATCGCGGGGCTTGTCGCGCTGATGCTGATGCAGTTCCGCCTCGGCTATGACCTCGGCCTTGTGCTGTCGAAGAGCATCGTGTGCAGCCTCATCACGGTGTTCCTGCTGATGCCGGGGCTTATCGCATACTGCCGCAAGCCGCTGCGTTCTTCGTGGTAAGGAAAAAGAAAGCCGCGAAGAATAAAGCAGAATAATATCAAAAAAGGCATACTGCCCGCGCAGCATGCCTTTTTATAATGAAACTTTTTCCATCGGAACACGTCATTATTATAGAATAACATGATCGGAGAGACTGCCATGAAAAAGCTGCTGACGCTCATGCTTGTGCTGTCCATGCTCCTGACGCTGTGTGCCTGCGGAGAAGAAAACGCGGAGCCTGAAATCCCGGAGGAGACATATTACTGGCGCACCGAGGCGGTGAGCCGCTATCCGTTCGGCCTTGACGGCACGATAAGCGCAGCTGCGGCGGACGGGGAGCACATCTTTTTATGCGGCGTCAGGGACGGCACGCCCTGCCTTGCGCGCATGGACTATACGCTTGACGGCGGACTGCGCATCGGCAAAGCCGCAGTGACGGCGCTGCCGGGAACAGGCAGCCCCATCTCCCTTGACTGCGCCGCGGGGCGCTTTCTCCTGCTGTGCAGCGAGGAAGCGGACGGCACAGTACAGTACACGGTGAGCACATATTTGCCTGACGGCACTTTAGCGGAGACTTACCCCGTTAGCATCGACGCGGGGGATGAGGCGCGGAGCATCCTTGCCCTGCCCGACGGCGGCTTCTGGCTGCGCGGGGTGCACAATATCCGGCGCTATTCCGCTTCTGGTGAGGAACTTGAGATCTTCACGCGCGAGCGCGTCGAGTTCTGCCCGCCGCTGCTGATAGGCGGCGAGGCGGTCTTTCAGACTATCGATACCGACAGCCACAGGTCAAAGCTCAATAGATACGACGCGGCGGGGAAACTCATCCCCATCGACTGCGATATAGACCTGCGCGCGCCGAGCGCGGTGTGCCGCAGCGCCGCCGGGGAAGCGCTCGTGTGCATGGGCGGGACGCTCTTGAGCATCGGCAGCGACTTCACCGCGGCGCGCACTGTGGAGCTGGACGAACTCTACAGCGTGCAGGCGCAGTATAGGGAAGTCCTCAGCCTTGATGGGAACACTTATCTTTTAGTCCCCGAAAAGGCTGAAACCATCCCGCCGGAGAACTCCGGGGAGCTCATTTGCCTGACGCAGGAGTGGACGATAGACAACAGGCGCACGGTGAACATCGCCTTTTACGGCCGGGCGTCGGGAATGCTGGCCACGCTGAAGCAGCAGTACATGCAGCTATCGCCCGACCACCGCGTCGAATGCCTTGACTACGGCGCGGATGAGGAGGGGCTCGCGCGCCTGCTGCGCGACGTTTCGACCGGGGAGGGGATAGACCTCATCGTTGCCGACGGGTACTCGATCGATACCGCCGCCGGTTTCACCGACCTCTACCCGTTCCTTGATGCCGACCCGGAGCTTTCGCGCGAAAGCTTCGTGCCGGGGCTGCTGCCGGGGATCGAGCGCAATGGTCGGCTCGGCGAGATATGGAGCGGCTTTTCGATATATACCTTCGCATCAGACGGCGCGCTGCGCGATAAGCCGGGCGCGCTCAGGCTCGCGGAATGTCAGGCGTATCTGGATACTATTGGCTGCACCGAACCGCTGTTTAACGGCTGGATGACGAAGACGGAGCTGCTGCGCTGCATGACGCCCGGAATATTCGCGCGTGGGACGGCAGAGCTTGGCTCCGACGGCGTCCGCGCGCTGCTTGAAATGTGCTCGGCAAGACCCGCGGAGGTCAATACCGAAGAGACGGAAACCCCGGAGCTGACGTACACAGACCTTCAGCCGGACTATCTGAATCGCGCCATGGAGTCCGGGCGCGCGCTGCGCCTGCTTGACGGGAGCGACGGCGGGGATGACTTCACAAGCCTTGTCTGCGATCCGCGCGGCTGCTATATGATCCCCGAGACCTGCCCGGATAAGGAGAACGCATGGAGCTTCCTGCGCCTGCTGCTCATAGAGGGACAGCAGATGAAGGACTTCGACCGGCGGCGCGTGTGCTATCCGAGCAATGCCGCGGCGCTCAATGCGGTATTGGATTCCTATGAGCTCCCGGAGCTGGGACAGACGGTCATGGGTCTTATTGACGGCGCGCCGGTGTACACTCAGGAGAGCGCCGGGATGGAGCGGATATTCATCGAGAGCATGCAGCCATATCTGTACGGGGACTCCGACCTGAACACGGCGCTCGATACCGCGCGGGGCAAGCTTGAGATATTCGCTGCCGAACACAGTGCTTGACATATTTCTGTCGGCGCGCTATATTGTACCTGATAGTTAAAAAATTTTAACTATCAGGTCAGACTGTCAAAAAATTTCGCTTTGAAGCCAGAGAACTGAGCAGCGGGGGAGCTTGAGGGGGCAAGGCCCGCCTCAAATCGGATAAACCGCCGTCGAAAGCCTTGATATATCAAGGCTTTCGGTAACAGCATTTTGAATGCTTTCAAAATGCTCGGCGGAAAGCGCGGTCAAAAAAGTCCTGTAAGGACTTTTTTGACAAGCTGACCTGATAGTTAAAAAATTTTAACTATCAGGTAATTTTAGTTTACGGAAACGGAGATGCAGATAAACATGAACAAGATCGCTGTAGTCACAGGCGGCAGCGGCGGCATAGGCCGCTGCACGGCGGCTTCGCTCAAGGCGGCGGGCTGCACCGTTTATGAGATATCCCGGCGCGATATCCCGTCCGACGGCATCATACATATGAGCGCCGACGTCACGGATGAGGCGCAGGTGCGCCGTGTCATAGACGAGATCGCCGCGCGCGAGGGGAGAATCGATATCCTCGTCAACAACGCCGGTTTCGGCATATCCGGTGCGGCGGAGCTGACGGAGAGCCGGGACTCTCACGCGCAGCTCGAGCTGAACGTGTTCGGCACGGATAACGTCACGCGCGCGGTGCTGCCGCATATGCGCGCGCAGGGCGGCGGCAGGATAGTGTGCATGAGCTCCATCGCCGGCATAGTGCCGATCCCGTTCCAGCTCTGGTACTCGGTCAGCAAGGCGGCGATAATCGCCTATGTCCTCGCGCTCCAGAACGAGGTGCGGCCTTTCGGGATAAGCGTCTGCGCGATAATGCCGGGCGATATCGCCTCCGGCTTTACCGACGCACGGCACAAATCCGCCGCCGGGGACGATGTTTACGCCGGGCGCATCGAGCGCTCCGTCGCCGTCATGGAGCATGACGAGCGCACCGGCATGACGCCAGAATACGCCGGGAGCTTCGTCGCAAAGTACGCGCTGAAGAAGAACTCGCGTCCGCTCGTCGCAATGGGCTTTGCCTACAAGGGCGCGGCCGTGATCGCAAAGCTGTTCCCGCGCCGTCTGTCAAACTGGATAGTCGGGCAGATATACGCGAAGTAAGGGAACAGAAAACGCTTCGACATGATATGTTTGCATTGCCGGGTGATTTGTGGGATAATACGAAGCATACCTTACGTATTTGGAGCGCGCCCGGAATGAAGACAAAACACAGATGGTATATCATCGCCGCCGCAGTGCTGCTTGCAGCCGCGGCGGCTGTCGGAATATTGGGGTATTTCCGCTATGGCTCGCTCGTGCCCGGCGCGGGGAGCGGCAATAATGCCGGCAGGGAGCTTGTCCTTGAGCAGAACTATGCCTATGCGCGCCGTGCCCAGCAGGCGGGGGACTATGAGACCGCGCGGCGGATGTTCACGGAGCTTGGCGATTATAAGGATGCGCGCAACCTTGAGCTTGCCTGCCGAAGCCTTGAGGCGCGGCAGCTGATGGACGACGGGGAGCTGCTCGCCGCGCTGGAGCTGTTCGAATCCCTTGGCGATTATCCCGGCACTGACGCTGGGCTTGATACAGTCAAGGAGAAGCTATACCAGCGTGCGCTCGACTGTGCCTGCGCAGGGGACTATGAGCAGGCCTGCGGGATATGGCAGCGGCTCGAGGACTATGGCGACAGCCGTGTGCTCGAATGGCGCTGCGAAAGGGTGCTCGGATGGAGCCGGGATGAGTTTGCCGCGCCGATGTTCAGCGAGGAGAACCGCTTTACGAACTCGTACTGGAAAGAGGTCTATGCCTGCGAGGCGGGCTATGTGGTGCTGCCGGAGGAGTGCAATGCGGACACGCGCTTTTTCATATACTTCCCCGGCGGACGCGATGCGCAGATATACGAGGACTTTCTCTACTATTATATAATGAACCCTGCGCCGAATACGATAGCGCTGTTTCTCTACACGAACGGCCTTGATTATGTGGAGGAGAAAACGAAGCTCGCAGTGGATGAGCTCGACCGCACGGCGGCGGAGTGCGGAGTGTTCGCGCATGACGTTATGATCTGCGGCTCGAGCCTCGGCGCGTATCCCGCGATGCACGCGGCCATATACTGCAAGGAGGACTTCGGCATCACCGTGCCCTGCGTTCTCTCCCTTGACGCGGGGAGCGACTGGCAGGAGACGGAATACACGCTCAGCAGGGAAGAATGCTTGAAGACCGCGCAGCTCGGCACGCAGTTCTATCTGTTTGAAAGCCCCTTTGTCGGCATGGACCGTGCGCCGATAAGGGAAATGGTGCTGACCGGAAACGACGTCACGATAGTCGGCTGCGTATATGACCAGCATGAGCGCATATCCTTTGACGCGCTCGGCATGGGCGTTATAGACTGGGCGCTCGGCGACCGCAGCGAACCATATATGTCGGATATATACAGTTTTAACCGCCTCGCGCCGTGATTTTTTTGCCGGAAACTTTAGCCAATTGCCAAATTGCTGTATTGACACGAATACAGAAAAAATGTATAATGTGTTAAAATTATACTCATGGCGGCGAATGAACGACAAAAGGCTCGCGCGAAAAACAGGGCCCTGTTTTTTACACTTTGTTTCAAAGTGTAATGGGGCTTGGCTTTTATGCGTAGCCGGACGGAGGCATTCGGCGTCGGGTATAAAAATTTTAAGGAGGACAAACATGAAGAAATTTATCGCACTGCTCATGGCTCTCTGCATGGTATTCGCTCTGTGCGCATGCGGCGAGTCTGCTTCCGACAATGCGACCACTGCTCCCGCAGCCGATACTGCAAAGGCTGATGACACCGCAGCTGACGACACTGCTTCCACCGGCAATGTCCACATCGGCATAGTCACCGGTTCCGTCTCTCAGTCCGAGGACGACCGCCGCGGCGCCGAGGCTTTCCAGGCAATGTACGGCGAGGATATGGTCAAGCTGGCCATCTACCCCGACAACTTCACTGAAGAGCTCGAGACCACCATCCAGACCATCGTTAACCTCTCCGATGACCCCGACATGAAGGCCATCATCGTTAACCAGGCTGTTCCCGGCACCACCGAAGCTTTCCGCCGCATCAAGGAAAGCCGTCCTGACATCCTCTGCATCGCAGGTGAGTCTCACGAAGACCTGCCCGAGATCGGCTCCGCTGCAGACCTCGTCTGCAATAACGACTTCGTCGCCCGCGGCTACCTCATCATCCGCACCGCTCACGAGCTGGGCTGTGACACCTTCGTTCACATCTCCTTCCCGCGCCACATGTCTTACGAGACCATGAGCCGCCGTGTTGCCATCATGCAGGCTGCATGCGAGGAGTTCGGCATGAAGTTCGTCCTTGAGACTGCTCCCGACCCCACCTCTGACGTCGGCGTTGCAGGCGCACAGGCCTACATCCTTGAGAAGGTTCCTGAGTGGGTTGAGAAGTATGGCCAGAAGGCTGCTTACTTCTGCACCAATGACGCTCACACCGAGCCTCTGCTCAAGCAGCTGCTCGAGTACGGCGGCTACTTCATCGAGGCTGACCTGCCCTCTCCCACCATGGGCTACCCCGGCGCTCTGGGCATCGACCTGACCGCTGAGGCAGGCGACTATGCAAAGATCCTCGCAAAGGTCGAAGAGGCTATCTGCGAGAAGGGCGGCGCTGACCGCTTCGGCACCTGGGCATTCTCCTACGGCTACACTGTTTCCGCCGGTCTTGCTCAGCATGCTCTGAACGTCATCAACGGCGAGAGCGAGCTCTGCGACATCGACGATATCGCAAAGGCTTACGAGGTCTTCTCACCCGGTGCTGCTTGGAACGGCTCCAACTACACCAATGCCGAGACCGGCGTCAAGGCTGAGAACACCTTCCTTGTCTACCAGGATACCTACATAATGGGCAATCCCGGCCACTACATGGGCTCCACCTCTGTTGAGGTCCCCGAGAAGTACTTCACCATCAAGTAATAAAGCATAAGCCTATAACAAAGGGGGAGGAAAAATCCTCCCCCGACGTTTCGTTTTTTTGTTCCGACAGCGGATCGGCAGTCCCTCTGCGTAAAATGACGGGAGCGCTCGGCGGAAGCGGCGCTGCTTCTGTGATCTCCCGGTTAAGTTAGGATTTGAAAGATATGATAAATGCCAATGCTCCATTGCTGGAGATGAAGAATATCAAGAAGGACTTCTTCGGCAACCAGGTTCTGACGGATATCAACCTCACGCTCATGCCCGGCGAGGTGCTCGGCCTCTGCGGTGAAAACGGCGCCGGTAAGAGCACGCTGATGAAGATACTCTTCGGTATGGACGTCATCAGAGAAACAGGCGGATACGGCGGAGACATTCTCATTAACGGCGAGAAGGTCACCTTCAACACGCCCTTTGACGCGCTTGCCGCCGGTATCGGCATGGTGCATCAGGAGTTCTCGCTGATCCCCGGCTTTACCGCGACTGAGAATATCCTTCTCAACAGAGAACCCAAGAAAACAAATGTGCTTTCTCAGGTGTTCGGCGAACGCTTGGACACCCTTGATTATAATGAGATGAACGGCCGTGCCGCGGCCGCGATAGACAAGATGGGCTTTTCCATTGACCGCAGCATGGTCATAAACGATATGCCCGTCGGTCACAAGCAGTTTACCGAGATCGCCCGCGAGCTTTCAAAGGACAATCTCAAGCTCCTCATCCTTGATGAGCCTACCGCCGTCCTCACCGAAAAGGAAGCGGAAGCTCTGCTCGATTCCATAAGAGGCATGTCCGAAAAGGGCATCGCCGTTATTTTCATCACGCACAGACTGCATGAGATCCTGTCCGTGTGCGATACCGTTGTTGTCATGCGCGACGGCTACGTTGTCAAGAACGTCCCCGCGAAGGACACCAACGTCTCCGATATCACGAAATGGATGGTCGGCCGCAATGTAAGCAGCGCCGCCAATAATGATATAAGGACCCTGCCGGATGCAAAGACCATCATGAGCATACGCAAGCTCTGGGTCGATATGCCCGGTGAAATAGTCCGCAACGTCGACCTTGACATCAAGGAGGGCGAGATCCTCGGCATCGGCGGCCTTGCCGGTCAGGGCAAGCTCGGCATCCCCAACGGCGTCATGGGTCTGTATGAAGCCGGCGGCACCGTCGAGTTCGAGGGCAAGCCCATTCCCCTCAACAGCCCGCGCAGCTGCCTTGATGCGAACATCGCTTTCGTATCTGAGGACAGGCGCGGCGTTGGACTCCTGCTTGATGAAACGCTTGAATGGAACGTCGCCTTCCCCGCAATGCAGGTGCAGGATAAGTTCCTCAAAAAGCTCCTCGGCGGGCTTATCAAGTGGAGAGACGAAAAGGCCATCAGCGAAGTCACCGATAAATACATAGAAGAGCTTATGATCAAGTGCACCGGCTCCAAGCAGAAGGCGCGCGAGCTCTCCGGCGGCAACCAGCAGAAGATCTGCCTTGCCAAGGCCTTTGCTCTCGAACCGAAGTTCCTCTTCGTTTCCGAGCCTACGCGCGGTATCGACGTCGGCGCAAAGTCGCTGGTGCTCGAAGCGCTCAAGAAATTCAACCGTGAGTCCGGCGTCACCGTCGTTATGATCTCCTCCGAGCTTGAGGAGCTGCGTCAGGTGTGCGACCGTATCGCCATCGTGTCCGGCGGCCGCATCGCGGGCATACTCCCCGCGTCGGATTCCTCCGAGGACTTCGGTATGCTCATGGTCAGTCAGGTAAAGTGAGGTGGAAGGATGAACAGACAATTATCCGGCGAGAACGCCACATTCATGGACAGGCTCAAAGCTGCTGTCAACTCCTTCGGCCTGCCGAGACTCATCATCGCATGCTTCCTCCTGCTCCTGTTTATTGCCGCTCCCTTTGTCGGCGCGGACTTTGCGACCCAGATCACCAACACCGTTAACCGCTTCAGCTGGAACGCGATCCTCGTGCTCGCGATGGTGCCGATGATCCACTCCGGATGCGGCCTCAACTTCGGCCTGCCCCTCGGCATTATCTCCGGTCTTCTCGGCGCGACGCTCTCTATAGAGTTCGGCTTCACCGGAGCCATGAGCTTTGTCATGGCCATTGTCATTGCCACTCCCTTTGCCCTGATCCTCGGCGCAGGCTACGGCTGGCTGCTCAATAAGATCAAGGGCGGCGAGATGATGATCGCGACTTACGTCGGCTTCTCGTCCGTCTCATTCATGTGCATGATGTGGCTGCTGCTGCCGTATAAAAGCCCGACAATGGTCTGGGGATTTGCCGGCAAGGGCCTGAGGACCACGATCTCCCTCGAGGGCTTCTATGACAAGGTGCTTGCAAACTTCCTGCAGATCAACATCGGCAACCTCTCCATCCCGACCGGCACTCTGCTGTTCTTCGCGCTGCTGGCTTTCCTGATGTGGGCTTTCCTCCACACCAAGACCGGCACCGCAATGACCGCCGTCGGCTCGAACCCGACCTTCGCTAAGGCCGCAGGCGTCAATGTCGACAAGATGCGTATGCTCTCTGTTATTATGAGCACATGGCTTGCCGCCGTCGGCATCCTCGTCTATGAGCAGGGCTTCGGCTTCATCCAGATCTACACCGCGCCTTTCTACATGGCGCTGCCCGCCGTCTCCGCCATCCTTATCGGCGGCGCATCGGTCAACAAGGCGTCCATCGCGAATGTCATCATCGGTACTTTTCTGTTCCAGGGCATCGTCACCATGACGCCGACCGTAATGAACTCCATGATCCACATGGACATGAGCGAGGTCATCCGTATCATCATCTCCAACGGTATGATCCTCTACGCTCTTACCAGAAAAACGGAGGGCTCGAAATGAAAAATAAAAACGTAAGCAAAGAGGCCGTCCCTTTCGGTAAGAGAGTTCTGGGCTTTGTGCAGAACAACTCCGTGCCGCTCATGTTCGTGCTCATCTGCATCATCTGCATCCCGATATCCGGCTTCTCCGTAGGCTACCTTATAAACGAGATCGTCACCCGTATGGGCAGAAACATCTTCCTCATCCTCTGCCTGCTCTTCCCGATAATGGCCGGTATGGGTCTGAACTTCGGTATGACCCTCGGCGCAATGGCCGGTGAGATCGCGCTGATTTTCGTGGCTGACTGGCAGGTGTGGGGCATCCCCGGCGTTGTACTGGCGATGATCCTCTCCGTGCCGTTCTCGGTCCTCCTCGGCATGCTCTGCGGAAAGCTCCTCAACATGTCCAAGGGCAGAGAAATGATAACCAGCTATATCATCAGCTTCTTCATAAACGGCGTGTATCAGCTGATCGTGCTGTACATGATGGGCTCCATCATCCCCATCAAGCACTTCTCGCTCAAGCTGCCCCGCGGCTACGGCATCAGAAACACCGTCAGCCTCCTCAATATGCGCCAGTGCGTGGATAACCTGCTTGCCGTGAACATCGGCGGCGTCAAGATCCCCGTGCTCACCTTTATCATCATTGCGCTGTTCTGCCTGTTCATCGTTTGGTTCAGAAAGACCAAGCTCGGTCAGGATATGCGCGCAGTCGGTCAGGACATGGAGGTCGCGCGTGACGCCGGCATCAAGGTCGAGCGCACGAGAATAATCTCCATCGTCATGTCCACCGTGTTCTCCGGCTTCGGCATGATAATCTACCTGCAGAACATGGGCAACATCGCCACCTACTCCTCGCATTCGCAGATCGGCATGTTCTGCATCGCGGCTCTGCTCGTCGGCGGCGCGTCCGTTGACAAGGCCTCGATCGGCAACGTGTTCCTTGGCGTCATCCTGTTCCATACGATGTTCATCGTCGCGCCCTCTGCCGGTGCGAAGATAACGGGTGACTCGATGATCGGCGAATACTTCCGCGTGTTCGTGTCCTACGCGGTCATCACCGTCGCGCTCATCATGTATGAGACGAAGAAGCGCAAGCAGAAGAGCCAGCTCGGCCAGCAGTTAGCGCGGGAACAGCTTGAGGAGGAGAAGAAATGAACAAGTCAAAAACCCTCCTTATAAGGATCATTACCGTTGTTTTCTTCGTGGCGCTGGCAGTGCTGATGTACTTCCTCGGCCGCGGCCACACCGTGTATATCGACAACAAGAAGCTCGAATATAACGGCACGACCTATGACACGCCGTATAAGGTCGAGGTCTATGTCGGCGGCGAGCGCATCGCGAAGCTCTATGACAAGGAGCGCGGCGCATCCACCTGCATCGGCGCAAACTTCTCCATGGATCTTGTCGTCACTCAGGAAAAGGGCGGCAGCGAGGAGAGCTATACCTACTCCATCAAGCTGCCTTATGACAAGGACGGACTCATCATCAACATCCCCGGCCTGATGGCTGGGCTCGGCGAGGACGCATATATGACCGAGTTCATCTCCACCGCTCCGGAAGAGACGGTCGATGAAGAGGTCGTCACCGACGAGTTCGGCATCACTATGGACGAACCCTCTGCGGAAGAGACCGCCGCGGGCTGAAAAGAATAAGCATAAAAATAAGACGGAGCATGGCTCTGTCTTATTTTTATAGTTGCAAAGACAACAGACAGTCGCTATAATGCTTTTATAAACGGTGAAAGGGGAAGCATCATGAGAAAAAGATCAAAGCATACCGCGCTGCTGCCGCATCGTGCAAAGCAGGAGAAGACCAATGCCCTGAGCCTTGCCGCCCCGAAGGGGATAGCCGGCCGCGCCGCGATGCAGGCGATAAAGAACATCGACGCGAAGAAGGCCGCGACCGTCGCGGGCGGCGTGGTGCTTGCGACGAGCGTTATCAGCCTTGCCGGAAAGTACAGATTCTATAAGGGCATCGTCGCCGGTGAGCTTAAAAAGCAGCTTAACGCAGTGAACAAGAAGCTCGACGCTCTCCAGAAGCAGAATGAGGAGCTTCAGGAGGAAATAGCCGAACTGAAGGCCGAGCAGAAAAAGCAGAACAGATGATAAAATGAGCGCCGAAATTTTTCGGCGCTCATTAAATTTAGGTAATTGACACCGTAAATGCGGAATGCTAAAATGACACGCATAAAAAGGAAGTGTTGCTCTATGCTCAGCGGAAACATCAGCAGAAACTCCGGCGGCGCGCTTTGCTTCGCCGGTCATGATACGGCAAAATTAGCGGAAAAATACGGCACCCCGCTGTATCTCATGGACGAGGGGCGCATCAGGGACAATTGCCGCATGTACCTCCATGCGTTTAAGGACGCTTTCGGGGAGCGCGGCAAGGTGCTCTACGCGAGCAAGGCGGCGTCCTTCAAGCGCATGTATGAGATAGTCGCCGAGGAAGGGCTGAGTGCCGATGTTGTGTCCGCGGGTGAAATACGCACGGCGCTGAAGGCCGGCTTCCCCATGGATAGACTGTATTTCCACGGCAGCAGCAAGACCGACAGTGAAATAAGCTATGCCGTCGCATCGGGTGTGGGCTGCTTCGTCGTAGATAACGTGGAGGAGCTGCACGCTCTGAACCGCGAAGCGGGCAGCGCAGGCATCCGTCAGCGGGTGCTGCTGCGCGTCACCCCTGGCATAGACCCGCACACCTATGACGCCGTGAGCACCGGTAAGGTCGACTCCAAGTTCGGCGTCGCGATCGAGACCGGGCAGGCCAAGGAATTTGTGAGCGAAGCCCTGCGGCAGGAGAATCTCGAACTGTGCGGGCTGCACTGCCATGTCGGCTCACAGGTTTTTGATGAGGACGTCTATGAGCGCACGGTGGATATAATGCTCGCCTTTATGGCGGAGCTGCGGGACAGCCTCGGCGTGACGCTGGATGAGCTGAACCTCGGCGGCGGCTACGGCGTGCGCTATCTCGAAAGCGACAAGCACATCGATATCCCCGCAAGGATCAGGGCTCTCGGGGAGCACATCAAGGCGCTTGCCCGGAAGCTCTCATACCCAATGCCGGTCATCCTCATGGAGCCGGGGCGCAGTATTGTCGCCGACGCGGGCATGACGCTCTATACCGTCAGCTCCGTCAAGCGCATACCGGGCTACAAGAGCTACGTCGCGGTCGACGGCGGCATGACCGATAACCCGCGCTACGCTCTCTACGGCTCGAACTACACCGTGCTCGACGCTGCGGCTCCGCAGAAAACGGAGACCTTTGACCTCGCCGGCCGCTGCTGCGAAAGCGGCGATATCATCCAGCCCAATGTCAGCTTAAACGCGGAGATAAAGCGCGGCGACCTCGTCGCCGTGTGCACGACCGGTGCGTATAACTATTCCATGGCTTCAAATTATAACCGCGTGCCGCGCCCGCCGATCGTAATGCTCGGCGAGGGGGGCGATTACCTTGCCGTCCGCCGCGAGACGCTCGACGATATCGTGGGCATGGATGTATAAATATATAAGTATATAAATATAATGCAAGAACTCAGGAGCAGCCCGCCGGGCTGCTCCTGAGTTCTTTCGGCTCTGTGTTAAAATCAGGATAGTAGGATTTTGACAAATTTTGCTGCTTTGTTATGATTTTTTAAAACCTGTATCGAATATAATTTTCTCTATTGCATTTGAGATGATTTAATGTTATAATCGGTTGTAAACTAAAAGTTGGGGTACCCGGGTAAACCTGGGCACTCCAACTTTTAG
>ERZ827043.271-NODE-271-length-67783-cov-54.397398_pt1 | contig 67783 bp, 64 predicted proteins | sample MGYA00519923_ERZ827043 | MGnify/ENA primary metagenome ERZ827043 (study PRJEB31778, sample SAMEA3449251) | human gut metagenome | biome: human gut; feature: human-associated habitat; material: faeces | place: United Kingdom | collected 2010/2012 ... | reverse complement strand
GAAACAAACATTCACTTACAATTTGTTAGTGAAAATCTCTAATGACCGATCTGGGTTTAAGGGACGACTACATAGTCCTTCGGATTTAGAGTGATGCGGTATTTCAATACAGAAAACGACGCAACATTTGCGGTAAATATTGCCAATAATTACCGCATTGCCAAGAACAGATCCCAAGTATTTTATAAGCCCTAAAACGCCGGCCAAGGAATACCTATTTCAATTATACCAACTCACTTTTGAAGTTGCACCATTCCGAGTAGTTATTTCCATTTTGGAAACAACCACTCCTTTCCGCAGCCCCCACGAAAGGACTGTTTTCACCACATAATTATCGAGAAAAGGGAGAAGGGACACTAGGAAAAATAAAGGAAAAGATACAGAAAAAACAAGGAAGGGAGGCACAAGAAAGACAATGGCCGGCTTCTGCTGCAGACCAGACCTCAGACGCAGGCACATCGGATGACCTCCTTCTCCACATCGGAAGAGGGAGCACCGGCAAGAATGAAAGCCGTCCAGCGATAGCATCGGCGGCAGGACATAAGGACAGCGGACCTGTCGGCGGCGGGCTGCCCTACCGGGACGCCTGCGCCGTGATCGTCCTCACCACCTCCAGATCGGCCGGGAGCCAATGGACGGCGTAGAGCTGACCGGCATCCAGCCAGGCGGCATTCTCATGCTCCTTCAGCACCAGCCTGCCGGAGACGACGGTACACCGATAGCAGTGCATCGTGAGATGGAAGGATGGGTAGTCGCACTCCACCGTGGTAAGGAAGGCATCCACACGGATGTCGGTGTCGAGCTCCTCACGTATCTCACGCATCAGGCCCTCTTCCCTACTCTCGCCCGGCTCCACCTTGCCTCCGGGGAACTCCCAATAGTCCTTGAACTCACCATAGCCGCGCTGCGTGGCGAAATACTTGCCGTCGCGGACGATCACCGCTGCCACCACCTCGATGCGCTTCCTCACCTCACGGCTCTCGCCCTCCCCGGCGATGCACCAGAAGGGCACGGACTTCTCGTCGGCGAACTCCTTCATGCGCCAGGCCGAGCGGAAGCCGACGGTCACGAAGTGCATGGGGACGAGAAGGCCGACCTGGAACCTGTCGAGGAACTGGCGGGCTCCACGCGTGTAGCCGTTGCCGATGCGTCCGTCCACGGGGAACATCGCCACGTCGAAACGGCCGGTCAGCTTGCGGATGTCCTTCAGCTCGCCCAAGAAGCGCTTCTCCTCCTTGACGGGATCGACGTCGATGCCGAAGTCGGGACTGTACACCAGTCCGCCCTGATAGTCGTCGGTAAGGAAACGGGCATACCAGTTGTTCAGGTCGCCGGCATGGAACAGGCGCATGCCGCCGGTCTCCACCACCCACGACACGCCACTGTCGTTGCTGCCCGTCGCCGTCACGCGGACGAGCGCGTCCTCCCACGTGGCACCCTTGCCCAGCCATGCGTCGGCGTCTTCCTTACGGGCCCGGCGATGCCTCAGGATGTCCTTGGACAGGAGATAGCGGATGTTGTCCTTGCGCTCCCTCCACGTGAGGATCTCCGGCGTGAAATGATCCTCATGGAAATGGCTGGCAAAGACATACATCGGCTTGGACGACTCCAGATAGCGGGGCAGGACGCCCGCGGGATCCATCCAGTAGTCGAACACGAGGATGCACTGGTCGGTCTCGAACACGAAACCGCTATGGAAGATATAGGTGAGTTGCATGAGTGACAAGATGATTGCGGTCCTTTAGCGTTATTTCTCACAAAGGTACAAAAGATATGTCAACCGACCGTGCAAATGCCCCGATAATTTCGGCACAGGCACGCACGCGGCCCGTCCGCCGGCACTCCTAGCGACGACACAGGGCCATACGGGTACAATACTCGGAAATCATCTGCAAGTAAAACCATAAGCAAGGGGACAAAAACAGATGAGGTTGATCAGGCACATCATCGGCAGGATTCCATCAATCATCCATGACCATTTGAAGGACTTACCTTGTAGAACCTGTCCATCGGCGACAAAAAAGTGAAATCCAGAGATGGTAATCTCACTACTTTCCCCAAAGGAAACTGTCTTGAGGCAAAGAGCAGGGGACCTTTACCGTCGGCCTATTTCCTTCATCCGTTCTCCCTTGATATGCAGATAGGATATAAAGCGTCGCTTCGCATGGATAAGGTCGTGACCAATAAAAAAAGAAGAAGAACCTCTATCTTTTCAATCTCTTTTTATATCTTTGCACATAGCTGACAGTGCGGTCCTGCAGATAGTGGATAAAGAAAACTCGCCGTGCAGTTACCTCTGCCTTATTGTCGTCTGAGCTTTGGATAGCGTGATCTATCTTGTCCAATGGCTTTTCTTATGGCATCCCAATTGGAATTTGGGATTCGATGGGCGGACACTGTTCATTATTGAGGAATTAAGATCGTAGAAGATGATAGAGCAAGTTCTGATAAAGAATTATAAGTCCATAAGAGACTTGAAGCTACCCCTGCACAGCCTGAATGTGCTGATCGGTTCGAACGGAGCTGGTAAAAGTAATTTTATCTCGTTCTTTGAACTGGTCAAATCCATCTATGAGCAACGGCTGGGCAGCTATACCTTGGCTAAGGGAGGCATCGACAACTTGTTATACCAGGGAAGGAAGGTGTCGGATTCCATAAAAGGTCTGCTGGATTTTGATGATACCAATGCCTTTTTCTTTGAGATCCGCCCGTCCCAGTCCAGTAAAGGCTATCTTGAATATACAGGCGATTATTTTAACAACTTTCATAAGTCTGGAAAGAAATACTCAGAGTGGAACAGAACGCTATGGGACTCCGCCGTGGACGAATCCTCATTAGCCGACAACAAGCGCTGGAGAGCCGATTATCTGAAGAGATATTTGAGCAGCTTCACGGTCTATCATTTTCACGACACCAGCGCGAGCTCCCCGATGCGTGGTGCTTGCAATATCAATGACAATGCCTACCTGCGCGATAACGGTTCCAATCTGGCGGCATACTTATACCTGCTGATGCAGACCGATGAGAAGTCTTTCCGCCTGATCGAGGGAGTCGTCCGTTCCGTGGTTCCTTATTTCAAGAGGTTCAAGCTGCATCCCGACGCCAACGACAACAACAGAATCCGTCTCGAGTGGGAGGAGAAAGATACGGATATGTATCTGGACGGCTATAGCTTTTCCGACGGCACATTGCGTTTCATTGCCTTGACAACATTATTGTTGCAGTCGAAGAGACCGGAGGTGATCATCATTGATGAACCGGAAATTGGATTGCACCCTGCCGCCATCAACAAGCTGGCAGAGCTTGTCAAGACGGCTTCCCGCAAGAGTCAGATCATCCTGTCCACGCAGTCCACCAATCTCGTCAATTGTTTTGATGTCAAGGATGTAATCGTCGTGGATCGTGCCGACCATCAGTCAGTGTTCCGCCATTTGTCGGGCGATGAGCTGGAACGGTGGATGGCCGATTATGACCTTACCATCAGCGATCTGTGGGAAAAGAATATGATAGGAGGACAGCTATGAAGCGGTTATATATCGTTGTGGAAGGGCAGACGGAGCAAGAATTCGTCAACGAACTGATGGCTCCCTATCTGCAAGATTCGGGCATTTATAGTGTCACCCCTGTGCTGATACACACAAGCAGGAGTGGACGGGGAGGCATGGTCAATTATCAATATTTGTACAACACGATAAAGATATTGCTCTGTTCCGCGAATACCGATTTCGTAGTCACCACCTTCATTGATTTCTTCAGGTTGCCGAACACGATGCCGGACTATGCTCAGTGCATGACCATTACGGACAAGATCCAGTGTGTGGAGACACTGGAGGAGTCATTGGATAAGCATATCGACGACCGACGCTTCTTTTCCTACATACAGTTGCATGAGTTTGAGGCACTTTTGTTTTCAAGCAATAGGGGCTTCGAGTATTATTTCTCTGAGGCATGTGCCCAAAAGACGGCGGCCATCATCTCTTCTTACTCCAATCCAGAGGACATAAATACTTCTCCTCAAGGTGCCCCATCAAAAAGGATCCTGGCTATTAAGCCGGATTATAACAAGGTGATTGAAGGCAATCTCATCGCGTTGGAAATAGGTATCAACACCATCCTAGACAAATGCCCTCGGTTTGCAGCCTGGGTCAGCCGTATAGTAGACTGCTGTAAGGATTAGGCTGATGAATCATTTAATATTAAGGTATAATAATGAAAAATAGATTTTCCATAGATGATGTTTATCGGGCTTATCAAAAATTCAAGTCCTATATTCATTAAGAATCATTTTTCAATAAAATATCGGTTACAAAGCCTGAAGAAGATATATATCATTTCCGAATTATATCCCGTTTCCTGCTTCCTTATTTGGGAAAGGGCATTTATCCTAAGTCATATAAAAACAAGAACATAAAGACTTATATTGGACCAACCTATATCCGGACGCACCATAGTGCGTCCCTACAAATCGTGCACCACTCCTACCAGTCACACAGGGCGTAGAAGGATGTAGTGGCTCGCCCGATGAATATAGGGGATTGTTTAGCTTGGGTCCGAAAAAGACATCAAGACCGAACGACAAGTCTGAGATGACGCTGAAGATGTGCCCACAGGCACAGGCATAAAAAAAAGATGCTCTCGACATGCCTCTATCGGCAAGTCGGGAGCACAAGATTATAATGATTAAAGAGAAAATAGAAGTCGGGATCAGGATCAGAACGGCAGGCCGATGGCGAAATGAAGGCTCTGACTGTCCTTGAAGTTGTCGAAATTATAGAAGCCGGGCTTATAGGGCAGGTGCAGACCGATACCCCAGTCGACACGGATCATGAAGAAGTTGAGGTCGTAGCGCAGTCCGACACCCGTGCCGAGGGCCATCTCCTTCAGCACGTTCTTGAACTCGAACTTAGCCCCCTCGCGTCCGTCATCACGCATGCGCCATACGTTGCCCGCATCGAGGAACACGGCTCCATAGAGATTGCCGAAGAGACGCGGACGATATTCGAGATTGGCCACAAACTTCAGGTCGCCCGTCCGTCCGAGGTTATACACATCGGCCGAGCCGGCATTGCTGTAGCTTCCCGGACCGACACCACGGATGGAGAAGGCACGGATGCTGTTGGCGCCACCCACATAGAACTGCTCGCTGTAAGGCGCCTCCTCGGAATTGCCATAGGTCCACACGGCACCCACATTGACATGGCCTACCAGGGAGGTGTGTGCGCTCAGCGACCAGGTCTTCACCAGGTTGGCCTCCAGCTTGAGGAACTGCGCATAGGGATTCTTCAGCAGGGTCTTGTCCTTCGTGTTCCAGCCTTTTCCCGCCGCCAGATAGCCCAGCGAGAGGATGTTGCCCGCCTCGCTGGCCGTCACCTGCAGACGGATGGGGTTGACATAGGAGGCCGGCGAGGAATAGGAGAAGACATATTGCATCTTCGGGATGAACTGATCCTGCATCGTCATCAGCAGATAGGGATTGGCCGCTACGATGGAATCGTAGGTGGCGGACGAATTCACCGTGTACTCGTAGGACAGCGTGAGCGGTGAGAACTGGTGGCGGACGGTGGCCGTCGGCTGATAGGTGTACATCCATTTCGCCGACACGATGTGGCGCTTGAAGTACTTGGCACGGTTGACCACATCACTTGAGATCTTCAAAGTGGTGGACGGGGTGGCATAGTTGCGGCGATGGCGGCGGAACCGGGGCGCCCACGGCATCACGAGTCGCGGGAACTCCACCGAAGCGGAGAAGCCATACTCGTAGCTGTTAAGATGGCCGCTGCTGCCATCCGCGTTGTGTCCCGTCTGCCACTCATAACTGCCATAGGCCGACAGGTCCAGCGTCTCGCCTCCCCGAAACGCATTGCGCTTGGTGAGGCCGATCTCCGCACCGGGACCGAAATAATTGTTCGACTTGCCCGTCAGGTTGGCGGATATATAGAAGTCGTAGGGCTTCTGGAACACACAGTTGACCGCCACGTCGAGCGTGTCGCACGTGGCCGTGGTGTCACGGGGCGTGAACTTGAAGTCGACCATGCTGAACAGTCCCGTCGAGGAGAACAGGTTGGCCGTCTCCTGATAGTTGGCATAGTTGTAGAGCTGTCCCGGCCGGAACCTCATCTCTGACATCACAACACGCGGACTGATCGGCATGCGCTTTCCATTGAACCGGAAGATGTAGGGACGGGCCTTGCCCGTGCGCCGGTTGTAGCGCTGGATGGAATCGGTGAGCGGCTCCATGACGGTGCGGCGGAACTGGAGGTCGACATTGCCGATGTACCACTTGCGCCCTACCTCCGGCGGCAGATTGTCGGCCACCTGCAGATGGAGCTGCACCTTACCGGCCACGGAGAATGTGTCGGCCACATAAGAGGCGTATGACGGCTGATAATAATAGTAGCCGTTGTTGCGGAAGAGCGTGGAGAGACGCTGCCGCTCGCCGTCGAGGGTGGACACGTCGAAAGCACTGCCCGACGTGATCAGCGCCTCGTCCTTGTGGGCCTCCATCAGACTGTCGGCCGAGGCAGGAAAACCGAAATACTTCAGCGTGTCGATTGTGAACAGATGGCCCATATTGACCGTATAGGCGATCTTCGCCTTCTTGGGATTGCGCTGGGGAATCACATTGTAGGTCACCGTTCCCCGCATGTAGCCGTGCTGGCGAAGCACCTCCTTGGCCACCGAGGCGCGCAATGCCGGATTGACACGTGACATGAGCACCGGACGCGAGCCGAAGCTCTTGACCAGCCAGCGGCTGACAGCATTGCTGTCGTTGGCGAAGGCGTTCCATATCCACAAGCCCACCTGCAACGGGTTGCGGAAAGTGCTCGAGCCGAAGAGGGAGCCGTTGGGAGCCGTGGCAAGGGCCGCGTCGAGCTCCTCCACCACCTTGTCGTAGTGAGCGCTCTTTTCCGGCGCATTGTACTGCGTCTTCTTCATGCCGGTATAGAGCTGGTCGCCATCGGGTATGCCGCTGGTCGTCGAGCAGCCCACAAGCAAGGCCACGACCAGCACCGTCAGGGGGATTATATAGAGTCGTCTGTTCATCATTTCATGCTTATTATCGTTCGGCCGGCAGCCTGTGCGGCACCTGCCGGCGCCTCTCGCGGCGGGAGAGACTTACTCCTTCATGTCCTCCCCACCCTTCGTCGCCGTCGTGTCGGGCTTCACCACAGGGAGCTGATCCTCGGGATCCTTGCCCCACCGGAAGATGTCCTTGAGACTACGGACGCTCTTCTTCCACGTGAAGCCGACGCCGTACTTGGTGATGTTGCCTTCCAGCCAGTCGTAGGCGTTACGCTCGTAGAAGAGGTTAAGATACTTGGAAGAGGTGTCGCTCAGGCGGTATTCGAAATTGACATTGTCGAAGAAGGTCTGATCCTGTATCGTCACATTCTCGCCGGACGAGAACTTTCCGCCCACGACAATGCGCAACCGGTTGTTCCAGAAACGCTTGGCGAACTTGAAGTTGTAATCGGTCTGCATGCCCGTGGCGGTACGCGTGTTCTCCATGCCGAAGCTCAGATCGAGCGAGCGCAAGGCGGAATTGGAGATCGAGTTGATCTGACTGTTGAGGAAGGCGCTAAGCGCCGAGTTCATCGAGAAGGAGGACGTCGAGCCGTCGGCCAGCCACATGCCCGTGGTGAGCATGGTCACGGCGAGCTTGCCGCGCGCCTCCTTCGACATGGCCATCAGCTGATTGTGAAGGGTCAGGTCCTCCGGCGCGTCGATCGTGAACTCAAGACCCATGTCGTCGAGCGTCTGGGTCACCACCACGCCGCAGAGGAACTCCACCGACCGCTGGTTGGCACCCTTGCCGACGGTGGACTTGGTCTTCTCGTTGGCGGTGATGTTCAGCGTCGGATTCATCGGATCGCCCTTGAACTCGATGTAACTGCCATTCTCGATCGTGAAGGTCTTCAACGGGATGACGGGCAGCGAATACTTCATCTCTCCATTGTCGATGGTGTAACGGCCACGGAGCGTCAGATTGTCGGTGGCATTGTACTGCAGGCGCATGGTGCCGCCGCCCACCACATTGAGGTAGTTGGTGTGGTCGGTATTGAGGAAGCACTCGATGCTGGCACCCTCGTCGATGTTCACGCTCATGTCGACATCGAAGCCCGTAAGAGGCGGACGGGTGACGGCCGTCGTTGCGGAATCGCGGAAATCGGTGAACTGTACCAGCTCGTCGAGCTGATTGTCCGTCGACAACGGCGAGTCCTTCAGATTGTATTTTAAAGAGGTGGAGCCGAGCACGTCGACACGTCCGCGCATCTGCAGGTTGTCGAGCTCGCCCCGCATCATGCCGAAGACATTGACATACGCCTTGCCGTAGGCCTCGCTGCGCACGTTCTCCTTGGAGTCGATGAGCAGGAAGTTCTCGGCCTGCATGCGGGTGTCGAGGGTGATATGGTCGAGATCGGAGAAATCGCAGGAGCCGGAGATGTCGAGCGATTGGTCGTTGTGGGCGAACATCTCGAAGTTCTCGAAGAGCAGCTTGCTGTTGGAGATCGTCACGGGATCGTTGGCGAAACGCATCTCCACGCCGTAGGGTGCGCTGAAGACATAGGCCGAGTCGAGATAGAGCTCACCGTTGACCACCGGCTGCGACAACGATCCCTTCACGCTCAGCGTGCCGTCGCCCTGGCCGCGGAAGCCGATGATCCGTCCGGGGATGAATCCGTTGACCAGCTGGAGCGGCGTCTCGTTCAGGTCGAGCGAGGCGTCAAGATTGCCTCCATCCTCATCCGAATAGGTGCCGGAGAACTGTGCCACCTCCCTGTCGTTGTTGGCCAGCGTGCCATAGAGATAGTGGCGGCCGTTGTTGAACGGCATATAGGTGAAGTCGGCGGCCACATCGCCCATCTTCCAGCCCTCATAGGTCATGTCCTTGACATTGATCGACGAGGCGACGCTGAGATCCTCGGTGGTCTTAATCACGTGGAAGTCGCCGTCGAGCACGCCCGTCAGCCGGGGCGCATAGGGCAAGAGCGACAGCACCTCGCCGATGGAGAACTGATGGAGCGAGAGCGTCAGGTTCTGAAGGGCCGTGGTGTCGGCATCGTTGGAAAGCAACTGGAGCGCCATACCGTCGCTGGAGCGCAGCTTCATGTTCGCGCTGACACGCCGGTCATTGCGCATATAGATGTAGTTGCTGTCGTTGACCTCGAACTCCTTGTAACCCAGAATAGGATTGTCGTCGAAGAGATGGATGCTGATGCCACGGGGCCACATATCGGCCGAAAGGTTGACACGGATGCCGAGACGGTCGTTCTTGTCAAAGACCTGCGTCTTGAGGAAGGTGCCGTGGGGCTGCAAGGCTCCCTCAAAGAGGACATTGAAGGTGTGCTGCGGATTCATCTTGTTGTTGCGCACCTGGGCATAATAGCGCGTCGTCGTGGAATCGCTCGCCAGCTTCATGCGAATGGTGTCGAGCAGCATGCTGTCGGCCACCAGTGAGTCGATCTCCATCGTTCCGTTAAGGCCGTACACCGGCGAAGACGACAGGTCCATCGAGAAATTCTTGACTGTATAGCGATAGCGCTGCAGGAACTGGAACAACATGTTGTCGTGTCCGCTGCGGAAGGTGATGCGCATCTCGGGCAGACGCTCGCGCAGGCGGGCCTGGTCGATCGTCTTTTTGGTCATCTGCTGACGGGCCTCGGCCATCACACGGTCGAAGCTCGACAACAGCTGCTCGTAGCCACCCTGGGCATCCATGTTGAGATAGAGGTCACCGCTCGACACGATGGCATGGGTCGTATCGCGACGGGAGATGACATCCATCCGGACATCGTCGGGACGGTAGGTGCGATGGGCATCGGCAAGGGTGATGTCGCCCACGTCGCCCATGATGGCATGGCTATGCTTCAGGTCGGAATTGATATCGACATGCGCACACATGCCGACGACGAGGGGGGCGTCGACCAAACGCAGGTTGTACAGATCGACATGGTTGACATCGGCCGACACCGTGGCACGGATGCCGTGGCGCTGGGCCAGCGCGTTGAAGTCCACTATGCCCTTGAAAAGCTTGTTGTCGCTCTTCACATGAGCGCTGATACGTCCGTCGGCAATATTGGCGGCAGCCGTGAGACGGTCGAGATTGTAGGCACCATACTGGAACTGCGTGACCTGCGCCTTCGCCTGCAGGCGCGTACGGGGCGAGAAGATGTCGGTGCCCTTGCCCCGGGCCTCGACCAGTCCGGAGAAGGGATGCAGGTCCATGCCCTTCACAAAATGCTGGACAGGGAAGCGGGTAGCCAGCAACTTGGCATCGTAGGCCATCCGGCTGACGTCGATGGAGGCCCTGCCCGTCAGGGAGCCGCGGCCCTGGGTGGCGCGGAAGTCGGACGCATACTTCTGACCGTCAATCCTCACGCTGCCGTCGAAGCCGATATCCTGCGGGATCGCGATGGTGCGGCGCATCTCCTTATCGAGCATGGCGGTGATGAAGCCGAGATCATAGGTCTTGGCATTGACCTTCAGCTCAGCCTTCATCTTATCGGGATTCATCACGCCGGCAACCCAGCCGCTGGCCTTCACGTCGAAGGCATGCGGAATGCGCACGCGGACGGCCCGGAGGCGGGCACGCTTCAGATTGCCACGCAACGTGGCATCGACATAAAGGGGCTGACGCGGCCAGTTCCTGACAAGCGCCTGCGGAGCGGCTCCGGCCAGGAACACCATCAGGTCAGCGCGGCCTATCTGTCCGCGGAGCGTGGCATTGAGGGCTCCGGGATGACGGTCGTCAAAGGCGTTAAGGTCCATATCGACATCGGCACCGAGGGTCGTCGTGGGTGTGGTCAGGACCATCTGCCGCAGATGAAGGCTCGTGGAGTCCATCGAGAACGGACCCTCGAGACGCGTCACCTGCAGACCGCTCTTCTCGAGGAAGCGGGCCTGCCGGATGTTGATCTTCAAAAGATTATCGCAATAATAGAAGGAGTCGGCCTTCAGGGTGAGGCCGGACAAGGCGAGATGGGAAGGATCGAAGCCCGACTTGGCACGTGCCACAAAGTTCTGGTCGTAGGACACCCCACCCTTCTGCCAGTCGAGATGCTGCACCTGATAAAGTCCCTTATAAAGGTCGAGATAGACTTTCTCGGCCCGCGCGTCGTCCAACAGGGCCGCCACGCTCATCGTGTCGCCCGGCATGTGGAGCGTGAAATGCGTCCGCCGGATGTCGAGCCGCTGCGCATGGATCTTCCAGAAATTCTTCGAAGGAGCCGTGTCGGGTGGTACGGTGTCGCTCAAGGCCAGGTCGAGCCGGGCATCGTACAGCTTCAGGCTGGGCACCCGCACGATCTCATGCTTCCAGTTGACGATGCCCTGCTGGTCGAGGAACAGATGTCCCACGCTGCCGCTGATGCGGGCCGCAGGGATCAGGCCGTCGGTGTTGACCTTCATGCCCCGGAAATCCAAGGAAGCGATATCCACCTGACTGTGCAGCAACGGCCACAGCTTGACATTGACGATGATGTGGCGGGCGTCAATGATCGTGTCCGTACGCGTCTTGATGGAATCGTTAGGCTTCAGGACCTTCACCCCATCCACGGAAAGATCGAGGGGGAAGGACAGGGACACCTGACGGATCGATATGTCCATACCCGTCTGCTCCGATGCATACGCCGTCGCCTTTTCCACCAGCCAACGTTGCACGGGTGGAAAATAAATCAAAAGAGCCAGGATCACAAGAAGCGCCGCAAGAATCCCGACACCGTTTCTTATCCATCGGAAAACCTTATTCATGAAGCAGTGTACACATTATTAATGCAAAGAAAAGAAAAAAAATCGAGAATAAAAAGGATATTCAGGGGAAAATTGAGAAAGCACCGGCCATCGGACCGCTATTTACCATTATTTCATAGGCTTGTCCGACATTCTACATCCTCCTGCCGGCATCCGCCTACCCTTTTCTCCCGATATGGTCCCGTCAAGTCCGCGACAAAAATGGCAGGGCAACGATCCGGAAACAACACGACATTTCCTCAGACCTAATAATATAATGAAGGAATTGAGGATAAGGCATAAGGAATTAAGGGTAAGGCATAAGGTAAAGGTAAGGTTTCCCGTATGCATGCTGGCCATGCAGGAATAAAAATAGGAATAAGGAAAGGGCGATGATCCGTGTCAGTCCCTTAACAGCTGAGCCGCCGGAATATCCAGCGAGCCGCGCCCTACGGAGAGAAGTCCGTCGGCAGCGAGTGCCCGCAACGTGTTGGAGACGGTCAGGCGGGAGGTGTGCAGTTCCTCGGCCAGACGCTCCATCCGGATCTTGAATACCTTATGGCCCGCGGGATATTCAAAATGGGAAAGGAGAAAATGCGCCAGACGGTCGCGCATGTCCTTGGGCGCGTTGGCCCATACGGCCATCTTCGACTTCTGCAAGGACGTGGAGAGGATATTGAGCAGATTGATGCGGAAGATCAGTGAGTCGCTGCAAAGCTGCTGGAGCTCCGTCTTGCTGATGGTCATCAGGTTGCACGGCGTCTCCGCCTTATAAGTGCGCGTGAACCGCTGCTGCCATCCGAAAGCACACTCTATCTGGAGCAAGGCCGGGGAATGGAGATACTCGGTGACGCTATAGTCATAATCGGCGGAATAGGCCGTCGTCGTAAAAGTGCCGCCCACGACCATCCACAGACTGCCACTCCGGTCGCCCTGCGAGACGATCGGCTCACCGGGTCCCACCTTACGGTAGAGGCACTTGACACGGGCGAGGATCTCCTTCAGCTCCATGTCGCTCATGCCCATGAAGAGAGGCAGCTGCCTCAGTGTGGATACGATCGCCAAATCTGTACTGACTGCTGTCATCGGCTACTTTCTATTATCCCTTTCGGAACGGGTCAGATCTCTATCTTGTCCTTCAACGAGGGCGAATACCATACGGCATACTTGCCCTGCTTATCCGTATAAATAAGGTAGACCATCAGCTCGGGATGCTTCTTGAGCACCTGCTGCGCTCCCTCCATGCCCATCACCATGAAGGAGGTGGCATAGGCATCGGCGGTGGCGCAGTCGTTGGCGAGCACCGTGGCGGAGAGGATGTTATGCTGGACAGGATAGCCCGTCTTCGGATCGATGGTGTGGGCATACTTCCGGCCTGCCTTATAATAGAAGTTGCGGTAGTTGCCACTCGTCGCCATCGCCTTGTCGGTGACGTTGAGGATGGTCTGCAGCTCGTTCTCGCTCTGGGTGGGATCATCATTGGGCTTGGTGATGCCGATCTTCCACGGCGTGCGTTTCTCGCTGATGCCGCTGGTGACCACCTCACCGCCGATCTCCACCATGAAGTTGGACACTCCATGGCTACGCAGATAGTTGGCCACAACATCGCAGCCGTAGCCCTTGGCAATGGCCGCAAAATCGAGCATGACATGCGGATTGGCCTTCACGATGCGGCGGTTTTCCATTCTCACCTTGTCGAATCCGATGAACGGCATGATGCTGTCCACGGCATGCTTGTTGGGCTGTTGGCCCTGCTTGAAGCCGAAGCCCCAGAGATTGACCAGGGGAGCCACCGTGACGTCGAACGCGCCGTGGGTCTCCTTCGACACTTTCTCTGCCAGATTATAGACATAGACAAAGGAATCGCTCACGCGGAAATCCTCATTCTTATTGATACGGCTGATCTCCGACTTGGAATCGAAGGTGGAGAAGACACTGTTCACATGATTCATCTGCTCCTCGATCTCCTTCTGCAGATCCTCGTCGCTCTGGTAGGTGATATGATACTCCGTACCGAAGATCAGTCCCGTATTCTTCTGATAGGGCATATTGCGCTGCTGCGAGACGATGATGACTGTCCCGATGATGAGCACGAGCAGGAAGGGCACTTGCCAGATGAGCTTTTTCTTCTTCTGATCCATAGACTAAATTTCTATCATTACATTAAACGTACCGCCCAGACGGGAATTACCCTGCTTGCCGTATCCGGGCACGTACCACACATTGCCCATCGTACCGTCATCGTGGAGGAGACGGCGGCGATAGCGGAACGACCAGCCCAAGTGGACCGGCCCCCATATCTTCGCGTCAAGACCGAAGACACCTTCCAGCCAACTGTAGTAGGCCGGCACGCCATACGCGGAAAACGGGGTCGTGCCTCCATAGACCGGATCGGTGACATCGGGATGCTCGTAGTCGACTTTGAAAGAGGTATAGGCAAAACGGACGCCGCCATAGAGGCGATAGATGTCGTGCTTGTTCTTCATCACGTTGAAGTCGATGCCGATCTTGCCATAGGGCGCGCTTGTCTTGTAATGATTGCCGGTGGTAATCTCATTGTTGTCGGCCTGGCCGATACCCAGCTCCAAGACCGGGAAATAGCGATCCTTCAGGTTCACACGCACGCCTACCTCATACTGTCCGTAGTTGCTGAACGCCAGCTGCCCCAGTCCGATGAGGTCGGCCATCACCTGAACGCCTCTGAACAGAGGAATGGAATCGTCCTTCACAGGCTGATCGACCATTGTCCGCTTCTGCTGGGCATGCGTGGAGAGGCCGTAGGTCAGGAAGAGGGCCAGGACAGCGCACCTGACAAGCAGACGGCTAATAGCGGTACTCCTTGAAGTAGATATAGACATGATTTCGCGATACATCATAATTCACTGAAGGATAGTTGATAGTGAGCGAATCGATATAGTGATGGGTGGAGCGTATCCCAGTGAGCTCATGGAAATAGTTGACACCACAATCGACCGACTCGAAGTGGGGCTGGTTGGTCTTCTGCACCCACACCGTATCCCGGTTGCCCTTGAGCTCGAAATAGAAGACATCCTCCTCTCCTCCGTAGCTTACCGGCAACGAGAAACTGTCCGTCGGGGTCTGACGGTTGATGATCACCGAGTCCGTGCCATCGTGCCGGACGGTGGAGATCGTCAGCGTGTCGGTGAGCGAGGTGACTGTTCCCATCAGCTTCCACTTCATATACACGGTGTTGTTCAACGGGCAGTCGATGCTGGAACAGGCTGCAAAGACACCGAGCACGCAAAGGGCTATGAACACTGTCCTGAGTCTCATATCTCCGTCTCTATCTGATAGTTGTTGCGGTTGGGATCCTCACGGCTGACGAGATCGCCGATGAAGCCGGCGAGGAAGAACTGCGAGCCGAGCATCATGGCTGTCAGTGCGATGTAGAACCACGCCGAGTCGGCCACCATGTGACCATAGTCGCCATTCTTCAGCTCGATGATCTTCTCCACGCCCAAGACACAGAGAGCGATAAAGCCGATGAGGAAGACCACACTGCCGAGCAAGCCGAAGACGTGCATCGGCTTCTTGCCGAAGTTGGTGAGGAACCAGAGCGTCAGCAGGTCGAGATAGCCATTGGTGAAACGGTTGAGGCCGAACTTGGACTTTCCATACTTGCGTGCCTGATGGTGCACCACCTTCTCACCGATCTTATTGAATCCGGCATTCTTGGCCAGATAAGGAATATAACGGTGCATCTCGCCATACACCTCGATATTCTTCACCACATCTTTCTTATAGGCTTTCAGGCCGCAGTTGAAATCGTGCAGGTTGTGCACGCCGCTGATCCGGCGTGCGGTAGCATTGAAGAGCTTGGTGGGAATGGTCTTCGACAACGGGTCGTAGCGCTTCTGCTTATAGCCGCTGACGAGGTCGTAGCCTTCCTCGGTGATCATCTTATAGAGGCCGGGGATCTCGTCGGGCGAGTCCTGAAGATCGGCGTCCATGGTGATCACCACGTCGCCTTCCGCCCGCTTGAACCCACAATAGAGCGCAGGACTCTTGCCGTAGTTGCGACGGAACTTGATGCCCTTCACATTGGGATCTTTCTGCTGAAGTCCTTCGATGATCTCCCACGAACGGTCGGTGGAGCCATCGTTGACAAAAATGATCTCATAACTGAAATTGTTGGCCTTCATCACGCGCTCAATCCAGGCATGAAGCTCCGGCAGTGACTCGGCCTCATTGTAAAGAGGAACGACAACGGATATATCCATATTCTATAATTTTCTGCTTGATTAATTGCTGTTGAGATATAAAACGATAAAGTTGAATGTCATACACGACGGACGGGCGGCACGCTGCGGCGAAAGATGAGAGCCACGACAAGTCCCAGTACCCATCCCACGAAGATCGTCTGCATCATGAATGCGAAGACCAGCTCTATGACCGGCATGCCCGCAATGAGGTTAAACGCTTGTGTCAGCTCCTTCACGGAGACGCCCTGCTGCTCGTAGAGCGGCGCGATCATCGACAGGCTGTCCTGCATCACACCAAAGAAGCGGCCTCCATCGATGAACTGGAAATAAACATACTGGATGACGGCAAAAAGCAAGGCCGCATAGAACACGACATAGACCTCGAAGGCAAAAGCCCGCCGAAAAGAGATCACTCCTTCGAGCGCCCCATCACGAAAACGAATGAGCACCCACGCCATCATGATCGGCGTACAGAGTGCCAACAGTCCTCCAACCGAAGAGGCCGGCAACGCCACAACACCAATAAAACTGACAGTCCAAAGGGCCGCCAGCCACAAGGCATACATACGTGCGAAAGCCTTCAGCTGCACCAATGCATTAATACTGCGATTATTCTTCATATTCCCTGCAAAGGTACACAATAAATTGATAGAAGCGGAAAAAGGACTTACTTTTTTTGACACGAGAAACAAAAAAAGAGCCGCTTCCTGATTAGAAGCGGCTCCGTTGTGGTACCTCTTGGAGTTGAACCAAGGACACATGGATTTTCAGTCCATTGCTCTACCACCTGAGCTAAGGCACCATACTTTTGTAAAGCGAGTGCAAAGGTAGAGAATAAAACTCAAACCACCAAACAATCCTTGATATTTTTTATTTCGTTAACAAAAACGAGGGTGTCTGCACCAAGAAGGCTGATGACCGTGACACCGGCTGCTCCCCTACTTTTTCAGGGGATTCCAGCCTTGTGCGATGATGTCGAACTCCTTGCCGTCGCGCGAGATGAGACGGGCACCGAGCTTCTCCTCGGTGATGTAGCCGATCTGCTTGATGCCCTGGCTCTCGAGGGCCGCCACCTTCTCGTGGTCGCCGATGGGAACGGTGAACAGCAGCTCGTAGTCCTCACCGCCGTTGAGGGCACAGGTGGTGAGGTTCATGTTGAACTCCTCCGCCTGCACGGCCGTCTGATAGTCGATAGGTATGTTCTTCTCGTAGACACGGCAGCCGCAATGGCTCTGCTTACAGATGTGGAGCAGCTCGGAGCTCAGGCCGTCGGAGATGTCCATCATCGCCGTCGGGTGGATGCCACTCCGTCGCAGCAGCTCTATGACGTCGCCACGGGCCTCGGGCTTCAGCTGCCGCTCGAGGAGATACTCCTTGCCCGCGAAGTCGGGCTGGAAGTCCTCAGCACGACGCAGCTGCTGCTGCAGATGGGCCACGGCCTTCTCATCGCCGGCCTTCTTGGCCTCGTTGAGCTTCTTCTGGACGTCGTTGAGCTGGGTGTAGTAGATGCCCTTCTCGCGCTCCAGCAGCTGCAGTCCCATATAGGCACCGCCAAGGTCGCCGCTGACACAGATGATGTCGGTGGCATTGGCCCCGGAGCGATAGACGATATCTTCCTTGCGTGCCTCGCCGATGCAGGTGATGCTGATGGCCAGACCGGTGAACGACGACGTGGTGTCGCCTCCCACCACATCGACATGCCACTTGTCACAAGCCAGGCGCAGACCGCGGTAGAAGTCCTCAAGATCTTCCACCTTGAAGCGTTTGCTCAGGGCGATGGACACCACCAGCTGGCGCGGCGTGCCGTTCATGGCGAAGATATCGGAAAGATTCACCATGGCCGACTTGTAGCCCAGATGCTCCATGTCGATATAGGTCAGGTCGAAATGGACCCCCTCCATGAGCATGTCGGTAGTCACGAGCACCTCCGTATCGGGATAGTGCATTACTGCGCAGTCGTCGCCGACACCCTTGACCGTTGACGGCTGCTGCATCTTTATGTCTTTTGTAAGCCGATCGATCAGACCGAACTCACCCAATTCCTTTATTTCCATTAACTTCTTCTAATCATTTCACGCATGATCTCCGTCATCTTCGGCTGTGCCGCATTGGCAGCTACCTGTACCTCCTCGTGGCTTACCTCAACGGGCACGTCGAAGCCGCCGAGGTCGGTGATGATGGAGATGCCGAAGACACGGATGCCACAATGACGGGCAACGATCACTTCGGGCACCGTCGACATTCCGACGGCGTCACCGCCGAGGAGATGATACATGCGATACTCGGCCGGCGTCTCGAACGTCGGACCCTGCACGCCCACATAGACGCCATGCTGCAGCTTGATGCCCTTCTCCTCCGCGATGGCATCGGCCAGCTCTATCAGCGTGTGGTCGTAAGCCTCGTGCATGTCCGGGAAACGGGGACCGGTGGGGAAGTTCTTGCCGCGCAGCGGATGCTCGGGGAAGAGGTTGAGATGGTCACGGATCACCATCAGGTCGCCCACCTTGAACTCAGGATTCATGCCTCCCGAGGCGTTGCTGACGAACAGCGTCTGGATGCCCAGCTCGTACATCACGCGGATGGGGAAGGTCACCTCCTTCATCGAATAGCCCTCGTAGAAGTGGAAACGGCCCTCCATCGCCATGATGTCCTTACCGCCCAGCTTGCCGAAGATCAGCTTGCCGGCATGGCCCTCCACGGTAGAGACGGGGAAATTAGGTATGTCCTTATAGGCGAACTCATAAGAGTCAGTTATTTCTGAAGCTAATTGTCCGAGACCCGTGCCCAGAATGATGGCTGTTTTCGGCTCGGTGGTCATCCTTGTCCTTAACCAGGATGCTGTTTCTTGAATTTTTGTGTACATAACTGATAATATTACGATTAAAGGCTTCTTCCCGACCCAGCAGGAAATGCACGGTGATGGGAAGTGCGTAAGTAGCTTCTTTCACCTCGTCGGACAGGCCCTCGGCTGCCAGCAGCCGCGAGGCATCCTTCTCCGTCGTCACGATCTTACGGGGCTGAGGCAGGGCTGCAAGGGCCGCGTTGATGCGTTCGGCGTCCCTCCTGCTGAAGGCATGGTGATCGCCAAACCTCAGGCATTGCAACGAGTGGCAATAGGGACGCAGGTCGTTCTCCATCTGCTGTGGAGAGGCGATGCCCGTCAGCAGCAGTACGTGCTGGCCTGCAAGATCCTTGGGATCGAAGGCAGCCAGACCAGTCTGCTCGCCTTTTCCTTTCCGTGACGATGCGTTGTCCGAAGCCGGCTTCTTGCCCTTTGCAAAGATGGGCACCAGCTTCAGGTAGTCAATGCACGTGAAATACAGGCGTTGGTAAGGAAACAGATCCAAAGCTTTAGTGAGAACCCGGAACTCCATAGGCTTCAGATCCTTAGGACATTTCGTCACAATCACCACATCAGCTCTGTTCTTGCCACTGAGCGGCTCGCGCAGGCGGCCTGCGGGGAGCAGCTTGTCGTAGATGATGAGTCGGTGATAATCGACCAGCAGGATATTGACGCCGGGCTTCACGTAGCGGTGCTGGAAAGCGTCGTCGAGAAGGATCACATCCACGTCCTTCGTCTCCGCATCGCTCGTCATGCGGTTGATGCCCTCGCAACGGTTGCGGTCGACGGCCACATAGGCATCGGGAAACTTTCGCTTCATCTGGTAAGGCTCATCGCCGATCTCGTGCATGGGCGTGTCAGCTTTGGCCAGCACATAGCCACGGCTCTTCCGCTTGTAGCCTCGGGAAAGCACGCCGACCTGCACCTGCTGCTGGAGCAGCCGGATTAGATATTCCACATGAGGGGTCTTGCCCGAGCCGCCTACAGTAATATTGCCCACGGAGATGACCGGTATGTCAAAAGCCTGCTGGCGAAGCACGCCAAGCTCAAACAGTTGGTTGCGAAGACGCACTCCCAGACCATAGATCCAGCTCAGCGGCAACAGCCACTCATTGATTTTGATGAGGTCGCCCTCTGTTCTCAGTTTCTTCGACAATGTTGCTTCCTTTATCTAATTGATTAATAACTATATAAAATGGAATTTTTCTGCAAATATAACGCTTATTTTCTGAACTCGCAACAAATCGAGCATCCTATTTTCCCGATTGCCCTCAAAGCGATTCACCTTTCACGCCTAAAATCCTGAGGTGCTCCGACCCTACCAAACCGTCTCACCGGCATCATCGCATGAGAAGAAGCCGTCACGTCGGCATTACGATCCCCCCGGTCCGCCACAAAGGAAGATTCAAGGATGGACCGGCCGACGGTCGTCCGTCCCGCCCCATCTCCCCTACCCATCCACGGGCAAGGATACGCGCTCAAGCCCTTGATCCATCCGAAAGGAATCATCCATATAGGAATCAATGACTTACGATACCGATACGGAGAAGGATCGCATACTCGTGAGGCCGGCGACCGTGCCAACCGCATCATCGCCAACCTCACGGGCTTAAGGTGCCTCCCTGGGAAGCCGGTGACCTGGCGAGCCATGAGCTCATTGGGCGTGCCATCCCTGTGGCCCATTGTCCATAGGCCCGTGCCAGAGACCACGATGACGACCTGCCGCAGCGTTACGGCTTGGAAGGGATGCTCCGCATGCCACTTGCCGTCCATGCGGCGAACGACACAACCGTTCGTGGACTCGCCGACAACCTCGACACAAAGGTCCTGCGAGAGACGCGGCCATCACCCGTTGATCCTGATCCAGCCGGCATCTCCGCCTTCCATGGCAGGCTCAAGACATCAAAAAGGACCATTCATCGAACATATACGGCCTTTATATAATAAAATTCTCCTTAAAACTGCGATATTTCCAAAAGATTCACTTACTTTTGCAAAAAAGAAAGTAACCAAATCATTAAAATAATGACAAACGACATCAATCTCATGAACCGCGCAGCCGACAACATCCGCATCTTGGCTGCCTCAATGGTAGAGAAAGCCAACTCCGGACATCCCGGTGGCGCCATGGGTGGAGCCGACTTCATCAATGTGCTCTTCTCAGAATTCCTGGTTTATGATCCCGCCGATCCCTCATGGACGGGCCGTGACCGTTTCTTCCTCGATCCCGGCCACATGAGTCCCATGCTCTACGCCGGACTCACCCTGCGCGGATATTTCACCCTCGACGATATCCAGCAGTTCCGTCAGTGGGGCTCGATCACCCCCGGCCACCCCGAGCTTGACGTGGCTCATGGCATCGAGAACTCATCAGGTCCCCTCGGTCAGGGCCACGCACTCGCAGCAGGTGCCGCCATCGCCGAGAAATTCCTGGAGGCACGTCTCGGCCATACGATGATGCAGCACAAGATCTATGCCTATATCTCCGATGGTGCCGTAGAGGAGGAGATCTCGCAGGGTGTAGGTCGCATCGCCGGTACGCTCGGCCTCGACAACCTCATCATGTTCTATGATGCCAACAAGGTCCAGCTCTCTACGGACGTGTCGACCGTCATGACTGAAGATACAGCCAAGAAATACGAGGCGTGGGGTTGGAACGTGATCTCGATCAACGGTAATGATGTCGCAGAGATCCGCGAGGCCCTGACCAAGGCCAATGCAGAGACTGAGCGTCCTACCATCATCATTGGCGACACGATCATGGCCAAGGGTGCCCTGAAGGCCGACGGCTCGAGCTACGAGGCCGACGTGAAGACCCACGGCGCTCCCCTCGGCAACGGCGCCTACATCAATACCATCAAGCATCTGGGCGGTGATCCCGAGCATCCCTTCCAGATCTTCCCCGAGGTGGCCGAGATCTATGCCAAGCGTCGTGAGGAACTGACGAAGATCGTCGCCGAGCGCCGTAAGGCCGAGGACGAGTGGCGCAAGGCCAATCCCGAGAAGGCCGCCCAGATGGACGAGTGGTTCTCCGGCAAGGCCCCAAAAGTCGACTGGAGCAATGTCAAGCAGAAGAGAGACGTTGCCACCCGCGTTGCCTCTGCCGCTTGCCTGAGCGCGCTCGCCGACCAGGTGCCCAACATGATTTGCGCATCCGCCGACCTCTCCAACTCCGACAAGACCGACGGCTTCCTCAACAAGACCCACTCCTTCACTCGTGGCGACTTCTCCGGTGCCTTCTTCCAGGCCGGTGTGTCCGAGCTCACGATGGTCGACGTCTGCATCGGCATGATGCTCCACGGAGGCGTCATTGCCGCCATGGGTACCTTCTTCGTATTCTCTGACTATATGAAGCCCGCCATCCGTCTCGCCGCCCTCATGCAGGTGCCCGTGAAGTTCATCTGGACGCACGATGCCTTCCGCGTAGGCGAGGATGGTCCTACCCACCAGCCCGTGGAGCAGGAGGCACAGATCCGCCTGATGGAGAAGCTGCAGAATCATGCCGGCCTTGACAGCGTGCGCGTATTCCGTCCCGCCGATGCTGACGAGACGACCGTATGCTGGGCCATGGCCATGGAGAACACCGAGACGCCGACGGCCCTCATCCTCTCCCGCCAGGGCGTTGCCTCCCTGCCCGAGGGCAACGACTACGAGCAGGCACGCAAGGGTGCCTACATCGTCGCCGGATCGGATGAGAATCCCGACGTGATCCTCGTTGCCAGCGGTTCAGAGGTGTCTACCCTTGAGGCAGGCTGCGACGCCCTTCGCGCCGACGGCATCAAGGTACGTGTCGTATCCGCTCCCTCAGAGGGCCTCTTCCACCGTCAGAGCGCCGAGTATCAGGAGAGCATTCTGCCCTACGACGTAAAGAAGTTCGGCATGACGGCCGGACTGCCCTGCACCCTCGAGGGCCTCGTAGGCATCGGCCCCAACAGCAAGGTCTTCGGACTGAAGAGCTTCGGATTCTCCGCTCCCTACAAGGTGCTTGACGAGAAGCTCGGCTACACCGGCGAGAACGTGTATCGGCAGGTGAAGGCCTTCCTGGGCAAGTAGTCCGCACAGGCTCAGGACCTGCGAGCAGCCGCGGGCCTCTCTCCCGCGCCGCGGCCTTGGGCCTTCCTCCACGAACGTCAATGATCCCGGAGAGGATCTTACACCCTTAACAGCCGCGGACCGGAAGCCGGCAATGCCCGGCCTCCAGCCTGCGGACATAACGTAAAATCCGGCGTCCCGCCTCCCACGAGGATCGTACAGTCGTCCGGTATAACACTAAATCTATGGAAATAAAGACAGTAGGACTGGCCAGCGATCATGCCGGCTACGCTTTAAAACAGTTTGTAAAGCAGTATCTCGACGAGAAGGGCATCGCATGGAAAGATTACGGCACGTACTCTGAGGAGAGCTGCGACTATCCCGACTTCGGACATGCCCTCGCCCGTGGCATTGAGAATAAGGAGGTCTATCCCGGCATCGCCATCTGCGGCAGTGGCGAAGGCATCGCCATCACCCTCAACAAGCATCAGCAGATCCGTGCCGGCCTCTGCTGGATACCCGAAATCGCCCACCTCATCCGTCAGCATAACGACGCCAACGTACTGGTCATGCCGGGCCGCTTCATCGACACCGACATGGCCCGCAAGATCATGGATGAGTTCTTCGCTACCGATTTTGAAGGAGGACGCCACCAGCGCCGTATCGACAAGATCGCCATCAAATAAAAAAATCCCGCTCAGAAAGCGGGATTTTTTTATTTCCATCTCATGTCGCCGAAGCCCTTCGTGTCAGGCTACGGCTCTCTTCACTATGCCGTTAACGCAACTTGATCTGGCAGTTGTCGAGACTGTCCACGATGGCTAGGCTCTCGATATGCTTCACGCCCAGCTCCTCGATGGCCTCGCGTCCATGCTGGAAGGCCTTCTCAATGATGAAGCCCATGCCCACGATCTTGGCACCGGCCTGGTTGCAAAGGTCGATGATGCCCTTTGCCGCATTGCCGTAGGCGAGGAAGTCGTCGATGAAGAGCACGCGGTCCTCGGGAGTGAGATATTCCTTAGAGATCACCACATTGTATTCGCGCTGCTTGGTAAAGGAGTGCACCGTCGTCTGCAAGATTCCCTTCATCGTGCTCGGTGCCTTCTTCTTTGCGAACACCACGGGCAACTCCATGAAATAGCCCAGCATGATGGCCGGGGCAATGCCCGACGCCTCAATGGTGATGATCTTATTAATGTCTTCCTGGGCAAAACGGCGGATCCACTCCACGGCCAGCTGCTTCATCAGATAGGGATCCATCTGGTGATTAATGAACTTGTCCACCTTCAGGATGCCGCCTTCGTAGCAACGGCCATCCTTCATGATTCTGTCTTTCAGTACCTGCATAATATCCTTGTATGATTCTTGTTCCTTACTCTTGGGCGATTCCCCTCTCCGCCCTCTCCTTGATCTTATCGGCATAGGGACGGGTCCAATCGTACAACTGCCTCAGCGTCTCCGCGTCGATGGTGGCTTCCACCAGCCGTTGCGCATAGTCCGCCATCCCCTTCGCCTCCGGCGTACGGAGATAGCGCACGTCCAGCATCCAGGGACCGAGACGCAGGCGGTCGAGGGCATCGGCGTCCTTGAAGTCACGATACACCTCAAGCCAACCCTCCGTATCGTCCCATGCGGCAGGAGAGTCGGAGCCGTCCGCTCCCTGGGTGTCCGGGCCCAGCGAGTGCTTTCTCGCCTCCTGACGGATGTAGGCCTCGCCCAGCTTGTCGTCACGGTCGTGAAACTTGATCGTGGCATATACCTCGGGAAGATACTTTATCCCGTGCTCCTTGCAGAAGTCACGATAGTAGTCGGCGGCACGGTCGCCATGCCCCACGTCGAGATAGTTGTCCTTCCGGCGCGTGTCGTGGAAGATGCTGGCATGACAGAGGGCGATCATGGAGCGCAGCCTCAACTGCCGCGCCGCTCCTATCTTCAAGGCAAGCAGCAACACGCGGCCGCAATGTCCCTGGGAATGCACTTCCGCATTCCCCTCCGTCTTCCAGAAGCTTACCTCGCGGTCCATGAAATCCCACCAGTAGCTCACCATGCTCTGCACCTGGGGAGCCTCTTCCCTTATCAAATCCTGCGGTATGTTCATAGTCTTTCAATCTTAAATACAAAGGTAACAAAACTGATTAGATTACGGATGGATTTATAAGAAATTAATGATGACACTTTCAGGAAAAGATACTGTTCCCGAAACAAAATGGATCCCCCATCCCTTTCGTTGCCTGAGGGGATACCTGCCATCAGAATACAGATCTCATGCAACGATCAGATAAGCCTGGCCACCCAGGACGAGATGAACACGGCAGGGACGATCAGGACAACGACCATCGAGTGACGACGCCTACGCCAGTCTCATTCCACACCTTGATGATGTTGAAGCCTTATGCAAAGGTACGACATTCAATGCCTGCGAAAGCGTCTCATGAATCCGGCAGACGACACGCCAAGCCCGGCCGGCTGCGGGCCCTTCAAATACGCTGTCCGCCCATACGCTCGTCGGCAGCGACGTTCTCCGTATGCCGGAGACATCACTGCCGACCTGATAAATTCCCATGTCATGGGGTCTCGCTATTCCTTCATTACCTCATCGACCCATTCCTGGACACTATTCCGGCTAGTCCCGTTCAACAGCTTGCCATCCTTCCATTCCAGATCGGGATATGCCTTTCTCAACTCGCTCACGCTATTGCCGATCCCGCTTCCTCCGGAGGTGGCAAACGGCACGAGCGTCTTGCCTCTCAGGTCATGGCTCTCAATGAAGGTGTTGACGATGCGTGGCGTCTGGTTCCACCAGATGGGATAACCGATGAAGATGACCCCATAGTCACTGACACTCGTCTTTGTCGCCTTCAACGCCGGACGGGCCTGCGGATCGTTCATCTCCACCGAGCTGCGCGACTGACTGTCGTTCCAGTCCAGGTCCTTGGAGGTGTAGGCCTGTTGCGGGACGATCTCGCACGGCACGCCGCCCGTAGCGTCCGCTATCATCCGGGCAGCCCTGGCCGTCGTACCCGTGGCGGAGAAATACACGACCAACGGCTTGTTCTCAGATTCCGTCTTCCTTTCTCCCTTGTCCTGGGCGCAGGCAGCAAGACCCATGGTCATTACCGTCGCCAATGTCATGATGATTTTGTTCATAATCCGTTTATTATAATAAGGTTATTTGATCTTTAGTCCCGGTATCAGCGGCTTCACGTCCACCAGTTCCAATTCCTTCACCATCGCGAGCGTGCCCTGCTTGTACTTCTTGAAGTGCGGCGTTTTCAGATGACTCTCGTAGGCCGCACGGTCGGCATAGATTTCCAGGATGGTCACCTTGTTCGGCGTGTCCTTCTCGGCGGTGGCATAGAGCGTCAATACGCCCGGCTCCAACCGCATCGACGCCTCGATCTCCTCTTTCAGGAAGGCATTGTAGGCTTCCAGCCGCGCCGGGTCGACGGTGATCTTGGACAAGCGCACCAGGTTGTCTTCGGCAGGAACGCGCTTGGCGTATTCTTCCTTGATGATGCGCAACGCCTTGATGGCAGCCGGGAAGCCAATATAAGGCAGACACTGGATGACGGCAGCCGTCAGTGTCTCGGGCGTGTTGCCCACGTTGATGTTGCCGTGATAGTGCGAATGGAGCTGGCTCTCCGCCTCCATGGCCGTCAGCACACAGTAGCCCAGCAATTCACGTGTCGGCAAGTCCAGGGCCCCGCGACTGTAAATGTCTCCGAAGAAATTGTCGGTAAGAAACTGTTCCACGTCCTTGCCCATGTCGGCGGGCAATCCCTTCATCACCGAGGCGATACCGCCGGGATAGAGCTTGTCCTGAATGGCCTTGCCCGTCGCGTGACGCGTCTCCTCCGTCACCGTTCCCTGTCTGTCCAACGGCAAGGAGATGCCCCGCTCCTTAAACACCTCATTTACCGTGGCCACGGCATTCAGCATCTTAGGAAAGCCAATGAACGGAGCGGTGAGGTACATCACCTCACGCAGCTCTTCGGGAGTAACTCCCACATTGAGCGCTGCCCCGGCGTGGGCCTTCAGTTGCGGAAGCGTCTGCAGGGTGGCAAGGGTGATGCACGTGATCATCTCGCGTTGACGCACGGTCAGGTTGCCCGTCCGGAACACCTCACCGAAGATGAACTTCTGCAGGATGTCCATCATCTCAGGATCCGTACCCTGCCCTGTCAGGGCCTCGCCGCCGAACAACGTGCGGTAGTTCTGTCTGCATTCTTCCATTCTGTTCATGTCGTCTGTTGTCTGTGCCATCGTGGACAAGCAACCTGCCAGCACGAAGGCAATCATACTTATTATCTTTCTCATGTTTCCAATAATGAATTATAAGCCCTTACCTAACTGACCGCCGTACCTGCGGCCACAGCGGGCGTGGGGTACAACGCCAATACATTTCCTATATTCTTCTTCATGATCTTGTCCTTTTTCCTTTTTCAATCATGCATGGCCTCAACCAATCCTTTCAGTATCTCCCTTTCGTTTGGCTCTAAGGATATGACCGTCCTCACCGGGTCTTCAACTCTTGAAGCCATCCCGCCGGAAAGGAAATTACGCAAGAGTTGTCGTGGCGTGACATGGTGGCGGTCCGCAATGAAGCACACCGCCTCATCCATGCACAAATCTTCAAATGATCCTGTTTCCTGTTCCATTATTTTCCTGTTGATTATCTGATGCAAAATTACATCACGATGAGGAAGTGCCCTGTAACCATAAGTCGGCAAACCCTACCCATTTTACGGAATTTACCCATCAACATGATTCGTTGTACGCTAAATGCCTTATCTTTGTATCTGTTTAATGGAAAGAATGATGAGCAAGATTCTGAAAGTAAGGAACGTCAATGACTACGGTCGCTACCTCGGACACGCCGACCAGCACCCGTTGGTCAGCGTCATCGACTATGCCGAAGTATCCCCCATACGTCACAGCCTGAACGACTACAGCGTGTACGGACTGTTCCTCCGCGACGACGCCGACGTGGACCTGGACTATGGCTGCGGCAAATACGACTACAACAAGGGTACGCTGCTGTGTGTGGCCCCCGGACAGGTGGGAGGCAAGGAGGATAATGGCGAACGGGTGGCCATTACAGGCTGGGCACTCCTGTTCCATCCCGACCTGCTGCATGGGTCCCCCCTTGAGAAGCGCATCAAGGAATATACATTCTTCGACTACCACGTCAATGAGGCCCTGCACATGACGGATGAGGAGCACGACATGCTCGTCTCCCTCATGCGCCAGATAGAGGACGAGCTATGCAAGAAGCCGGACGGGCTCCAGAACGCCATCCTCGTAGGCTACATCGAACTGATGCTCAACTTCTGCCAACGGTTCTACAACCGCCAGTTCCTGACCCGCAAGATCGAGAACTCCGACATCCTTGTCCGTTTCGACCGTCTGCTTCGTGATTATTTCGACGACAAGCTGCAGCTCACCCTCGGTCTGCCCACCGTGCAGTATTGTGCCGATCAGCTATGCCTGTCACCCAACTATTTCGGCGACGTCATCAAGAAGACCACCGGTGACACGGCCAGCAATCACATCCGTCGGTTCGTTATCCGCCTCGCCAAGAACGGGCTGGCTGCCGGTGAGACCGTGTCACAAGTATCCGACAAGCTCGGCTTCGAATATCCCCAGCACTTCAGCCGCATGTTCAAGAAACAGGAGGGCATCACTCCGTCGGCATACTGTCAGGGACTGCACTCTTGACAAACAGGCTTTCAGCATTCTTCCACAGAAACATATCGACATATCCATCCTTATGCCGCCATATCATCACTTGTCTATCTGACTTTCCGTGAACGGGTCGGCACGATGTCCCATCAGATCGATCTTGGCATAAGCAGCATCGAACTCCTCCATCTCGTAGGGAGTCAGCCGTACAGTGGCGGCACCGAGAAAGTCATCCAGATGAGTAGGATTAGTCGTACCGGGAATAGGCACAATCCAAGACTTGCGCGAAAGCATCCATATTAAGGCAAACTGTGCCGGGGTCACCCCCTTTCGTCTCGCCCATTCCTCGACGAGATAGACCAACGGCATATTGTGTTTCAACGCTTCCGGCTGGAACTGTGGCAAGTTATACCGTCTGTCTCCCTTCTGGAAACGGCTGTCCGCGTTGATCGTTCCCGTCAGGAACGCTCGTCCGAGTGGACAATAAGGCACAAAACCGATACCCAGTTCTTGAAGGGTGGGAAAGATCTTTGTCTCCGGCTCACGCCACCAGATGGCATATTCGCTCTGTACCGCCGAAAGCGGGCATACGGCATGCGCACGACGTATGGAACGGGCACTTGCCTCAGACAATCCCCAATGCAATACCTTGCCTTCCTGCATCAGGTCCTTTACCACACCAGCCACATCTTCCATGGGCACATTCGGATCCACACGATGCTGGTAAAGCAGATCGATATGGTCTGTGCGCAACCGACGCAATGAGCCTTCCACAGCCCGCCGGATATGGTCAGGCCGGCTATTCAAAGCTGTCGGCTGACCTTCTTCCACACCGAACCCGAATTTCGTCTCAATCTTGACCTTGTTACGGAACGGTGCGACAGCTTCGCCCACCCACTCCTCACTGGTATAAGGTCCGTACACCTCCGCTGTATCAAACAGTGTAACTCCCTGATCGTATGCCCGCCGGATGAGGGCAATCATATCCTTCCTGTCATATCTGCCACCATAATAGCCTACCATCGGCAGACACCCCAAACCGATAGCAGACACATTCATCCCACCCAGATTGCGGTGTTCCATATCTTTTCCTTGTCCAAGATTGTCCGAGAGCTTATCAGTCTTACCCTCCTTGACAGACATCGGTCCGGCAAAGATCCGTCCCATGCCCGTCATTGCTCCGACTGCAACCAAAGCACAGCCGGAAGCCCGTTTCAGAAAATTTCTTCTATTCATAATTCTTCTGTTTTTAATCCTTATGCAAAGATAGCGGAGAACAGACAAAAGGTCTGTAACGATAACTCGGAGGTGTGTACCCGTTTCACTGAAAGTGGCATCCTTATATAGGATAATCCCCTCAAGAAGTCATCATTTACAGGGATATTATGACTTTTTGTATTACATATTGCCCGATTCAAAATCTTTTAGACATCTTACAATTTTAATACATGACAATATGTAAGCATATTACTTTATTTTCATGACAATATATCACTTTCTTGGATATATAGGTTAACAACTGTAAGTGTGCGGGAAAATAAATACAAAAAGTTAGCCTATAATTATATTTTAATTCCTATTTTCTATAATTTTGCACACGAAGATGACAAAACGTCACAATATTTATCATTTAAACACCAAAAAGACAATATTATATAGTATATGATAAACATCTTATTAAACTATCATCCTGATAATGCCGCCTCTTCTTGGGCAATGATGGAGACCGGTCGTCACTTGAAGCCTATTCGGGGCCTGTCGGGAACCGGCAGTGAGCCTGTAGCTGTCCGAAAGGATGCCCCTACCCGGATATCCTTCAGATCGGAACACTCCCATCATCAAAGCGCAAACGTAAACAACTGAATATTTTTTAGATATACAGATTAACACATAAAACACATCATTATGAAAAAAATTGAGGCAATTATCCGAAGGACCCGATTCGATGATGTCAAGGAGGCCTTGCTCGAGGCTGACATTGAATGGTTCTCGTATTATGAAGTGAGAGGCGTCGGGAAGACCCGTGAGGCCCGCATTTATCGTGGAGTGGCTTACGACACAAGTTCTATCGAACGCATCCTTATCTCCATCATCGTACGGGAGATCAACGTAGAGAAGACCATCCAGGCTGTCATGAAAGCCGCCTACACCGGCGAGATTGGTGACGGACGCATCTTTGTGATCCCCGTGGAAGATGCCATACGCATCCGTACCGGTGAGAGAGGCGACATCGCGCTCTATAATGCCGAGCACGAGAAATAAAAAACGCAAGAGAGAACGAGTAGAAAAAATCATTAAAAGCAATATATTATGACGCCAGCAACAATATCCCTCAATTCTGGAAACACGGCCTGGATGATCGTTGCCACCATCTTGGTACTGTTGATGACCATTCCCGGCATCGCCTTATTCTATGGAGGTCTGGTACGCCGGAAGAACATGCTTAGCGTGATCATGCAAAGCCTTACCATCGTCATTGTGGTAAGTCTTATCTGGGTGATCTTCGGCTATAGTCTTGTTTTCGGTTCCGGTTTTCAGGGCAATCTGTTCAAATACGGCATTGGCGGTTTTGACAAGGTGATGCTCAAGGGCATCACGCTCGACACCCTCACCACAGGCGGCATACCCGAACTGATCTTCGTCATGTTCCAGTGTATGTTTGCCATCATCACGCCTGCGCTCATCCTGGGTGCCTTTGCCGAGCGCGTGAAATTCTCAGGATTCCTCCTCTTCACGGTCCTGTGGAGCATCCTCGTCTATCTGCCTGTGGCTCACTGGGTATGGGGCGGCGGCTTCCTGATGGACATGGGAGCCATCGACTTTGCCGGCGGCACGGTGGTGCATATCAATGCCGGAGTGTCTGCCTTCATCATGGCACTGCTCGTAGGCCGGCGTAAGGACTACCGTCCGGGCAAGCCCTTCACTCCCCACAACATTCCGTTCGTATTCATCGGCACCGCTCTCCTCTGGCTCGGATGGTTCGGATTCAACGCCGGCAGCGGACTGGCAGCCGACGGACTGGCAGCCAACGCCTTCCTCGTGACCCATATCTCCACCTGTGCGGCAGCCCTCACCTGGATGGTCATCGACTGGATCGTCAACAAGAAGCCGACTACCGTAGGTGCCTGTACGGGTGCCGTGGCAGGCCTTGTAGCCATCACTCCGGCAGCCGGCTCTACCGACATTCCCGGTGCCCTGTGCATAGGTGCCATCACCTCTCTCGTATGCTTCTGGATGGTGGCCGTCGTTAAGCCTAAGTTCGGATACGACGATGCCCTTGACGCATTCGGCGTACATGGCATCGGTGGCATCATCGGTTCCATCCTCACGGGTGTCTTCGCCACACGATTGGTCACCGGCGCCGACGGCGCACAGGGCGCGCTCTATGGCGACTGGCACCAGCTGTGGATACAGATCGTAGCAACCCTCATATCAATCGTCTTCAGCGCAGTGATGACATTCATCCTATTCAAGATCGTCGATGCCGTATGCGGCATTAGAGTCGGAAAACGCGTCGAGGAAGAGGGTCTTGACATCTATGAGCATGGTGAGGCCGCATACGATATGTAACGACAAGTCTTTCACGCATTATCTAGTAAGGTTATATAGACAACAACACAATTACAAGCCGATAGAACCTACATTCTGAAAAGAGTTAGGCTGAGAAAGTAAAAGCTCTAATCTTGTTTGCCGTGCCGCCCGATAATAGAACAAGCATTTCGGACGGCACGGATTTTTTTATCCCGGATCGATTATCAGAAGTCGAAAGATATCTCACACCATTACAGGCAGGCCTATCGCAGTCCTTATCGGCAACGGACTACGGCGAGGCGAAATGACGGATGGGAGGATGACAGGAGAACGAAAGGGCGCCGGCAAATCATGACATGATACCAAACAGTTTGATGACGCTTGGGAAAGCCTGACTAAATCAGTACGAGCCGTCCGCCCGGAAAGGGAGCATCATGCTACTTGCCCAACGAGTATTATGCTCCCTTGCCAACGAGCATTATGCTCCCTTGCCATCGAGTATTATGCTCCCTTGCCATTGAGCATTATGCTCCCTTGCCATTGAGTATTATGCTCCCTTGCCAATGAGTATTATGCTCCCTTGCCAATGAGCACTATGCTCCCTTGCCATTTAGCATTATGCTCCCTTGCCATTGAGTATTATGCTCCCTTGCCATTGAGTATTATGCTCCCTCGCCATCGAGTATTATGCTCCCTTGCCATCGAGCATTATGCTCCCTTGCCATCGAGCATTATGCTCCCTTGCCAACGAGCATCATGCTACTTTGCCAGGGCATATTCAAGATACAGAACCTTATCATAGATACCGATCCGTTGCCAGCTCAGGACGGAAGCAGCCGGCGCCCGGCCGAACGCGTTCTCCTGAATGGGAAAGTCAGACGAATCCGTGCTGATATCTCCGGCTATCAGGTGTCCACGGCTCAGACCTGCCACCATGCTTATCCGCATGAGTCCGGACAAGGATGAGCACAGCCATTTCTTATCGGCTCATCCCAGTCCTTTTCCCCCCTCTATTCATGGCCATGAAGGAAGAAGGGTCTTGCGCAAGCACTCACCGCCTATGCGCAAGACCCTTCTTATATGGCGTCAGCAACAAGAGACCTTATTTCTTCTTGCTTGCCTTCTCCGTTTTCTGTTCCTGCAGATTCTCCTGCTTGATGATCGAGTAGGCATCGAACAGACCCAGCTCGCCGGCCTTCGACAGATCCTGCAGACCCGCATCGCGCTTGCCCGCAAAGATACGGACCAGACCGCGGTTGTAGTATGCCTCTGCCAGGCTATTGTCGAGTTGCAGCGCACGTGTATAGTCCTCTATGGCACGGTCGTAATTCTTTTCCTGGGCGAAGAGGTTGGCACGGTCGTAATAGAGATACGCATTCTTCGGCAACAGTTTCAGAGCCTCGGCGAAGTCGCCTTCCGCCTGGGCGGCTCCCAGATGGATGTTCTGTCCGCGTGAGGCCTCATAGCTGTTGAGGAGCGTCTGGAAGACAGCCCGCTGCCAGTAGGCCAAGGACAGGGCGTAGTCTGAGGAAGTGCCGGCATGCGAGGCCTGCATGACATAGTCATTCAGGTCGGCTATCGCATCGTCATAGTTCTGTGCCTCGGCATACGCCACGGCACGCTGAAGCTGCAGGGCAGCCCGCACTTTCGGATCCTTCTCCTCGCCCAGACCGGACGACAGCGCGTCGATCAGCTGGAAGATCTGCTTCGACTGCGTATCGGAGAGCTTTTCCTTCTTCCTGTTACACGTCAGGTAGACCTTGCGCAATGGCTGCTGGGTGCGGTTGAACTGGTCCACCTGCGTATCATAAGCCTCCGTCGATGTCACGCCGTTGTCGTAGACATAGTAAGACAGCTGGAACATCGGCAGGATGGCGATCTCCACGTCGCGGTTCTGCACCGTTCCGCGATACTCGCTCTTGTACTCGTGCTGTATCTGCTCCGGCTTGTCCTCCACGACAATATTGTTGTATTTATTGGGATCTATCTCCGAGCGCTTACGCACGGCTTTCAGCTTTGCCTTGCTCCACCGCTGCTGGATGCCGATGTGCTTGTTCATCTGGGCCTTGAAGATGCGGAACTCATCCATCTCCGCCTTCGCCGTCATGCCCAGCTTGCGGTAAGCCGCCGCACGGTATTGCAAGCCTGTCCAGAAGTTGGGGAACTCATTGATGACGAGCGTGTAGTCGCGGATGGCAGCCCGCAGGTTGCCCACCTTGTCATTGAGCAGGCCTCGGTTGAAGATGGCCATGAAGTTTTGCGGTTCCTTCTTGACGATGAAGTCGAAGTCCTCGATGGCACGGTTGTCGTCACCCAGCTGTACGCGCAGCAGGCCTCGGTTATAGTGGGCCAGGAAATTCTCCGGATCAAACTCGATGGCACGGTCATAGTCATCCATGGCCCCGCTCAGATTGTTAATGTTCAGTCGGGCAAGGGCACGATTGATGTAATTGTTCGCCACCTTGGGGCGCAGGTGGATCACCTTGGTCAGGCAGGAGTCGGCCGTCCGCCATTGCTTTCTGTTGAGGGCGATGTAAGAGCGTGCCGTCCAGGCGTCGACATTATAGGGATCGAGCGCCAGCGTCTTGGCCAGATAGCGGTCGGCCTGTGTGGTGTCGGCCTTCTGCAGATAGATCTCGGCCTTTATCGAATAGGCCGCAGGCTGTTTCGACCACCGCTGTATCAATGTGTCCGCGTCGGCAAGTGCCTGGTCATAGTCCTGCAGGTTCATGCGGCAGACAGTACGGTTGAGCCAATAGTTCATCACCGTCGGCTTCAGGTGGATGGCACGGTCATAGTCGCTGATCGCCTCCTGATACTTCTGCAGCCGGATGCGTGATATGGCGCGAAGGTCGAAGATGTCCTCGATGTAAGGATTGAGATTGATGGCTTCCGAGGCATCCTCCTCCGCTCCGACATAGTCCTCAAGATAGAACTTTGCCACGGCACGGTCGAACCACGGTTGCCAGAGATATGGCTTCAGCGCCAACGCCTTGCTGAAGTATTGTATTGACAACACATAGTCCTCATAGTGCAGCGCCACCTCGCCCGACGTGATCAGCCGGTCGACATTGTACTGGGCACGCGCCGCAAGGGAAGTAAGGAACAATGTAAGGAAAAACAAGGGGCGGAGAGCCCGGGAACGAAGAGTATGCCTCATAAACATAGTCTTAATGAAAAAAACAGGTATTGGGAACGATGTCCCAATACCTTTATTTCTTAGCCGGCTTCGTGCGATAGCTACACCGGAATTTGCCTTGTGTGATCGCTTTCAGTTTCGAGCGGATCATCTGCTTGCGGAGCGGCGTGACGCGATCGACAAACATCTTGCCCTCCAGATGGTCGAACTCATGCTGCATGACACGGGAGAGATATCCCTCCACCCACTCGTCATGAGGCTGGAACTGCTCGTCGAGATAGGTGACATGGATGCGTGTGCTTCGTTTCACATTCTCATGAATGGCGGGAATGGAGAGGCAGGCCTCCTCCATCGTCTCCTTCTTCGCATCCTCGTCAATCTCTACGATGTGCGGGTTGATGTAGGCGTGACGAAAGCCCTTGTATTCGGGCAGATCGTCGGAGAGGACATCAAGGTCGATCACCACGAGACGGATCGACAGACCGACCTGCGGAGCAGCCAGACCGATGCCGTCGCTGGCCTTCAATGTCTCCCACATATTGTCGATGAGCTCCTTCAACTCGGGATAATCAGGAGTGATATCCTGTGCAACCTTTCTTAATACGGGTTGACCGTAAGTATAAATCGGTAAAATCATATGCTATTTTTTACTTCTCATCCAGTCTTCCAGGATGATCGTGGCGCTGACCTGATCGACAAGCCCTTTATCCTCGCGCCGCGTCTTTTTCTTCACGCCTCCGTCGATGATTGCCCGATGGGCCAACACGGAGGTGAAGCGTTCGTCATAATACTCGATGGGGACCGACGGACAAGCATTGCGCCATCGTCCCACGAAATTCTCCACGCGTGCCAGATTCTCAGAGGGCTTCCCGTTAGGCTGTATGGGATGACCAATAATGATCCGCTCGACTTTCTCACGCTCTACATATTGCTTGAGGAAGTCGAACAGATTCTTCGTCTCCACCGTCCCCAGTCCGCTGCCTATGATCTGCAGCGGATCGGTGACGGCCAAGCCGGTACGTCGTTTGCCATAATCAATGGCGAGAACCCGTGCCATTATTTACTTCTTGTACAGCAGCCAGGCGTCGCCCTTCGTGTTATACTTGCTGGTACGGATGGCGTCACGGCTCTGCACTGCCGATGTCTTATCGTCAAAGGTCGTGGCGATGACACGATACATGTTCACCTGTGAGTTATAGGCGATCTGTGCGTCATAACCTCCCTGCTTGAGCGTCTGCTGCAGACCTTCTGCGTTGGCCTTCAGGGAGAAGCTGCCTACGACGACAGAGTAAGCCTTCAAGCCACTACCGTCAACGAGCGTCACGTCCTCAGAACGGACGGTGGCGTTGTTCACGTGCTGTACATCAGCATCATCAGCCTGCTTCTCTACAAGAGGAGTGACAACGGGCTCCGTGGTCTGGGCAGGCTCCGTCTGGTTTTGTGCCTCCTGTGCCATGGCTTTCTCGTATGCTTTCTTGTAAGCACTCTCTTTGGAAGATCCACAGCTGGTCATGGACAGCACCATGCAAGCGGTGGCACACAATAACAGATATTTCTTCATAATTCCGTTTATTATAATATGGTGTATTAATTATTTCATCATTTCCTTAGTGTGCGAAATTACAAAATATATCAGAAGCAACACACATCCTCCCACATAAACTTTGTTAATTCAAGGAAAAAGGACACATTTAACAAAAAATATAAGGACGTAAGGCACACATTTGACGTTTTTGTCGTATATTTGCTTAAAATAATTTTTTACCAACAACAAAAGAAAGGAACAACTATGAAAGCAATTGGTTACATTGGCGCCATTCTCGGTGGTGCTGTTGCCGGTGCGGTAGCCGGCCTGCTGCTGGCCCCGGAGAAGGGTACTGACACACGTTCAAAGATCTCGAAGGCTGTTGACGACTTCTGCAAGCGTCACGATCTGAAGCTTTCGCGCAAGGAAATGGACGATCTGGTTGACGACATTCAGGACGCCGCTCCTGAGACGGCAGAATAACGAATCCCTGCAATGTTTTCATCCGATCAGAACATTGAGACCATTGCGCAGCTCGTCGAAGCGATACGCCGTTACGTAAAGACGCAAGGCGAGTATGCAAGACTAAGCGTCATGGAGAAGACGGTGAGAATCATCACCGTCCTCGCCATGATGGTTATCTTCAGCGTATTGTTCCTGGGAACCGGTATCTTCCTCAGCTTTGCCGTTGTATTCGCCCTCGAGCCTCTCGTCGGACTCGTATCGGCTTTTCTCATCGTAGCAGCCATCTATCTTCTGCTCTTATTACTTATCTATACTTTCCGCAAGAAATGGATAGTGCGTCCGCTGGTCCGTTTTCTTTTATCAAACGATTGACGACATGAAGACAACCACAAACTTTCAAACGCTCGAAGAGATCCACCAGCAAAAGACATTGTTGCGTGATGAGATCCATAAGGAAGAGGAGCAGATCAAGCGGCAGTGGAACTCGCTCATTCAAAAGCCCGAGGCATTGTCGGCGGCGGCCAAGCCTTCACGGCGGATCCAAAGCGCCCTGTCGATAGGTGCCAACGCCTTCGACGCCTTCCTCCTCGGCTATAAGCTGTGGCGCAGGTTCCGGCGCTGAATCCCTCCCCTATTTCCGCTAATTGCGTGGCAGAGATGAACAAAAACATCTGTCACGCTATTTTTTTATTATTTTTTATCCCATCTAAAATATTTGTATTACTTTTGCTCCCAATTAAGCAAAACTAATTTGTAGCATGGTTAAAATCACTTTTCCCGACGGATCTGTCCGTGAATACGAACAGGGCGTCACAGGTCTTCAAATCGCCGAGAGCATCTCACCGGCTCTCGCCCGCAACGTTGTATCTTGCGGTGTAAATGGTGAGACTGTGGAATTGAACCGTCCTATCAACGAAGATGCCACCGTTGAGCTATATAAGTTTGACGACGAACAGGGTAAGCACACCTTCTGGCACACCTCAGCCCACTTGCTGGCAGAGGCTCTCCAGGAGCTCTATCCCGGCATCCAGTTCGGATTCGGTCCCGCTATCGATAACGGATTCTTCTACGATGTCATGCCTGCCAAGGGTCAGGTCATCTCGGAGAACGATTTCCCCAAGATTGAGAAGAAGATGATGGAACTGGCCAAGAAAGACGAGCCCGTTGTACGCCGCGACGTTTCCAAGGCCGATGCAGTAGAGGAATTCAAGGCTGCCGGTCAGACATACAAGGTGGAGCACATCGAGCAGGATCTGGAGGACGGCACCATCTCTACATACACGCAGGGCAACTTCACCGACCTCTGCCGTGGCCCTCACCTCATGTCGACAGGTGCCATCAAGGCCATCAAGATCACCAGCGCCGCCGGTGCCTTCTGGCGCGGCGATGCCAAGCGCGAGCAGATGACACGTATCTACGGCATCACCTTCCCGAAGAAGAAGATGCTTGACGAGTATCTCGCCATGCTCGAGGAGGCCAAGAAGCGCGACCACCGTAAGATCGGCAAGGAGATGGAACTGTTCATGTTCTCCGAGCGTGTCGGCAAGGGACTGCCTATCTGGCTGCCGAAGGGCACCCAGCTCCGTCTGCGTCTCGAGGGACTGCTCCGCTCCATCCAGATGAAGTACAACTATCAGGAAGTGATCTGCCCGGGCATCGGTTCCAAGGATCTGTATGTCACCTCCGGCCACTATGCCCACTACGGCAAGGACAGCTTCCAGCCCATCCATACGCCCGAAGACGATGAGGAGTACATGCTCAAGCCGATGAACTGCCCCCACCACTGTGAGGTGTATGCACGCAAGCCCCGTTCGTACAAGGACCTGCCTCTGCGTATCTCTGAGTTCGGACGCGTGTTCCGCTATGAGAAGAGCGGTGAGCTGCACGGACTGACCCGTGTGCGCAACTTCACACAGGACGACGCTCACATCTTCGTGCGTCCTGACCAGGTGAAGGCTGAGTTTGAGATCGTGATGGACATCATCAAGAAGGTGTTCACCATCTTCGGATTCAAGGATTATGAGGCACAGATCTCACTCCGCGATCCTAACGACAAGGAGAAGTATATCGGTTCGGATGAGGTATGGGCCGAGAGCGAGCAGGCCATCAAGGATGCCTGCAAGGAGAAAGGCATCAATGCGCACGAGGAGCTCGGAGAGGCCGCATTCTATGGTCCTAAGCTCGACTTCATGGTAAAGGACGCCATCGGCCGTAAATGGCAGCTCGGCACCATCCAGGTGGACTACAACCTCCCCGTACGCTTCCACCTCGAATATACCGCTGAGGACAACACGAAGAAGACACCTGTGATGATCCACCGTGCACCCTTCGGAAGTCTTGAGCGATTCACCGCCGTGCTGATCGAGCACACTGCCGGCCACTTCCCACTCTGGCTGACACCCGACCAGGTAGCCATCCTCCCCATCTCGGAGAAATACAACGACTATGCTGCCAAGGTGAAGGCTTACTTCGACCAGCACGAGGTGCGTTCCTACATTGATGACCGCAACGAGAAGATCGGCCGCAAGATCCGTGACAACGAGCTCAAGCGTGTTCCCTACATGCTCGTCGTCGGAGAGAAGGAGGCTGCCGACGGCACCGTTGCCATGCGTAAGCAGGGTGGCGGCGAGCAGTCCACTATGAAGATCGAGGAGTTCGCACAGCGCATCAATGATGAGGTGGCTGAGCAACTCAAGGCTGCCAAAGAATAAGTAGGCACATATACCTTATTATATTATAAAGACCGGCCAGACTGTCATGCAGTCTGGCCGGTTTTGTATCTGTCTGTCAAGAATTGACCTGCGTCAAATGGCAACTGACACGATTTGACGCAAGTCAAAGATTCTGCATGTTTCTGGTATTTATCATGCACAAATAGCTCATCTTTAGAAAAATGGCCTTATCTTTGCAACGTATTCAAGCGATAACAAGATAATAAACAACAACACAAAATGGTCACAATGAGTGGCCACGTAAACATTTGAGAAAGGAAAAAGATTATGGTAACATTAATGATCGTACTTGCAGTTGTTGTTGCTATTGCAGCACAGCTGAAAAATGCAAACAAGAACATTCAGATGGGCAAATAAGTCCGCTGAGGCTGTCGCACACATTTAGAGAGAACATTAAACGCCGGCTCCTCGTGAGCAGGCAATTATTAAACAATTAAAAAACATTTAATCATGAAAATGATTTGGGATAACATTAAGAATGCTTTTCGTCAGTTCGCTAATACGTACGTTAACTGCATGAAGGCTTACGGAGATGCCTTCCTTAAGAGTGGATATGGCATCTAAACAAAAATGACTTTTACTTCGTTCCCCACACGGGCATAGAGCCGGAAGAGGAACATCTTTCAATAATACAAGGGGCGGATGGAATTTTCCATTCGCCCCTTTGTCGTCCTATATGAACCGGCCGGTGAAGCAATGCAGGTGTTTCATGCGGTTTACCTCATTATTTTCATATTGTTCTTTTCTCCTTATTAAAATGCAGCCCACTGACCTTGCGGTAGCGGGCCCTTTGCGGAAGGCTCAGCCTGCCTTCTACCGGGACGGCATTGTCTTTTACCGGTTCGTCCGTCGTGGAAAGAGGAATCCGTATTTCAAAGGAACTTCCCTCTCCCGGACGGCTAGACACGGAAATCTCTCCTTTGAGCAGGCTGACAAGCCCTTTGGTTATTGCCAGGCCAAGCCCGAATCCTTCAGCGTCCATTTCCGGTGCCGCGCGTTCAAAAGGCCGGAATATACGCTCCAAGGATTTTTCATCCATGCCTATGCCGGTATCTTGTACCCGGATTGACAAAATTTCTTTTTCATACGAGGCAGAAAAACGGATTGAGCCGGACTTCGTAAACTTGATTGCGTTTGACAGCAGATTGTCAATGACCTGCTCCATGCGGTCAGCGTCACCGGAAACCGTGATGTCCGGAACATTTATATTCTTGGAAAAGAGCAGCCCCTTGTCATTAGCGAGCCGCGTATATTCGTCTATGCCTTCAAGGAAGGACACGAGACGGAATGGGACGGGATTCAGGGTTTCCTTGGCTTCATCCTGACGCGACAGGTCGAGCAGGCTGTTGGCAAGCCGGAGAATATGCCGTGAGGAATTGAGTATATTCTCAATGTATGCATTGCGCCGTTTCCTGTCCTTGGTGTCCAAAGCCAGTTCCGCGCTGCCGCTGATGGCGTTCAGAGGACCGCGTATGTCATGCGAGAGGGTCATTATGATTTTCTTGCGTATGTCGGACAGATTCCGGTTCTGGGACAAGGCATCCTCCAGACTTTTCCTGTCCCGTTCCCTGCATTGGATATCACGCATGATTTTGATGTGCGAGACAATGAGCAGGACGATGGCAGCACCTACGAGTCCGGCTATGAGGCGAAAGGAATGCCTTTGTGCCTCGGCAATCTTCTGCTCCCGGTACTGGAAAGCGGTCTGTGCCTGTCCGTCCAGCATGGCTATGAACGAGTACAGCTTGATGTTCAGTTCGCGGTTGTAGAAACGGAGGCTATCGGTATAGGTGTCAAGGTCGCGGATACGCTTCTCCTGCAGGGATATGAGCCGCTCGTTTAGGGAATGAAGAGGTGCGGCGGGAACTGGAATTGTCACCGTGTCCTTCTTGCCGAACCATCCGGGGATGCCTTTCTTCTTCCGGATGACCGTTCTGGTACGGGTGGCCTGTGATGTTACTTTCGGCAACTGCTCCGCTATTAGGCTGTCGGCTATTTCCTGACGGTGGAACGCTTTCATGATGCGGTACAGGTGATGTTCTTTGTCGGAGAGCAGCATCCGCAGGGTGTCCACCTGTTCCGGCAGGACAAATCCAGGACAGTTCTGTTTCAGGTCTGCCAACAGGGTATCGACCGACATGCGTTTCTCGTGATACAGATGGTACTCTGTAGTGTCCCATGCCATGACCGACTCACCGAGGGTTGCAAGCTCTGTGATTCGGCGGTGTACGGTGTTAATATCCCGGCGGACAGACCGTATCTCCGCACTCTCTTCCTTGATTTCCCTTATCCTGGCACGGTCAAAGAGCAATATGGCAGTCATACTGCCGATGACTGCCATAAGGATGACATAGCCGAAAATTATTTTATGCTGTAATGATACTTCCATTGATTTGGATTATCGTTTACTAAAATGGCGGCCATATTGATAGTGACCGCCATTTGAAAATACAGCCAGTATTTTATACAATACAAATGTACAGGCCATTGACAACAGTTATTCTTGGGTGTCCTTTAATGGCTGCTTCCATTGAACTCGCTGTCGTAGCATTCCCTGAATCCGGATCATAGCAAGTAAAACTTGTTGTTTCATTTTTTACGGCAATCCAATGACAATCATTTACTAATACTAATACATACGACTGGTCTATTGTTGGTAAATCTCCATCAAATACTTCTACATGTATTCCCAATGCTGTTATTCTGCCACTTTCTTCTCCTATTAAAGCTCCGAACATTGGGCTGGAGCCAAACTCTGTTGTATAATAAACAGTAACTGTTCTGCTTGTTAGGGACTCCTTAAATGCAGCACAGATTCCTGATGGCAAAGACATATAAGTGTTATTTCCAGCCGGATATGATTGTTGGAGAAACTCATATCCAAAAGATCTTGGATTACATAAAACATTTGTTTTTTGATATTGCTGAATTTTGTTGTATACAGCCATCGGATCGTTAGGTTGCCCTAATTCCGCCAAAACGGCATTCAAAGCAAATCCACCACAATAATTATTATCTATTGGCTCATATTTTCTCTGGCAATGTTTTCTTCCAAAGCACATAATATTTCATTTTTATGGTTAATACTAATTCTGTTGTTCGGTATTGTTTTTCTGTTTTTGATTAAGCAGAAGTTCCTTATAGTCGTTTACAAACTGTGAAACAGTTACAAAGCCCACAGCTTCCTCCGTGTTGGAAATGTCATTGATGACTGAACTTTTATCCGGCAGTGTTGTTTCTATATAATAGCCGATAATCTGTGGCGTTGAGAATCTAATTGTAATACTGTTTTCAGTTGAATTTGCCGTTGCGCCTGAAGAAGATGACATCGTAGTCGAACTTTTTGCACCAGTAAAAATCAAGAAACCACCTCCGTGTGACGCGTGTTCTTCTGACGCTTTTGCAAAAGATGAAAACTTTTGACTGGAGGATGTGAATTGAATGGAAATGTCACGTGCTATAATCATCGACACCGGATAACATGGAAGTATATATCCCTTGCCCATCTCTTCAAGTCGGCCATCAGTTATGCTATCATAAGATATATCAGGAGATATTCGGACTGTTGATACATTAAACATATCCTTCGTAAGGGCAAACAGGCCAGGATTAAACCATTCACGTTCTATACCTACTTTAGCCACATTCATCCCTATGCGGATTGTCGAATCCTGCTCTTGAGATAAATCTTCAAAAAAAGAGTTACTAACTTCTTTCTTTTCAGAAAATCCGGCAAACCAAAGGCTTATTCCATTAGAGCGATTTGATGCGCTTGACTTTTTGGTAGTATTTTTATTCATAGAACTGGAACTTGCCTCAATTAAGATTTGGGTAAATCCTGCTGGTACTGTCGGAGGAGTCACCTTCATTATTTCATCACCTTTCTCTGAAGAATCTACCGCATTCGACAGTTTGATTTTTAATTTGAGTTCTTCAATATCGGCATTCACTTTCGTCAATTGCTCCTGTATCGGTGACAGTTGATTACGCAAGAAATCCATGGCTTTCAGTTCCTCTGCCTCTGCTAATGTATCGGCAAGTTTTTGAGAACTATTTATGTACTTCTGTTGTGAGTTAAATGTGGTTACTGCTTTTGTGAAAAAATCATCAAAGTTATCTTTACCCTCGGGTTTATTGAGCCCTGCTGTCAGCTTATCCATAATAGCCTTGGGAATCTTATTCTCAGGAAAGAGCGATGCGATATCTATAGCCGTATTGAATACAGCGACAGCGCCTTCTCCATATGACTTAACCAAATCCGTTTGAGCTTTATCAACCTCGTTGCTTGCCGTTTCAATTTCTTTTTTTATTTTGCTCAGTTCTTCCTTGTTCGGAACCATATCCGACAACTCCTTGACCCGTGCCATCAAAGAGGCTCTTCGATTCGTCAAATTCTGCAGTTTCATTGATAATGCTGCCGGCGATTCCAACAAATCTGAAGGAATAAAGGAGGTGTCAAGATACTCAAACCAGTTGGTCGGATTGAATTTCACGGGAAAAACAATTCCGCCGTCAGGAGTCTGTCTTTGGATATTTTCCAGAATCATCCTTGCCTGCTCCAGTTCCGAGCCGGCACCACTGTCAAGGACACCATTAAGAATATCCATATCACCGGGGGCAAACACGCTGAGTACTTTTGCCCTTTTTTCATTCAAAGCTGCCAGTTCGCTTTTTGAAACCGTCTCATACCATTCCAGATAGGCATTGTTATAGGCATTGTTCTCAGCGTATTGTTTGCGCAGTTCTTCCTTTTTCTTATTCTGCTTATTCGCCCAAGCTTCCTCTGCCGAGATATACTCATCATAAAGACGGTAAAAAACTTCTTGCAGGGTATATTCTTTGGCATTCCCATCACCAAAATCGTATTCATAAGGAGACAATAACAATTCGCGAAGCTGATTCTTTGCCTCGGCTATTTTTGCATTCAGTTTCGGAGTCAATGTATTCAAAGCTGAACGATACTGATAAACCAAACTCATGCCATTGTCAGATCCTGTAATTCTGCACGGATCGAACAACTTGTTTGCCAGTTTCGATTCATTTGCTGCAACAACAAGGCTTTTCTCTGCATTGCTTTTGTAGTCAAATGCAAAATCCTCGGCAGTCAAAGCCTGCCCGGGAATTGTCAGACAAAGGAACTGATTAGGATTTTCTCCTCCGATGGCATCATCTATCTTGTTATACAGCAAATCTAAAAATGAACTGTCCGCAAGGCTGGTGCCGACACTATTGTTTTGTGTATCCGACTTGGGATTGTCCTTGGTACCGGGCTGAGGGTCATCCTTGGTACCGGGCTGAGGGTCATCCTTGGTACCAGGCTGAGGGTCATCCTTGGTACCAGGCTGAGGGTCAGTATCACCTTTGGAGCCGGTATCATCCTTAAACTTAGGAGGAGAATCATTCTTGATTTCTTGAGAATTATTTGAAGTAGCAGGAACAGCAGTGTCCTTTACTTTATTTTTAGTATTCTCGTTCAAATTCTGTTCGTTCATAGTTTTTACTTTTAATTATTGATAAATACTACTCTAAGAATCATCCAATTGACTATCAATTGAATGTACGAATTTAGTCTGTGCCTGGCAAAATTTTGCAGACACAACCTCTCTCACTGGTGGATTTTCCGTGTGTTCCATCACGTCCTCCTTTCTTTATTGGGGTTATACTTCGGTTATCTTCCGTTTCGGGCGGAACTTTTCCCGCCCGACGGTTTACTGTTCCTTCTTCAAGGCAGGCAGGTTGTTTCCGTCTTTGAGTTCGTACTGCCAGCCTTTACCGCTCAGGACGGCGTTCATCTGTGTAACGGCATTCTGCCAGTCGCCGTCCGTCACTTTGGTGGTTTCGATGGTGGTGCTGCCTCCCTCATTGTAGCCGATGCCTGTGTCGGGATTGCTTCCCCAGTAGCAGGCGGTGATGACAGGGTCATTGAAAAATTTATAGTTCCGTCCCGTTACGCCGCCTGTGGTTCCGGCCGGGCCGCTGACAGTCCCTTTGGCATGGTAGCAGGCAGTCAGGGTGCCTAAATCGTTGCTTCCCGTTACGCCGCCTACATAGACGGTGCCGCTTCCGCTACCGGTCACGCTGCCCCAGGCATAGCAGGCTTTGAGGGTGCTAACTGTGTTGATTCCCACCACGCCGCCGGCAAAATAGGAGCCTGTACCGCTACTTTCAATGGTCACGTTGTCCGTGGCATAGCAGGCGGTCAGGGTGGCACCTCCATCCGCCAGACCTACCACGCCGCCGGCTACACCCCCTGCATTCACTGTGGCCGAGGAGCTGCACCCGGTGATGGAACCGCCCGTTTGATAGCCCACCACGCCACCAGCAATGCTGTTCGTGCCGCTGACGCTGACGCTGCCCGACACCGAGCAGTTTTCAATGTTGCCATAGCTCTGTCCCGCCACGCCGCCGACATCGCTCATATCGTTATCGCTTTCTATCTGTACGCCCTCCAGCACCACGTTCTTCACCGTGCCGCCGGAGCCGATGTAGCCGAACAGACCCGCATATTGGTCACTTCCCGTCACGGTCAGCCCCGTGATGGTCTTGCCATTGCCGTCGAAGGTGCCGGTGTATGCTTTGTTATCATCTTTGCCTATCGGTGTCCAGTCGATGCCCTTCAGGTTGATGTCGGCCGTCAGGGTGATATTGATGCCTAACTTCCATTCTTCGTTCACCAGCTTGGCGATGTTCTTCAGGCCCTCGGCGGAGGTCACGGTGTAGTTGCCCTGTCCGTCGTCGGTATATCCCTTGTCCTTGTTCAGCGTGATGTTGTAGAACTTGCCCGCTTCGGGGGTGATGGCGGCAGAGAGGTTGCGTTCCTCGGTGCCGTTTGCCCTCAGTTTCTTGATTTCGTAGCCAGGCACCACGTTCGCCTCCCAGCAGGTGATGGTTGCGCCGTTCTCGGTGTATTCGCACTTCTTCATCTTTATCCAGCCATCGTCCGTGCCCTGCACGACTTTGCCTTTTTCGTAGGTACACTGTGTATAGGTATAGAGCTGGAGGGAGGTTACCTCGCCGAGTGCATCGTCGGTGGGTGTGATGCGCACCTTCGCCAGAGCGTGGGTGAAGGTCAGCTCGACAGGACTCTCGTAGTCGCCCGTGCCCGTGCCGCTCAGCAGATAGGCAAGACTTTGGCTCTGGTCGCTGAGATTGAGGGGACCCTCCGTGTCGGGGTACCAGGCGTTGACGGTGTGTTCGTCGGTGTCGCTCCAGTACAGGGGCGCGTCGGAGGTGGCTGTGCCGTCGTCCTGCACGGTGTAGGTGGCAGTCTCTGTGCCGTCGTCTATCTGCACGGCGAACGGGTCGCCCGTGTCGAACACGCTGCCCGTGCCGTCCGCGGTCTCGCTGACGCGCGTCGCCGGTGTGCCCCAGGGCTGCGCCTCGCCGCCCTCCACGCCGAGGGTGATGCGGGCTATCTCAAGGGGGTATTGTCCTTCGGGCAGACGGTCGCCGTCCGCCAGTTCGTCCTTCGTGCAGGCAGCCGTGGCAAGGAGCAGTGCGGCTGCGGCAAGAAGCAGATGGATGGAATGTCTTTTCTTCATATCGGGTTGTCTTTTTATTTGTTTTCGTTTTGTGCTGCCGCCGCCTGCGAAGGCGGCCGTCGCACCATAGTGTCTATGGGCAGCTCCGGCTTGACGCTTGCGCCGGGGCAGCGGTATGTAGGGCTTACAGCGTGACGCTTACATTGTTCGAATCTCCGGGTTCCCACGGGGTAATCTCCGGTTCTTCCACCGTGATGCCCTTGTTGCTGAGCGTTATGTTGTAGGTGTAGGCATAGCCTGCGGAGAACTGATTCGCTTCGGGCTTGGATGGATTCGGCAGTGTGGTTATATAGTTCAGTCCGTTGAAAGACACTTTAAGTTCAAGAGAGGAGGTCACTTCCTGCGGGAGAATGATGACTTGCGAAGTGGTGGCACCGCCCAGCTGCATGTTAATCGGCGATTCGGCGGCTGCGGTTACGGCAGTCGTTCCGGTAGCCGTGTCGAAAGTGCCTTCGTGCTTCAGCCCGTCCAACGTGTAGCCGGCAGGTTCCGTTTCGTTGAAAATGAGGCCGTCGCCTGGCTTGAAGGTGAATTTGATGAGACTCATGCGGTGGTGGAACGCATGGTCGCCGGTGAAGCTCACCGTCGGGTTGTGGGTGTTGCCCGTGGCTCCCGAGGCGAAGAGGAAGTCGATGCCCGTGCCCTGCTTGTCGGCTGCGGTGCTGACGGTCACCGTTCCGCCCTCAGCCTGATACGGATAGTAGGCATTGAAGGTCTTCGTTTCGGTGTCATCGAAATAGATGGTCGTACCGTCGGTCACGAACTTACCGTTCTCTCTCACGTAGGGCACGTTGGTGAAGCTTGCGCCGGTGACGCCGATGCGGTCGCCGTCGGTCCAGTCGGTTCCTTCCGAATTGACGCGGGTAGCGGGCGTAATGTCGGCGATAAACTTGGCGGCTACCGGGCCGTCATTCAGGTTCTCGTTGTCGTTATTACAGGCGGCAAGTGTCAATGCCAGCACTGCGAAAGCAAAAAATCTTGTCTTCATTCTGTTTATAGTCTTTAATTGTTAAATTGCATGAGGGTCGTTACATTTCCGCACTGGCATCGCCACCTTCCACATCATGCCACGGTGAAATTGTGGCTTCGCTGACTTCAAGCTCTTTGTTGCGTACCTTGACGGTATAGGTGTAGTTATTGCCCGCCTTTAGTGTGCCTTCGGGTACGGTGAGCGTAGCTGTATATTCGTTGTTATTGAACGTTATACTCAACGGCAGGGAGGCAGCTGTCTGCGGGAAGAGGATGACCGATGACGTGAGGTTGCCGTCTGCCAGTTCCATGGCCAGCGCTTCGGCCTGTGCCCCATCGTCTGCGGTGGCAATACCGTCGGCCGTGTTGAACGTACCGGTGAGTATCAATCCGTCCAGCGTGTAACGTTCAGGCTTGATCATACTGAAATCCACGCCGTCGCCCGCCTCGAAGGTAAGGGTTATCCGGCTCATGCTGTGATGGAAGGAGTGGTCTTCACCGCCTTCGGCTGTTTTGTCGGTAAAGTTCACTACCGGGCTGTTTTTATCTCCCGTGGCTCCTGTGGCAAAAAGGAAGTCGATGGCAGGCTGGTTCTGCTGCGCCGTAGCATCGGTCGTGGCTGTAAGGATGCCTCCCGCCGCGTTGTACGGATAGTAGGCGCGGAAAGTATGGGTCTTTACATCTTCGATATAGATGACCTTTTCTTCTGCCTCAAATTTCCCGTACTTCAGGATGAAAGGCACGTTGCCGTACCGGGTATCGTTGCCGATGTCGGTGACGCCGATGCGGTCTCCGCCAGTCCATGTGGTTCCGCTGGCGCGGGTGGCGGGGGCGATGTCGGCGATAAACCGGGCGGCCACGGGACCGTCCGTGCTCAGGTTCTCGCTATCGTTATTGCAGGCTGTCAGTGCGAGAGCGAGCGCTGCAAATGCAAGGTGTCTTATCTTCATCATTGCTTATAAGTGTTAAAGTTGTTAATAATCAGTTCTTATAAGCGTTCCTTGGCATAAAGGGAAAAACGAACGTCCCGCCATATTCCACAAAAGGAACATGGTGGGACGGGAAACCTTAGACATATAAAGCGGTCTTAAAGCATGGCGGCGCGCTTGCGTACCTCCTTGAGCCGCTCCATGAACGATGGGTTGTCGGCAACCTGCCGCATATCGTATTTCATCTGCAAACGCATCAGCGAATCTGCCGGTATATTGAGAACCGCCTCGAAGAGCATGGCCGTCTGAGCCGTAACAGGGCGGCGACAGTTGAGAATATCGTTCAGCATCTTGTATGAGATGCCCATCTGCTCTGCCAGCCTGCGCTGCGACAGTTTACGGTACTCAACTTCTTCTTTCAGCACTTCACCCGGGTGAGTAGGATATGCCGCCTTAAGGTTGTTGGCAATCATATTCGGATCTGTTCCTTGTATCTCAATCATAATCTGTCACTTATTTATAATGGTTCGACAAATCTGTTATTTGCGCACCACCTGCGGTTGATAGCGGTGTTTTTTGTCAGTATGTCCTGTAACATACATTTCTTGCAAATATTTTTCGTTGAATATGATTTCCATACTATTCTGGCTAGTCCACGTGGTAAAGATAGTGAAAGGCGAGAGCAGAGGCAAATGGAAAACAAAGTTTTCAACGTTTGACTATGCCGAGCCGCATCCTATCTTCTACAAAGATAGTAAATTATTTGCAATAGTCCACTAATTAAGTGGATTTATTTTGCATGTCTGCCATCAGTTTCCCGTTTTCCCAATATGTCAAAGAACGCATAAATAGAGTAAGTGGCAATTTTCCAAATCATAATTGGATCGCCTTCTTAATTCCATCGCATGACTGGCTACAGATCCGCATCTACGTCTCCGCCGTATCTCTGTGTCCAGTCCGTGATTTCGAACGTGGAGAGCTCGGCTTCTTCCGGTGTCTCTACAAGCGTACCGCCGAGGGTGAGCGGCTCACCCTTTCCGGTGTTGAACTCCTTGAGGGCTTCCGTGAGGTCGCTGGTCAGCGTGGTGGGGGTCGGGTTGCCGTCGACATAGCGTATTTCGCCCGTCAGCATCTGTTCCGTGCCGGTCACCCCCAGCAGCCGCACCATGGCTTTCCACTTGCCGGCATCGGCCCCTTCAGTAATTTTGGTGAAGGGCAACACGACGCTCGAAACCGCTCCGTAGGTATCGGTAGCGAAGTCGAGTGTTCCGGCTACACCCGTCAGATGGGCAACAATCTCCGTGATGCGTCCGGCGGCATCGCCTGTCGGTTCGACGACAAGCGTCAGCTCGCGCACCTGCTGCTTCATCGCGGCGGTCAGCGGATAGTCCTTGTCTTTCTCTATCAACACCTGCTGCACGTTGGTGAACAACCACCCCGGGGTGTTGCTGATAAAGGCCCCTGCGCCGGTGTCGTTGCCCGTGGCTGCGGCAACTGTGGCTGTGGTGCCATTCACGGTGATTCCTTCAGCCGGATTCCACACCGCCAAGGTGTAGCTGCCCGGCACGAAAAGATATTCGGGAGTATGGGTAGCTGCGGTCTCCGTACCCGTATAGTCGCCCATGGAGACCGTCCATGTGGCTGGTATGTCGATACCCGTACCACGTGCCGACCAGTCGGCTGTCACCGCAATCATTCCGTGGTCAGGGTGTGGCGTATCATAGAGCGTGTCCTTCACGCAGGAAGAGAGCAGCACAGCGGCTGCCATTCCCATCATATTTATATATTGTCTTGCTTTCATATTCTATTCCTCCGTGTTAGAATAACTTACATAAATCGGGCTGCGCCTCAGCATTCTAAAGTAAACTTTAATGCGCTCGGCTTGCACCAATTTTCCATACCAATGTCACACCGGCATTGATGGGTCCCCACCAGTCCTTCGTCTCCTTGCCGGCACGGACCCGCACACCGTCGATGACCTCATATTTCTCGTAGTCGGCATTCAGGTAGCCCAAGCCGAGGTTGAAATCAAGATTCAGTGCCTTGTTCAGCCGCAGCTGGTAGCCGACGGTGATGCCGCCGCCCATCAGGTCGCCCTGCTTGCCTGTCGTAGAAAGCTTATAATTGAACTCTCCGGTCTTGAACATAGCACCCAGATACCAGGCTTTCTTCTCGCCCATATAGTAACGTATTTCCGGAGCCACTTCCCAAAGGGCATAGCGGCGGTCCTTGTCGTTCCAGCTCCAAGAAGTCCACGAGCCGTTTACGACAATGCCCCACGACGGGCAGATACGCCATTCAAGTCCTAAATCGGGTGTCAGGGTAGCCCAACGCAACAGGTTGGCACGCAGGGAGAGATGATAACCGGTTGTTGTTTGAGTTTCCAACGGAGTATCGGCAAGTGTGTTTTGCTGAGCCTCTTTCCCGGCTTCAGCCTTTTCAGCGGCCAGTCGGGCTTCGCGCTCCTGCCCGGCACGTCTCTCTGCTTCCAGGCGTTCGGCTTCCGCCTTGCGTCGTGCCTCTGCCTCCGCATCAGATACAGTAGCCTCCCTTACAGGAACCGTCAGGCGCACGGTGACGAAATCACCCTCTGTCGCATGGTTGCGGGTGATAAAGTTTTCTTCCTTGATTTCCGCACGGATAATCAGTTCGGATTTCACACGGTTGGCACGGATTTTCGCCGTGGCAAGATTATCGGCTTCACTCCCCAGCGAATTACAATAGCCATCGACAAAGAGCGGCCGTTTGCCGTCAAGAATGTCCGCTTTGTTGCCTTCGATGCAATCCAGCAGGCGGGCAAGCTCTGTGTCATTGCCGTTCCACGGCACATAGAACATATCCTTCTGCGGCACGAAGCGGAAGATGTAGGTCGTGTCTGCCTTCTGCTGCGCAAAGACAGGGGAAGCCACTGCCGCCAACCACAGAAGCAGGATAAGAAAAGAAACTTTTTTGCTCATATAGGTTTGAATTTATTATCTTTCTCTTCCCCAAAGATAATAAAACATATCTATCGACCCAAATATTGAAAAGACTTTTTTCTATTGATTTTCAACATTTTATGAAAATTGTCGATAGAGCACTTTTCAGATTGTCGATAGAGCACTTTTTCGACGACAAGGCATCCTCCCTTTGTCAATAGAGCACTTTCCGCCAATATTAATACCATCACATCTTATTCCCGCCTTATCCAAGATTTGCCTTTCTCCACTTGGCCGGCGTGCACCCCTCCTTCTTGGTAAAAGCCTTGATGAAGTAACTGCGGGACAAGAAACCGGAAGCCTCAGCCAACTTCTGCACACTCATTTCCGGATGTCCTTTCAGCATGTCTTTCGCATATTCCAATCTGAGACCGGTTATCCACTCACGGAATGTCATTTTATACGTAGTCTTGATATAACCGGAAAGGTAGGTGCGGTTGGTATGAAGTAATTCGGAAAGTTCCCTAATGGTAAGTCCCGGCTGCACATAGCCGTCTGTCCTTATCCAGCACTCCACCTTCTCCACCATCTCAGAATAGGATACCGGCACTTCGGGCTCATCCTCCTTTTCCGCATCTGCCTCCGGCTCTGCCAGGAATTCATTTTCTGACGGTACGTCCTGCTCAAAAGCATTCTCCACTTGCTCATAGAACAGCAGGTAGTTCTGATAACAATAGAAGAGATAACAGTAGAAGGGTATGGATGACAGGATCCAGATGTAAACGTATTCGTCGGGCAAGAAAGTCAACAGGCCGCATCCCACTCCAAAGATAACGGCCCAATAGGTAAAGGTGGACAGCCATTTGATGTATGCTCCCATGTCATCCGCGTGCGTGTCGTCAAAGACCCGGACGGCCCTACGGTATGCCACAAGAACCCTGCGGGTCAGCACGAGCCCGTAAGCCACCAACCATGCCGCCAAAGCCAGCAAGGCGACCTTCTGCACGGCGCCTCCCGGCAACAGCAATAATACGACCCCGGAGAGGAAAGTGAAGATGACCCAGAGGATGACATGTGTCCGTGACCTCCTCTGCGTGATGTAGAAACGGTCGAGCAGCGTTATCATTGCCGAACTAAACAGATAATAGCACAAGAAGTAGGTGGACAGATTCATCAAGATGGCCGCATTGACATTCCTGAACCTAATCCCGAAAAAGAAATGTACCGAATAATTGGCGGCGAGCAACAGCAATGCCAAGCCCATCATGCGCCGGGAGCGTAGGTAATTCTTGAAAATGCCCTTTTCCGGCGTCTTGGCAAACAAGAAGTAGAAGCCGAAGAATACCATCAACGGCAGGGCGATGCAAAGAGAAAAGCTATATATTGTTAGTTCCATTGTCATGCATATTGGCTTTGTGTCTGCAAAGTTAGCAAAAAATCAATCCTTAGAACAGCCTAATTCCTCCTTTTTTGTCTCTCAGGGTGCGATAATTCAGTTATGAACATTATCGCCTTGCAGGACAGACTTCCCAGACTCCCCGGTTCCGCCGTTCAGGGGCTGCACAGCGACAAGACGCATAAGTGCCCAGCCCCACATGAACGCCGCAAGGCAGACATAATTTAAGCATACATCCTCCAAAAATCTACATTCAAGCCCTAACGACAGAGTGGACACCACGCCTCTTTCACGCACATTATCAGAAAAAACCGCCCATCGGCAGGATGATCCTGCCCTATAAGCATGCCTCCAAACATTCATATTTCTTCATTTTACCATCCTTTATATTTCCTTTTATCATTTTTTATTCGTATTTTTGCTTTGCAAACCCTTAACCGCAGAAGGCAATATGCCAAATGAAGCATTATTGTTGCCCTTCTGTCTATACTCTATTCTTATCCGCTAAAAATGAACGACATACAGATCATAACCCCCAAGACAAAAGCAGAGATGAAGGTCTTTATCCGCTTCGGACTTCATCTCTATGCCGGCTGTCCCTTCTACGTGCCCGATTTTGAGAGCGATCTATGGGATCAGTTCAATCCCAAGAAGAACCCTGCCCTAAAGACCTCCGAGGTGCAGCCCTTCCTGGCTATCAGGAACGGCAAGGTGGCCGGCCGTATCGCCGTCTTCTACAACACCCGCACCAACGAGCGATGGCATGTGAGGCAGGCCCGCTTCATGCTCTTCGATTTCATCGACAACGAGGCCGTCTCCTCCGCCCTTCTGAAGGCTGCCGAAGATTGGAGCCGGTCAAAGGGCATGACAGAGCTCATCGGTCCCATGGGCTTTACCGACTTCGACAAGGAAGGCATTCTCCTGAGCGACTTCCATATCATGGGATCCGTCAACACGCTCTATAACTATCCCTACTACCCCACCCACCTGGACCACCTCGGCTATGAGAAAGCCGCAGACTGGATACAGGTGCGCATGCAGGTGCCCCCGCATATCCCCGACCGCTATACACGCGTCAGCCGGTTGGTAAAAGACCGTTTCCATCTCACCATCCGCACGGTCACGGCCCATGACATCCGTCACCGCGGCTACGGCGAAAAGATCTTCAGGCTCTTTAACGAAGCCTATGCTCCCCTCTTCGGATTTACGGAGATCGACGCCGAACAAGCCGCCGGTTTCGTAAAGCTCTATCTGCCGCTCATCGACCTGCGCCTCGTCCCCATCGTGGAAAACCAGCAAGGTGAGCTTATCGGCGTGGCGGTCTGCATGACCAGCCTGTCGGAAACGATGCGACGCACCAACGGACGGCTCTTCCCCTTCGGATGGTGGCAATTTCTCAAGACACTCAAATGGAAACACAGCCAGCTCGTCGACCTGCTACTCATCGGCGTGCGTCCCGACTATCAGAACAAGGGAGTGAACGCCCTCTTCTTCGAACATCTCATACCCACGCTCAATCAGTTGGGATATACCATGGCCGAGACGGGTCCCCAGCTCGAGGATAATACAAAGGAGCTGCTGCAATGGAAGCACCTCAATCCACAGACGCTCAAGCGGCGCCGCTGCTACAAAAAAATGCTATAAACTGAACAAAGTAGGGCCTTTGTCCTCGGACATTCTCTTTACAGTCTCATCGTTTTGTCCGTCGGTCTGCGTATCAAACTGTATACGCAGCTGACGCCAGAATGAGGAACGGACATTGATCTTATACACGCCCCTGTTCGTCTTTTCGATGAGATCGTCAGAATGCCGGCAATAATGACGGAGATAGGAGACTACGCCTTTTCGTACTTCCTCCAAGGGTACGGACTCAAACAGACTATTGTGACAATTATACACATGCAATACGATCTTCTGCAAGCGAAGTCCCTTCTCGCCTGCCTCTATCAATACACGAAGTATATCATCGCTAAAGGTCAATATTGTTTCTAAGTTAAGTACCGGAACTGCATAAAAACACAAATACCGCAACAGACTACATCCCAAGGACATAGCGTTGCGGTATCGATGTGAAAAGCGGAATTTAGGCGAGGACTACCTTACCGGCGTCACCCTTTACCTTACCCTCTTTCAGAAGCCAGCCAATGCCGAGGAGAACCTCAACCTCGGTCTTTCCTGTAGCCTTCTCCAGCTCCTCTACAGAGAGAGAAGTGCCAGCTGCAGAAAGTGCCTGATAGACATCACCTGCACGGAATCCTGCATTGTCAGCATCCACGAAAATGGCTGCCGGCTTAGTGGCTGCCTTCACTGTTGTTGTTTTTCTTGTGGCTCTTACAGCCTTTGCTTTCTTTTCTACCATAATGTTTATACAATTATCGGTCAAGCTATATTTAATGTTTTTTTGACCTTTATGCTTGCAAATATACGATATATTTTTAATTTCTTCTCAACTTTATTCCGCATTTTCCCCTCTTTTTCCCTGGTTTAAAACCCTTGTGAACAATTTCTTGATTTATATCAACAAAAAAACAACATTATCGGACCATATTTTAACCTTATTATATAGCACTGATGACAATATGCAAGTTACATCGTATTTCCGCTTACGCACTATCATGAATAGCATAGAAAAGGCGGTCACCTATAACAAAGCCAGGTAACCGCCTTCCTATCCGACCGGCCTTCATTCATTACAAAAGGCCGTTTGTCTTCTTCTGATCCAAGAGCGAGCTCTTAGTCTTTCCTCAAGTCTACTTTCAACTGCAACTCGTCCAGCTGCTTGGGCTCCAGCTCTGAAGGAGCGTCGAGCATCACGTCGCGGCCCGAATTGTTCTTCGGGAAGGCGATGCAGTCGCGGATGCTGTCCAGACCTGCAAAGATGCTCACCATACGGTCGAGGCCGAATGCCAGACCAGCGTGAGGAGGTGCGCCGTACTTGAACGCGTTCATCAGGAAGCCGAACTGAGCCTCCGCACGCTCAGGCGTAAAGCCGAGCACCTGGAACATCTTTTCCTGCAACTGCGTGTCGTGGATACGCAGGGAGCCGCCACCAACCTCGATGCCGTTGCAGACGAAGTCGTACGCCTTGGCACGTACCTGCTCGGGATGTGTGTCGAGCAAGGGAATGTCATCAGGATTAGGCATGGTGAACGGATGGTGTGTCGACATGAGGCGCTGCTCCTCATCGCTCCACTCGAACAACGGGAAGTCGATGATCCACAGACACTTGAACACATTCTTGTCGCGCAGGCCCAGACGGTCGCCCATCTCCAGACGGAGAGAGCAGAGCTGTACACGCGTCTTGTTGGCATTGTCGCCACTGAGGATAAGTACGAGGTCACCATCCTTCGCACCCATCACACGCTTCACCTCAGCGAAATCGTCTGCGGTGTAGAACTTGTCAATGGAGCTCTTCACCGTGCCGTCTGCATTGTACTTAATGTAGACCAGTCCCTTGGCGCCAACTTGAGGTCTCTTCACGAAGTCGGTCAGCTCATTGAGCTGCTTGCGCGTGTAGTCAGCGCAACCCGGCACGCAGATACCGCCAATATATTTAGCCTCGTTGAATACAGAGAAATCTCCACGGCCATTGAAGGTGTCCTTCAGCTCTACGAACTCCATGCCGAAGCGCAGATCGGGCTTGTCCGATCCGAAGCGGCGCATGGCCTCAGCCCATGTCATCTGCTGCATCTTAGGAATATCCACGCCGCGGATCTCCTTGAAGAGCAGACGCATCATATCCTCAAACAGGTTGATCACATCGTCCTGATCGACGAACGACATCTCTGCATCCACCTGCGTGAACTCCGGCTGACGGTCGGCACGAAGATCCTCATCGCGGAAGCACTTGGCAATCTGGAAATAACGGTCGAAACCGGCCACCATCAACAGCTGCTTCAAGGTCTGAGGGCTCTGAGGAAGGGCATAGAACTGACCGGGATTCATGCGGGAGGGAACCACGAAGTCGCGCGCGCCTTCCGGCGTACTGCCAATAAGGATAGGCGTCTCCACCTCAATAAACTTCTTCGAGTCGAGGAAGTTGCGGATAAGGATCGTCACCCGGTGGCGCAGCTCCAGATTCTTGCGTACGGCCGCACGACGAAGATCGAGATAACGATACTTCATACGAAGGTCGTCACCACCATCGGTCTTGTCCTCGATCGTGAAAGGAGGAGTGAGCGAGGGGCTCAGAACCGTCAGCTCCTTTGCAATGATCTCGATGTCGCCCGTGGCAAGCTTCGCATTCTTGCTCTGGCGCTCCGAGACAACGCCCTTCACCTGTATGCAATACTCGCGGCCCAGTTGGTTGGCCCGGGTACACAGTTCAGCATTATCACTCTCATTGAAAACCAATTGCGTGATGCCATAACGGTCGCGCAAGTCGACAAACGTCATGCCGCCCATCTTTCTTGAGCGCTGCACCCAGCCGGCCAAAGTCACTTCCTGACCCACATTGGCGAGTGTCAGCTCTCCACACGTGTTCGTTCTATACATGCTTATTGCGTATTTATTTGATATTAAATGCAAAATTACGGTTTTTTATTTAAAAAGGGAAGAAAATCAAGGGAAACTTATTTTTCTTCAGCACTATGAAAAAGGGGCACTCCGGACACTAACGACAAACAGCATTACGCTCCCGGAAAGCAGTGCTGCCCATGCACCGTCCTGATCCATCGAAGGCAGCCGTAAGGCCATGACCCGTTGAGGCTGAAAGCCAGCTACCCCCATACCTCCGCCCTGGCACGCAGGGAGGCAGGCTACACTCTGTAACCTGCCTCCCTCATTGCAAGATAAAAACGGGCAACTGCCATCCTTACCTGTCCCAGACGGCAACACGCCTCAACTGCCCACGCATGGATTATCTGATACCGTTGTCATTATCCGAATTGCTCAGCTGCTTGCGCTCTGTCTCGTACTTACGTCCGTGACTGAAATTGTACGACAAAGTGAAATTATATAGCGAAAGTATTGAATGACATCCACACAACCTGCTCATCTGTTCCATTCCTACCTCCCAACAGCCATTACATAGGACAAAAAATGGTGGTGTTCCATATAGATCTAGATGACCCAAAGTGATGGATCAAAAATACCTTCCTGCCCATATAAAGGGGAATCAATAGTGTTAACAAGACTTCCATACCAACCTCTTTCCTTTCCGTATTCGCCTGTCACACACGTCGGTCTTATCCATGCTATCATTTTCAAGACATATACCGGTCAATTATAATAAAAACCGTTAAAAGAGAGTAGCTATACAGAAAATTTTCTATCTTTGTGCGTTCTTTCATGGTTAGGGCTAGTTTTCTTGCCCTTCTACGACAGATCCAAACAAGAAAAAGGAACAAAAAAGACAGATATGAAAAAGTTTTTAACAATGATCCTGCTTGCCCTCTGCAGCTTCCAGCTCGCATCTGCCCAGGCAAAGATCAAGTTCAATGAGGTGTCCCACAACTTCGGAACATTCCTCGAGAGTAATAGTGTTCAGAAATGCACATTCACATTCACTAATGTAGGCGATCAGCCTCTGGTAATCAATCAGGCCATTGCCAGTTGTGGCTGCACAGTCCCCACTTACACCAAGACACCGGTGAAGCCCGGTCAGAAAGGTGAGGTCACCATTACCTACAATGGTAAGGGCAAATTCCCAGGACACTTCAAGAAGACGATAACCGTACGCACGAACGGTGTGCCTGAGATGACCCGTCTTTATGTAGAAGGCGTGATGAAAGAGGACGCCGCATCAGCCAAGAAATAAGGTCCTCCCAATAACAATACGACATAGGAGCGCTGCCAATCGGAAAGATGGTAGCGCTCCTCGTCTATTTGTAGGATATCTATATCGATGGCCACCCGATGATGAGGATCGTGACGTACCCGGCCAAGACGCGACTCCGTTGCCTTCAGCTTAGCATTAAGCGCCTCATAGCCAAGATCGGTCTCCCCCTTTACCAAAATATTCAGATACTGCGGTCCCTCATGTCCTATAGGATCAGTCCAGATGGGACGGGTGAAGGTAAGATTTGAGAAAAGCGCACACAGCTCCCTTACCGCAGCCTGCATGTGGTCCGGAGCTTCGAAATTAGAACCTAAAGAAAGTAAGAATTTCTGCATGATCAATCTACTCCCACTAACCCACTATCGTCATCAGGCCGCAAACATTTTATTGGCCTGCCTGACGTCTTTCCTCCTTAAATGACCGATGGGTACTAAAGAAAAGTCATCCCTTTGAAGATAAGGACCTTACTCCGTGCTCTCACTGGTAAAAGAGAAGGGCAACACATCGTGTACGGAATGAAGACGGTAGACGCCTTTCGTGCCATACAGCAATATCTCCATAGACTTCTTATAGCGTTCCTCCACTTCAAGCATCACCTGACGACAAGCACCACAGGGCGTGACAGGATCGGCCATCAGACCGTTATCGTTGCGTGCAGCAATGGCAAGCTGACAAACAGGCTGGTCAGGATAGTTGGCCTGAGCGGCGAAAAGAGCCGTGCGCTCAGCACAAAGGCCTGAAGGGAAGGCCGCATTCTCCTGGTTGGCACCCGTCACAATTGTGCCGTCTGCCAGACGGAGAGCTGCTCCGACACGGAAATGGCTGTATTCTGCATAGGCATTATCGGTAGCGGCAATTGCACGACGGATCAAGTCGGCCTCTTCCACATTCAACTCGTCAAGCTGACAAAAGTCGTAATTGATTTCTATCTTCAAGTGTTTCATAATGTATATCGGTTAATCGGTTTTTACATATTCATAAGCCCCCGCATCCGGCTCCTCATCTCTTGGACGGGCAAGGCGGTCGGTAGGCAATGCAGTGGCGGTGTTGGCCGCGCCAATGGCTACCGATGTACTGTCGAGTGAGAAGTCATAAATGAAATTGTCTATATCCATCTTGCGGAAATGATGGTCGGAAGTACCCACCGTATCTTTTAGGTTCTCATAAATAACATGGGAAAAATAAACGCTGTCGGCCGTAGTCACCCGTGGCGTACGAAGCACACAATAATTAAAAGCATAATGAAAGGCTTTTGTCGTATCGCTCTGCATGCCCATCACCACATCGTCAGCATATCCTGTGATAAGACTGTTCTCCACTGTAAGACGCTGCAATGGGGAATTATTGGTAAAGGTGAAGGCGGCTCCACGACCGCCATCAAAAGGATAGAACTGCCCTATCGTACAATTATTGATCGTCACATCGCCCCCGTCAACATACAGACAGTCATGAAGAGCGTTCGTGATCTGCGTATTCAGCATTGTCATCCGACAATTGCGGGCCCACACGCCATATCCCTGATTGTTATGCACGGTACAGGAATTCAATATCAACTTACTGTCCGACAGAGCCGCCGAGTCGGCAACGATGCCATCATAAGCACTGTGTAAATTCGTGTACTGCCAGTCGTTTCCATAAGAAGAAGCATAGAGATGCACTCCTTGCCATTGACCCGGTGTACGATCATAGGGCAAATAGTCGAACATGTGGTCGAGGCGGTCGCCACGCAGCGTAACCGGCTGATCTGCCGTACCTTGTGTTCGTACGGTTCCATAGACCCGGAGACCGGCATTCTCATGGAAATAAAGCGTGGTTCCCGCTCCAATGGTCAATGTAGCCGCACTGTCTACCGTGAGATCGCCATAAACGACCATGGGTACAGACGGAGAACAGAGCGTGGTGTCCCGAGAAATGTGAACGTCCCGAAGCCGGACCGCTTTCCAGCTCGCCGCATTCAAGGGAATGCGTTGCTCAACACCACTCTCCAACCTGAGAACAAGCTCATCCGTTATTGGCAGGAAGGCCTCCGACTGATCAGCTGGGGTCTGCAGATCGACATAGATCCGCAGGCTGTCCTTCTTGCGGATTTCCACATCGCCTATCTCCTCTGCGGAGCCCTGCCCCATCGACTCTCCATCGACATTGACACGGAAGCCTGTCGAAGTGCCGCCGGCAAGACGTACGCTGGACAAACGCAGATTATGATCCGTGCGGTTATACACCCACAACGACTTAGTCGGTGTAGTGGTGTTGTTGAAAGCCGTGTCGAAAGTCAATGTATCGACAGAGAACGAGAGGGAGTATGCGGACGATGTGGAGAAATGCTCATCGTCCGTACAAGCCGTTATCAAAGCGATAAAGGCCACGACCATTGCTATAGGGAAGAGACGGTTCATCGCTGTAATAACGCTCCATCAACGGTTTTTATTATTCAAATACCAGTTATGCACCACAAAATTATAAAGCAAGAGGCCAACGGCTACGAGTACGAGAGCGACAATTGCCTCAGCCTGTATGTCACCAATGACATAGGGGGTTGCCAAGCCCACGGCCAGTCCCGACTCATAAGCCAGGAAATAGGTCGACTGCGCCGTAGCGCGCTCACAATGGCGCGACAACTTGATGAAGAAGAGAAGGTAACGGGACGTCAGCAAGCCGAAGCCATTACCCACCAGGAACGCCACCACAGAAGAGAAGCCCTCACCATGACGGGTAAGCTGGATGAGGCAGGCCATACCGAGAAGAATATATCCTGCTATCGCCTCACTCTTCAAGTCTCCATTGAAGAAAATCATCCGTTCGGCGACCAAGGCAACGACCAGTCCGATCAAGAGGAAAGCATAATCGCTGGCAGTAGTGAAATGCCCCACCATCACACCCCCTGCTATCGCGGCAAGCAGAAGCGTGAAAAACAAAGGACAGCCGCGTAGAAGCAGATAACGGTCTGTCGACCAGCATACATGTCTCTCATCCGGAGCCTTAAAAGGGAAATGAACCCCACTGATAAAAAGGTAAGCCAACAGCGCAAAGACAGCCGAGACAACAAGCTGAAGACCTTGGGAAAGAACCTCACGGGCAAAGAACACAGACATGGCCATACCTACCAGCGGACCTATCGCTAAAGCAAGACGCAACACCCATGAAACCACATAGTTGGCTTCCGTACGCTGAAACGAATCAGTCGTATCAATAATCAATGTGGAAAGCAATACCATCTGAGCCAGTCCGTAAAAGACACCCAACAACAATGCGACTACTCCGATTGTAATCCCACTGAAGAATATCTCAGGCATAAAATAAGCTCCAGCCAAAATCACTATGATCATGAAAATGGAGAACTGGCAAACACGATTGCGCTTATACTTCTGGAAAAACGGCTCTATAAATCCTCCCAGCAAATAGAGACCCACTGCAAAGCTCAGAAGTCCGTAGGTCTCCCAACCTGAACTGATACCCGTATCACTGAAAAGAGATCTCAATACCGGGATCTGCACATAGATTGACATTGCCAGAAACAACTCTGCAAGAAGCAACATTTGGAAATGGCGATGCCAAAGCCGAAGATGAATGGAAGTATTTTGTGTATCCAAAATTAACAGATATAGTTCTACATTATTAGTGACGCAGCAATTCGCTCACGTTCAGATCATTATAGTCGCTTATCACGACATCGGCAAGAGGACGGATGGCATCAGCCGGATTAGTCGTGGCAAGACCGACAGTGTACATGCCCGCAGCCCGGACAGCCTTCAGCCCGTTAAAGCTGTCCTCTAAGCCCATACAGTCGCATGGAGCTACGCCCAGTCGTGCCGCAGCCTTAAGGTAGCAGTCGGGATCGGGCTTTGACGCAGCGAAATCCTCACTGGTGAGAATAGCGTCAAACCATCGGGCGATCTCAGGACGTTTCTCAAGCAACGACTTCATTTTCTCCCGGTTGCTGCTCGTCACGATGGCAGTGAGAATGCCACGCTGACGGAGAGTCTCTATGAAAGGCTCAAAACCGGGAATCGACGTGAAATCCATATTACGCTCAAAATCGTCAAGTGCACGGGTAATCTCCTTCTGCACTTCCGGGAGACCTTGAAAATACTCATCATAGATCTGTACGAGCGTCATGCCCTTGATCTTCTGCTCCAGATGGGGAATCTCTGGATGGTATTTCTGACACTGACGACCCCAAAAGACCGTATATTGTGACTCGGTGTCAACCACCACTCCATCCAAATCAAACAATGCGGCTTTAATCATTATTTTATCTTTTTGGTGCAAAGTTACAATTTTTTACTGTAACTTTGCACACATGACGGCAAAAAACATTGTATACAAATACTTTACCCAGCTGACAGATACACAGCAAAAGCAGATCGATCAGCTCGACGAACTCTACCGTGACTGGAACGCGAAGATCAATGTGATCTCCCGTAAGGACATCGACGGCCTCTACCTCCACCATGTGCTTCACTCCATGGCCTTGTCAAGAATCCTCCGCTTCAAGCCGGGCACACGTATTCTAGACTTTGGCACGGGAGGCGGATTCCCGGGCATACCTCTTGCCATCCTGTTTCCGGAATGTCAATTCCGCCTTATCGACGGCACCGGCAAAAAGATAAAAGTAGCGCAGACGGTCGCCGATGCTATTGGTCTGAAGAACGTGGAAGCCGTGCATCGCCGGGGCGAAGAGGAGAAGGACAAGTTTGACTTCATTGTCAGCCGTGCTGTCATGCCTCTCCCCGATCTGGTGAAGATTGTCCGCAAGAACATTGCCCGTGAGCAGCACAACGCACTGGCCAACGGTCTGCTTGTGCTCAAAGGCGGCAATCTCAAAGAAGAAATACGTCCCTTCAAGAACATTGTCGAACTGACACCCCTTTCCGACTATTTCGAAGAAGAGTGGTTCCAAGAGAAATACGCCATCTATCTGCCACTATGATGCCATGACAGAGACAGGCCCATGCCACTTCTGTAAACGCCTGCCCGTCAAATAAATCATTTTAAGAGATTATGCTGAACATTCAACGATTTGTCTGCAACGACATTCAAGAAAATTGCTATATTGTAAGCGACGAGACAAAGAAGGCCGCCATCATCGACTGCGGTGCCCAGTATGAGGCTGAGCGCAAGGCCATCCGACAATATATTGAACAGCAAGAGCTCCAGCCCGAGCACCTGCTCGTCACCCATGGACATATTGACCACAACATAGGTAATGCGTGGGTGTATAAGACCTATGGTCTGAAACCGGAGGTGCACAGCGATGACCAGAAGCTGATGGAATGTCTCGACATACAAGCCCAAGCCATCATGAACACCTCTCTGGACGAGCCCATGCCACCGGTCGGACGATATCTTACAAAAGACGATACCATCACCATCGGCAACCACATCTTCTCCCTGCTGGAGACCCCGGGACATACCCCCGGTGGTGTCTTCTACTATTGCGAGCAGGAGCATCTGGCCTTTTCCGGAGACACCCTCTTCAAAGGCAGCATCGGACGCACCGACTTTGAAGGCGGCTCCATGTTCATGCTCATCCAAAGCCTCCGTATGATAAGCCAGCTTCCCGACAACACGGTCATCCTGCCCGGACACGGCCCGCAGACGACAATGGGCGAAGAGGTAGCGCATAATCCTTATCTGGATAGATGAACGAGAAAATAATACTCGGAATCGATCCGGGCACCAACGTGATGGGCTACGGAGTGCTAAAGGCACGGGGCAATAAGGCTGCCCTGGTGTCTATGGGAGTCATCGACATGCAGAAGATGAGAGACCCCTATCTCCGCCTGGGACGTATCTTCGACCGTGTGACAGGCATCATTGATGAGTATCTGCCTGACGAGATGGCTATCGAGGCGCCCTTCTTCGGCAAGAACGTACAGTCCATGCTGAAGCTGGGACGGGCACAGGGAGTGGCCATTGCCGCCGCCATCCGTCACGACGTGCCCATCCACGAATATGCCCCGATGAAAATCAAAATGGCCATTACAGGCCAGGGCTCCGCTCCCAAAGAGCAGGTGGCCGGCATGCTTCAGCGGCTATTGAAGATCGATCCCAAGGAAATGCCACAGTTTCTGGATGCCACGGATGCCCTTGGGGCAGCCTATTGTCACTTCCTCCAACTCAGCGTCCCTCACAGTGAGGGCAGACACTATAGCAGTTGGAAAGACTTTGTACGCAAGAACGGCGATCGACTCGCCAAATAGTATAGTTATATAGTGTAGAGAATAAAAGGTAAAGAGAGAAAATGCAGGAAATCATCAAAATAGAAAACGGCGTGACACGTATGCCGGCATGGCGCATGGCCCAGCCCGTAAACTTCACCCTTAACGACGGCGAACATATAGCCATCGTAGGTCCTAACGGAGGCGGCAAGTCGCTGCTCGTCGATATCATCGTCGGCCGTCACCCCCTGCTGATGCACGACCCAAAGTATGACTTCGCACCCAGCACCCGTCCGATGGTTGCAGACAACATCCGTTACATTACCTTCCGTGACGCATACGGCGGCGACAATGACAAGACCTACTACCTGCAACAACGGTGGAACCAGCAGGAGATCGATCCGAACACTCCCACTGTAGCCGACCGGCTCAACGAAGCCTATCAGATGGCAGGAGAGGACACCACCGAGCATCGTGCCCTGCGCGACAGGCTCTACGACCTTTTCCACATCGACCGCCTGCTCGACAAATACATCATTCTCCTCTCCAGTGGCGAGCTGCGCAAGCTGAAGCTGACAGAAACCCTGCTCTCTGCTCCCCGTGTCCTCATCATGGACAATCCATTCATCGGACTTGATGCAGAGACACGAGACCAACTGAAGACACTCCTCACCGTCATCTCACAGGAACGGGCCCTGCAGATAGTGCTCGTTCTCAGCAAGACGGATGACATCCCCGATTTCATCACGCATGTCGTACGTGTCAAAGAGCGTCTGGTGGAGCCAAAGATCACACTCGCAGAGTTCCGTGCCAGTGAGTCCGCGGTCCCTGCACATGTCCTTCCTGAAGACATGCGCCAGGAGATCCTCCACCTGCCGCATAAAGAAAAGGAATATCACTCCGAAGAGGTAGTGAAAATGAACCATGTGACGATCCGATACGGCAAGCGTACCATCCTGCAGGACCTTGACTGGACGGTGCGCTGTGGAGAACGGTGGGCACTCAGCGGACAGAACGGAGCCGGCAAATCGACGCTGCTGAGCCTCGTATGTGCCGACAATCCCCAGAGCTATGCCTGCGACATCGCCCTCTTCGGACAGCAACGCGGCACGGGTGAAAGCATCTGGGACATCAAGAAACATATCGGCTACGTATCACCCGAGATGCACCGCGCCTACCAGCGCGACCTCCCTACCCTCCGTATCGTAGCCAGCGGACTCCACGACTCTGTCGGACTCTACGTGAAGACAGACGACAGCCAGCTCGACATCTGCCGCTTCTGGCTACGCATCTTTGGTCTGGAAGGCAAAGAGGAGACCAGCTTTATGAAACTCTCCAGCGGAGAGCAGCGTCTCGTGCTATTGGCACGTGCCTTCGTAAAGGATCCCGAACTGCTGATACTCGATGAGCCGCTTCACGGTCTCGACATGACGTTCCGCCGACGGGTGAAAGACATCATCGAGACTTTCTGCGAACGCAGGAACAAGACGCTGATCATGGTGACCCACTATAAGGAAGAACTTCCTGCCTGCATCGACCACAGTCTCCATCTTACCAGACACGACTAAAGAATAAACATTATCGGCACTCATTTCTCCATACTCTGAATTGTGAGAAAGAAGTAACCACCTTTAAAATATATAAGATTATTAAGTTATGAAAAAGTTGATCCTTTCCCTCTTGCTCCTCTGCGGAATATCACTCGCCGCACCGGCACAGGAGATTTATAAAGAGGTGCTCCGCATCCAAAAAGATTTTGAAAACAAGAAAAACGACACATCCAAGAAACTGAGCGAACGACGCATTGCCTCCTTCCAATGGGATGCTATCCAATACATGTTCTACAAGGCCGGCTCTGACTCCACCTACAATGAGCGCATACTCGGTGAGCAGACAGATGCACTGATCGACTTTGTAAAACTCTACTTTAAGCGTCTCGGCGAGGCCAAGAAGCAAAAGGACAAGGATATCGTCGTTGCCCGCTTCCGCAATGCCAGCCTGAACAACAGCTATTTCTACGATACGGACAAGGAAGTCACACTTGCCTACGTAGACAATCCCCAGTACACGACACCCTTCTCTTTAGACACCGACTGGGTGAAGGCACTGGCGGAAATACGAAGCGTAGCCTGGTAATCGGGTAGGAGGTAAATGCTAATCATAAAAGGCATTTGCCTCCTATTTTCACA